>Ga0105239_10008148_pt1 | contig 11959 bp, 11 predicted proteins | sample KBSC44metaG_FD_92761 | JGI IMG/M metagenome (GOLD analysis project Ga0105239, IMG submission 92761) | Corn rhizosphere microbial communities from Kellogg Biological Station, Michigan, USA - KBS C4-4 metaG | ecosystem: Host-associated > Plants > Roots > Rhizosphere > Soil | place: Michigan, USA...
CGGCGTATTTCGGGCTGAACGCGGTTCGTTGGTCATCACCCGCTCGGGTCGGCAGGGGATCTCGGCCCACTTCCAAATGGCTGCGGTCGGATTCACCGCCGCGGAACCGGAGCAGGAAGACCGCCGACTCTCGGTGCGGGGCGCATTCACCGCCACGCCCTCGCGCTGAAAGACCGGTCAATGACTCCGGAGCATGAAGGTCTGGTGAGGGCCAGCTGGCAGCGGTTCGAGCCGTTCGCCAGCGACTGGGCCCCGGTTTTTTACGGGCGTCTCTTCGAGCTGCACCCAGCCAGCCGGGCGCTCTTCGCCGGTTCCGGCATGCCGGCCCTGCAGCAGAAGTTCGGGCATGTGCTCGGCTGGATGGTGCAGTCCCTCGGGAATCCCGAGCTCCTGGTGTCGGAGGTCGCCCGGTTGGGGCAGCGACACCAGGTCTACGGCGTCCGCGACTCCGATTACCCGAGCGCGGGCGCCGCCTTGCTGTGGACGCTGGAGCAGGCCTTCGGGTCCGAGTGGACGCCGGAGCTGAGGGCCGCCTGGACCGAAGCGTTCCTCTTATTCTCCTGGGTGATGCGCCGGGCGGCTCTCAAGGCCACCGGCGAGTTTCCGGCGCTCTCACGAGCCTCAGGCGAAATCGGTACCCACAGGTAGATCGCTGCGATCACCCTGGTGCCGGCGTCGCGTCGCCCCTCACTTCGCAGACCTCCGACCCACAAGCCTGTCACCTGCTTCGCGTTGAACTATCACCTGCGCCAGCCGCCGATCGGGTGGTAATCCGGTGAGTTCGTGGTGACACCGCCTCGTATCGTTGCCGCCGTGTTCGAACCCGGTGCTCTCGAAGACGGTGTGCAACGACTCACAAGGAGGCAACAATGCAGGCTCGTCGCTTCATCAACTCGGCTCTGGTCACGCTGGCGCTGGCGGCTGCTGCTTGCGGTGGTGGCGACGACGCTACCGGGCCGAGCCCAAGCCCGAAGCCCTCGTCCAACGTCAGCGGCACCTACGCCCTGAGCCAGGTCCGTGCACTCGGCAAGCTGGGCGGCGGCGGCAATGGAATTCCCGTCACCTTCCTCGATGGAAAGGGCTCTCAGCTCACCATCTCGGGCGGCTCGCTGACCCTCGGGGCCGACGGCAAGTTCGACCTGAAGGTGCAGAGCAGCTTCAACGGCAGCGCCTTGACCCTGACGGACCACGGCAGCTACACCGCGTCCGGCTCCTCGATCGCCTTCAATTCGGATAAGGCAACGCCGCGGCTCTCCCCCAGCGCGTCAATGAGCGGGGGCAAAGTGACGGCGACGAGCAAGTTCTACGGCGCCTCGTTCTCGATCGACATGCAGAAGAAGTAGCTGGCGATCGGCAGTCCCCGCACCACTCGCCCCGACGTGCCCCCTCAGCGACCGCCCGGACGGCAGCAGGACCGCCGTTCCGGGCGCCTCCCTGAGCCGGACGGACGCTGAGCGGCGTAGAAGAGATGATGGGAACGGTTTGGCGGCAACCGGCATTTACACAGGCCAAGGAGGATACGATGCGCGACGACAACGCCGTTCGAGACGAAGCCCGGTTCGATTCGCCGTTGCGGCTTTGGATCGCGATCTGGCAACGCCAGATCGCCAATGCCCGGCCTTGAGTCCCGGGAGCGCCGCCGGTTGACGGCCGCAGCCGATCCAACTACGATTACGCCCCAGGAGAAGGGGAGTAGCTCATCCGCCTAGGGGCGGACGCCGCGATCGTCAAGACTGTCCGCAACGCGGGCACGGTCCGGCGGGAAGTGGGGGGCGATCGGCCCCCGCGCTCAGAGCGAGACCTTCGTTCACGCTGCCTCACGGGGAGCGGACGAAGGTCTCGCTCGTTTTTGTGGCAGTCGATCCAGGGAGTCGAACGATGAACAACGTGAAAACCTTCGTTCTCATGGCGGGCCTGATGGGCCTGTTTCTTCTGGCCGGTCAGCTGCTCGGCGGGTCGCAGGGCCTGATGATGGCTCTGGTCTTCGGGATAGCCATCAACTTCGGGATGTACTTCTTCTCGGACAAAATGGTGCTGCGCATGTACGGCGCAAAGGTCGTGGGGCCGGAGCAGGCCCCCGAGCTCTACGCCATGATTGACCGGCTGCGCCAGCGCGCCGGTCTACCGATGCCGGTCGTGGCAGTGGCGCCCCACGAGCAGCCCAACGCGTTCGCCACGGGGCGGAACCCCGAGCATGCCGTCGTTGCCGTCACGACCGGGATCCTCAAGTACGTCCCCCAGGACGAGCTGGAGGGCGTGCTGGCACACGAGCTGGCCCACGTGAAGAACCGCGACATGCTGACCTCGACCATCGCGGCCACCATCGCCGGCGCCATCTCCAATTTGCCGTATCTCCTGATGTTCGGCGGCGGGCGGGACGACGAGCATGGACATCCTGCCGCCCAGCTCGCACTGGCGCTGCTTGGCCCGATCGGCGCGATGCTGATTCAGTTCGCCATCTCGCGCCAGCGGGAGTTCGAGGCCGACCGAGTCGGCGCGCAAATCCTGGGACGCCCTCAGCCGCTGGCCAACGCACTCCGCCGGCTCGACGCGCTGGCGCACCGCATCCCGATGGACGTGGCGCCGGCAGCCGCACCGCTGGCCCAGGTGAACCCGCTCGCCGCCCATGGAGGCGGCATGCTCAAGTGGTTCAGCACGCACCCGCCCACCGAAGAGCGAGTGGCCCGCCTCGAAGCAATGACGCCGGGTCGCTGACTTGGGCAACCACGACCTGACGGTCTGGCTGGGCTTTTCGGCCCTGGTGGTGGTGCTGCTCGCCGTAGACCTCGGCGTGCTCAACCGCCGAGCTCATGTGCTCCCCCTGAGAGAGGCAGTGGCGTGGAGCCTTGGCCTGGTGGGGTTCGCGCTCGCCTTCGGCTTGTTCGTCCTCACGCAGGAGGGCGGGCAGGCGGCGCTGGAGTACTACACGGGATACCTGGTCGAGCTCTCCCTCAGCATCGACAACCTGTTCGTCTTCATTCTGGTGTTCTCGTACTTCCAGGTTCCGCCGGAGGCCCAGCCCAAGGTCCTCAAATGGGGGATCCTCGGCGCCATCGCCATGCGGTTCGTGATGATCGCGCTCGGCGGGCTCCTGCTGGAGAGGTTCGAGTGGATCACCTGGGTGTTCGGCGCCATCCTCGTCTTCACCGGCATCCGCATGTGGCTGCAGAAAGAGACACGCATCGAGCCCGAGCGGAACCCCGTTGTGCGCGCCGCCCGTCGGCTGCTGCCGTTTTCATCGACCTATCAGAAGACGGACTTCTTCACGCTGAGCCGAGACGGCCGCCGACTGGCGACGCCTTTGTTTCTGGTGCTGCTGGTCGTGGAGTGGTCTGATCTGGTATTCGCGATCGACAGCATCCCGGCCGTGTTCGCCGTTACCCGGGATCCGTTTCTGGTATTCAGCTCGAACGTCTTCGCGATCCTCGGGCTCAGGGCACTCTTCTTCGTCGTCGCCGGGATGCTCGACAAGTTTGCCTATCTACGGCCGGGAGTGGCGTTCATCCTCACCTTTGTGGGGTTCAAGATGGCGCTGAGCAACTGGGTACACATCCCCACCAGCCTCTCGCTGGGTGTAATAATCGGAACTTTGGCCGGGGCCGTTGTCCTTTCATTGCGGCGACAGAGCAGCGAGCGTCATGCCCGCGTCGCTACCTGATTCCGCTTTCGCCACCTCGCTTCAGAAATAAAGCTGAAGGCCGACGGCGCCGGCGGCTCATTCCTCCTTCCAGACGTCGATCCCGCCCGCCATCGAGCCGACGTCCACAGTCGCCACGGTCTCGAGCGCGCGCAGGTCGACCACCTCGACCGTCCCCGGTTGCGAGCCGATCCCTTCGACCGACACGAAGGCGTACCGATCGTCGGGAGACACGGCTACACCGTGCACCACCTTCCGCTTGGTCGGGAGCCGCTTGAGCTCGCGCCCCGCAGCCAGATCGAAGATCGACACGGACTGGCCTCGCTTGTTGGTGGCGATCAGGAGCTTGCCGTCGTGGGTGACGGCGAGGTTATACACCCCCTCACCGGCGGGCCAGCGCCGGCTGATCGCCCAGCTCGCCGCGTCCACTTCCACGATCTCGCTGGCCCTGTTGCAGGCGACGTAGATCTTGCTCCCGTCCGCCGAGGGCTGCGCCCAGGTCGGAGAACAGGACACGTCGCCAGGCTTTGGAGGCGTCATGCCATGTCCACCGATGTCGTGCGACGCCGGGCTGGTGCCTGCACTAGTTGTCGAGGCGACGACGGGCCCGTCCATTCCCCGCTCCTGTCCTTTCCTGAGAAAGAAGTGGCGGGAAACCGCGAGCTTACGGGTGTCGATCTCGACCAGCATGTCGTCAATCATGCACGCCGAGTAGTGCTTGGTGCCCTGGGGGTTGAGCCGGGAGCCGTGCGGCATGATGCAGGTGGGGATCCGGGCGACTTCGACCATCTCGTCAGTGGCGACCACTGACACGGACGACGGCACCATGTCGCCGTAAAGATTGAAATTCACCACGTAGGCGAGATAGCCGTCTGGTGAGATCTGCAAGGTCGCCGGGAAAAGCCCAAGCTGTACCCTGCCCTGCGGCTTGTCGTCCGCACTGGCAAACTTCCACAGCGAGCCGTACGGGGCGCCGTGACCGGTGGATACGAAGAACGACTTGCCGCCCGGCGCGACGGCGAGTCCGTGCGGACCGGACGGCTCGGTCGGCACGAGACCGATCCGGAATGCACGCTCTACTGTCAGTCCCCCCGGCCCGAACCGAATCAGCTGAATACGGTCCACCCCTTCCGACGCCACGAACACGAAGTAGTTCCGCTCCGGCGGCCCGGGCGAGGCCGCGGCGATTGTGCCTAGCAGCAGCGCCAGCGGATACCAGAAGACGGATAGCGGACAGCGGATAGCGGATAACGTCATGGCAACATCGGCTGGCCCTGGTCGCGTCGCGGCTCGAGCCGCACGACAAACAGCCCGTTGTTGAAGTCGTTCACGTACGCCAGGCCGTTCTTCACGACGACGCCCCAGGTCATGGCCGCGTTGGGGATGAAGCCTTCTTTGTCAATCGGATTCACCTGCGCGATCTCGCGGTTCTGGGCTCGGAGATCTCCGCGCAATTCTCCCGAGATATCAAAGGCCCTGAAGCCGGCGTTGTAGGCTCCCATGTAGAGAGTGTCTCCCGCTACCCAGACGTTGTGCACGCCGCCGTATTCCGGCTCGTACCAGGCGACTTCCTTGGGATGCTCCAGGTCGCTCACATCCACCACGTGCAGGCGCCCGTAGGCGCGAGAGGGACGGCCCTCGAAGAGATCCTGCCCGGAATCGAGCCCAAAAACCTCATCGGCGACGAACACGTAGCGATCGTGGCGCCAGGCCGTGTGCGTCCCGCGAATGAAGCCCGGCCCGCTGGTCTCCGCCACCTGATGGTACAGCTTGTCCAGGTCGTACTTGAATTGGGAGACGAGCTGCGGATTGGAGGGACTGCCACCCTTGATTCCGTTCCCAACATCGAGGATCACGAGCCCGTCATCCCACCAGCTGGCATAGACCAAGCCATCCTGCACGTCGACGTCGTGCAAGACTCGGCCCGCGTCGGCCCGCGGCGTCTTCCAGCGCCCGACTTCTTTCGGATGGGCCGGATCGTTGATGTCGAGGATGTGAAGCGCACCGGTGCCGTCGTTGGTGAGGTAGACGTGCGTGCCGTACTTGGGCTGGGTGTACACAAAAGAGGAGTGGACACCGGCAGTCACCCCATCGGTGAACTCGGAGACCACCTTGGGATGCAGCGGATCATCGAGCGTGCAGATGACGAGCCCGTTCTTCCGGTCCGCCGCGCCTTCGCGCGTGAAGACGAGAACCTTGCCCTCCTTGTCGGTCATGATGTCGTTGATCAGACGGGTGTTGGCCTGGACCGAATCGACGATGACCGGATTGGCGGGGTCGCTGATGTCTATGCTGTAGAAGCGATCACCGCCGAGGTGGGTGCCGAGGTAAAGGACCTTGCCGTTGGGATGGACCCACACTTCTGAAGTCGGGAAGGCCTTGCGCACGGTCTTGCCGACGATCGTGGCCGGGCGACGGACGTCGCGCGGCGTCGCGGTGACCGCGGCGAGCGCGGACCGGTTCCCCAGCGTGGCGGTGATCGTGTAGGTGCCCGGATCGTACGCCACGAACGCCCCGTCGGGGTCGATCTGGCCGCGGCCGGGGCTGAAGGACCAGCTGGGCGTAAGTCCGGAGATCGCCTTGCCACTCTTGTCCTTCGCCACCGCCGTGAACCTCACGACGTCACCCTGCCGCACCTTGGGCGCGGCCGGCTCGATAGCGAGAGAGGTTGGGGATGAAGCGGTCACCTCGACCGGCGCGGTCGCGCGGACGGCGCCCACAGTTGCCGTCAGCGTCGCTCGCCCGGCAGCTCGACCCTCGAGCATGCCGTCCCGGCTCACCCGCGCAATCGAAGGTGCGGAGCTGGTCCACGCGACTGCGTCCTCGCGCAGGTCGCCACCGGCGCTGACCGCCCGTGCGGTGAGCTGGTAACGCTGGCCGGGCACCAAGCGCTCCGGATGCCCGCCGATCTCGATCCTCGCCACGGGACCAGGCAGCATCCGCACCGTGATCTCTTCGATCACCGGCTTCGCGCCCGGGACGATGGCCGAGACGACGACCTGCATCGTCCCCCTCGCGCCGGCCCGGAACAGCCCGTCGGCCTCGACGTCGGCACCCTGCAGTCCCTCTTTCTTGAATGTGATCTTTGCGTCCGGCACCGGGGCGCTGTTGGAATCGAGCGCCTGCGCGGCCAGGCGCACGGAGTCGCCGACCATGACCTCCGGATGCGCCGGTGTCACCACCAGCCGGGCGACGGTCGTCTGCTGTGAGGCAAGCGGGGCTGCGTAGGCGAGAGCCCCCGCCGTAATCAGCGCCAGGATCTTGATGTCCATGGTTCCTTCTTTGGGATGGTCGACGGGCACCGGTCTACTCAGGACTTCCAAGGTCGCGTACCGCCCTTGTGATGTCAAAAGCGGCGAGCCATCCCCCACTTGACTCTCCGCCTCGCTGAATTGTCCGCTCCTTGCGTCCAGCCCCGTATCCTCGTCGCTAACCCGGCAGAGACCGCCACGAACCCCGTCCCGCCCTAGGGCGGGCGGTCTGTCGGGGGACCATCTCAGAGCGGGAGCAGGGGACCATGCGATCACTTCACAGCCTCGTCCTCGTCTTCGGGGCGATTGGGGTCGGCGCCGGCTGCGGCAGCGGAGAAGAGAACGGACCGTCGGGCATGGGACCGACCGCAAGCTTCAGCAGCTCGTGCATCAACCTGGAATGCAGCTTCACTAACCTGAGCAGGGACGGCGCGGCGACAATCGCTGCCTACAGGTGGGAGTTCGGCGACGGGGCCGTCGCGACCACCCAGGATGCCCAGCATACGTACGCGACCGCGATCCCATATGCCGTCAAATTGACCGTGACGGACAACGCTGGTCTTACTGGCCAAGTTACGCACGCCGTGCAGGTCAACCGGCTGTCCAACATGCCACCGATCGGTGTCCCACTGGCGCCCCCAGCGAGCCTGGGCCGCTGATTGGGGAGGCAAGCAGACAGGAGGGCCTACAGCCGACGGGTGTGACAGGGGTGCGCCATCGCTTGACTTTGCGCACCAGCGCAGAGGGCGGGTGCGCCCTTTCGCGGATAACCGGGTTCCGCCACCCTTCACGCACCCATGCGCCCTTCCTTTCTGGACCGCCTAGGCCTCCATCGCCCCGAGCTCCGTGCCTGGGCGATGTACGACTGGGCGATCTCTGCAGTTCAGGTCGGCATCGTCACGGCGATATTCCCCATTTACTACGTGAAGGTCGCCGGCGCGGGACTGATCGAGGGAAAGGCGACGCAGCACCTGGCGACGGCAAATACCGTGTCGCTGGCGTTCGTGGCGCTCTTGTCACCCATCCTCGGCGCAGCCGCGGACTACGTAGCCGCCAAAAAGCGATTCCTGGCGGCGTTCATGCTGTTGGGTCTCGCGGCGATCGCCGCCATGTTCTTCATTCACACGGGAGACCTGCTCCTCGCATCGATCCTTTTCGTGCTCGCGATGATCGGTGCGACCGGCAGCTTCGTGTTCTACGAGGCGCTCCTTCCCCACATCGCGTCGCCGGAGGAGGTGGACCGCGTCTCGACGGCTGGGTACGCCGTGGGTTACATCGGTGGCGGCGTCCTGCTCGCCGTCAACCTGGCGTGGATTCAGAAGCCCGGATGGTTTGGTTTGCCAGCCGGTCCCGGCTTGGCAGAGGCGGCCGCGACCCTACCCGTCCGGCTGGCGTTCGTCTCGATCGCAGCCTGGTGGGCACTTTTCTCGATCCCGCTGTTCCGGCGGGTGCCCGAGCCCCCCCGACGACTCGAGTTCGACGAGCGGCGCGGCGAGAACCCAGTCGTGGTGGCGTTCACGCGCTTGGGCGAGACCTTCCGCGAGCTACGCGGCTTCCGGCAGGCGTTCGTTTTTTTGATCGCCTTCCTGATCTATAACGACGGAATCCAGACCATCATCAAGATGGCAACGGCCTACGGAACCGAGCTCGGCATCGGCCAAGGTGCGCTCATCACCGCGATTCTCATGGTGCAGTTCGTAGGGATTCCCTTCTCATTCTTGTTCGGCTCGCTGGCGGGCCGGATCGGGGCCAAGCGCGCGGTGTTTCTCGGCCTGCTCGTCTACACGGCGATCAGCGTGCTGGGCTATTTCATGCGCACGGCAACCCACTTCTTCGTTTTGGCGGGCCTAGTTGGGATCGTGCAGGGCGGCACACAGGCGCTGAGCCGGTCGCTGTTCGCCTCCATGACGCCGCCGCACAAGTCGGGCGAGTTCTTCGGCTTCTTTAGCGTCTTCGAGAAGTTTGCCGGTATCTTTGGACCGCTCTTTTTCGCAGCCGCGATCGCGTTCACCGGGTCCAGCCGGGCCGCTATCCTCTCGGTGATCGCGTTCTTTGTCGTGGGTGGCGCATTGCTGGCAACCGTGAACGTACTGGAAGGGGAGCGGGCAGCACGCGATGCAGAAGCGGAGGCAAGAACCGTGGACCGGTCTCCGCAAACGGCAGGCGGGGACGCTCGGCCTGCGGTGTAGACCAGGCTCTTGCCCGGCTCGGGACCTCCCTCCTACCTTACGCGTCCGATGCCGAACGCTCACCAAACGTCGACCGGTCTCACGACCACGCCCACCGCGCGCACGCGCGGTCGGATCGGGCTCAAGCGCATGCGCTGTCGGCGGAGCGCGCGCGGGTCGGCGTAGAAGGTCGTGGGTCACACCCATACCGAGAACCCCGCCGCGCGAGAGCCCGGCGGGGTCGTTTGCTTGTGGATCCGATCGAGCTGACCCGCGCGCTGGTCGCGCGCGAATCACCGACGTTCGCGGAAGGCCCGGTGATGGACTACATCGCCGTGGCGCTCGAACGGGCCGGCTGGCGGGTGACGCTCCAGCCGGTGTCACCGGGCCGCGAAAACGTCTACGCCTTCCGCGAGCCGCCGGCGGTGGTCTTCTCCACCCATCTCGACTGCGTGCCGCCGTTCGTCCCGTTCCGCGAAGACGACGAGTGGCTCTACGGCCGAGGGGTCTGCGACGCCAAGGGGATCGCCGCCGCAATGGTAGCCGCTGCCGAGCGCCTGGCCCAGGAAGGCGAGCGGCGCATCGGACTGCTCTTCGTAGTGGGCGAGGAGAACGGGTCGGACGGCGCGCTCGCCGCTGATCGCCTGGAGCCAAAGGGGCGGTTTCTGATCAACGGAGAGCCAACCGAGAACCGGCTCTCGATCGGCCAGAAAGGCTCGCTCCGGGTCGATTTCGAGGCCGAGGGCCGGGCCGCGCACTCGGCCTACCCGGACGAAGGCCACTCGGCCATCGATCCGCTGCTCGATACGCTCGAGCGTCTCCGCCGACTGCCGTTGCCGAGCGACCCGCTGCTGGGTCCCTCGACGCTCAACATCGGCACCATTGAGGCCGGGGTCGCGCCCAATGTCATCCCGCCACACGCGAAGGCCCAGGTTCATTTCAGGACTGTAGGCCCCACCGTCGAGCTCAAGCGCCAGATCGACGCAGCACTGGGCCCCGGTGTCGTGGTCACGGCGTCGGTGGAGATCCCGGCCTACAAGAGCGCGGCGCCGGTGGGCTGGGACACGACGTTCGTCGCGTTCGCCAGCGATCTTCCCTTCCTTAGCGCCTGGGGCCGCGGGTATCAGCTGGGTCCGGGTACGATCCGCGTCGCCCATTCGAGCGAGGAGCGGATCCGGAAGGCCGACTTGCTGCGTGGGGTGGACCTTTACGTGAAGCTCGCGACCGATCTGCTCGCGGAGGACCCCTCATGAAGCCGAAGATCCCCGTCGCCGTGCTCGGAGCCACCGGCACGGTGGGGCAGAAGTTTGTGCGGCTCCTGGCCGACCATCCGTGGTTCGAGATCGCGGCGCTGGCCGCATCTGATCAAAGCGCGGGCAAGCAGTACGGCGACGTGGTTCGCTGGCGTGAGACCGTGCCGCTCCCCGACCGTCTCGCAGGCCTCACGATCGCCCGGTCCGTGCCGCCGCTTCCGGGGCGCATCGCTTTCTCCGCGCTCGACCCGGACGTCGCCCAGGGGATCGAGCAGAGCTTCGCCCAGTGCGGGGCGTTCGTCGTCACCAACACGCGGATTCACCGCATGGATGCCGACGTTCCGCTAGTGATCCCCGAGATCAACGCGGATCACCTGGCATTGCTGGAGCGGCAGCGGGCCACCCGCGGCTGGCCGGGCGCTATCCTGGCCAACCCGAACTGCGCGACGGCCGGATTGGTACTCGCCTTGGCGCCGCTTCACGCCGAGTTCGGGGTCGAAAGGGTGTTCGTTACGACGCTGCAGGCCGTGTCCGGCGCCGGCTATCCGGGGGTGCCGTCGCTCGACATACTCGGCAACGTGATCCCGTTCATCGGCGGAGAAGAAGAGAAGATGGAGCGGGAGACCGCGAAGATCCTCGGCACACTGCGGCACGGCGAGGTGGAGGCGGCGCCGATGAAAATCAGCGCTCACTGCAACCGGGTCGCGACCGTGGACGGCCACTTGGAGACCGTTTCGGTGGGACTCGGGCGACGCGTGACGCCCGAACAAGCCATGACCGTGCTGCGGGATTTCCGGGGACCGAAGAAGGTTCAGGAACTGCCGTCGTCGCCGCCCTCGCCCATCGTGCTCGATCCTCGCCCGGATCACCCGCAGACTCGGCTCGACGTCGAGCGGGGGAACGGCATGTCGGTTAGCGTGGGCCGGGTGCGCCAGTGTCCCCTGCTCGATCTCCGTCTCGTGCTGCTGAGCCACAACACGATTCGTGGCGCCGCCGGTGCCGCGGTACAGATCGCGGAGCTGCTCGTGGCGGAAGGCCACGTGCAATGAGTAGACCATGATCGTCTGCAAGTTCGGTGGCACGTCGGTGCAGGATGCGCCTGCGATTCGCCGCCTGGCCGAGATAATCCGCGATCGTCTGCCTGAGCGCCCGCTGCTGGTTGTCTCAGCGCTGGCAGGCGTGACCGACGAGCTGCTGGCGATTGCCCGGCTCGCCGGTGTCGGAGGTAACGAACCGAGGCGCCGCCTGGCCGCTCTCGTTGCCCGCCACGAGGCGATTGCGCGGGAGCTGCCGGGCGGAGAGGCCGCGCTCGACGACATCCGGTTGGAGGCGGACGGTCTAGCGCAAGAGCTGGCCGCGCTCGCCGGACGACGCATCATGCCGCGGGAGATCGACTCCGTGGCAAGCCGAGGCGAGGTCTGGAGCTCGCGACTGATCGCGGCGGTCCTCGCCGGTGCCGATGTGCGGGCGGAGTGGGTGGACGTGAGGCCCATCATGGTCACGGACGACCGGTTCGGGCGCGCGACGCCCTACGTGCAGGTGCTCAACAGTCGGGCACGGCAACAGGTCTGCCCGATCCTCGAGCGCGGAGTCGTGCCGGTGACGCAGGGATTCATCGGCACCACGGCCACGGGAGTGCCGACCACCTTC
>Ga0105239_10008149_pt1 | contig 11956 bp, 12 predicted proteins | sample KBSC44metaG_FD_92761 | JGI IMG/M metagenome (GOLD analysis project Ga0105239, IMG submission 92761) | Corn rhizosphere microbial communities from Kellogg Biological Station, Michigan, USA - KBS C4-4 metaG | ecosystem: Host-associated > Plants > Roots > Rhizosphere > Soil | place: Michigan, USA...
AAACGCGCTCCATATTTCCATGAGCACCATCGCACCGGACACCGCACAAATGCTTTCAAAAGCACACGAAGATGCCGGCAGCCACTACCTCGCCTCCCCTGTTTTTGGCAGGCCCGAAGCGGCGGCCGCGAAGAAGCTTTGGATATGCACTTCTGGCGCCCTGCAATCAAAAGAAATTGCAAAGCCGATTCTCGAATCGTTGGGCCAGGGCATATTTGATTTTGGCGAGGACGCAGGCGCTGCCAACGTTGTGAAGGTGGCCGGAAACTTTATGATAATGGCATCGATGGAGATGATGGCTGAGGCCTATACCCTCGCCGAAAAAAATGGGCTCGACCGGACAAAGGTGGCGGAGTTCTTTGGATCAACAATTTTCAATGCACCCATATTTCAAAACTACGGCAAGCAGATTGCCGGCAAACATTATCAGCCCGTGGGCTTCAAAACCAAACTGGGCTATAAGGACGCGCGTATAGCCACCAAACTATCGCAGCAGGCTGAAACACCCATGCCGATAGTTTCCGTCGTTCACAACCGCTTATTAAGCGCCGTAGCAAAAGGCTGGGGCGAGCATGACTGGGCCGAAGGCGTAGGTCGGGGCGTTAGTGAGGATGCGGGCGTGTGAACCTGAATTAAGCAGATTAACGGATTTTCGGGATTCGAATTAAAAACAGCGCGAATCAGAAAAATCCGTTAATCCGTTTAATCGCGGTTCAGACATTAACAATAAAAAATTTCGTTGCCGTCTTCCAACCCACTTAAATCCGGCATCGTTTCAAATATTCCAAAAACCGATGCACCGCTCCCGCTCATGCTGGCGTATAAGGCGCCGGCTTCGTAAAGAGCGGCCTTTACCCCTCTTATCTCCGGGTGGTTTTTAAACACCGATGCCTCGAAATCGTTTTTGATATATTTTTTCCAGTCGGCAATGGGCTCGTAAATTAAATCCATTAGAGAATCTTTTACGGGTGCAGGTTTTACGCCGCGATAGGCTTCCGCTGTCGACACATGGACGGGCGGCATCACCAGTACAATCTGGTATTTGGAAAGTTCGAGCCGGACAGGTTCAAACTCATCTCCGATCTCAAAAGCAAACATGGGTTTGTTTTTGATGAAGAAGGCACAGTCGGCGCCAAGTTTGCGGGCATAGCCAATCATTTGCTCGTCTGTCATCCCCAAATTAAAGTTCTGGTTGATAAGCCTGATAAAAAATGCGGCATCTGCCGAGCCGCCGCCAAGGCCAGCGCCAATCGGAATATGTTTGTGCAGATGAATTTTCGCCGGTGGCAGGTCGAAATCTTTTTTCAGTAGGTGATAACCTTTGATGCAAAGGTTATCCTCCACCCTGCCGGGTATCTCCAAACCGGATGATTCGAAACTCAATTCGTCGGCCACAACAATTTCAAGTGCATCTTTTATGTTGACCGGGTAAAAAATAGTTTCAAGGTTATGATAGCCATCATCCCTCCTGTTGAGTACGTTCAGACCGATGTTAATTTTTGCGTTGGGGAAAATGAGCATGGTGGTGAGTGGAGAATAGTGAATGGTTGATTAAGTTGGACCGGGTTGTATTGAGTTTATTAAGTTAAAGGTGAGTTCGACACAGGCGAATGACTTCATCGCTGCGAACAACCGTCGAAGCGTTCCATTTTTGCACACGGAACACCTGGAACGCTATGAAACACACTCATTATCAGGTATTTTAATTTTATTCCAATAATTAAATAAATGTAAGTAGATGATAATCGGGTGCTGTCAAACCTTCCCTTATATCAAATTCACGTTAAGTTAAAAAAGATCTCACCTCCTGGCTGCGTCCTCAAAGCCAACATCGCCGGAGCCTGATGCGTTCCCACAGCAGGCTCAAGGTTCGGCAAAGTTATGATGTTGCAGTGATTAAGAATGATTAACAAATGCTGTATTTTTGCACATCCGTAGGTTTACCAACTTAGTTTAATTTTATTTGCACTTATTTCTGTTGATTGAGCGGTAGTGTTTTAATGTTTTTTTGAAACTTAATCAACCCAATCCAACTTAATCAACTTAGTCAACTTAATCAACCCGAACAACATGAAACAGTATCTCGACCTGATGAGGCATGTGATGGAAACCGGCGCGCAAAAGCACGACCGCACAGGCACCGGTACCTTAAGCGTATTTGGCTACCAGATGCGTTTCAATTTGCAGGACGGCTTTCCGATGGTTACCACCAAAAAACTGCACCTGAAATCAATCATCCACGAGCTGATATGGTTTTTGAGTGGCGACACCAACATCAAATATCTAAAAGATAATGGTGTAAAGATTTGGGACGAATGGGCGGATGCCGAAGGTAATCTCGGTCCTGTATATGGCTACCAATGGCGTAGCTGGCCAAAACCGGATGGCGGGCATATAGACCAGATTACACAAGTTGTAAACCAGATAAAAAACAACCCGGATTCGCGCCGCATGATGGTATCGGCCTGGAACGTGGCTGATGTTAACCAGATGGCGCTGCCGCCATGCCACAGTTTGTTCCAGTTTTATGTAGAGCCCCCTAACCCCCTGAAGGGGGAAAAACGCGGCAAATTGTCGTGTCAATTGTATCAACGCAGTGCAGATATATTTTTAGGCGTACCGTTCAATATTGCATCATACGCTTTGCTAACCATGATGATGGCACAGGTATGCGACCTGGAGTATGGCGATTTTATACATACGTTCGGCGATGCACATTTGTACAATAACCACCTCGAACAAACACAGCTGCAATTAAGTCGTGAGCCAAGGCCGCTGCCTGCAATGAAGATCAACCCGGACGTAAAAGACATTTTTCAATTTAAATTCGAGGATTTCGAGTTGGTGAATTACGATCCATGGCCGCATATTAAGGGGGCGGTTGCTGTGTAATTGAATTTATTTGTAAATTTGGATATGACAGCAGACGAGATAAAGTCCGAGATCCTTTTAATATTAGATCAGCTTCCTGAAAATAGGTCGTTTGATTTATTTGAACATTTAAAAAAGGCTCAATACCAGTCAAAGATTTCCGATATTGCTAACCAAATCATTGCAGACGATGATGAACTTCTCAGAAGGCTTGCAGACTAATGAAAATCACTCGGGTAGGTTGTGTACTCCCTTAACTTTATCCCCCTCTCAAAATTAATCAAATGACCATCTCCATAGTAGTAGCCATATCCGAAAACCGCGCCATCGGTAAAGACAATAAATTATTATGGTACCTGCCCAACGATTTAAAACACTTTAAAGCTATAACCAGCGGCCATACCGTTATAATGGGCCGTAAAACTTACGAGTCGGTTGGCAAGCCGCTGCCAAACCGCCGCAACATTATCATAACACGGCAGGACATAAAGATTGAAGGCTGTGAAGTTGTAAACTCGATAAAAGCAGCCCTCGAACTCTGCAGAACCGAGCGGGAGGTATTTATTGTTGGCGGCGCCGAAATTTACAAACAGTCCCTGCATTTAACCGACCGGATCTATCTTACCGTTGTGCACCAACAATTCGAAGGCGACAGCTTTTTTCCTGAAATTAAAAAGACAGATTGGCTGCAAGTTTCGCGCGAGGACCATCAGCCTGATGAGAAAAATTCATTGCCTTATTCGTTCATCACCTACGAGCGGGTTTAGTGATTAGAGACTGGTGATCAGAGATTAGTTTTAGGGTTGCCGGGACGTCAAAAACAAGAAACAGGTAGTTTTGTTCTAAAAAAATAAACAATTTACATTTAATTAAATAGCTCATTATCAACCAATAAAAAACCTAATCTCTAATCACCAACCTCTAATCTCTATTCACCACCTACTCTTTTAAATTAAAAATTTCATGCTTAGGAAATTTTATTAGATTTGCCGTCTTATTTAAAATGCTTATAAACTAATTAATTACATATTTTAATTCAAAATGCAAGGTAAAGGGGTTGTTAAATTTTTCGCCATAGTGCTGGCTGTTGTATGTATATACCAGCTTTCATTTACGTGGGTTGCTCACAATGTTAAGCAGGACGCGAAGGCATTTGCAAAAGGCGATACAACAAAGGAAAAGGTTTATCTGGATTCAATTGCAACACAGCCGGTATATCCGTTATTCAAACACAATTATCAGTACGTTAGTCAAAGGGCGCTTGCTTTAGGTTTGGACCTTGAAGGCGGAATGAGCGTAACCATGCAAATTTCGCTGAACGAGTTGGTAAAGAAATTAGCAAACGATAATAATGACGTGGTATTTAACCAGGCTTTGGCTGCCGCCACTGCTGACCAGGTTAAAGACCAGCGTGACTACATAACCTTGTTTGTTAGCGAGTACGAAAAGCTGAACCCCAATGGAAAGCTTGCAGCAATTTTTGCAACCAAAGATAACCAGGACCATATTAAGTTTAATTCTACCAATAGCGAAGTTGAATCTTTCCTGCATAGCCAGGCTGAGACCGCTGTTACCCAGGAATACACTGTCCTCAATACCCGTATCGACCAGTTTGGGGTAACAAATCCTAACATACAGCGCCCGAAAAACTCCGACCGTATTTTAATTGAGTTGCCAGGCGTTAAAGACCCGGAGCGTGTACGTAAGTTATTATCGGGAACCGCAAAGCTTGAGTTTTATCAAACATATAGTAACAGCCAGGTTTTCCCGCTGCTTAATAACTTGAACGGCATAATAGCTGCAAAGTTAAAGGCCGAAAAGAAAGACACCACAAAAACAGCCGCCAAGCCTGCGGAAGTTAAGACACCTGCCCTGCTTTCTGCCGCTAACAAACCAGCGACTGCAGCTGCGAAGCCGGATACATCAAAAACCAAGGGTGCGCCATCATTGCTGAACAAGGTTCAAAAAAGCAATGCTAAGGGCGATACATCGGCGCTTGCTAAAAATGCACAAAACGCCGACCCATTGTTTGCGGTGTTAAAGCCATTGGTTTACCAGGGCCAAAACGGGCAGATTCAATATGCACCAGGGCCGATGGTTGGCCGTGCCGAAGTAAAGGACACTGCAATGGTTAACAAATACCTGCGCACTCCCGAAGTTAAGGCTGCCATTCCACAGTCAATGAAATTCCTTTGGTCGGTAAAGCCATTGGATAAAACTAAAACATTCGAGCTATATGCTATTAGGTTATCAGGTGCCGGAAACAGCCCGGTACTTGCCGGAGATGTAATTACCGACGCCCGTAACGATGTGGACCAAAAAGGCAACCACGAAGTTGTGATGATCATGAATTCGGACGGCGCCCAAAAATGGAGCCAGGTAACTACCGAGGCTTGTGCCGATCCGCAGAACCACCAGTCGATAGCCATTGTGCTTGACGACAACGTTTATTCAGCACCACGTGTAGATAACCCTATCCCTGGCGGCATTTCTTCAATCTCAGGTAGCTTTACTATCGAAGAAGCGAAAGATTTGGCCAACGTATTAAAAGCAGGCCGTTTACCTGCGCCCGCCCATATAGTTGCCAGTGCGGTTGTAGGTCCATCATTAGGCCAGGAGGCAATCAACGCCGGCTTATTATCAAGCCTTGTGGGTTTGCTGGTGGTATTGGTGTTTATGATCGCCTATTATAACCGTGCGGGTACCGTTGCGGTAGTTGCGGTTATTATCAACATATTCTTCTTAATGGGCGTACTCACCAGTATTGGTGCGGTGTTAACTATGCCTGGTGTTGCAGGTATCGTGCTGATCCTGGGTATATCGGTGGATGCAAACGTACTGATCTACGAACGTGTGCGTGAAGAATTGGCCCTGGGCAAATCATTACGAATTGCCGTTGCAGACGGTTTTAAACACGCATTATCATCAATTCTCGATTCAAACATAAGTACCTTCTTAACAGGTGCCATATTATATGTGTTCGGTACAGGCCCAATCCAGGGTTTTGCCATCACTTTAATGATCGGTATCGTAACTTCATTATTCTGTTCATTATTAATATCAAGGCTGATATTTGAATGGATGCTTGAAAAAGGCTGGGACATCAAATTCTCGAACCCATGGAGCTCGCATACATTTAAAAACGCAAACTATGCTTTTGTTAAAAACCGTTTCAAATTCTATATCTTCTCGGGTATATTTATTGTTGCCGGTTTAATTTCAATGGCCACGCAGGGTTTTAATTATGGAGTTGATTTTGTTGGCGGCCACAACTACCAGGTTAAGTTTAACAGCCCTAACGTTACAACCGAGGATGTACGTGTGATAGTTGACAAATATTTAGGCGAAGGTAATGAGGTTAAAACATTCGGAACCGACAGGCTAAGTATAACCACCAAGTATCTCCTAAATAGCACTGCGCCCAATACCGATGCTAAAGTTGAAGCGGCCTTGATTAAGGCGCTTAACACCAATGAAAAAACGCGTATTACCGCCGCTAACATTATGGGTCAGACAAAAGTTGACGCTACCATAGCTAACGGTTTGAAGAAATCGGCTTTGTTAACGGTAATTTTCGCCATCATCATTATCTCAACCTACATACTCATCCGTTTCCGTAAATGGCAGTTTAGTTTGGGTGCGATGGTTGCAACCGCCCACGATGCTTTGATGGTTTTGGCCTTCTTCTCGTTATTTAAAGATGTGTTACCATTCTCCCTCGACATTGATCAGTCGTTTATAGCGGCGATATTGACAGTTATTGGTTACTCTATTAACGATACCGTGGTGGTATTTGACCGTATCCGCGAGTTCCTGAACCTGCACCATGCAAAAACTGATGATCCTAAAGCAGTTATTAATGATGCGATTAACAACACGTTAAGCCGTACCATTATCACCGCTTTAACAGTAATAATGATATTGCTGGTGTTGTTCATCTTCGGTGGGGATGTTATCCGTGGGTTCTCGTTCGCCTTGTTGGTTGGCGTATGTTTTGGTACATACTCGTCGATCTGCGTGGCAACACCGGTAATCATCGACTTTGGGAAAAAAGATCTGAGATAAGTAAAATTTACAAATATTGAAAGGCCCCAAAGAACATTTGGGGCCTTTTTTGTTTCATGCATTGAAGTAAACAGAATAAACCTTCTTATATTTGAATATTAAAAATCTGTATGGAGACAATTATCAAAGTTAGCCCTTCCGAACTCAACGAGGGCTTGCTTAATAAAATCAGGAAGTTTATTGGCGGCAATGATAACATAGATGTAACCATTTCGCTAAAGGAATTTGATGCTGAATATTCTTCCGCACTCGACCAGTCCATCGCGGAAGCTGAGAGTGGCGAAAATCTAATATCATTTACAATGGATGATTTTATGGCATATACCCCTCTTAAGAAATAATTTTTGAGAAACCTTAGTTTTACCCCTTCCGCTTTTAAAGAGTATAATGATTGGTTCGAAAGCAATCCACAGATCATTCAGCGCATTAAAACCTTGATAAGGGAAATTGATAAAGACCCATTTAAAGGAGTTGGCAAACCTGAGCCGTTGAGAGGCAACTGGAGCGGTTATTGGAGTCGGCGAATTGACCATGAACACCGACTTGTGTATAAAGTCACAAATGAACAGATTTTAATTGCAAAATGTAAAGGTCATTATTGAGAGCTTAATGGCCATAAATTCACAAATATTGAAAGGCCCCAAAGAACATTTGGGGCCTTTTTTGTTTCATTAAAAGTTAAAAGCAATCTCACTATGGACACAAAGGATAAAACTAAATTTCCGAAAGTAGTAATTGTAGGCGGCGGTTTTGGCGGTTTGCAGGTTGCCGGTAATCTTGAAGACAAACCGGTTGAAGTATTAATGCTGGATAAGCACAATTACCACACGTTTCAGCCACTGCTTTACCAGGTGGCCACTGGCAGTTTGGAGGCTGAATCAATTGCTTTTTCGTTACGTAAGAATTTCTCCGGTCAAAAAAACTTCCGCTTTAACATAGCCGAGGTATCGAAAGTTAATCCCGAAAAGAATACCGTTGAAACGTCTATTGGCGAAATTGACTACGACTACCTGGTAATAGCAACCGGTTCAACCACCAATTTTTTTGGCAATAAGGACATCGAAAAGTTCGCCATGCCAATGAAATCGATACCCGAAGCGTTGAACCTTCGTTACCTGATATTGCAAAACCTGGAAGAAGCAACATTATTGGCTACAAAGACTGAAAAAGAGCCGCTTTTGACATTTGTGTTGGTTGGCGCCGGGCCTACCGGAGTGGAATTGGCAGGCGCTCTGGCCGAGATCCGCAATCACATCCTCTGTAAAGATTATCCTGAATTGAAAAAAGAGGACATGAAGGTTTACCTGGTTGATTTTTTACCAAAAGTGCTGGGGCCTTTTTCGGACGAAGCCTCGAAAAAAGCCAGGGAGTTTTTAACCGACATGGGTGTTGAGGTACTGCTAAACGTAAAAGTTGAAAGCTACAATGGCGACGAGATAAAATTTGAAGGCGGTAAAACCATCCGAACCAAAAATGTAATATGGTCGGCCGGGGTTATGGGCGAAGTGCCGGGCGGAATTAATAAAGACGTTATAGAACGGGGAAACAGGATTAGAGTAGATAGCAGTTGTCGCGTGGCTGGTACGCAAAACATTTTTGCTATAGGCGATGTAGCTGCGATGATAACAGACGATACGCCGAAAGGCCATCCCGGCGTGGCGCAGGTGGCAATCCAAATGGGGAAGTTTGTTGCCAAAACAATTATGCAAACCATTAACGGCGAACCAACCGGAAGGTTTAAGTACAACGACAAAGGCTCGCTGGCTACCATTGGCCGTAACAAAGCTGTGGCCGACTTGGGTAAGATAAAATTCCAGGGATTTTTTGCCTGGTTGGTTTGGATGTTTGTACATTTGATTTCGCTGTTAGGCTTTCGCAATAAGGTAATTGTGTTTATCAACTGGATTGGTAGCTATATTAGCTTTAACGGCGGCAACAGGCTTATTATCCGCCGTCTTAACAAAGAAACGCTGGCCGATAAAAGCCAGCAAACAGCTAAAGCAGATTAACCTTGACAAATTCTCCCATAAAAATAACCGAATGCCCGCGCGACGCTATGCAGGGCCTCCACGATTTTATCCCAACTGATAAAAAAGCAGCTTACATCAATCTATTGCTCGAGGTTGGGTTTGATACCATCGATTTCGGCAGTTTCGTATCGCCGAAAGCTATACCGCAAATGCGCGATACGGCAGAATTGTTAGCTAAACTTGATTTGAGTAACAACCGGTCAAAGCTATTAGCCATTATTGCCAATTACAGGGGTGCTGAGGATGCAGTAACGCATCCTGAGATAACCTACCTGGGCTTCCCATTTTCTATTTCTGAAACTTTCCAACGGCGTAACACAAATTCGGGCATAGCAGAATCATTTGAAACGGTAAAACGGATAAATGAATTGTGCGCTGCCACTAACAAACAACTGCTGGTGTATCTTTCCATGGGATTTGGAAACCCTTATGGCGACGAATGGAGCCCAGCCATTGTTGAGGACTGGGCCGGAAAAATGGTTAACGAAAGTATTAAGACAATTGCATTGGCCGATACCATCGGCGCCGCCAACGCAGGGCAAATAACTGATATTTATCCACTGCTTACCCGGCAGTTTCCCGATACGGAATTTGGTATACACCTGCACTCTACCCCAGATACCTGGCATGAAAAAATCGAAGCAGCCTACAAAAGCGGTTGCCGGCGTTTTGACACCACCATAAAAGGCTATGGCGGCTGCCCGATGGCTGCAGATGACCTTACAGGCAACATTGCCACTGAAAACTTAATTGGGTACCTTCAGACACAAAATGAGATTACAGGGCTTGATATGGGCAAATTCAGGGAGGCGATGGAGTATGCAGGGAGTATTTTTAGTTAACAAACAGCTGTCATTTCGACGAGGTACGAGGAGAAATCTTATACAACATACAGGATGATGCTATATGTGGAACTATAATTTTTATGTGTACATACTCACAAATGCCGACAAATCTGCATTATATGTAGGTGTAACCAACGACCTTAGCCGACGACTATACGAACACAAGGAAAACAAGGGTAAGCCACATACATTTGCAGGCAAATATTTTTGCTATAACCTGGTTTATTATGAGCACTTCTCGCACATAGAATATGCAATAGCAAGGGAGAAGGAGATAAAAAAATGGAGACGCGAAAAAAAGGACTTATTAATTGAGTCTGAGAATCCGAATTGGAATTTTTTAAACGATGATGTTATAGACTGAGTTGCGCAGACCTATATAGTTTATATGTCCCTTTTATAAGATTTCTCCTCGTACCTCGTCGAAATGACAAAAGGGTTTTAGTGTTGAACATGCCGCGTAAATGGCTTATTCCACACCTATCAGCGGGAGACGCAAAACATTGCGTCTCTACGAGGAAAATCAATTTTAAGCATACATCAGTTTACCTTTTGGTAAAGGAATAGCCCTGCCCAGTGCCTTAGCGGTTTTTATCCATTGGTCTATAATAATTTCGGCATTAACAAGCGCTTCGGCATAATTTGCACCATCCGCCATACAGCCCGCTAATTCAGGCACCTCGGCTATTACGGCTTCGTCTTCCTTATTCCAGTATAAAACTATTTGATATTTGTTCGCCATTGACAAATCGCTAATTCAAAATTAAAAAATCCGAATTCGGACATCCGAAATCCGAAATCACTTCCTAACCATCTTATAATGCCGTATCCCGGCTTCTTCAAACTCCGGCCCTACCTTTTCAAAACCGAATTTTTCGTATAAGCTTACGGCTTGAATTTGGGCATGCAGGTAAACATAAGTTGCGTCACCGGGCAAATCAGCCAAAACGGTTTTAACGAGCTCCTGCCCTACGCCAAAGCCACGGAATTTTTGAAGCACAGCGAAGCGCTCCAGCTTATAGCCTTTATCGGTTTTACGCCAGCGGGATGCGCCGGCAGGTTCGCCGTTTACTTTTGCTAAAAAATGGGTGGATTCGTCTTCAAATTCCCACTCCAACTCGGGTGGGCAATTTTGTTCGCCAACAAACACCTCGCGGCGTATAGCGAACACTATTTCAAGGTCTTTAGGATCAGTTACTTTGCTTGCTTGTATGTTTGCCTGCATTTTTGTACGATTTTCGTTGCTTAAAGCCGGTTAGCTTATTAGTGTGGTTCTCCTCAGCCGCATCAATTGAATGGGTGCAGGTAAGATCACCTTCTTTTTCGGCTAATTTAGCTAATCGTACATAAAATTTGTGTAAATGATCCAATTCAATTTCGGTAAGATCCTCAATATTTACCATCCGGTTACTTGTGCCCTGGTGCGAAGCTATCAGTTCATTTAATTTAAGGTGTAAGGCTTTTGAGTCTTTATTTTGTGATTTCTGGATTAAAAACACCATTAAAAAGGTAATGATGGTGGTACCGGTATTAATTATCAGTTGCCAGGTATTTGAATACTGAAATACAGGTCCGGTAATAATCCATATCAATATGATGCTTGCTGCTATAATGAATGCGGCCGAACTGCCGGTAGCATTAGTTGCCCAATTGGCAAAGCGTTCGAAGAAATTCTTTTTTTGAGCCATGATGTTCTGTTTTGATACAGAACAAAAAAAAGCGACAATGTTTTGTGGACATTGTCGCTTTTGTTGTAAAGTTGATTGAGTTGACCAAGTTGGATTGAGTTGATTAGGTTAACAACGATGATAACTTAATCAACCACTCTCCTAATCAACTTAATCAACCAGGCTACAGCTTACTATTTACATCGATGCAATTCAAATCACCGAAGGCAACAGTTAACCTTTTTACAAAGTTCTCTTCGCCTTTGCGTAACCATACGCGCGGGTCGTAGTATTTTTTGTTTGGCGAATCTTCACCTTCAGGGTTGCCAATCTGGCTCTGCAGGTAACCTTCTTTTGATTTGTAGTAATCTTTTATGCCTTCCCAGTATGCCCATTGCATATCGGTATCGATATTCATTTTAATTGCTCCGTATGAAATTGCTTCCCTTATTTCTTCCTGGCTCGAACCTGAACCACC
>Ga0105239_10008152_pt1 | contig 11955 bp, 9 predicted proteins | sample KBSC44metaG_FD_92761 | JGI IMG/M metagenome (GOLD analysis project Ga0105239, IMG submission 92761) | Corn rhizosphere microbial communities from Kellogg Biological Station, Michigan, USA - KBS C4-4 metaG | ecosystem: Host-associated > Plants > Roots > Rhizosphere > Soil | place: Michigan, USA...
CACGATTGCCAGATGTCTTCGATCCGGTCGGTCGTCTTCCCCATCAGGAAAGGCTTCAGATACTTCTCGACCGCCGGCTTCACCAGGTCGGCGCGCTGCGTGAAGGTGGCACAGCCGTAGCCAAACAGGCCATCCTGGTCGGTCGTGATCTTCACGACCGTCAGCCGCACGCCGGCGGGCGCGCACTCAATTACGCTGATGTCTTTGATTTTCGGGAGCGCCATGCCGCGCGTGGCACGTGCGGCTTGCTCCTGGGCTTTCTCGATACGCGGGTTGGCCAACGCCATTAACCCCGCGCCTCCCATAGCCTTCAATAAATTGCGACGTTGCATAGGAATGTTTTATAGGTCCAGATTCTGTCGCGCGTACTGAATTGACTTCGCGACGTTGTCATCTTCTAATTTCAACTGCGCTTCCATGCTCATGCCAGTGGTATGGGGCAGCGGGCTCTTCGGCTTATTCTTGTGCACCACTTCGAGCACCTTCGCCAGATCGCGCGCCGGCAGCGGGCTAAACGTATCGTCGAACGTGGCCCAATACTTGTCGGTGAACACCGGGATCTTCAACGGATCGCGCGTGATCATCTCCAGGTCAAACGGCATGTTCGGATCCTTCTTCTTCAGCGTCGCGACCATGCCCTTGAGATCCAGGAAGCCTCCTCCCAGCGGCACCTCGGAGAGCAGGAAGCCGTCTTCGTATGGCTCCACCGCCATGTCTTTGATGTGGCTCGAAACCGTGTAGGGCGCCAGCAGCCGCAGCGTTTCGTCGGGCGTCTCACACAACGATACGTTGTTACCGAAATCGAAGTGCACGCCCACCCATTCGCTACCCACGCGCTTGAGCCACGCTGCCTGCTCGGCTGCACGCCAGCCTTTGTGGTTCTCAATTCCCAACGGCATTTTGTACTTGCGCAGCACGGGCTCAGAAAGCTCGATGGTCTTCTGGCAGCGCGCAAAATCTTTCTTGAACGCGTCCATGGTATCGAACTGCTCGTAGCGACGCTGCGTCATCGCGGTGTGCAGGGAACGCACGCCGGCTTCTTTGGCTGTGCTCACAGCCTTATCGAAAGCCGCCACGCCGCTCTCGTCCTTGGGCAAGGGAATATCGAGAATCGCCCGCATGTGGAACGACTGGATCTTGTCGCGGAACTGCTTCACCGCTTCCGCATTGGTCGTGTCGAGTCGCGTCTCGACCACGCCAAAGCCCAGGCTGTGACAGTATTCGACGAAGTCGAACGGCTTGCTGCTGTCCCGTGATGCGCGGTTGTGGACCGGGAATCCCGCCGGAGCACCACCCATATTTTTGAACTGTGCCGGCGTGTCGCCCATGGCCTCGCGCACGGAGAACCAAGCCGCGGCGGACCCGGCGGCCTGCAGAATTCGTCTTCTGGTCATCGCGACCACCTCCTAGTGTTCGCTTCCTTCCCCGCTGGTCGGGAGTATATCATTTCCTCTTTCAAGCGATATACTACCTTCCAAACACCATGCGTGCCCTGATCTTTTTCGCCGTACTTTGTCTGTACGCCCAAGACGAAATCCCCCCAGCGGGACGAGGAGGAGGAAGAGGAGGCCGCGGCAATACCCGCGAGTTCCTCGGCTTGGGAGCGCCTCCCGATGCTGCCGCGGCCGCTCGCGGCGAGAAACTCTATGCGCCGAATTGCGGCTTCTGCCACGGCGAAAAGGCCCGCGGCGCCGAAGGCCCTAACCTGGTGCGCTCCACGCTCGTGCTGCACGACGAGAAGGGTGAACTGATCGGCCCGGTGGTTTCCAAGGGCCGCACCGATAAGGGCATGCCGGCGTTTTCGAATTTCACCGAGGCGCAACTCGTCGATATCTCCCAGTTCCTGCATTTGCAGGTGGAGCTCGTGGCCAATCGCGGCACCTACAAACGCCTCAACGTAGTCACCGGAAATGCCGCCGACGGAGAAGCCTACTTCAACGGCAAGGGTGGCTGCAAGAACTGCCACTCGCCCACCGGCGACCTGGCAAAGATCGGCACCAGGTTCGCGCCCGACCAGTTGCAGACCCGCTTCGTCTGGCCGGCCGGCGCGCGAGCCAACAAGAAGGTGACCGTCACGCTGCCCTCGGGGCAGTCCATCAGCGGCACGCTAAAACAGCAGGACGACTTCGACGTCTCGATGTACGACTCTTCCGGCGCCTATCACTCGTGGCCGCGAGCCGGACTGAAAGTCGAAGTCGAAGACAATCTGGTCGGGCACCGGCAATTGCTCGAACGCTACACCGATAGCGATATCCATAACCTCACAGCTTACCTGGTGACCCTGAAATGAAATCCCTGTTCGCGCTCGCCCTCATCCCCGCCGCGATGCTGGCGCAGGACGCTTGGCCCACCTACAACGGCGACTACTCCGGTAAGCGTTTCAGTCCGCTCACGGAGATCAATTCTTCAAATATCGGGAGGCTTTCGCTGGCATGGTTCTACCGGATTTCGAATGTCGGGCCACAGCGCGGCGTCGGCAATCCGGTGATCAAGTCCACGCCATTGATGGTCGACGGCATCCTGTACTTCACGATTCCCGACCACGCCTGGGCGATCGATGCGCGCACCGGCGAAGAGATCTGGAACTATAGCTGGCAGGACAAAGGCGGCCACCTGGTCGGGAATCGCGGGTTCGGCAAATACGGCGACTGGCTTTATCTGGTTACGCCCGACTGCTGGTTTGTCTCGCTGAATGCCAAGGACGGCAAGGAGCGCTGGCGCAAGAAGATCGCCGACGAGAAGATGCAGTACTTCTGCACCACCGCGCCGCTAGTAGTGAAGAATCACGTAGTGGTAGGAGTGGGCGGCGACGCGATGGATGTTCCCGGCTTCCTGGATGCGCGCGATCCCGAAACGGGCGAACTGCAGTGGCGCTGGAACAGCACGCCGCGCAAAGGTGAGCCAGGTGCCGAGACGTGGCCCAATCCGCAAGCGATGGAACATGGCGGCGGTATGCCTTGGCTGACCGGCACTTATGATCCTGATTTAAACCTGCTTTTCTGGGGCACGGGCAATCCGAACCCGGTCTTCGCGGGTCAAGGTCGGAAAGGTTCGAATCTGTGGACCGCGTCGATCGTGGCGTTGAATGCCGATACCGGTAAGCTGGTCTGGTATCACCAGCCGTCCCCGCACGACACGCACGATTGGGACAACATCGAAACTCCCGTGCTGCTCGACGGGCAATTCAATGGCAAGCCGCGCAAGATGCTCGCACAGGCCGCACGCAACGGCATCTTCACGCTACTCGATCGCACCACCGGCGAGAGCCTCGTTACCAAAGGCTACGTCGGCGTGAACTGGATGAAGGGTGTCGATGCCAAAGGCCAGCCCATTCCCGATCCGGCGAAGGAACCGAAGGTGGATGGCTCGCTGATCAACACGCCGGGAGGGGGCGGGACTAACTGGCCGCCGCCGAGCTTCAATCCCGAGACTGGACTGTTCTACGTCAACGCCAAACAGGGCTACAGCATCACGTACCTGACCGACAACGATCCCGAACCGCAAGGATACGGCGGCGGCGGCGGTGGTGGGCTCTCGGAACCGCTGCTCGAAGCGATCGATTACAAAACGGGCAACATCGCATGGAAGCATGTTTATCCCAGTGGCGGCTTCGGCAATTCCTTCCCGGGAATTCTGAACACCGCGGGAAAGTTGTTGTTCACCGGCGACCCCGTCGGCAACCTGATGGCGTACGATCCCGCTAACGGGAAGATCCTTTGGCGCTTCCGCACGGGCACGCAAGTTAGTAACGGACCGTCCACGTTTATGCTGAACGGCAGCCAGTATGTGATCGCGGCAGCAGGGGATACGCTCTTCGCCTTCAAACTGGTGAAGTAAAGTACCGCGCGCCCGGGAACGAACTGTTAGACTTCCGGCATGAGCCAGAACCTCGACCAACTGAAGGGCAAGTATCAGACTGTTTTGGACATGGTTCCGCGGGTGAACGGAAGCATGAAGAACATCAACATGGAGGGCGAAAAACTCTTCATTCGCGCGGAAGTGGCCAACGACCAGGTGAAGAACCAGATCTGGAACGAGATCAAGCGCATCGACCCGTCATACTCGGATCTCACTGCCGACATCATCATTAACAGTTCGCTGACGCCTCCGGCCGCCGCGCCGGCTCCCGCAGCCGCCGCAGCGCCTGCCGCGGACAAGCGAACTTACACGGTCAAGCCCGGTGATAATCTTTCGCAGATTGCGCAACAATTTTACGGCAAGGCCAGCGCTTATCCGAAGATCTTCGAAGCCAACCGCGATCAATTAAAAGACCCGGACCATATCAAGGCTGGCATGGAGTTGGTGATCCCGGCATAGGTCGCCCTCTCCTTCGCAGTCGCGGTTCCGTAGATTCGTTACTGCTACAGACCCGCGACCGCAAGGGAGTGGATTCCCTCAGAGTAAGCGGTCAAGGCGCGCGTAATTCGTCTACCGGCCGTTTAAAAACGGCGGTGTAATGTTCGGAGTCCTTGGCGGGCAGAAGGGCGCAAAGTTCCCAGCCTTTTTGGCCCGCTTCGTACAGGAACGTACCGAGACTCGACGTTCCCTCCATGACATCCTGCATACATTCGGGATGCGCCTCGATCGAACCCTGTTCCCGATACTCGGCTGTCCCGTACTCGAATCTCGTCATCGTCTCTCACGTTGCAATTTGGGTGCCTCGCTGCCTAGAATTGCAGTGCTGAGATGAAGCTTCTACTGATTCCCGCGATCCTGCTCGCAAGCCTATTTGCGCAGCAGTGGCCGACATACGGGGGCGATCCCGCTGGCACGCGTTACTCGCCGTTGAAACAAATCGATTCAACCAACGTTAAGAGCCTGAAAGTGGCGTGGAGTTACGACGTCACCAATCCCGCGAGCCGTGGCGGGCTGCAAACGCAGCCCATAGTCGTCCATGGGATTGTGTACGGCAACACCCCGTCAGGGGTCGTGCTCGCGCTGGACGGGGCCAGCGGGAAGCTGATCTGGCGCTGGGATTCGAAGAACGGTGCGCAGAAAGTGCGCGGTATGACTTTTTGGGCGCATGGCGGCGACGAGCGCATTTTCGCTGGATCGGGCCGCTACGTCTATGCTCTCGACGCGAAGACCGGGGCGGTCATCTCGGAGTTCGGCAGCAACGGCCGGATCGATCTGCACCGCGACCTGGAACGCGATCCCGAAAAGGAATCGGTCAGCCTCACCAGTCCGGGCGTGATCTACAAAGATCTGCTGATCGTGGGAGGGCGCGAGAGCGAAAGCCTGCCGGCATCGTATGGCGACGTGCGCGCCTACGATTGCTGGAGTGGCAAGTTGAAGTGGAGCTTCCACACCATTCCACGACCCGGCGAGCCAGGATACGAAACCTGGCCCAAAGACACCTGGAAGCATACTGGCGCCGCCAATAACTGGGCCGGCATGTCGGTGGATGTGAAGCGCGGCATCGTGTACGTGCCGACGGGTTCGGCGGCTTCCGATTTTTACGGTGCCGATCGGGTGGGAGACAACCTGTATGCAAACTGCCTGATCGCGCTGAATGCCGCGACCGGCAAGCGCATCTGGCACTTTCAGGCGGTGAAGCACGACATTTGGGATCGAGACTTTCCTGCTCCACCGGTGCTGGTCACGCTGAAGCGCGACGGCAAGCTGATCCCCGCCGTGGCGCAGACCAGTAAGCAGGGATTCGTCTACGTGTTCGATCGCGTAACGGGCAAGCCCCTATTTCCGATTGAGTACCGTAAGTATCCTGCGAGCACGGTAGAAGGCGAGGTTGCGGCCGAGACGCAACCGTTACCTACCAGCCCGGCTCCGTACGCGCGCCAAAAACTGACCGCCGATTTGCTGACCAACCGCACTCCGGAAGCACATGCATGGGCATTGGAACAGTTCCAGAAGCTTCGCAGCGAAGGCCAGTTCGTCCCGTTCAGCGTCGATAAAGATACGGTAGTATTTCCGGGCTACGACGGCGGTGGGGAGTGGGGCGGCGCGGCGTTCGACCCGGAGAGCGGACTTCTGTACGTGAATGCCAACGATGTCGCCTGGACCGGCGCCCTGGCGCTCAACACTCCGGCGATCACCGGCCGTGAGCTGTTCACCTCGCAGTGCGCGGTCTGCCACAACAACGGCGAAGCGCCCTCGCTCGCGGAGGTCGGCAAGCGCAAGACGGGGGAACAGATCGCGGAAATCATCGTGAAAGGAAGCGGGCGCATGCCAGGCTTTCCCAATCTTCCGATACAGCCGCTGGTCGAGTACCTGCTGAGCGGAACATCGGAACAGGCTGCACCGGTAACGCGCTCCCCATTCGACCTGAAGTATCGTTTTACGGGCTACAAGAAGTTTCTCGATCCGCAGGGCTATCCCGCCGTCGCGCCGCCTTGGGGGACGCTGAACGCGATCAACCTGAATACCGGCGAGTACGCGTGGAAGATCCCGCTGGGCGAATATCCAGAATTGGACGACAAGAACACGGGCTCGGAGAACTACGGCGGACCGATCGTGACGGCCGGCGGTTTAGTGTTCATCGGCGCGACGAACTTCGACCGCAAGTTCCGATCCTTCGATAAGGCCACCGGCAAGCTGCTTTGGGAGACGGTACTGCCGTCGTCGGGCAATGGCACTCCGGCGACATACGAAGTTAACGGCAAGCAGTATGTGCTGATCATCGCGGCAGGCGGTAAGGCCCCAAGTGGCGGAACGGCGGCGGTCTACGTCGCTTTCGCGTTGCCGGATTAAGTACCAAGTCATGCTTCCCGGATGGACAGGCGGAAGCACTGCGGAAGCACCTGTCCCACTTTAAGGAGGAACGGATGGGTGTCTACGGCTTGAGTTTGTTGATTGGCGTGGTGGTGGGGATGCGCTCCATGACGGGGCCGGCGGCGGTGAGTTGGGCGGCTCGGATGGGCTGGATTGATGTGGACAACACGGTCCTGGCCTTTCTGGAAGCGCCTGTCACAGCGTGGATCTTTACCGTCGCGGCGCTTGGCGAACTGATCGCGGACAAGTTGCCAAAAACGCCTAGCCGCAAGGCACCGATGGGCTTCATCGCGCGGATCGTGAGCGGCGGGTTGTGCGGCGCGGCGCTGGCGGCGAACACCGTGGGCATCACCGGGGGAATGCTCGCCGGGATTGTCGGTGCGGTGATCGGAACTCTGGGCGGCTATGAATTCCGCCGGCGCCTGGTCGCGGCGACGGGCGGCAAGGATTTGCCCATCGCGCTGCTGGAAGATTGCATTGCCGTGGTGGGAGCGTTCCTGATTGTGAAATAATGGCCGCCAATGGCCATGTTCCGCCCTTTCCTTTTATTGGTTGCCGTCGGTCTCTATGCCCAGACTCCGCCGGCCGATTCGCTGGTGACGTCTCCAGAAATTCACCCCGACCGAACCGTGACGTTCCGCGTTCGTGCACCTGAAGCCCAAAAGATTGGGCTGTTCGGCGATTGGATGCCAATTGGCAAACTCGAGCCTCTGACCAAGGGCGCGGACGGCGTCTGGACTTTGACTACCGGACCAATCGATGCGACCGGGCACTTGTACACGTTCAACATCGACGGCGTCGTGGTGCCCGATCCAGTCAATCCCAAGATCAAGCTGCGGCAGCGGACTTCGGCGAGCCTGCTCGAGATTCCTGACTCAAGTGCGGCTTGGGCGGAACGGGATGTGCCACACGGCAGCCTGGTGACGGAATGGCAGAAGTCCGCGGTGCTGAGCCGCACGGAGAAGATGATCATCTACCTGCCGCCGGGATACCAGAAATCGACGGCGCGGTATCCGGTGCTGTACCTGGTCCACGGTAGTGGCGACGTTCCGGAATCGTGGGCGAATGCCGGGAACGCGAACCTGATTCTGGACAACCTGATCGCGGACAAGAAGGCCAAGCCGATGATCGTGGTGATGCCGGCGGGGCACGCGGCGCCGTACGGGACTCGCGGACAGGACAACACCGCGCTCTTCGACGGCTATCTGACCAAGGAGATCATCCCGTATGTCGAGTCGCATTACCGGGTGGCGGCTGGACGCGCGAATCGCGCGCTGGCCGGGCTTTCGATGGGCGGCGGGCATACGATCAACGTGGGCTTCGCGCACCCGGAGATGTTCAGTGCGATCGGGCCGTTTAGTCCAGCGGTGCCGCGCGACTTCGATACGAAGTACAAGCTGGAAAAGAACCCCGGATTCAAGCTGGTCTGGATCGCATGCGGCGACCAGGACAATACGGTGCAGTATCCGCGGGTGAAGCAGTTCGCCGAGAATCTGAACGGGCACAATGTGAAGGCCGTTCTGCGAACCATCAACGGCGGCGCGCACACGTGGCCGGTGTGGCGAATCTGCCTGAGCGAATTCGCTCCGATGTTGTTCCAATGAGGAGACTCCTCCTTCTGTTCCTGGGCGCCGTCCTGCAGGCCCAGCACTCTGTCGAAAACGAGAAGAACCCAATGGCGGGTAACGCCGCCGCAGTTGCCGCGGGCAAAAGGCTCTACAGCCAGGCGTGCGTCTCGTGCCACGGAGCGGAAGCGCGCGGCGATCGCGCACCAGCGCTGGCAACGGGCAACTTCACTCATGGCGCCGCGGATGGCGAGTTGTTCCTGAATATCCGCAACGGGATCAAAGGTACGCAGATGCCGGCATTCTCATCGTTCACCTCCGACCAGACCTGGCAACTAGTTACGTACTTGCGGAGTCTCGCGGGCACTGTGAAAGCGAAGGTGGATGGTGACGCCGTCGCGGGCAAGACGACCTACGAACTCGAATGTGTCTCGTGCCACCAGGTGAAAGGGCTGGGACCGGATCTGTCACGGATCACCAATCTGGAGTTCGCGCTCGCCAAACGGCAGAAGGGCAACACGATCGTCGCGACTACCGCGGACGGCCACGAATATCGAGGCGTGCGGCGGAGTGAAGATGTCTTCTCGCTGGCGATGGTGGATACCGACGGACAGCTTCACCTGTTCGATAAGACGAAATTGAAGGCACTCCGGGCGGAAGAGAAGTCGCTGATGCCGGAGTTTCCGGCAGCCAGCATTCGGAATGTGGCGGCGTACCTGACGACAGTGAAGGCCACGACGGTTCGCGATGTGCCGGCAGGAGGATTGAGTTTCGATCGGATTCGGAATTCGGAGGCCGAGCCGCAGAACTGGCTGACGTACTGGGGCGATCTCAAAGGGCAGCACTTCTCGACGCTGAAGCAGATCGATACCGGCAACGTCGGACAGTTGCAGGCCCGATGGGCGGCGCAGTTGCCGGGCGATGGAATCGTGGAGGCAGTGCCGGTGGTGGTGGACGGCGTGATGTATACGGCCGGACCTCCCGGTGAAGTGATGGCACTGGATGCGCGGACGGGACGACCGATCTGGAGGTATCAGCGCAAACAGAAGGTCACGAACCCTTATACCAGCAATCGCGTGAATCGCGGCGTGGCGGTGCTGGGGAATCGCGTGTTCTTTGGGACGCTGGACGCGGCGCTGATCGCTTTGGACGCCCGGACGGGAGCGCTGCTGTGGGAGTCGCAGGTCGGCGACACGATGCAGGGGTATACGATTACGTCGGCTCCGCTGGCCGTGAAGAATATGGTGATCACGGGAGTGGCGGGCGGCGAGTTCGGGATTCGCGGCTTCCTTGACGCGTACGATGCGGCGACCGGGAAACGGCTCTGGCGGTTCTACACAATTCCGGGTCCCGGTGAGTTTGGGAATGACACCTGGTTGGGCGATAGCTGGAAGCGCGGCAGCGGCGGGACGTGGCTGACGGGCAGCTACGATGCGGAATTGAATACGCTGTACTGGACGGTTGGTAATCCCGGACCCGACATCAACGGCGACGTTCGCAAAGGCGACAATCTGTTCACGTGCAGCGTGGTGGCGCTGGATCCCGACACCGGAAAACGGAAATGGCACTACCAGTTCACGCCCAACGATACGCACGATTGGGACTCGACGGAGGACGTGATTCTGGTCGACCGTGACAGCCGCAAGCTGCTGCTCCACGCGGATCGGAACGGCGTGTTCTATACGATCGACCGGACGAACGGGAAGCTGATAGCGGCAACGCCTTACGTGAAGACGACGTGGGTGGACCGATGGGACGAGAACGGCCGGCCGGTGGTGAAGGCCGGCTCGGGCGCGACTACTGCCGGCGTGACGGTGTACCCGTCGCTGGGGGGCGGCACGAATTTCCAGGCGCCTTCGTACGATGCGCGGAACGGGCTGATGTACTTCGCGTTCCACGATTCGAGCAGCGTGTACACGTCGGGTCCGGCAGCTTACGAATCGGGCAAAGAGTATTGGGGCTGGGGGAAGAACCTGTTCGAGATTCCGCAGACCGGCGAAGAGACCCAGGGGATCGCTGCGCTGGATACGATGACTGGGAAGATTCAATGGAGATTCCCTTTGACGTACGCGTCGCTGGCTTCGGGAGTGCTGGGGACCTCGGGCGGCGTGGTGTTCGCCGCCTCGTCGGAAGGGCTCTTCATCGCACTGGAAGCGAAGAGCGGCAAGCCTCTGTGGAAGTTCAATGCGGGCGCACCCATCCTGTCTTCTCCGATGAGTTACGCGGTGGATGGGAAGCAATTCGTAGCTGTTTCGTCGGCAGGGGTTTTATACAGCTTCACTTTGCCCGAGTGAAGCGTCGGGCGCGGATTGGCGGTCTCGCGAGCCGTGCCGTTTGAAGAAATCTGTCCAAACGCGGTCGGATTCGCGGCGCGCCTCGGCCTTCTCGTAAGGGTCGCGGGCTCCTGGTTCCGGGGCTTCCGGCTCTACCAACCCTTCTTGCGAAACGAAGCCAATTTCGCACATCTTGCGTTCTTTCTGCAGTTTGCGGAGATCGGCGAGGCACTTGTTGAAGCCCCGGTCGGCGGTGGCGTGGTAGCGCATCAGCAGGCTGAGTTCGCGTGTGTTGCGTTCGCCGTCGTCGGGCGTCGAGAGGTGCTCGGTCATGAGGGCCTCGGCTCGCTTCTGGGAGAAGAAGTGGTGGGCCATTTTGTAGACGAGGATTTCTTCGGTCGCGCCGAAGGGTTGGTGCTCGTCGCGAAGGGCATATAGGAGAGCCTGGACTTCTTCGTCCTCCTCCTCTTCGATGAGCGCGAAGTTGGAGCAGAGGCCGTGGCGGAGAGCGTTCTGCCCGGCGGTGAGTTTGCCTTCGGTGGTTCGGGGGCCGGTGGATTTCTGGGCGTTGCGACGATTGGCTTCGATTTGGGCTTGGGTGGCCATGGGTGGAGACTCCTTCGACAGCTCGTTATAGCAGGCGTATTTTGGGCTGGTTGGGAGGAGCGTTGAAATAAAAGGAAATAAAGTTCTGAAAAGGTGTGAATGGAGAAAAGCAAACTTACCACAGAGACGCGGAGGGCGCAGAGAGAACGCGGAGGAAGGACGAGAGAGGAGTTTTGAGGGTGCTTACAGGTTCAACTGACGGCGGGGGTTCGGAGAACGCGGAGTGAAGAAAAACCGTGCGGGAGGGAGCACCAAAGAAGAGGGCCGGCTCCGCGCGGAGGATCGCGGGGCCGGCCGATTTCTGCTGCGATCGATCTTCTTATACAGCTACGTAGCGCGTGCTGCCTTGCCGATTCACTAGCAGAAGAGTTTCGTCCTTCGAGTTGCGCAGGGCGCTCTCGAATTCCGAGGTGTTCCTCACGGCGCGATGATTCACTTCCTGAATCACATCGCCGCGCTGCAGCCCGGAGACGGCTGCATGGCTGGACGGATCGATGTCGGTTACCACCACACCAGCCGTGTTCTCGGTCACGCCAAGCTGGCGGGCGGTGCGAGCGTTCAGGTTCTCCACCTGGACGCCCTGCATGACGGTCTCGGGAGTGTCGTTGCTCTTCTCCGCCTTCAACTGCTCGGTGGGGAGTTCCGCTAGCTTCACCGAGAAATTCTTAGAAGCTCCGTCGCGGATAACCCTTACGTTGACGGTGCTGCCAGGCTCCATCAGGGAGATGTTCATGCGCAACTGCGCACCATCGCTGACGGGCTTGCCATTGATGTCGGTGATG
>Ga0105239_10008156_pt1 | contig 11950 bp, 9 predicted proteins | sample KBSC44metaG_FD_92761 | JGI IMG/M metagenome (GOLD analysis project Ga0105239, IMG submission 92761) | Corn rhizosphere microbial communities from Kellogg Biological Station, Michigan, USA - KBS C4-4 metaG | ecosystem: Host-associated > Plants > Roots > Rhizosphere > Soil | place: Michigan, USA...
CGCTTTGGTCACAGGGACGTCCATCCCCGCCGTCACCTGGTCGGTGCCCGGACAAGCCGGCGCGCCTACGGCGACCGTTTCGAACACCGGCGTCTTTTCGACCCAGTCCAACCAACAGCTCGTTCTGCGCAACGCAACTAGCGGCACACTCAAACCCGCTGGAGATACGGTCCAAACCTGGACGTACACGGTCAAGGCGACGAGCGTCGCGGACCCGACGAAGTTCGATACCGGTGTCGCGATTGTCAGCGTGAACAACTCGACGGTCACGGTGACACCTCAAACCAACAACCTCACGGGAGGCGAATCGACCCAGTACCACGCAGTGGTAACCGGCACAAGCAATCAGACGGTGACTTGGTCGGTGAGCGGCAACTTCACCATCTCCTCTTCTGGTCTCCTGACCACTTCGCCGAACGGCCCCTTCGGAAACTTCACGGTAACCGCGAGGAGCACCGTCACCGGCGCGGTCGGGACCGCCACCGGGTCGGTCAACGGCGTCGACTAGAACCTAGCCGGCACGTTAATGATAAAGACCGGAGAAGCCAAAGCTCCTCCGGTCTTTCCTTTGTCGGCAGTAGACTTGGCAGCATGTCGAATACTGAGCTTCTTCTTCACCACGTCGGCCTGGTTGGCCGGCCCACCGTCGACGGCGACCGCGAAATCTATCACGAGGACGTCGTGATGACCCTCATGTATTCGCCCGAGGGGCACACCCACACCCTCGAAGGCCCGGACACGATTCTGCGCTTCATGGCCCGGATCGAGCAGTTCTTCGAGATCGTCAGCCGGCCCGCGCCGCGCATCGTCGAGACTTCGAACGGCGCGTTGGCCGAGTACCAGGGCGACATGATCTGCAAGGAAAACGGCAACGTGTACAAGCAAGACTATGTTGCGGTCGCGGAAATTACCGAAGGGAAGATCAAGACGGTTCGCGAGTACTACGACCCGATCCGCGTTCTGAAAGCCTTCGGCGAGATGTAGTCCACTAAAGCTGGAGCCCGGATAGACTGGCGTCATGAAACCTTGGCTGCCGGCGCTGGCCGTCATCGCCCTTTGCGGGTTCGCGTTGTTCGCCAAAACGAAGCTTGGCGAGCAACCCGACGGCTCGTTTCTCGTCTCCTCCGGCCAGCGTATCGAGCTCCTTGGGCAAACCACCCGGCTGGAAGGCCTTCGTCCGAAGGACATGGCCCTCTCTCCCGACGGCAAGACCGTGGCCTTGCTGACCCACGCAAGACTGATCCTGTCCGACGTGGCCGGCATCGGCAAAGCGGATGCGAAAGTCTCGCCCGGACCGCTCGGCATCGCGTGGTCGCCCGACGGCAGCCAAGTTTATTGCTCGCTCAGTAGCGGCAAAATCCAAGTATTCGCTTGGGATGGAACGACTCTCAGTCCGACAAAGGCGATCTTCGCCACGCCGATGGAAGTCCGCGGCAACCCCGGACTAGGGGGCCTCGCCGTGTCCGCCGATGGGATGATTTACGCAGCGCTTAGCATCCGCAACGAGGTCGCTGCGATCTCCTCCGACGGCAAGATCCTCAACACTTGGAAGGTCGGCGCCGCGCCTTATCATTTGAAGCTTTCGCCTGATGGGCACACGCTCGCGATCGCGAACCGAGGCGGCACCGTAATCGAACCGCGCCCAGAGCAAGGAGACCCTTCCACGCGAACCGCCTTTCAGGGGACGGGGGTCGCCAGCGCGGCTTCTGCGGGAACCGAAGTTCAGATCGATCCTCGCACCGACTCGGCCCTGGTCGGCACCGTCTCATTGATCCATCTTGACCGTCCTGGCTCGGAGGTTAAAAGTGTCACCGTCGGCCGCCAACCCTCGGGAATGGTCTTTTCCGCAGACGGCAAAAGGCTTTACGTCGCCGATTCGGACGAGGACGCTCTGAGCATCGTAGACACGTCCACACAAACGGAGACGGCTAAGATTTCGCTAAGCCCCGCCGAGGACCCTAGCTTCGGCCAGATCCCCACCGCGTTGAGTCTTTCACCGGACGGCAAACGAATCTATGTCGCCCTGGGAGGAGCCAACGCGATTGCCGTGCTGGAGAATGGGCCGAAACCCAAAGTAACCGGCTACTTCCCCACCGCCTGGTATCCCATCTCGATCGAAGCAACGGCCGATCGCATCCTCGTCGGTTGCGCGAAGGGCATTGGCTCCCGACCGAGTTCGAAGAAGACCGGCTTTGGCGTTCACGACTCGGTTGGCGTCTACCAAGCCTTCACGCTGAAGGACATCCAAGACCTCCGCGGACTCACCCGACGGGTCGCCAAGAACAACGATTGGACGAAGATCCAGTCTCCCCGAGCCAATGTCGCCGCCGTGCCCGTGCCCGAAAGGATCGGAGAACCGAGCGTCTTCAAGCACGTCGTCTACATCGTTAAGGAGAACCTCTCCTATGACGCCTTGATGGGTGACAATCCGGCGGGTGACGGCGATCCGAGCCTTTGTACTTTTCCCGAAAACGTCAGTCCTAACCATCACGCCCTGGCCAAGCGCTTCGGGCTCCTGGACAATTTCTATATCTCCGGCACAAACTCTGCCGACGGTCACCAGTGGGTCGACTCCGCCATTGCGAACGGCTATTCCGAACAGAACTACAGCGCGAACCAGCGCAGCTATCCCTACGACGGAGGCGATCCGCTCGCATTCTCCCCGGCCGGCTTCCTCTGGTCCCAAGCCAAGGCCGCCGGGAAAACGGTTCGGGTCTTCGGTGAGTTTGTCGACAAGCCTTCGGTCGTCGATACCGTGACCGGCAAAGGCGCCAGTTGGCGGCGATGCTGGGACGACTACAAGAGCGGCAAGAACGAGGTCGCGATCAAAGCGATCACCAGCCAGGCCGCGCTACGCGATAGCCTCGACCCGATCTACATCGGCTTCCCAAGTTCGGTCAGCGACCAGTGGCGCGCGGATCGCTTCCTCGACCAGTTCAAGCAATGGACTACGAACGACGGCATGCCGAACCTGACGATCATGCTCCTGCCCAACGATCATACGGTCGGAACGAGGCCGGGCTGGCCGACGCCCCGCGCGGACGTCGCCGACAACGATCTGGCCCTGGGCCGTATCGTCGAGGCAATCAGCCACTCGAAGTTCTGGGCCGACACGCTGATCATCGTCACCGAGGACGATAGCCAAAACGGTCTCGATCACGTCGACGGGCATCGTTCCCTCTGCTTCTGCATCTCGCCTTACTCGCGACCGGATTCGACGATCAGCGAGATGTACAACCACGCGACCGTCGCGGCGACGATTGGACGGGTCCTCGGCTTTCAGCCGATGACGCGATTCGATCGCACCGCGAAGCCGATGACTGGTTGCTTCGGGGACAAGCCTGACTTAGCACCCTTCGTCGTCGTTCCCAACCGGGTCCCCCTCGATGAAGTCAGTCCCGCACCGAAGCAGCTGCAAAACCTTGAAGCTCGCCGCCTCGCCGAGGCTTGCGCGAAGATGGACTGGAGCGAGGTGGACAACCAAGATCAAGACACCGTCAATCGGGCGATCTGGCAGAGCGAAGCCGCAAGAACGGTGGGTCGCGAAGGCTATTCGATCCGATATCCTGGCCCCGTCAATGTAACGCGCACGAAGACAAGCACTAAACGAGAAGTCGATGGAGACTAAAGCACTTACATTTGTTTACGATGGCTGGGATGGCTATCACCGCAGTATCGTCGCCGCCGTGAGCGGGCTCACGGCCGAACAATTCGCCTTTCGAGGCTCGCCGGACATGCGCTCGGTCGGCGAACTCGCCTGGCATATCGCGGACGGTCGTGTCGATTGGTTTAAGCGGCTGCCGGCGCCCCTTAGCGCCGAATTAACCGCCATCATCGAGGCTCGCGAGGGCCGTCCGCCGGCGTCGTATACCGGCGAAATGTTGGCGGCCTGGCTGAACCGAACCTGGGAGATGGTCGATCTCACCCTCAAACAGTGGACGGTCGACGATCTGCCAGAGGGTTATCCGCATGCGTACGCGGGCAAAATCTTCGCCGTGTCGCGCCAGTGGACGATCTGGCGGATCATGGCTCACGACATTCACCATGGCGGGCAACTGACCGAACTGCTCGCTATGCAAGGAATTTTCCCGACCGAGCTCACATATCTCGGCGGACACCTGACCGAACCGCCGATAATAGGTTCGGTTGGCGCAGTTTAACGATAAAGCGATTCGAGCCAGGTTCTTCGGCGACGTCTCCCTATCTCATTCGGGAGGCGTCGTTCGGGAGTTTCGAAGCCACCGCGTTCCCGCCCTGTTGGCGTTTCTTGTCTGGCAACCTCGCCCTCACCTTCGCGAGCAGCTCGCCTATCAGCTGTGGCCGGAATCCGACGCGGGGCGTGGCCGGCACAACTTAAGACAGACCCTGCTCTACCTGCGCGAGGCTCTTGGTCCGGTCGCGGACGAACTGCTTACCGTCTCGCGCAGCCACATCGCGCTGAACCCGGGGGCGCTCTCCTCCGATGCCGAGATTCTGATGTCGGCCGACCTTCCCCACTCTTCCGGTGAGCGCCAAGAGCTACTTGAGCAGGTTATCCAGGCCTACCGGGGACCGTTTCTTCCGGGCATCGACGACGAATGGGTGACGGATGCGCGGCGGTTCTTCACACGGATCTACGTGCAATCCTTGACCGCGCTTGCCGACGCGGAAATGGAAGCCCATCCCGCACGCGCCCTGGCCCTCGCGACGAAGGCCGTCGCGGAAGAGCCACTGATGAATTCGCCCAGGGCCAGCAAGATTCGCGCCCTTGTCGCCACCTCCGAAAGCGCGAGCGCCCAGCTCGAATACGAAGCTTTCGCCGAGCTTCTCGACCAGGAGCTTGGTGAAGTACCGGCGGATTTCGTCCGTGAGGCTCTCGACGGCAAGCGTGGGGTTGTCGAGACGAAGGGTTTCCAGGATAAGCCAGTTGCTTCGCGCGAGCTCGAAACTGCGATCGACTTGCTGCGCCAAGGCAACCGCCCCCAGCTTGCGGTGAATCTGGTGATCTCGATGACCCCCTATTGGATCGCCGCCGGCACTCCCGGCTTCGGGTTGAGCAAGCTCGAAGAAACGATGCGTGACGCCGCCGGGCGGCTCTCGGAAGCCGTGGAGATGATGGCTTTGACCTGCCGGGCGGAATTGACGGACGCCCGAGGGGACACGGTTTTGGCCCGAGCTCAGATTCGGGAGATACGGACCCGCTGGAAAGAACTCACGAACGAAGTCGCCGTCCGCCTGTGCCTGCTGGAATGTGGCATTGACCTCGGCGAACTGGACGGCAAAGCTGCTTTCGCAGCGGCCACCGACGCAGTCGAATTGACGAAGGACAGCGCCGATCTAAGCCTGCGACTCGATGCGCTGACCGTAGCCACGGCTGCCGCCCTATGCGACCAACAGTTCGAACAAGGCTTGGCGTGGGCGGACACATGCTTGGTACTCGCCCAACAGATCGGCGACCGCCTCCTGACCTCCATCGCCTATCTCCGAAAAGCGGAAGTGCTTGAGGAACTGGAACGCCCGGTCGAATCCGAAATCTGCGGCCGCGAGGCGTTGCAACTCCTTCAGGGCATCCACTCCCCCCGGGCCTCGAACTATCGGATGGCCGTGGCGCGACTGCTGGAGAATTTTGAACTGCTCGACGAAGCCGAGGAAGGCTATCGGCAGGTGATTCAAGACTTCCGAGGTTTCGAGAGCAAATTCTCCGAGGCGATGGCGCTCACCTACCTCGGGGATTTGACCCAAGCCCGCGGGCGGCCCCACGAAGCGGTCGCGCTGCATCGAAAGGCGCTCGAAATACGCCGGGAACGGAATCAATACTTGGGCGTCGCGACTTCCCTTCGCGGTCTCGGAAAAGCGCAGGCGGACTTGCGTGAACTCGAATCCTCCCGTGAGTCGCTCATGGAGAGCGCGCACCACTTTTCTAACGAGGACGCCCTCCCCGGCTATGCCGGCGTGCTCCTTTCTCTCGCCGGGGTCGAAGCGCGTCGCGGGGAGATGGCTCGGGCTTTGAGACTCGCGAAACGGGCCCGCAAGCTGTTGGGAGCGATGTCCTTATCGGACCGAAAGTCAATTGGCCGGTCGGGAGTTACCGCCGTAGGCGAGGCGGATGCCCTCATCGCGAACCTGATGACGATTTGATGACGGGCGATCCTTAAACTTCAGATCGCTTACATTTGGTGCCTCGGCGGCGTGACTTCTCTCCACAAAGCCGGGGTTTCCAATCCGGAAAGGAGAGCACCTTCTCGGATCATTCTTCGGGTCGAGGGTCGGCAAACTTGTTTGATTCTCTGAATCATGCCGACCGCTCGGCCCGCTTTTACTTTGTCTTGCTTCCGTGCCGTTCGTATCGATCGCGGCACGTTTTGGAACAGACCGGCGGCCATTTCTCGACACAGCCTTGGCAGTGAAAGTAAGACTCACCACACCAAGCGCACTGCTTCTTTTCCCCCGAAGTTAGTCCACAGCCAGGACAGACGCCGTAGTTGTGGGAGGGGAGCAGGTCCGGCCCGAGGCAAACGCGGTCATCGAAGACATAGCACTCACCCTCGTACTCGCCTTGCGGGAATTCTTCCAGGTAACCGAGGATGCCGTCGCGTAGTTGGTAGACCTCGTCGAACCCCCGTGCCCGCATCTCCAAGATTGCCTTCTCGCACCGAATCCCACCCGTGCAATAGATCATCACCGGCTGATCCTTCGGCAGGCCCGCTTTGTCGAGGTATTCGCCCCACTCAGAAAACGAAGCAAGCCCCGGGTCGATGGCCCCCCGAAACTTCCCACTAATGGTCTCGTACCGGTTCCGGGTATCGATCACAAGCTTCGGCTCGCTCGAAGTAATCATCGCATGCCACTCAGATGGGGAGAGATGACTGTTCTCCGGTGAATCCGGCTTCAGGTCAGGTCTCTTTAGACCCACGATCTCCGATCGGATATCCACGCTGATGCGGCGAAAGGGAGGAAATTCCGAGACGGAATCCTTAAAGCGAATCTCCGCTTCTTGGAGCGTTGCGATGACGAATAGCTTGAAGTCGGCGATGGCGATCGCCGAACCTGCGACGGTACCGTTTATCCCTTCTTCGGCGAAGATTACGAGGCCCATGACGTCCCGCTCCGTCATCCAATCCTTCATCCGCCCCTGCAACCCGGCGAGGTCAGCCACTGCCAACGGCAGAAACCGATAAAAACTCGTCACATGCCAGAGCGAGGGCTCAACCACTCTGAAAAGGTACCTGCTTGAAATCGCGGCACCGTATGACCACGATCGCCGAAGCCAGACCGTTATACTGATTTATTCGTGACGGCCGCAGAGTATCGCCAACTGAAAATACGAGAGCATTGGGCGACGGCCGGCGAGGACGCCCTGTCGGCAGCAAGGGTTTGCGCGGCTAACGAACGTTGGCGAAGTGTGGTCAGTCGAAGTTACTATGCTGCATATTCGTTTGCGGCAAGTGTGCTCGCGAAAGAAGGCGTTGCGTTTCGGGACGATCGGGTCGGCCCAGAGCACGAACCACTCCCCGACCTGATCCGAGACCACTTGGGAAAGAGATTTGGAAGGCCGACACTTAGGGAACTGAGAATCACGATAGCCGCGTTGTATTCCGCGCGCATCGCCGCCGACTATCGTCCCCACCAATTGATCGACAAGTCAAGTGCACTAAATGCCGAACGTCTGGCGACGACCGTCAAATATTTAATGAGCAAGGAGCTACCATGAGTGATCAACAAGCCCAGTTTGCTGAAATCAGCCCTAGCCTGTCGCAACGCATTCTCGAGGCGCTCAACCATCACGGGGCGGAATCCGGACCACTGGAAATGGTCGCCGATGGAGCAATGATGAGGGGCAATCGAATCTATGTCCCCGTCCGACCGATTAGGGCCCCATCAACCGTATTCTCTTTCATGCACGCCGTTGCCAGTGCGGAAGTAGAACTCCGCGATGGTGGCATCGACATTCGACTCACCCCGGACTTCCGTCAACCCTTCGTCGTTGTCGCGCAGATAGGAGGCGAGCAAACGCCTTACATCTACTTATCTGAGGAGGGCAATGAATACGATGATCTTGCCCGACTCTTAGGTAAAGGCCCGACTCTTCGACGGGAAACGGTGGCGATTGAAGGTTATCCCTTCGACGGTGAGGACGATAGGGAGTCGGCTTGGAATGAGGCGATGGCTGAACATCCGACCGCAAAGGTACTAAGCTAGTCCACAGGTTGGCGTAACAGCAATATGCCTTCCCTAAGCGGGCCCAGGTAGTACATTGACCAATCACTAAGGCACGCACCTAACGGCCCGAACTCCGATCTCAGCCACTTGCTACGAGGTAGCATTCGCTCGAAATGAGAGTCGTCGTCGTGACCGGAACCCCCGGTTCGGGAAAGACCACCGTCGCTGAAGAGATCGCTTGCCGGCTGCCGGCCAGCGCTCACATTCCCGTCGACATCTTCCGGAAGATGGTGAAAGGGGGTTACCGGTCGCCTCACCTTTGGGACGAGGAGGTGGACCGCCAATGCAAAATCGCCCGCCGTTCTGCGGCCGATACCGCTATCCGGCTTGCCATGGCCGGCTTCACTCCGATTCTCGATGACGTCGTATGCCCCGGCTGGGAAGAGGAGTGGCAGATCTACTTCCTCGGCATGCAAGTGGATATCGTCCTCCTGCGCCCGCGTCTCGAGGTCGTTCTGGAGCGAAACCGAACCCGTACGTGCTGGACCGTCGACGAGCAGGTCATCCGAGACCTCTACGCGATGTTCGGCGGCGAATACACCGCCAAGTGGCATCACGTCGATAGCTCCGACCAGTCACCTGCCGAAACCGCCGCATCGATCCTCGCGAGACTTAACTTCCCAGAATAGAATCTAGAGTTTCTGCAGATTCACGTAGTAGAGGTCTTCCGGGATCCCAAACTCATCGCGACTGAGCGACGTCTTCATCGTCTGCCAGCTTGTCGTCGGCTGAACTGTCTGCCAGTGACCCGCGGCGCCAACCCGGATTGGCATGTTGAAGTTCTTCTCGTCGGCCTTCCACCGGTAGTCGACCGAGCCCGCTCCAAAGCGAAGTTCCAACGTCGCGAGATCACCGTGGCGGAGGTATTGATCGAAGACCGGAGTCAAGTCCTGGTGCAGACGGTCGTTGAAATAGGCGATCACATCCTCGGTAAGGATCGCGTGGTATTTGAAGTGCTGGTAGAAGTCGTGGATGAGGGCGAACCACCGCTTATCGTCGTTCACTACGCTTCGTAGCGTGTTCAGAAACAGGGCCCCCTTGAAGTACATGTCCTCGTCCGCGTAACCGGCATTGACGCCGCGCTCGCTGACGATCGGACGCTTGTTGACAACCTTCTTCTTGTATCCGTTCGTGTACTTCAGCCCGTCGGCCTTGCCATACATGAACTCGCAGTACAGACATTCCAGATAAGTCGTCCAGCCTTCATGAATCCACATGTCGGATGGATCGGCCGCCGACACGGCATTGCCAAACCATTCGTGGCCGCTCTCATGGATGATGATGAAGTCGAACCTCGGGCTGATTCCCACGCCCGTCCAATCCTTTTCGTAATAGCCGTTGGCAAAACGGTTCCCGTAAGTCACCGCGCTCTGGTGTTCCATCCCGGTGTACGGCACTTCTATTAGCTTGTAGCCGTCCTTTCGAAACGGATACTCGCCAAAGTAGTGCTCGAAGGCCTGAATCATCCCGGGGACCTGTTTGAACTGCTTCTTCGCCTTTTCCAGGTTGTCTGGCATCACGTAGAAGTCCAGCGGCATCGAACCCACCTTGTCGGCAAAGTGAACGTACTTGCCGATGTTGAGCGACACGCAGTAATTGTCGATCGGATAGCTGACGTGCCAGTCCCAACGGCTATACCCGTCACCCAGGTCCGTTTTGCCCATGAACTTCCCGTTGGAAACATCCACGAGATCATTGGGAATCGCGACGCTGATGTCCATGTTCTGGACGCGTTCCGCCCACTGATCTTTGTCGGGCCACCACCAACTTGCCCCGTCCCCCTCGCAGGCCGTATAGATCCACGGGCTGCCATCGGGAGCCTTGCCGAATGTGATCGCCCCAAACCGGCCGCGGCTTATCGGTTGGCCAGAGTAGTAGAAATCAACGCTGTATTCCTTGCCCGCCTTGAGAGTCTCGGGGAAATCAACGAATACGGCGCTCCCATCGCGCTGGAACTTCAGCTTCGTATCACCGAGGAGGATTTTGTCGACGTTGAGCACGTCGGTCAGGACGAGCTGAATTCGCGTCCCATCCCGCCGCATCCTGAACCGGATCGTGTTCTTCCCCCCGATCGTCTTCGCGACCGGGTCCACGCGGATGTCGAGATGGTAGTACAGAAGCAGATTGTTCGACCGAAACGGCCCGTTCGCTCCCCGCAACAAGTCGGCGTGGGTCGGCCCGGCTTGCTGCGAACGCTGAGCCAAGGCGTGAGCCGTCCATGCTGCGAGCAATAGGGCGAAAGTCTGACGAGCGAACATCGCTATAGCTTATCGAACCGCGGCCATCTCCCGTCTCGTTACTCCGAGACGGGAGATGCCTAAGAGGAATTAGCCTCCCATCGGGAATCGCTCGGCGAACCAGGCCGTCCATTCCGGTCCGGCCTTTGCGGCGGCAGCCGCAGCGCCATCGCCAAAGAGATAGAAGCGAATCGCCACGTACATCGGCCCGCCGAACGGCATCGCCGAAACGTGGCAAATTCCCGTCCCCGGCTCGCTCGTCAGCAGCATCACCTGCTTCTCATCGCCATGGCTCGCGATCGCCACCTTGCCTGCAAGAAGCTCGTTCTTTACTTCCTGACCCGAAGCCACATCCGTCAGCCCAAGCGGACCGGTAAGTGCCGCCCAAGCATCGGCATCGCCCATCCCTGCGGCATCGAACGCAGAGCAAGGTTGACCCGGAAAATGCTTAAGCGCCAGCCGAAGAATGTTGAAGAAGTCGACCCAACCCTTCCCCACCGATTCCCACTCGCCATCCCAGTCGTCCGTGCTTGCTAACCAACTGTGAACCACCCTCACCACGCACGTGCCGCCGGATTTCGCCTCGACGATCCACTCGGTCGCCACCGGCGGCGCATTCTCGCCCATTCCGTCGCCATCTTTCACAAACCGATGCGGCGGCTCCCATTCGGTGATCGTCGACGTGGACTCGATCCCCATCCCAAAGTCGGCCGTAAACGCACCTCCCACGCGCTCCTCAACCGTTGTGGGCACAAACCACGACGAAATCCCGGGACCGGTGGCGATCGCCTGCCAAACCTGTTCCGGCGAACCCGGAACCTCGACTTCTGCTTGAACGGATCGTCGTCCGTTCTCTCCTACATTGACGCTCATGATTGCTCCTTGACGGTGTTTTCCGATGGGTTGGGGTTAGGGTGGGCGGCGACGATCAGCCGATGCGATCGCCCGCCCGGGGACGAAGCATCGTGGTAGCGGGCGGCCAAAGTGGCAACCGCCTGGGTTAATTCGGAGGTGAAAGCCGCACGTTCGGCGGCCGATCGAAACCGGATCTCGGTATCGATCGACAGAGTAGCCAGATGCTTATCCGCCTCCCTTGCCCGCCGCACGAGGTCGCTGACCTCCTGCACCACGCGCGCGGCCAATGCGATGAGGTAGCTCGCCGACAGGCGGTCGGCGGTGCGCGCGGGATCCGTAGAAGCCAAGCCCATCGCTGCGGGAGCGACGACGTAGGAGGCTGCGCTCGCAACAAATAGCCGCTCGGTCAGTCCTCCCCACTTTCGCTGTCCCGCTTCTCGCACCAAGTGGTGAGATTGCAGAGCGTTGAGGTGGTAGCTCGCCTTTTGCCGCGTAAGCCCGACCTTCGCCGCCACAGACGCCGCCGATGCCGGCTGACTCAATTCCGCCAACAATCGGCTCCGTACCGGTTCCAACGCGACCGTCGCCGCCGCCGGGTCGTGAATGACTTCGAGATCAAGCACGACAGGATTATAAACATTGACAACTTTTATTGTCAA
>Ga0105239_10008157_pt1 | contig 11949 bp, 10 predicted proteins | sample KBSC44metaG_FD_92761 | JGI IMG/M metagenome (GOLD analysis project Ga0105239, IMG submission 92761) | Corn rhizosphere microbial communities from Kellogg Biological Station, Michigan, USA - KBS C4-4 metaG | ecosystem: Host-associated > Plants > Roots > Rhizosphere > Soil | place: Michigan, USA...
ACCCGTTCAGCCTTTGCGGCCATAGCAGAGATAAGGAACAGACAACAGACACAAGCGGCTGGTTTGGGCATTACAATCGTTTTATTTGCGATCCAAATTTCGCTATGCGCCTAAAAAGAAAGAATAGTATTTCTTCTGAAAAAGATGGATTATTTTCTGGTTTCCTTAATTTGCAGTGATAACACCAATGTCAACCAAAAAATACAAACACCGCAAACGGCAGGGTTTCGAAGGACAACGACTGATCGTCCTGCCGAAGAAGATAACGACGGATTTCCTGATGCGCGATCCGGTGACAAGACAGATCTACATCACCGACATCGGCTATTATCCCAAGGCGGAATTTCACTATGTAGAGCGCCCCGCCGGCAGCAGCCAGCATATCATGATCTACAACGTGGAAGGCAGCGGCTGGGTCGAGATAGACAGAAAAAGAACGACCCTCTCCGCGTCCCAGTTCATCGTCATCCCCGCAGGTACTCCGCACAAATACGCAGCCAATGAGAATGACCCATGGACTATCTACTGGTTGCATTTCAAAGGGGAGCTGGCGACCTATATCGTCGACCTGATCATCCAAAACACAAAGAACTATAAACCCGACCTCGCCTACAGCGAGAACAGGATCAGGCTTTTTGAAGAGATCTACTCCGGACTGGAAAAAGGATATGGCAGCGACAACCTGCGCTACGTCAACATGATCTTCTATCATTTTCTGTCCTCTCTGCTATACGGGGAAAAATTCAGCTCTTCGGAAAAAAGAAAGGAAGCAGACCTCATCGAGGATACGATAGAGCTGATGCAAAAGAAGATACATACCGTGATCAGCCTGCAGGAGCTGGCGCGATTCGCCAAACTGTCCGTCTCGCACTTCTCCGCCGTCTTCCGCGAACGGACCGGCTATTCTCCTATCGAGTACTTCAACCACCTGAAGATCCAGAAGGCCTGTCAGTATCTGTTGTTCACGGGAATGACCGTAAAGGAAACAGCCGCTTCCCTTGGCATCGAGGACCAGTATTATTTTTCGAGAATGTTCTCCAAGCTGATGGGGCATTCGCCCATAGAATACCGCAAACGGAATAAGACGGGGAAATAGGGCTATTTCCGCTGCTGCTGCCGGTACAGGAGAATATCTTTAATAAGCCGCTTGTCTTTTTTATTAAAGGCCTGCAGCTCTCCGCTGATAAAGGGATCTGCCTTTATCCGGTCTGCTATTATCTCATAAGCAATATCCCGGACCATCTGTTCCACGCCTGGCCGATCGACCTGCTGCTTCAGCACCTGCAGGAACTTCTCCCCGTTCTTATCATTGGTCTCCTCCGCATAGACCATATCGATCGTACGCTCCAGCACCCGGTCATCCTGGATCTCCGCGAAATATGCGTTCAGGCAGTTGATAGCATCCCGATCTTTGCACCATCCCTCCAGCAGCAACGCTTGCGCCTTCTCCGGCTCGCCCAATTTATTCCGGCAGCACAGCGATGCCCGGAAATAGTCCTGGTGGTCCAGGTGCTGGGCCACAACCTTTTCAAACCAGGGCCGCGCCTCTTTCCTCTTGCCGATGGCCAGGTAAAGATCGCCAACCTTCTCATCCCGTTCAAGCTCCTTGTACAGCTCGATGGCTTCTCCATATAGCTGCCCCTTCTCATAACACTCTGCTGCCCGCACTTTATTATCCAGGTATTTGATATAGATGGACGCCGCCTCTGAATGATACCCGCCTTTCTCCAGCGCATCGGCGCCGGCGTGATAGTCCTTCAGCAGTCGCAGGTATACAAATGCCGCCTGACGATATTCCCTGTTCTGCATCAGCATAAGGGCGGTATTCCGGTATTCCTGGTTCAGGAGGTTCACCTGATTGTGTCCCAGCCTGGCAGAAGGCCCCGAAGCGTCCCCGCGACCACCATCCATACCCTCCAGCAGATTGCCCAGAACAGAGAAATTAGCCCATAGCCGGGACAGTACGAACGCCGCGGCATTCCCGCCCCTCGACGCGCCATCGTTATCGATAGGGATCGCGTATTTCAACGCTTCGATGGGGTCCTTTTTGAATAGCTTCAGCAGCTTGTCCACCTCCCGGTTGTTTCGCTCCTCCAGCTTGTCCAGATCGGCCTGCAGCCGCTCCATCCATTTTGACCGGACCTTATCCGAAGTTTCACGCACCCGGCCCAGCAATAGCCGTAGCAGCCAAAGCCTGAATTTTTCTCTTAAAGACAGCGGCCGGTTCTTGGCAGAAGCCCGCGAGAACTCCAGCGCAAGGTCCTTCAGCGCCTCTTCTGGCGATAGGGACTGCTTATAGAACGCTGTCGCCCGTGACGGAATAAATACTGATTCAGCAGGCATTGTAACACGCCGCAAACCTGCCGCAGGCTGCACCAGCACCTCCTTCCACTGAATAGGCTCAGGCAGCTGGACCCAACCCGTCTCGGGATGGTAAAAATGAAGGCGGTCTTTAAATAGCCGGTCAAATTCGGATACTGACAGCTGTGGGTATAGCCGGCTGTTCCCGGGAAGGAACAGTCGTCCTTCGATACACTGACAATAGACATTGCTACCCGGATCCTTCGGCCACGCGGCCTCCCCTCCTTGCAGCGCCACCAGACACCCCCAAACAGAATTTGCGGTCTCTCCCGGAACAGGATATAGCACAGCCTCCTCCAACGATATTCCCATAGCCTGCACCTGCCGGAGCCAGCCGGATAGCTGTTCTCCCCGGATCACTATCCCTCCCCGCGGATAAATATTCTTGTGGTATGGTTGTATGTTCAGCTGCACTGCAGGACGTGTTGGATGAAAGATCGGATATTTTCTTCGTAAAAGCCAGGAACGCTCACTTTTATCAATGGCTCATTTTGACCCTTAGGGTAGTAGTACATATTTCCCGAAAAAAGCACGTGCGTCGCCGCCGCCAGCGACGCATCCAGCGCCGCCGGAATATAGACCCGCGGGGAACGGTCACCCACCCCCTGCAAAATGATCATTCCCGACCGGTGCACTTTTATTTTACTTCCGCCAGGGAAAACAAATTCATTCTGCTCACGGTCGAACCCGGCCGTCGCCGCAATTCCCCTGGACTCCTGGGAGGCCGACAACAGCTGCAGATGACCCGAGCGGTTCAATACCAGCTCGTGCTTATTGAAGACCAGATTCCCCTGCTGGTTGATACATATGTGGTGGATATTCTTCAGAACCGACCAGGTAAAGGAGATGCCTGACTTCCCCGTTTCCGTCCTCTGCTGCAGCGTCTCATACCAGCTGATGAACCGGTTGTCGCCGCCTATCACGTGCTTTTGCACCCTTATCTCTTCCTGGAAAGAAAAGCTCCAGCACTCATGATCGTTCATATAATGGAACTCCTGCTCCATAAAAAAGAAATCAGGGAACCGCGAAGGCTTCCACTCGTTGAAGAAGATCGACCTGCTCTCGCCCGTAGCCAGCTGGCAGATCGTCAGCTCGCGGTTGTGGACCTTAAAGGAAAGGAACAGCTGCTTGCCGTCCTCTTCCGGCCCCATCGCAAAATGACTGGTCGAAGGAGGCACCTGCTCCATCACCAGCTGCCAACCCGTCCCCCCGGCCCTTTCATTCAGGGAATGCCGTAGCAGGTTTCTCTCCTTGGTGACTGCAAACAGATCGAACTCACTGCTGACAAAGAACTTCTTCGGCGACGTGGGCGGCGGGAACAGGATAGGTATCCGAAGTTTCCCCGGCTCCAGCTCTTCCTGCGGGTCTTCCTTCCTTCCCCATTTGCGGGATTCCCAGAGCTGCTGCAGCGGCAGCTTCAGCCGCTGTACCAGCCTCCGCCCCTTATGCTGATTACGGTAAAAGGACAGCTCGCCATCATGACTGGCGGTCACCCAGTATTTGAAACGGGAGTAGTTGTCGCTAAAAACCTTCTGGACTTCAGAATGTCGCATCGTATCCGGAGAGCTAATAAAAAAGACTTCCGACCTTTTCGGACCGGGCCCGCTATCGAAGAATTGTACCAGCCCCCCCGCAGGATGCAGCGCTCCGTCTACCAGCTGGATACTCTGAATGACCTCCTCCACGGTGCCTGTCTGCACGGGATAAAAGTTATTCCCTACCGCATAGGCCGTACAGGGGATATCCGTTTTGGGATGCCTGGCAATAGCCAGCAGGATAGCATAGGCCAGTATCCTGGGCGTGCCCCATGACTTTAGCGAGACATCGATCAGGATGATCCGCTCCATCGGATCCGCACTGGGGGGCATCTCGCGATGTAAATACAATGCCTCGTTATTGGCTAACCGCGACATGAACAGCCATTCGTCCGTCGCGAACTCCGAGATAAGCAGCTTGTCCAGGTCTCCTTTGTTGGAGAGGTCCGAGAACCCGCCCAGCGGCTGAGCGGTCGGCAGGCTGTGATGGATGGGAATATTCATCCCCGACCACAGCGACTTGATCAGCACGCCTATCGGGAAGGTCGCGGGGTTATCAGTCAGCGCTTCCACGAAGTCCCCGGGCGCAGGACGCGCCTCCTCTTCCTCCTCCAGAATCGGCTCTTCGATCGCAGGTATGCCGGCTAATTTTTCAACAATTGTGTCCTTGTCGGGGAATTTTTTCAGCAACTGTGCAATACAGAAGTACTCCTTGTAAAAAACCTCGCTGTCGAATTCCTTGAGCGAAGACAGGGTCTGCACCACTTTGCTGTTGCCGTCGTCCCGCAACTGTCGTATCCCGTCGATGATCTGCCGCGAGTCGGTCTTTGACAGGATCCCATGACAATCGGCGAACAATAGCTGAAATAGTTGGATGCGACGGTTGCCGGTGGTATATTGCGATGGCAGCGACTGCAGCAAACGAAGGAAACTCATAGACGACAGGGTAAGCTCCTCTATGTTCTCCCGCATGTGGGCATATTCTTCATCAGTCATCGTGGGGTGATCGTAGAGCAACGTATCCGAGATCTGTGCGATCAGGTCGTCCTCAGAATGATTCGTCGCGATTATCGCCAACAACAGAGAACCCAACGGCGGCAGCCCCTGATACGCAAGGTATTCGAGCACCTGCACAACGAACTGGCTATACGCTATCGTGCCTCCTCCATTGACGGCAATAACCTCCCCATCCTCCTCGAGAGTCCAGAAATAATCCTGATATACCGTAAAGTAATTCATTAGATATCTATCTTGCTCAACCTGAACGAGCTGATCGACAACGGCCGGCACACCTGCTTTTGCATGGCAACATAACCCCCACCCTCATCCCATAGCAACCAACACTCCGGTTCCAATTCTTTTTCGAGTGTCGAAGCCAGCACGATCCATTCAAAGTCCAACCCCGCTGGCAGCAGATGACTTCCCCGCTGCCAATAGCTTTTCCCCGGCAGCGGCAGCAACGGCCTGCCCAGAACCAGCGCCTGATCGTCGACGATCACCCACAGAAGCGGTTCGAGCCGCACCGCCGGCGCCGTCTGGATATAGTCTCCCAGCTGCTGAACAGACACCAGCAAAGCCACCGGCTCCTGCTCTTGTCCGGACGCCACCAACCGGATAGCCAGCTTTTCGGAAAGGCCAAAATAATTGTGATTATAGGAAGGATGCTCCAGCGGCATCGCCTTTTCCAGCGGCGTCCACAACAGCATGGAAGGCAGCTTCTTCACTGGTACCGTCCCTCCATATGGGAACAGCAGCTGCGACTGGCCATCGTATAGGTAATAGAGCTTCTTGAACGGGATGCTCCTGATCTCGGTCGACTCCAGCTGCTCTGCCGTTAGTCCCCTGACCCAATACCCTTCCGGCGAGGCGGCGATCCTCAGCTGGCTCCAGTGCCTTACCGGCCCCAGATAGTCGAGATGCGGCCTGCCGATCTCCAGCAGATAGATCACATCTTTTGAAAGATCCGCTGCCATAGGCTGTCTATTTCCTGTTGAACATATAGCTTCTGTTCCGGGTTCCTGATCCAGCTGCACCGCGTCTGTACATAACGGAGCTTGTCCTTGATCACATTCTGCTCTTCAAAGGACAATCCGTCGAGCGCCCATCGGGAGGACAAAAAGCCGACCTCTTTCATGACCTCCTCGGGATCAGGGACCTTATTGTATAAGGCCTGGGGATGGACCGGACCCGCGTCATCCTTTTCGATGACAGCGTCGATGATGCCGGTCAGTATCTCTACCTGCTCTTCAGTATCCCAGATATATTTCAACACCCAGAGATCAGAAACGAGGGCCTTGGTCCTGCCACAGACCAGGGCGCTGGCCGCAATGATATTCTGCAGCTTTACCGCACGGCGGTCGGAGACCTTGATGCCCGTGCTGCGGAGGCTATGGACGATGTCGATATAGGTTGGACGAATAGTCGCCAGGTCTATTTCCCGGCAGGCCGCCTGCAACGCAACGATCTCCGCAGAGGATATGGACGGACGCCCGTCCTGCCCACCCGATTCCATCCTCCAGCCCGCCAACAGCACTTCCTGCAGCCTGTCCGGGTCGACATACTCGCATTTCACACGGATCAGAAATCTGTCCAGCAGTGCCTGCAGGGCCTCATCTTCCGGCAGCATATTGCTCGCCCCTACGAACATCAGCGCCGGCAGACGACGGGTCTCCTTCCCCCTCCGGAATATCTTCTCGTTCAGCGCCATCAGCAGGCTGTTGAGAATGGCGCTGTTGGCATTGAATATCTCGTCGAAGAATACAAAAGACGCCTCAGGCATCATCCCCTCGGTATTCGTCACCAGCTCGCCTTCCTTTAGCTTGCGGATATCAAAGGGTCCAAATATCTCATTGGGCTCCGTGAAACGGGTCAGCAGATATTCAAAGTTCTTCCCGTCTTCCAGGCAGGACGATAAAAGTCGCACGATGGCGCTCTTGGCCGTCCCGGGAGGGCCCAGCAGAAAGAGATTTTCCCTTGCCAGCAGACTGATGCCCAGCAGGTCGACGATCTCATCCTTGCCCACAAATGCATGCTTGACGTAGTGCAGGACCTTATTTAGTTTCTCTATCTCATTCATCATATTGCTGTAATTCTTTCCAAAAAAAGGAGCCATGATCACCCAGCGCCGCACGTATCTCCGACCGAAGGGCAGAGCTGATTGCCCGTGCGACATCGCGCCTGCTGATGACCCGGTCGACATACAGGCGACGAAGACAGTCATTGGCCAGCACGGGAGTCCAGTCACCAGCCTCCCTCCCTTTGAAATAACCAACTCCCGAGTAATGCCATACCCGCAAAACTTCTTCTAACAGCGGCACCAGCGCATCATCCGGGTTGATGTCTTTGGCCTTGGCAATAACATCGGGCAGACACCGCAAACAAAGATCGGCCGACAGGATAGCCCCCGCGTCGATCGTTGCCGGATAGCCAGCCAGCATCTGTCCCAGGTCCTTGTTAGTCTGGTCCCTGGACAACAACAGCTGGGCTGCGCGGTAGACGATCTTCGCCGCCCAGACCGCCGCCTCCTGCCCGAACGGCGGAGGACAGCCGGGGAAGCCGATGCTCTCCTTTTCATATTCTTCTTGCAGGAAATCTCCCACTGCTTCTTCTTCGGTCTTTGTTGTAGATATCCACCGGTCATAGATCAGCATCTCCTCCTGTTCCCTTAAATGACGGATAGTTTGAAGGAAATGGTTATTGCTGGCGAGAGTCATAAGTCAATCCAAATATACAAAATACCCTTCTTGCATCCTTCTCAAAAAACAGTATTTTGCACCATATGGCTTCTCCTTATTCTTTTTTTGGCAGGGACATGAGCTGGCTGACCTTTAATTACCGGGTGCTGGAAGAAGCCGCGCGGGAAGCGACTCCCCTGCTGGAACGGATCAACTTCCTTTCGATCTACAGCTCGAACCTCGACGAGTTTTATCGGGTACGCATCCCCGCCCTGGCCGCCCTCCAAAAGATAAGATCGACCAGGGATAACTACATTTCCGCCGAAGGAACAAGATTATTAACACAAATTTCATCCCGTCTCAACAATCAGCTCGAGGCCTTCGGACGGCTGTTCAGGGGCCGTATCCTGCCGGAGCTTGCGGCCCATGGCATCCGCTTCGTATACGCCGAACCCATCCCGGGGTCCGTAAAAAAGACAACACAGAATTATTTTTTTACACAGATACTTGCCTTTATCCAGCCGGTATACCTCACACCCGGGACCAATTTTTTCCCCGAGAACGACAAGCTCTATTTCCTCGTCGTCCTCGGCGACACCCACGAGGGCGAACAGTTGGTCATCGTCAATATTCCCTCGGACAACCTGCCGAGACTCTATGATACCACGGTGGGCAATACCCGCTATATCCTGTTCATCGACGACATCCTCCGGGAGAACATCGCCTGCGCATTTCCGCAGTCGACGATCAGCGGCGTCTATAGCCTGAAAATAACCCGCGACGCCGAGCTGGACCTCGAAGACGAATACCAGGGCGATATCGCCGAGAAAATAGAAAAGAAGCTCGCCAAAAGAGACGCCGGCCTCGCCACACGCTTCCTGCACGAACCCGGCATCCCGCTTCGGACCGTGGAGGCATTGGTCCAGCGACTGAAGCTCGACAGGGCCTCCCTCGTCTCGGGTGGCCGCTACCACAACATGCGCGACCTCTCGGGGTTCCCCATAAAGGACCGGTCATTGTCCTATACGCCCTGGCCGTCCCTCCGCCAAAAAGAGGCCGGCCGCCCCAGCCTCCTGAAGGCCGTCATGGAAAAAGACCTGCTGCTGCATACTCCCTACGAAAGCTACGACCCGGTGCTACGCTTCTTCAACGAGGCCGCCATTGATCCCGCCGTCGAAGAGATATACCTGACCATGTATCGCGTAGCAAGGGACTCGCGCATCGTCCAGGCGCTCATCAGCGCCTGCCGCAACGGAAAGAAAGTGACAGTCTTCGTAGAGCTGAAAGCCCGCTTTGACGAGGCGAATAACCTCCGCTGGGCCGGCAAAATGAAAGACGCCGGAATAAAGATCATCTATAGCATCCCGATGCTGAAAGTACACGCCAAGATCGGACTCGTGAAAAAGAATATCGACGGCCGCGTCCACTACGCAGGCCTGCTGGCTACGGGCAACCTCAACGAAAATACCGCCCGCTTCTATACCGACCACATCCTGTTGACAGGCCAGCACGACCTGATGCGCGAGCTGGAGCTGCTCTTTATCTTCCTCAGCAAACGAAAAGACCCGCGCAAGACGGAGAAGATCGCATTCCAGCATCTGCTGGTCGCTCAGTTCAACCTCCTTGACCGTTTTACTGCCCTCATCGACCGCGAGATAGCCAACGCCCGCAAAGGCGCCCCCGCAGGCATTATGATAAAGATGAACAACCTGGAAGAACAGACGCTCATCGGCAAGCTGTACGAAGCGTCGCAAGCCGGTGTACGCATACAATTGATCGTTAGAAGCATCTGCTGCTGTATACCTGGCGTCAGTGGCATGAGCGAAAACATCACCATCCGCCGCATCGTCGACCGCTATCTCGAGCACGGCCGCGTCTTCATCTTCCACAACAACGGCGACGAAGAGATATTTCTCGGCTCCGCCGACTGGATGAACCGCAACATCTACCGGCGCATCGAAGTCTGCTTCCCCGTCTACGAACCCGCACTGAAAGAAGAGATCCGCACTATCGTCCGCCTGCAGCTGGAAGATACCGCAGCCGCAGTCCCGATCGACAGCCTCTCCGAAGCGGTCGCGATCGATGCCGACACCCCACCCCAGTCATCCGGCCCCCGCTCACAGGAAGAAATTTATAAGTACCTTTCGGAGCTGCGTGTCAGTCAGTAAATTGAAGACCATGAGAAAAAACCCCCTCTACCTTGCCTGCGCCCTTTCGATGGCCATCACCTTCAGCGGCTGCCAGCTGCTCAACGATCCACTACCTCAGCTCTGGTTCTTCACCTATAGCAATGGCGGCGACGCGGATAGTCTCCTGAATCCCGCCAGCTTCATATCGCTCCACAAGGACGGCACCTTCACCCGTGACTTCGGCCGCTTCGTATATGCCAGATGGAAGGGCTGCTTCTTCGACGAAGAAGACTGTAGCAGGGCCAATGCGATGATAAAGGATATTTTTCAGCACCGGACTATTGCCTGGGCGCACACAGACAATAAGTATAAGTTCTTCATCAGCGCTTTCCAGCAGATGAAGGGTTTTCTGCTGTAGCACCCCCTAAAAAAGCTTGATCCCCATCGAAGACACCCAACTACCCATGCGGATACCGGGTGTATACTTCACTCCTTCTATCTTATAGCTCTCATCCCCTCCAAACGCCCCGTCCGTACCGGTCTTGTTAAAAAGGATGATACCGTGATAGCCTTTGTTATCCAGGGCGACGACCCAGTCGATACCCAGACCCGCCTGGTAGCCGAGCCGTGTAGAGGTGGCCGTATAGGCCGAATTGTGCTGGATGATATCGACGATGCTCGTGTAGTTGGGATTGACTGTCACAGGTGCGTCGTAGGTCAGCTGGGAGGCCCTGAACGACAAACCCGCATAGGGATAAACGTTGAACCTGCGCGTGTTGATGACGGCGTAACCCAGGTGCAGCTGAAAAAAGTCCGAGAAGCTGGCGCCTATTTTTTCGTCGCCTTTAACGGTCTTCCGGTCAAACGCCGCCGAGAAAAGATTAAACTCGATCATCACCCCGCTATAGCCCTTATGGCTGATCCCAAAGCCTGCACGAAAATTGGGCCCGTGTAAGGGACCGTATCCGCTGGCGGCGATGCCGGTGTTAAACGACCCAAAATCTGCCCCGGCAACTTCGCCGAACAGGCTTAAGGCGGTATAGCTCCTGTCCAGGCCCTCAAAATGTCTGAGCTTCTGCTCATTCGCGACAACCGCATCGGATTTCCGGAAAGAGTCATAGGCCGCCCGGTAAACCTTGTTCAGCTGGTTCTGGTAATAGATGATGGAATCGCGCACAGCGCTTTGGGCACGGGCAACAGGTCCCAGGACTAAGGACAGGGCGATCAGTACGACAAGTCGACGCATAGGTATAAAGGGTTAAAGTGTTGGCTATACTTTGGCCAGATGATGCGTAAATCCCCAGGCTACCAGCTTCTCATAAGCATCCCACACCTCGTCGGGGATATCCATGGGGATCTGGAATCCCTTTTCCGGATAGATACGGATACGCTGCAGATCGCCCACCATGCTATTGATCACCCGCTCCATAGGTATCTCGTCATTCGCGTAGTCCTCGAATGCGATCTGCGGCGAGGTGACGAGCAGCCCCTTGTCGGGCCACTGCTTCTTGAACGTGGCATAGCTGCGCCGTTCCATATAAGGCTTCTGAACCAGTAAAAAACTGTGTGCATGCAGTCCTTTCTCCTCCAACAGCTGACGGGAGAACTGAATATTTTCCCCGGTATTGGTAGACCTGTTCTCGATAAAGATAGCTTCCGACGGCACTCCCCTGTCCAGCGCGATACGCGCGAACTGGTCCGCCTCCGGCTCCGTCCACAGGCCCTTTGTGAGATAGCCGAGTCCCCCCGAAAACAACAGAAGGGGCGCCAGCCCCTGGAGATACAATTCCGCCCCCCGATCGGCCACCCGGAGGTCATGGCTCCCGAGAACCAGTATACAGTCGGATGGGGCCGGCACGTGGTACAGATGGTGATAGTCCCACAGTTTTCTTGCTTCGGCGAGTACTTCCTGAGTGATCATAGTGGGGGCAAATATAAAAAAGGCCGGTCAATCGACCAGCCTTCTATAAGATAGATTAGAATATTTTACATCACTTCATGCTCTTCCAGCCCCTTGGGGGTGGCAACCAGCAGCGTACCTTGTGTATATTTTTCGTCGTGCTGGCTGGCGTCGAGGCCTTCTTCTTCCTCTTCTCGGCTCACCCGCAGCGGCACAATGAAATTCACAAATTTGAAGATGCCGTAGGAGACGACGAAGCTGTAGGTGACCGCTATCAGCATGGCCTTCACCTGGGTGAAGAAGAAACCGGCATTGCCGTAGGCCAGACCATTCGCGCCCGCCTTGTTGAC
>Ga0105239_10008159_pt1 | contig 11948 bp, 7 predicted proteins | sample KBSC44metaG_FD_92761 | JGI IMG/M metagenome (GOLD analysis project Ga0105239, IMG submission 92761) | Corn rhizosphere microbial communities from Kellogg Biological Station, Michigan, USA - KBS C4-4 metaG | ecosystem: Host-associated > Plants > Roots > Rhizosphere > Soil | place: Michigan, USA...
GGGGGCACACGAACCTGGAGATGTGGCCGGACGTTCGGGAGTACTCGAGGACCTATCAGACCTCACTGGCCAATCTGGGGAACGGCCAGCCGGCGACGATGTTCTCGTCGTATGACCAGTCCACGGTGAACACGCACTTCACCTGGATGGCCCAGAACGGCATCGACTGCGCGGCGCTGCAGCGCTTCGGCAACGAGATCACACCCGGGTCAACGCTCAAAGCGCAGCGCGACGGCATGGCCACCCGTGTAATGAACGCCGCTCAGGCAACGGGGCGGAAGTTCTACATCATGTACGACATGTCGGGAGGCACCACCTATCTGCAGTCCGACTGGACGAATACGATCGTCAATACGCTGCACCTGACCTCCTCTCCCGCGTATGCCAGGCAGAACGGCAAGCCGGTAGTATGCCTCTGGGGACTGGGGTACACCTGGTTTTCGCTGAGTCCGGCCGATGGACTGGCGCTGGTGAACTGGTTCAAGAGTCAGGGGTGCTATGTGATCGGCGGTCTGGCAGGCGCCTGGCGCTCGGGCACCGGCTTCTCCCGGCCGGACTATGCCACCGTCTACAACGCCTGCGACATGATCATGCCCTGGCCGGTCGGCGGACTCGTGGATTCCAACTACCAGTCCTGGGTCTCCGGGGATCAGGCCTACTGCAACGCCCACGGGATCGATTTTCAGGCCAGCGCCTACCCGGGGACGTCATTCTACAACACCAACGGCCCCGCCTCACCAAAGAACCAGATCCCGCGGAACCATGGGGACTTTATGTGGGCGCAGTTCGCCGGTATCCGCAATGCCGGAGCCTCCAGTGTCTATATCGCCATGTTCGACGAGCTGAATGAGGCGACGTCGATCTTCAAATGCGCCGAGGACGCCTCAATGATCCCGACGAATCACTGGTACCTGACCCTCGATGCGGAGGGAACGCACGTCTCGTCGGACTACTACCTGCGGCTGACATGTGACGGCGGCAAGATGATCAAAGGGCAGATCCCGTACCAGACGACCAACCCCACCCCGTTCGTGCTTCCAGGAGTCCGGTTTTTTACGGACGTGGATTATAACGGCACCGGCAGTCAGTATCTGGCCAAGGGCAACTATACGCTGGCGCAGCTGGCTGCGAAGGGAGTGCCTAATGATTCTGCGTCCTCGATCCGCGTCCCGCCGGGCTGGAAGGTGATCCTGTACGCCGATGACAACTTCTCCGGCGCCTCCTGGACCCTGACATCCGATACCCCCAACTTCCCGGGAATGAGCCCCAGTCCGAACGACAGGGTCTCCTCCTGTAAGATCCAGTAGCAACGGACAGTGCCAGCATCAGAGAGCCCGTTTCTGATGCTGGCACTCGCTGTCGTGCCGGGACGACGGTGTCATCGGGGCGGCTGCTGCCCGTATCGAGCATCCTCATGAAACCCCTGCCCCTCGGTCACGAGGTACTGTCGACCGGCCGGTAGGGGACCGCCCACATCCCGGACGCCGCTGGGCCAGAGTATTTCCACGTGATTCGCTGTATCGGCGCTCCCCAAACCGAAAGTCGGCTCCCGCTGGCTTTCGGAGAGAAAGCTGCCGCCGCTGTGCACGTACTGCGACTGAGTCGCCCCGGCACTCGTGACTTTGATCAAAACGCCGATCCCGTCCCGGTTCGATCTCCGGCCCTCCAGACGGAACCGTATCCAGTGGTTGCGGTTGCCGCCGTCGTTGCGAAACAGACGGAACCGGCCGCCGTTGTCCACCAGAGCGATATCCAGGTCCCCGTCGTTGTCGATATCCGCATAGGCCGCGCCGCGCCCCACCACCTTATCGGTGAGCCCACACGCTTCGCCGACCTCAGCAAAGCGGCCGGTCCCGCGATTATGGAACAACAACGGGCGTTCCCGAAAGGTGACCATCGCATTGTAGGAGTTGACGATATCGTCCACATGGCCATTCGCCGTGAAGATATCCGGGCGGCCGTCGAGATCGTAATCAAAGAAGAACAGGCCGAAGGTCAGAAAGTGCAGGCTGGGCGATCCCAGACCGCCGTCATACGCCTGATTGTTGAACAGCAGCTGCCCATCGTTTTCGAAGAGGGAGAGAGACTCTTCGGCGAAGTTGCCGATCACCAGTCCGAAGCTGCCGTCGTTCTTCCAGTCGGCGGTGTCGATCCCCATTCCCGCCTTGGCATGCCCGTTTTCGCCATAGGCGATGCCGCTCTCCACGCCCCGCTCGCTAAAGTGCTTGCCGCTTTCATTGATAAAGAGAAAGTTGGCCCAGGTATCGTTGGTCACCGCAATATCCGGCCAGCCGTCGCCGTTGTAGTCGGCCACGGCGATCCCGAACGCCTTGCCCAGTCGATGCGCCCCCCGTATTCCCATCGTCTCACTGACATCCCGGAAATGGCCGTTGCCGTCGTTGTGGTAGAGAGTGCAGTAGGCGGGTTCGTACGTCTGCGGCGGACAGTAGCCCTGAATGCCATTGTGGCCGCACCACTTGTTATGCTGCGGCGACCAGAGAACGTACTGGCAGACGAACAGGTCCAGCTTGCCGTCCTTATCGTAATCCAGCCAGGCGGCGCTGCTGCTCCACTTCCAGGACAGCTTCTGTCCGGGCATCGGGACACCGGCAAGACCGGCTTTCGCGGTGACATCTTCGAAGGTGGGCTGTTCCGGGCGCCGGTTGGGATCGCCGAGGGTATTGCGGAACAGACGATTTGCTCCTAGGGCCGTGAGGTAGAGGTCGGGATAGCCGTCGTTGTCGAAGTCGGCGGCAGCTACGCCCATTCCGTATATCTCGACACCAAGTCCCGATGCGCGGGTGACATCGGTGAACGTGCCGTGGTGGTTGTTGTGGTAGAGGTGGGGCGTGTTGTTCCGGCTGGCGGGGGTACGGTTCTCGGGCCAGTCGGTGCCGTTCATGACCAGGATATCCTGCCAGCCATCGTTGTCGTAATCCACGAAGGCGACGCCGGAACCCACGGTCTCGGGCATGTACTTCTTGCCATGGGCGCCGTTGTGATGCGTGAACCGGATACCGGCCTGTTCCGCGACCTCCGTAAAGTGCATGGGGATATCGGGATCGGGGGAAGCCGTAGCCGGGGAAGGCGCCGGTGGACGGCACCCGCCGGCAAGTGCGGCGAGTAGAATCGCGCCTGTCTGCCATAGACGTTGCGTGAGGTTCATAGCGGTTAGTGGTATTAGCGCAACCCGGGGGGCTGCTTATAGATCCCGAACGTATGAAGGGCAACACTCGCGCGACCTGACGTGATACGCAATCGCACGTGCGATGCGGTTACCGGCGCAAATCGCACAATCCACTTGTAGCCGATAGTTTGCTTTCCTGTCAATTCCGGGATCGCAATCCAGTTCTTACCGTCCGTTGAGTAGTCGACGGACCAGCCAGTGGTCCGATGACCGAGCTCGATGACCTCCTGGAGCATCAGGCAGTCAAAGGTCTTTGCCGAGCCCAGGTCGAACGTGATGGTATCGGTGTTAAAGCCGCCCGCGGAGGCGTAGTAGGTGCTTTCGAGCCGGTCAACCAGGTTCGAAGGGCGATATTTGGCGCCGCGCGGGTGGAGGGATCGGATAGCGGCGCCGCTGGCCAGATTCTTCTTGAAGGTATCCTCGATCCATTTGCGCAGGCCGGCGGCATGGGCCGCGTCGGTATCGGGAATCCGTCCTCGCCGGTCGATCGGGAAGTTCAGGAGCAGAGCGCTATTGCGACCGACGGAGTTGCAGTAGATATTCACGAGCTCATCGACGCTTTTCACACGGCCGTCCTCCGAGGCATGATAGAACCAGCTGGGGCGGATCGAAACATCGACTTCGGCCGGCACATACGCCGTGCCGTCGATCTGACCGTGATTCAACGCATCGATGTGCTGGGATTCATCTCGGATCGAAACGGGATCGATGGTCGACCAGCAGGGATCACCGGCGTAGCCGGACTCGTTCCCGACCCATCGGCAGTCCGCGAACGGATAGGAGTTCTTGGTCCCGAAGATGACACAGTTTGGCTGAAGCGTGCGAACGATCTTCGCCCACTTTGTATAGAGCTCCGTGCTCAGGAAGTCGGCGCCGGCTCCGTCCCACCAGGTCTCCCAGATCGGACCATAGTGCGTCATCAGCTCGGTCAGCTGGTTGGCATAGTGGTCTTCGTAAGCAGGCGTTCCGTAGGTCGGCTCGCGCCTATCATGTGGTCCCAGATAGATGCCTGCCTTGATTCCCGATGCCTTACAGGCATCCGTAAACTCCTTCACGACATCGCCCTTGCCGTTTTTCCAGGGGCTGTTCTTCACCGAATAGTCGGTATAGGCGCTGGGCCAGTTGCAGAAGCCATCGGCGTGCTTTGCGACGAGGATACCGCAGGGGATACCGGCCGCTTTCAGGGCCGTCATCCACTGGTTGCAGTCCAGATCCGTGGGATTGAACAGCGACGGGCTTGCCTTTCCATCACCCTCGTTCACCTCGTCGCCGAAGGTATTGATCCCGAAGTGGAAGAACGCCATCACCTCGCGGTGATACCACTCGATCTGCCTGGCGTTCGGTAGCGGCCCATACGGTGTCGGGGGCGGAACATCGGCCGTATGGTTCGGTTGAGCCAGGCAACATCGACTTCCCAGGATAGTCGCGATCGCCGTCGCTATTGCTAATCTTCGGTACAAGAAGGAGTCCTTTCGCCTCGCTCGAACCTGCCCCCTCGGGAGCAGCGGCGGCCTGAAGAGTATGGGGTTGCCGGGCTCTACTGCGCCGGATGACCGGATCGCGGCTCTGCACTCTGAGGCGGAAAGATAAACGGGGGGCCGAGGAGCGCCCGCCAGCACGCCTTCTGTTCCGCGGTGAGAAGGGCAGTGAGTCTATCGCTCTCGGCCTGCTGCAGCGCCTGAATCCGGGCCTTGTACCGGGCGGTCTGCTCGGGGGACATCCGGCGTAATTCGATACCATCGCTCACGGCAAACTGCGCGCTAATGGCTTGAGCCCGGATCTGCGCCACCTTCGCGTTCTGCGCCGGTGTCAGCTGGAGCGCAACGGTAATATCGGGACGTACGATGGCGGCAACGATGCCCAGCCGCTGAAGATCAAGCTGACGAAGGCGGCGCTGCTGCGCTGCATCCAGGATAGTCGTAATCGCGCCTTCCTGCAGGTGTCGATAGGACGTGAGGGAGGGGCGCGGAACATCGGTGTCGGTGTTCGCCTCATTGCGTTGCAGCATGTTCCGTTGAAGGGATTGCCGGATCGTCTGCTGCGCCTCGTCGAGCCGGGAGATCTGGCTGGGGGTCAGCATGAGCTCTCGCTGTACCGCGGTCTGGCGCAGCATGATCAACGTTCCGCCGCCGAGAGAGGGGAGAGCGTTCTCCGCGACGCCCGCCTGGCTGACACGGTTCAGGCCAGAGAGGATGATCAGCGCACAGAGCGCTTGCCCTCTACGACCGTTCCTTACCTGCCGTTCATCCATTGGTTACGTTCACCATGTCCGCTAGTGGCGTCCCCCGTACGGTGTCGATGCAGCGGCCTGCCCGCGCCGGTATTGCATCTCCAGGTTGGCTCGCTGCTGCATCTGGTCCTGCATCTTCGCCTGTGCGGTAGGCGGCAGACTGCCACTACCCGGTGCGCCGGTGGTGGCGGCTGGCGTGGGTGACAGTACCCGGATCAGGACGATGACAACGATACCCAGAGCGATCACAATGGCGGCGATGGCGGCCTTACCACTAATCTCTTTTTTCACAGTACTACTCTGCTCCTCATGAGGCGATCTTATTGCGCGCCGGCTACCGGATGAGATATCCGGGCCGCGCGACGCTCCAGGGACAACGCTTCGTCTTTCCGTCCCATCTGTCCGTAGGCACGCGCCAGTTTGCGAAGCGTCTCCGGATCGTTCGGCTGCGCCTGCAGGACGGCCGCATAGTGTTCGGCGGCGCTGGGCGCGTCGCCGGTGCGCGCCATGAAGTCGGCCAGCGCGATCTCGCCGGATGCTCCCTGCTGCGAGGCGCGTGTGGTCAAAATCTGTCGCTGCTGCTCGAAGGACGTATAGGATCGATAGAGCGACATCTGCTCCTCGCTGCGGCGCCGGTCGCCCATCCGGGCGTAAACCCGACCCATCTCCAGATAGAGGGGGCCGTCGCCCGGCTCGAGATCGATCGCGTGCTGCAGGTGGTCGACGGCGTTCGGAAGATCGCCGGCCGCTTCGTTGGCGATACCAAGGTATTTCCATGCATTTTCGTCCTGCGGCGTCTGCGCGACGACCGTCTCATACTCGTGGATCGCGCGCGGAAGCCGGTCGCCGATATCGCGGCGTTCGAACAGCAGTGTTGCCAGGGCGCGGTGATACTCGGTAGCGCCGGGAGCGAGCTGCACGGCGAGGTCGATCTCGCGTTCGGCGTCGTCCCGTAGATCGCGCTTCTGGGCGCTACGTCCGAGGCGGTAGTGAATATAGGCGGCGGAGGAGCTGTCGGATGGCAGTGTCGCCAGCACGCTGCGCAGGCAGACCTCCTCCTGATCGAACATGTCGAGCTCACTGTAGGCGTCAGCCAGACGCAGCTTCTCTTTCGGCGAGCCGCCCGCGGTCTGTTGAAGAACGACCTGAAGGTACTCCTGATTTCGGTGCAGGCCATAGAGATCGGCGGCGATGCAATCGAGACCGCGCCGATGCCAGGCCGGATCCGGGTTTGCGGCGACCTGTCGTGCCAGACGCAGCGCCGTCTCGTAGTCTTTGGCAACACTCGCTCCGAGACTGCGCCAGTAAGTGGCAAGCAAGGGGCGCCCGGCGCGTTCATACATCGCTGCCGCCCGCAGACAGATCCGGCTGTCGCTTGCCGAACGCGCCGCGGATTTCGCGTAGGCGATCGCAGCCTTCTCCCAGTCTTGCCGCCGCGCGTACTCTTCCCCCATACTCTCGTAGGCGTTCAGCGCATCGGGGTTAAGTCGAACGGCCCCCTGCCACTGGGCCAGCGCCGCATCCGTCCGTCCGGTCTGTGACAGGGCGACGCCGTAGTTGTAATGGACGACTGCGACGGTGGGTGCAAGCGTACAGGCGCGGGAGAGGAGGTCGGCCGCTTCCGCGGGGCGGTTCATGCTCAGAAGCTGCCCCCCCGCGAGGGCATAGGCGCCGGGGTCGTTCGGACATAGTCTGGCCAGATGCGACGACAGACGCACGGTCATCTCACCGTCCGACGCTTCGGCGACGCACAGCAGCAGCCGTTTGAGATCCTCCGGATCCACGGCGGCGTTCGGCGCGGCGAACGCCGGGTGCCGCGCGATGAATTCCCGAAGGCAGGCGGCTTCGCGATCGATGCCGTTGACCTGACGGTAGAAGCCCGCCAGATTGACCGCTGCTTCGACACTATCCGGCGCTACGGCGGTTGCTCGTTGAAGCTCGGTGTGCGCCTCACCGAAGTGCGCTAAGCGAAGCAGGGCGCGCCCCAGCGGGCCAGTGACCTCTCCGTCCGGCGCGCCGAGAGTCCGTGCCTGGCGTAGATGGGTGACCGCGGCTGTGTACCGGCCGCCGCGCTCTTCGAGCACACCCAGGGCGGCATATGCCGCGCTATTCCGGGGGGCTGCCTGAATACGCTGCTGGAAGTATTTTATCTGATCGGCGGCGCTTGCGGTCGCCGGCGGCGGGGCGGCGCCGAACGGATGGGTGCTGATGCGCGGCAGCGCCCACCGAGATACCGGCAGCAGGATCGTGAGCGTTACCAGGACCGCCGTAAGGCGGTGCACCCGGCCCCATCGGCCGTTCTGGGGCGCGTTATCCGAACGATCCGCATCGGTCCCGGCAGGTCGGCGCGCCCGTGTGACGGATGGGGTGCTATCGATGCCTATAACCACAGGTTGAGGGAGATCAGAGTACATACAAGATGCCGTGTCCACGCCGACAGGAGAACGTCAAAAGCGCTGATTCCGAGGATCGCCGGTCCTTCGGGGCGACGGGAAATCCGAGTTTCCGAAGGACCGGCGATCCCGATCAATAGCTACCCCAGGAGGGCATGATGCCCTTTGAGCCGTCCCAGCACTGACCGATCGAGTTGCCGAGTCCCGCCTGACCGAAGTGGTCCGCGTCCGTCTCCCACTTTGCGACATCGGCCATCGAGAGCCAGTACTGGCTGAGCTTGATCGTCTTCGCGTGTCCGTCGAAGAAGGCGACGACGCACATCCCCTGATGTCTGGGCATCGGGATCGGGATATCCTGGCCGGCCTGATCGGCGATCATTGATCGGCACTCATCCTCAAACAGCACCCCCTCGCTTCGCTCCTGGTACGTGGTGTAGGCGTCGGGATTGCTCTCAAAGGCGTGATATCCCGCCTTGGCATGGCCCCCATTATCGCCGGCAGCGGCGCTATCGGTGATATCGCCGGCATCGGCAAACTGGATCTTGCTGGAAGGCTCGCGGATGAGCGAGTCCGTCACGACCGGCTGCTGGTCCACCCAGGTGCTCAACTGATCGTTGATGGCGATCCCGCCGCCGTCGCGGAGCGGTGCGCCGGCGGGATTGGCGGGCCAGTTCTCGCCCAGCACTTTCGGGCGATCCGGACAGGTGGTGACTCCCCAGTTCTTCACGTACGGCTGGATCAGGGCCGGCCAGAAGTCCGTGTATGCCTGGTTCGAACTGATCACCTCGGGGACTGTCGCTCCTTCGTAATCCTGGGCATACATCAGAGCCGCAAGCCCAACTTGCTTCATGTTGTTCATGCAGACGGCCTGACGAGCTTTTTCCCGGGCCTGTGCAAAAACCGGAAAAAGAATAGCAGCTAGGATGGCTATTATCGCAATAACGACAAGGAGCTCTATCAGGGTAAAACCCCTCCTCCTCAGTCTAACGCCAGCAGTTAAGTGAGACATCGTAGTATCCCTTTCATCGGACCCGGTGGTATCGCGCTCCGGGCGGCTCAGCCATTTCCAACGGCTATGGTATGGTGACTGGAGCGTGCGACGTCCCGAGAGCCGGGTACAGCCTACCGTTCCTGTCATCCTGCAAGCGTTGCGCTTCGTGTGTCCGCTGCCGGATAGAACAAAGCCGCACCAGCTTGGTTATGATTCTAAACCCTAGGCTTAATCCTGTCAATACCCTTATTCAACATTGCGCACGCAAAGTTAGTCCGCTATAATTCGATCTGCAGATCAGGCGAAATAGCGTATAATCTTTCATAAGTCTAGGGTTATTGAGTTTGTGAGGGAGAGGTTTTGGGCAGCAATCAGATCCGCCGCGGGCGCCGGGGGTACGATAAGAGATTATGTCTATGACACGATGGAAAGAGATTACGGACTCGTTTCGTTCCGCGATCGAGTCCGGCAGTATTCCGGAAGGCGCCACTCTGCCCTCGGAGACGGAGCTTGCGGCCGAGTGGAAGGTCTCGCGCATGACCGCCCATCGCGCTATGCTGGAGCTTCAGGAGCTGGGGCTTGTCTGGCGAAAGCGGCGTATTGGTACCGTCGTCACCTCACGGCGTGATCCCGCGGACGGTACTGGGGGCGGCGATATCGCCGCGGCGCGGCCGCGGGAGTCAGGTATACGCTCGAGGACCGGAACGATCGCGCTTATTCTGGACGACCGGCACGATCGGTTGGCTACTGACTATGTCAATAGTATCAGCTCCTCCGTGACCGCCTCATCCGATGAGTTCCGTCTGCTGCTCATGAACTCCCAGGCAAGCCCTGAACGCGAGGCTGAGTGCCTGGAGCAGATGCGGGCCGAGGCCGATGGCATTCTCCTGTTCCCGATCAACTCCTACGAGAATGTCGCGGTCATCGACCGGGTTCTTCAGGGTGGTATTCCCGTGATCGCGCTGGACCGTGCCGTGAATCATCCGGGGGTCGCCTCCGTTGTCAGTGACAACTATGGAGACAGCTATCGCGCGCTGACCTATCTTCGACAGGGGCGCGGGCATCAGCGGATCATGCACTTCACCTGGGGGCCGCGCGATACACCCGAGGTTTCTCCCGTGATCGAGCGCCTGGACGCCTGGAAGCAGGTGATGCAGGAGGCGGGCGTAGCGAACCCGGCCCGGTGGCTGCTGCGCCAGTATCCCCAGAATGTTCGGTCGGATCTGGAGCATCTGACTCTTTTCGCGCGGGACGCGCTGTTCTCCCTCATGCACCATCCGGAGCCGCCGACCGCCATCTTCTGTATCAATGATTACTTTTTGATCGCGGCGCTGGCCGCCTGCGAGGAGCTGGACGTGCGTGTTCCGGAGCAACTGGACGTCCTGAGCTTTAACGACGGTATTCAACTGATGCCGCGACAGATGCGTACGGTGCATCGTCTCGTCCAGAGAATCCCACAGATCGGTCGTACGGCAACGGAGCTTCTTCTTCAGCGCATTCGCTCCGGGGCCTGGCCAGCGGAGGGACAGGAAGAGTCGGAGGCGCCGACCGTACGGGTCGCCGCCGATTTCTACCCGATCGCCGGCGTGTACGCGAGCGAGGACGGTGATTTTGTCCCGCGGCGTACCGTAGGCACGCCCGACCGGTCCTGAATCAGATCCGAAATCGGAACGATGTCATCCTATTACCCACTTCTGGGGAGTCCTTGAAAATGCACCGCCCTCTGTCCAGCCGCCGTTATCGGCGCGTCCCCGAAACGGGGCGTTTACTCGTTTTTCTCCCGCTGATCCTGCCGGCGCTGGCTGGCGGAATCAGCCGCATCGCCTATGCCGAGACGAATTCGGTCCGGCTCCGCCAGAGTATGGACTCCGGCTGGCGCTTCCACCTGGCAGCGGGCCGGCCGCTGGAGCAAGAGCAGGCCGTGACGGGGTGGCGCTGGAAGGCGGACTCCGGGGCAAGGGCCGTACCCACTTCGCTTGAGGCGCCGGCATCCGCGCCGGACACGGGGGATTCGGCATGGCAGCCGGTGCACTATGGAGACGACGTCTTCCATGGCCGGCATGGTTATACCTGGTTCCAGGCCACCCTGCCCGAGGTTCCCGGGCCGCACCGCGTTCTGCATTTCGACGGAGTTGACGACAACGCGTCCGTCTACCTGAATGGAAAACTATTATTGCAACATAATGGTTGGACTGATCCATTCGATGTCCCGCTTGATCCAGCGTGGCGCACCGACGGTCCGAATGTAATAATGGTGCGCGTAGAGAATATCGATGGGCCAGGAGGGATCAGTAGGCCGGTCCGCCTGGGAAGAGAGCCTGCCACAGAGATCGTCGGCGATCCGTCACGGTTCGATTTCGACGATCATGGGTGGCGGACCGTTCATCTGCCCCATGACTATGTGGTCGAGGGCGCGTTCTCGCCGACGGCGGATAACAGCCATGCCTCGCTCCCGGTGCGAACCGCCTGGTATCGCAAGACGTTCACACTGCCGGCGGCGTACCGGGGCAAGAGTGTCTGGATCGATTTTGACGGGGTCTATCGAGACGCCGTGGTCTACCTGAACGGCCGCCGACTGGGCGAGCATGCCTGTGGCTACACCGGTTTTCGCTACGATATCTCCTCGGCTGCCAATTACGGCGGCAGAAACGTGCTCTCGGTAAGCGTCGATCCCCGGCATTTCGAGGGATGGTTCTACGAAGGGGGCGGCATCTATCGCCATGTCTGGCTCAATGTCGCCGATCCGCTGCACATCGCGCCGTGGGGGAGCTTTGTCGTCAGCCGTCTGCCGGAGCCGAAAGGCAGCCGTCCCGTCTCCGCCGCGACCCTGTCGATCCGGACGACGCTCGTCAATGCGCGGCAGGCGCCGGCTCCTTGCCGTCTGGTCTATATGGTTCTCGACGACCAGGGGCGAACCGTTGCGTCCTCCCGGCAGGCGAGTCGGGTCGTCGGGAACCATATAGTGTCGGTCGCTATGGAGGTCACGGTGCCGCATCCACGCCTCTGGTCTTTGGAGACGCCGCACCTGTACCGTCTGGTAACCCGCGTGGAGCAGGCGGGGCGTATCGTCGACACCGACACGACCGACTTCGGTATCCGGACGATCCGCTTCGATCCCGACCATGGCTTCTTCCTCAATGGCCGGCA
>Ga0105239_10008160_pt1 | contig 11947 bp, 2 predicted proteins | sample KBSC44metaG_FD_92761 | JGI IMG/M metagenome (GOLD analysis project Ga0105239, IMG submission 92761) | Corn rhizosphere microbial communities from Kellogg Biological Station, Michigan, USA - KBS C4-4 metaG | ecosystem: Host-associated > Plants > Roots > Rhizosphere > Soil | place: Michigan, USA...
CGAGTTCGAGGAGCGACGAAGAATTCACTTTGATAAGGGTCCGGCCTTGTGCGTTTTGGGCACTAGTGCTCCAAACCTCACCAGGCTGCAGCGGAGTGATGTCGTGGGCCAGGACGCCGTTTGCATCGATCAGCACGTGGTGCATGACGGCGAGATCTCCTCGCTGGTACAGCATCACAATGCGATTGTCGCTCGTGACGGTCGCCTGCGAGAGCGCCCCGTATTGCGAAAGTCCCTCGACAAGAATGATCTGCGCGGAAGGGGAACCATCCAGCAATGCAAAACACTGTACGGACTCGCTTCCGTACAGATCGCCCGCCAAGCAAACATCCGATTGGCGCAGAAGCACTGACACAGTACCTAAGCTGTTTTCACTTGTACCTGCGGGCACGGTCGTGTGCCAGCGAGGGGTGCCTGCGTTCGAATAGGCGATCAGGCCGACTGTTTTCGCGCTCTGGTTAGTGACGACGAGATATGCGGATCCATCGCTAGCGAGCGCGGCGTCGACGTCGAAACTCGCCGATGCGGTGATCGCTGCGGTATCTGGCGCAGGCAGCGAAGAGCCGGTTCTTGACAGGTGTTGGAACGTTCCGGCAGTTGTCAGGCTGGAATCGTCAGAAAGCATTGCGACCTGATGGATGTTTATCGGTACCGATTGCGACGGGACGGAAAACAACGTCACTCCGTTGCTATCCACACGGCGCTGCGCCAGCACGCCAGCGCTATCGAAGTACGACATGCCGGCCAACAGGTCGCCGTTTGATGCCGCCGTCAAGCTGAATGGGCCGATCGAGGAATTTGCGGGTATCACAAAACCCGCGGTTTCATGCCATAGGCGCGTGCCATCGGATGAAAACGTGCTTAACTCTGGCCCCGGACCGACGGGCTGCGTGTAGAAGCTACTCGGATCCCAATGCAGCGTGGATACGCCTCCGGAGCTTCCCGGCACCAATATCACTTGCGCCGGGTTCACGCTGGTATCGAAGGTGCCGGACCAGAGAAAGCCCCCATCAGCATCTACGTGCATTCCATAGAGTTGCGTGCCGATTGTGCCGAATCCCCACACGCTTCCGTCGCCGCTCACGGCGACACTGTTCAGAACGCTGCCTACATCCGTCGCCGGCGCGGTGGCTGTCCATTGGACACCAGTCGACGTTAGGCGCCATATCGTTGCGAGTGTGTTTGAGGGATCAACGTCGGGACGGCCCGCGGCACCGGCAATGTATATTCCAGAGGACATGGGGTCGGCGGCCGCTTGCACCGGATAGTTGTCGGACAACGATGTTTCCGGGCCCGGCGTGCCGTCTGCATTCACAGAGACGATGAAATTGTTGTTCACCCCACCAGGAAACAGCCAGATGCCTCCGACGCCGTCTATGTACATAGTGCTGCACGAAGGATAGTCGGCAGAAATCCCTCCGGGCTGTGCGACATTGCTTACCCAAATCTGGTTTCCGCTACTGTCATAGCGTCGCATCGCGCAGGACTGCTCGCCTAGAATGGCGGTGTCTTCGATATCCGTGCTGACCACGCCGCCATCGGGAAGAGGCGCCAATTGAAAATGAGTTAGCGCTCCCGGCATATTCGGATATCGGATCAGTCTTGCACTACCGTCGGCGTTGTAGCGCACTAGGGTTGGAATCGTGTCGGCGGTACCCAACGACCAGAGGCCATCAAGTGCCCATGGCGTGGCCGCCACGGGCTCGAAGTCCGCGGGCAGAAAGCCATCGACTATTACCCTCTGCTCGGCAGAGGCGAACAGCGAAAGTAGCATCAGCACCAGCAGTGCCAAGTGGGTACTCTTCACGAACGGCTTCCTTCCGGTTGCAAAAACATTGTAACCTTTTCGATACCGCTCTATCGAAGGCAAGATTTCTCCTCCTGGTTCGGAAGCAGACGCGAGTTCTTCGTCTTCGAATTTTCGCTTGGGTAGTTCAAAGCGACTTCGCGAATGCAGGGCTAATCGGCGCCGACTTTACGGTTCATCTATCGCTGCTGATTTCCGAGGCGCTAACCTTTGCGCTGCCGTATTCTCCGACTGCAATTGAGACGTCTGACTTCCGCGGGGCTGGCCTTTCAAATGCCTTCTTCTGCCGGTCGACGATCGATGGTGCCGATTTCAAATGGCGGTGTCCTCGATGGAGCGAACTTCGAGGGCGCATCGAACCAGGGACATGTGTATGGCCTGCGCGAAAGACCCTGATCAATCGCAGAATGTCGGCTTCGGGTCGGAAGTCGCGAACGGGTGCCAGAGAGTGATGCCGGCGTAACCTGACAAAGTTGTTCAGTTAGCTGCGCTGACCAAATCGGCATTGGGGTTGCAAGTCCTCGGGTGTCACAACAGGCTCATTCGGCAGGCGGTTTCGCCCGATTTTCCGTGCCGAGGTACGCATCGTTCGTCAAGGATCGCAGGAAAGCAATGATGTCCGTTCGATCAGTCGCTGTAAGGTCCACGACTGTCCCAGTGCTCAAGCTGCGGTAGTAAATCTCGATATCGACCGCCTTTTCCAGCGTCGGCACACTGCCGTCATGCATATACGGACCGGTGAGCGCGACGTTGCGCAGGGAAGGGGTTTTGAATGCGCCGATATCCTTTGGGTCGCGAGTCACTGCGAATCGGCCGAGTGAGGCCAAATGCGAATCCTGAGTTACGGCAATGCCAATGCGATCGATCGGAATAGCGAGCATCGCGTCCACCAATCTCGGGAGCGCGGCTACGTCGTCAGCCGACAAGCTCACGCCGCTATGGTGATATGAGCCATCCGAGAATTTCGCCGGCCGATCACTCTGCGAATGGCAACTGCTGCAGCCAGCTTTTCCTTCAAAAAGATGTAGGCCCCGAATCGCGGACGCGGACAGCGCGTCGCTCGACCCTTCCATATATCGATCAAACGCAGTAATTCCGCCATCCAGGGATTTAACAAACGCAGCAAGCGCAGTGCGTAAGGCTGTTTCGTCGACATCCGAACGGAAGACCCGCTTGAATTCTTCCGCCAGCGCGGGCGCATCGCGCACGCGCTGGATCGCTTGATCGACAGAATCGAGGCCCATTTCGTTTGGATTGACCAGGGGGTCAAGTACCTGTGCCTCCAGCGTCGTTCGTCTGCCGTCCCAGAAAAAACTGTGTTCGCCGGCCGCTGTCATGAGGCTCGGAGTATTTCTTGCCCCTGTTTTGCCCCGAATACCGATTGCTAAAGGGTGGTGGTCGGCGAATGCGATATTCGGATCGTGGCAGGATGCGCAACTGATCGAGTCGTCGCGACTGAGGTGTTTGTCGAAAAACAGCTGCTTGCCGAGCGCGGAGATCGCATCGGGAGAAGACGTCGGAGCGGCTGCGTGCGCATCGATCACGGCAACGACGAAAAAGAATGCTATGAAAACGAGCGCCTTATACGAGGCGTTCTGAAAAAGTGGCATTTTCGACAACGCCTGTGCAACGCAGCCTTGGCGCCAATGATATGATAAGTTCGTTGCGAACATGCTTGCGCAAGCAAGACTGCAACTCTATATTCCGCTGCGAACGACGGGCGAGGGGAAATTCGGTCTCGTCGTTACTTGCCCCTTCCATTGTTTCTCTCTCATTGAGGACTACCATGGCACGTGGAGGCCGAGTCTTCGTCGCATCGTCGACCCAGCACAAGCCCTTTTGGGTGAAGAATTGTCTGCGATGGCTGCTCCAGTGGGTACTGGCCATCTGCTCACTGTCGGCCACAGCCGTCTGGGCCGCACCGACGATCAGTGGCTTCACGCCGAGCTCCGGGCCTGTAGGAACGTCGGTTACGATCTCAGGTACGAACTTCAGCGCGACGAAAACCAGCAATACCGTCAAATTCAACGGCACGAGCGCGACGGTTTCGTCGGCAACGACGACCACGCTGGTCGTTGCAGTGCCGAGTGGCGCGACGACGGGCAAAATTGCTGTTACGGTCAGTGGTTCGACTGCCACGAGCAGCGGGACGTTCACCGTGACCGTGCCGCCGACCGTATCGAGCTTCTCGCCGACGAGCGGGCCTGTCGGAACGACGGTTACGATCGCGGGCACCAACTTCAGCACCACGGCGGCGAACAATGCGGTCAAGTTCAACGGCACGGCGGCGGGGACTCCGAGTTCCGCCACCGCCACTCAGTTGGTCGTCCCCGTTCCAAGCGGCGCAACCACGGGCACGATTTCAGTCACGGTCGGCGGCCTGACCGGAACCAGTAGCGGCACGTTCACCGTCACGGTGCCGCCAACGATTTCGAGTTTCAATCCGACGAGCGGTGCGGTCGGCTCCTCAGTCACGATTTCCGGCACGAATTTCAGTTCGACCGCCGCCAACAATACGGTCAAGTTCAACGGCACGACGGCCACCGTTACTTCGGCGACAACGACAAGTCTGGTTGCAACGGTGCCGAGCGGCGCGACGACGGGCACGATCAGCGTGACCGTCGCCGGGCTCACCGCCACGAGCGGTAGTAGTTTTACGGTTGTCGGGCCACCGACAATTTCTGGATTCAATCCAAGCAACGGACCCGTCGGCACGTCCGTGACGATCACGGGCGCGAACTTCAGCGCGACAGCAGCGAACAACACCGTGAAGTTCCACGGCACGACGGCCAGCGTGACGTCGGCGTCCACCACACAGCTCGTCGCGACGGTGCCGAGCGGTGCCACGAGCGGAACCATCACAGTGACGGTCGGCGGCCAGACTGCGACGAGCAGCGCAACCTACACAGTTACCGTCGCGCCATCGATCACGAGCTTCAGTCCGACCAGCGGCGTCGTCGGCACGTCGGTTACGATCAACGGCAGCAATTTTAGTGCGACGGCAGCCAACGACACCGTGAAGTTCAACGGAGTCACGGCGACGATCACCAGTGCGACAACGACGAAGCTGGTTGCAACCGTTCCGAGCGGAGCGACCACGGGCACGCTTTCCGTGACTGTAGGCGGACTGACGGGAACGAGCGGATCGAGCTTCACCGTACCCGCGCCGACGATCACGAGTTTCAGCCCCACCTCAGGCTCGGCGGGAGACGCGGTCCAGATCAACGGTACCAACTTCAGCACGATTGCGGCGAACGACAACGTCACGATCAACGGGCTGTCTGCGTCGGTTTTTTCCGGCGCGACGTCGACGCAGCTCAGCGTTGCGGTGCCGAGTGGCGCGAGCACGGGCCCGATCACGATAAACGTGGGTGGACAAGTCGCCAACAGCAGCACCAACTTCACCATCCTGCCGCCGCCGGTGATTAGCAGCTTCGCACCGAGCAGCGGACCTCCGGGTTCGACGGTGACGATCAACGGCAGCAATTTCGATCCGACGCCGGGCAACAATGTCGTGTCGTTCAACGGAGACAACACGTCGACGATCGTTTCGGGAAGCACCACGCAGCTGGTCGTGACGGTGCCTAATTATGCCCAGAGTGGTCCGATTTCGGTGTCGATATACGGATCCTCGCGCAGCGGTACGAGCAGCGGATCTTTCACGGTGCCTGCGCCGACCCTCACCGGCTTCAGTCCCACGCAAGCCCCCGGCGGCAGCGCCATCACCATCACGGGCGCGAATTTCAGCCCGGTTGCGGCGTTCAATGCCGTATCGCTGGGAGGCAACAGCGGCACTATCAGTTCGGCGAGCAGCACGCAGCTGGTCGTCACCTTTCCTGCGTTTTCCACCGCGATCGTTGCGCCGATCCAGGTTACGGTCGGCAACTTGTCGGTTACCAGCGGCAGCAATTTCACCGACTGGCCGCCGGCGCCGACCATTTCGCAGGTCTCCCCAAACAGCGGCCACGCCGGATCCACCGTTGCGATCTACGGCACTAACTTCAGCTCCACGATTGCCAACGATGCCGTGACCTTCAATGGCACGGCGGCCACGATATCGACTGCCTATTCCAGTGAATTGATCGTTACCGTGCCGAGCGGTGCAACCACCGGCCCGATACAGGTGAGCGTGTATGGCCAACCGGTGACGAGCTCCAGTCCGTTCACGGTCACGCCGTCGCCGGTGATCACGAGCGTTTCGCCCATGAGTGGCGCGGTCGGTACGACGGTGGTCCTGCAAGGCTCCGACTTCTACGGCGCTTCGGTCCGCTTCAATGGAACGTACGCGCCGAACATTGCCAACAGTCCGACCGAGCTGATTGTTTCCGTTCCCGCCGGTGCGACGACCGGACCCTTGGTCGTCACGCAGTTCGATGGATCGACCGGAACGAGCTCTAGCAACTTCACCGTCGTTCAGCCGCCCAGCATCAGCAGTTTCAGTCCGACGAGTGGCGTGCCCGGAAGCATCATTACGATTTCCGGGAACAACTTCAGCAGCATCACGGGCAACGACGCCGTGACCATCAACGGCACGCCGGCGAACGTCACGGCTGCCAGCTCGACGAGCCTATCCATTTCAGTTCCGGCGTCCGCAACGACCGGGCCGATCGCCGTCACGGTGGGTGGTCAAGCGGGAACGAGCAGCACCAATTTCACCGTGGTCCAGCCGATGCCAACGATCACCGGCTTCAGTCCGATCAACGGCCCCGTGGGCACGACCGTGTCGATCACTGGAACACACTTCGATCCCATCGCAGCGAACGACAGCGTGACGTTCAACGGCGTCACCGCAGCCATCAGTAGTGCGAGCACGGGGCAATTGGTCGTCGCGGTCCCGAATGGTGCTTCGACGGGTCAGCTGGGAGTGACCGTCTCGGGCCAGTCTGCGACCAGCGCGAGCTCCTTCACGGTGACCTCCGGCGTTGGCGGTAACAGTCCGTCTACGACGCTGTACACGTATGACGCCAACAGCCGCTTGCGTTCCATGACTACGCCGTCAGGTGGCAGCGCGAGCTACACCTACGACGCACTCGGAAATATCCTCAACGTTTCGACCTACACCGCCAATCAAGTTGCGGTGTTCGGCTTCTCGCCCTCGTTCGGTCCGGCGGGTACGTCCGTCACGATCAACGGCCAAGGCTTCAGCGCTACACCGTCGGCGAACGCGGTCACTGTCGGAGGTGCGCCTGCGACAGTCACTTCGGCGACGTCTTCGCAGTTGATTGCGCTCGTACCCGGCAATGCGACGACGGGCCCGATCGGGGTCACGGTCGGCAGCAATGCCGGCAGCAGCGCGGACAGTTTTTCCGTCACGCCGACGTCGCTGGCGCAGCAGCCGACGATCAGCGGATTCTCGCCGACCTCCGGACAGGCAGGCACGGTGGTCACGCTCACGGGACAGAATTTCGCGGCGACTTTGGGCGCCAGCTACGTATACATGAATAGCGTGCAGATCGCGCCGACGACGGTGACCGATTCGCAGATCACCTTCAGTGTGCCGGCCAATGTATCGACGTCGCCGATCGCAGTGACGACACCGTATGGTCAAGCCACAACATCAGGGCCGTTTACGGTCGCCTTGCCGGCAGGCGTTTCGCTCGCCGGTACGGTGCCGATCACGATCGGTGGCGCCGCGCAAAGCCTGAGTATTCCGGTGAACGCCTCCGGCGCATTCGCGTTCGTCGACACGACGAATGCGGGAACGTGGGTGACTCTCCAACTGACTTCATTGACGACCGCCGACAGTGCGATTGCCTATGGCGTTTACGATCCCACGAATATCCTGATCGCATCCGGCCAGGTGAACGGCGGCAACATGAGCATCCATCTGCCGCGCTTGCTGAAGATCGGCACCTACCAGCTGGTATTTGCGGCTGGATCGAGCGGGCCCCTCGCGATCACCGCGTCGCTGCAGCCCGATCCTGTAGTCGTCGTCAATGGCGCGGCGATCGCCGATGCAACCAGCGTCGGCGGACAGAGCAAGCGCTATGTCTTCTCCGGCGCAACCGGTCAGATGATGAGCATGCAGTTGGCCGGACTGACGTTCCAACCTAGCAACTCGCTGGGTGCGAACGTCTACTTAACGATGCCGGATGGCACGACCGGGCCCTTCGATGGCGTGTACGGATTTTGCGAACTGATGCCGCTTCAGGGCGGCGGTTCCTATACCCAGTGCGGGATGTCGACGCCACTAGGCTTGTTCGGCGACTACGCAATAACGATCCAGGCGCCGCCATCGACGTCAAACACGATAAGCTATTCCCTCACCCTGTCGTCCGGGCTCACGAAATCTCCGCTGAATGCGACGCCAGCTATCATAGCGGCGAATCGAGCCGGGCAGAATCTGCTGTTGCCGATTTCCGCTGTCGCGGGGCAGCCGTTCTTCGTGCAGGTCGACGGGATTGCAACGACGCCGGCTGCCGTATCGATTCCGGTTGCGATCGTGGATCCGAGAAGCACGGTGCTGACCAACTTCAACGCGACGACCGGCGCTGGGGTGTTTGTGCTGCCTTCGCAAACGGGGACTTACACGGTGCGGGTCGAAAGCGACGGAATCGCGCCGCTGATCGCTGCGCAAGCCTTCCTGGACGCCGGCACGTCGCTCCCGGTAGACGGCAGTCCGGTGGCCGTGAGCACCACGACACCCGGGCAGTCGATTCGGCTGAACTTCAATGCGACGGCAGGGCAAAAACTCGGGCTCGGCATTGGATCACTGGTTCTGAACCCTGCGGTGAACGATTCATTGGGGATCGGCTTGATCTATCCGGACGGAACGATCTTCCGAGCCATTACCGGCACCGCGAACGTGGGGACATGCCTGCTTCAGAACACGGTGGTCGGTGGATGCGGCGTCAATCTCTCTGCGCTCACGCAAACGGGCACTTATACGCTGATTCTCACGCCGTCCGGCGGACAGGAAGGCGCATACGCAACGGGAACTTACGGCGTCGGCTCGGTCGGTGGGACGTTCAGTGCGAACGTCAGCCTCACTTCAGACCAGTCCGCCGCTCTGACTACCGGAACACCGCTGACGGTCAATCTGACTCAGCCCGGCCAGAACGCGTCGTTCACTTTCGCGGCGACAGCGGGGCAACCGCAGGTTGTGGAAATCTCGAATACCGGATTTGTCCCGAACGCATCGAACATGATCGTTGCACTGATCGACCCCAACGGCACGGCGGTCGGCGGCGCCAAGAATGCGAATGGCGGAATTGCGTTCTATTTGGTTCCCGCGGTTACAGGTACGTATACCGTACTGGTCAACGCAGATCCTAATGGCTATGTCCAGGCGACGGGTGCACCGGCATCACCGCAGGTTTTCCTGGACCCGGGAGTGACGGCAACGATCGATGGTCCGCCAGTCAATGTGGCATCCGCTACGCTGGGACAGACGGCGCGCCTGAACTTCAGCGCAACGGCGGGACAGAACATCGGCATCGGCCTAACCGGCTTGAGCATCACGCCCGCAAACAACTCGAACGACCACGTATTGCTCGAACTGTTCAATCCGGACGGAACGTTCAATTCCTCTCTTGGAGGTTCGGGCGCGAGCTGCACGACCGACATCACAGCCAGCGGCGGTTGCGGCTGGTCGCTGTCGAACCTGCCCCAGACCGGCACGTACACCGTATTGTTGACGCCTGACGGTGCTTCGGGGAGCTACGGCCCAACCGCACCATCCGCAAACTACGCTAGCGGTTTCGCGGCCAGCGTACAGCTCTCCACGCAGCTGACCGGAACCATCACGGCGGGAAGCACGACACAGATCAATTTGTCTGCCGGGCAATCGGAATCGCTGAGCGTCGCGCTGACCGCAGGACAGCCTGCTGTTATTGAAATGACGACCATTGCCACGACACCCGCTAACCAGCCCTTCGGCGCGACGTTGCTGGACCCGAGTGGGGACGAGGTGAGCTCGGTCACTTCGCCGGGCGGTATGGTCTTCTATGTCGATCCGCCGACCAGTGGAACCTATTCGCTGAACGTCAACACGCAGGAAACGACGTACGCGCTCGCCAGCGGAGCCACGGGCAGCGCTCAAATCGCGCTCGATGCCGGCACTGCGTTGTCGATCAACGGTGCAGGAGTGAACGTGAATACCACGGCGACAGGCCAGGCCACGCGGCTGAATTTCGCCGGCACATCGGGGCAAAACATCACGCTGAATATTGCCAATCTCGCCCTCGCACCCGCGGGCAACGCATGGGCGACCTTCACCTTGTACAACCCCGACGGCACGGTCAATACGACATCGACGGGCGGCTACTACGCCGAGCAGTGCCAGACCGCGCAATGCTCGTTTGCGTTGAACAATCTCCCGCAAACAGGACCCTACACATTGATTGCGGTGCCGGGCACGTCGGCATCCGGCGCGACCACGGCGCAAACCCTGTCCGCCACGATCTCTCTGACTTCGCCATGAGCTACGGTACGAGCCAACGAGGTACCCGCATGCAACTCAACAAGAACATTGGCGCGCTCTGCGCGGCAGTTGCCGGTCTGGGTGGAATTTGTGCGCCCAATGTCGTCGCCGCCCACACGCCGGCCGCGGCGAGCATTCTGAGCAAGGCCCTAGCGGCGACGGGCGGCGTCATTGCCGAGCCGGCGAAAGTCGCGATCATTGATGTGCCGTCTTCGACTGCGGCGACCGGCACGCCAACCTCGATCGCTCACGACGGGACTTTGTCCCTGCAGTTCCCCCAAGCCGTGCAGCGTGACTCGCTCAACGCATCCACGATGACGCTGATCGGTCCGGGTGGGCCGACCGAGCTTGCTATCTCGGTAGCGCAAGACGGGCGCAGCGCGCTGGTGCACGGTGCGTCGGATTTGTTGCCGGGATCTCGATATACACTGTTCTTGAAAGGCGCCGTGCAGGCAGATGGCAAAGCACTGCCGCTCACATCGATCGCACTGGAAACGCAACACGTCGGCGCAACCGTGTCGTCGTCGGCGGGGGCGGTGCGCCTGCAAAGCGGCAGCGATTCCGCTCTCGAAAAATTCCAGGCAACCTGCACGAACCAACGGAGCTTCAACGGTTACACGTTTTGTCACGAAACCGGGAGCGTCAGCGACGGTTTCTTCATACCAGGCCAATCCAACATGCAGGCTCGTTGGCGAACCAACATCCCGCTGCCGGCCCTCGCCACGACGAACGACTTCCCCAACGGCACTTTCCCCGACGGCAGCACCACGCTGTTCGGAACCGTGCGCCGCATCGACGACGAACCGGTCGCCAACGTCATGGTAACGCTCGGCACGCAAACGACGCTGACTGACTCACATGGCCGATTCGTGCTGAAAAATACGCCGGTTGGCAAACAAACGCTGTTTGTGGATGGAAAGTCCGCCGATCGCACCGGCGTCGAATTCGGACAATTCGATGCGTCCGTCCAGATCGAACCCGGCAAGCCCAATGTCGTGCCGTTCAATCTCTATTTGCCGCGCATAGGCGCTCTGGACAAAGTCCACATCGATTCGCCCACGATCGCGGAAACCATCATCACGCACCCGGCGATCCCCGGCTTGGAAATCCACCTGAAAGCCGGAACGATTGTTCGCGACCGCAACGGCAAAATCCTTACCGAACTCGCGTTCGTCCCGATGCCGGCCGATCGCTCACCGGTCCCACTGCCCGACAACTTCCCGGTGTACTTCAGCGACCAGCCGGATGGCGCGACCGTCGAAGGCCTGACCGCTGACGCTTCGACCGGTATGCAGGTCGTCTACCCGAATTACACGGATTCACCGGTAGAGAAGGGCTTGGGGTTCTGGTACTACGATGTGGATCACGACGGTTGGACGATCTATTCGCGTGGACATTTGTCCGGCGATCGCAAGAAGGTTCTCTCCGAGTCCGATATCTCGGGCAAGCGTTTGATGCCCAAAGGCGGACCTTCGACTGGCGGCCCCGATGGTGTGGATGGTCCCACGTGCCAGCCGGTGGCGGGTGACCCCGTCAGCTGTCCTACGGGATCGTTCCTGCTTGGCGGTTCCGATCTTCAGATCAATGACGTATTCCCCATCGATTTTGGGCACTACTACAATTCGCGTGATCCGATCATGCGCGGCTTCGGGCCGGGTATTTTTCAGTCCTACGACTTTCATTTGCATAGTCCTCTGGGCGCCTGTTTCGACGGCGAC
>Ga0105239_10008162_pt1 | contig 11946 bp, 12 predicted proteins | sample KBSC44metaG_FD_92761 | JGI IMG/M metagenome (GOLD analysis project Ga0105239, IMG submission 92761) | Corn rhizosphere microbial communities from Kellogg Biological Station, Michigan, USA - KBS C4-4 metaG | ecosystem: Host-associated > Plants > Roots > Rhizosphere > Soil | place: Michigan, USA...
AGCGCGCCTCGCGCCGACGGCTGCCCTTCCCATCGGCCGCGCTCGTCGGTTACACGTCGGCCGGCAAGTCGACGCTCCTCAACATGTTGTCCGGTTCTGAGGTGCTCGCCGATGCGATGCTCTTCTCCACCCTTGATCCGACGACGCGGCGTGTGGTCTTACCGGATGGCCGCTCGATTTTGCTCACGGACACAGTAGGCTTTATCCGCAACTTACCCACGGACCTAGTGGCGGCGTTCCGTGCGACGCTGGAAGAGGTGACCGAGGCCGACTTCCTGATGCATGTCGTGGATGCCTCCTCGCCGGAGGCGGATCGGCAGCGCGATACCGTTCTTGCAACGCTGGATGCGCTTGGGGCCTCCGATAAGCCGATCATCACGATCTTCAACAAGTCGGATCTGATCAAGGATCAGTACGATCTGCGGGCACAGGTAGCCTCGACGCCGAACAGCGTATATATCGCCGCCGCGAAGCGCGAGGGGATCACCTACCTGATGGATCGGATCGTGGCGACGATCCAGAGCCTGGTCAACCGGATGCAGCTAGCGATCCCCTACTCGCGCTCCGAAATGGTCGCGCAGTGCTACGAGTATGGCCGTGTCATTTCGGTCGACTACCAGCCGGACGCCATTTATGTCGACGCGGAAGTCGCCCGATCGCTGGCCGGCCGTCTGGAAGAATTCATCCGGCGCGACGAATAGCCTCCACCGGCGCTTCCGGGCGAGCGGTACACTCGCTCGGAAGTGCACTGACTAAGTCCCGTTCTCCGGGTACTTTGACAGCATCTCCTTTGCGTGCCCGACGCCCTCCGGATCCGCTTCGATGGAGCAGCGATCCACGACCAGCTGCCAGGACTTGCGGGCGTCTGCCCGGCGTCCAACACCATTGTAGGCATCTCCCAGCGCCTCATGAATATTGATATCCTGCGGCGCCAGTGTAAGCGCAGATTCGCCCTTTGCGATTGCGTCCTTATATCGCTTCTCGGCGACATATGCCTTGGCGACTGCGGACCAAAGCAGGATCAACTGCGCTCCCCGAAGCCTGGGGCTAAACAGGTAGTCGCCCTCTTCTGCCCAACGAACTGCGTCATCTGGCCTGCCGGCATCGACTAAAGAGAACGCCAGATAGGCGTACAGTGTTGGGCTCCGCTCTGCAGTGAGATCCGCACAGCGGAGGAATTCTGCAGCCGCTTCCGCATGCCGTCGAACCGGTCCCCATTGACAGATCTCGCCAAGCAGATAGTGAGCGTCCGGCGAATTTGGGATGCGTTGCACGGCGATGCGCGCCCATTTCTCCGCCTCGGCGAATTGCTTTTGCTGCTGCAGGGCGCGCGCCAGATAGAGCGGAGCTCTTCTGTGATCGGGGTCGATTTCGAGCACACGTCGAAGGATAGGGATCGCCTTATCCAGCGCTCCTGTGCCCAACAATGCGAAGCCATAGGCATATTGCGCCAAAGGATCACTCGGCCGCCGTTGCGCGACGGTGGCATATTCCTGGCAGGCATCCACCACCCGACCTTGAAGGAACAGAAGGGCAGCCCGACTATTGTGTTCACCGAGGTCGTTGGTGTTCGTAGCGATAGCGGCTTCCGCCTTCGCCAGGCAGCGATTAATAATCGCGTTCGCCGCCTCTACCTGACCGGCAGAACGCAGGTAAATTGCTGCTCTCCCTGCTTGCACCGGGTCCCGAAAATCAGTCTGTTCGGCGTGCTCTGCAACCGTGGTCAGCATCTGCGGATCGCCGCCCCACTTCAGTTGAAACATCTCTAAGCCCCACCCATACGCGGATGCTTTGTCGCGGTTATATCGCTCTGACTTTCCGTAGGCGTCACGGGCGGTTCCTATATCACCACAAAATGTCGCCGCCTTTGCGACTCGCTCCCAGGCTGCTTCATGTTGCGAATCGATCTCAGCCGCCCGGATTACGGCCCGTTCCCATAGCGGATAGACGTGCTCAAGGAACGTCAACTCCTCTTTATGGATCACGGCGACGATTCGACCACGGCGCAGTTTATCGGCCAGTGATGAATAGCTCCATCCGACCGTAAGCCATGCGTCTGGGTTTCCGGCGGCAGCGCTAACGCTGTCTATGGCAGCGGTGTACTCACCGCGCACATTCCCTGTAAACCGATATCGTAATACATCCGCATAACCGAGGGCGTAGTTACGTGGGTAGGCCCGCCGAAGGGCGTCCAGACGTGCAGCGTGCGGCAACAACGTCGGTGCATCCATGTAGCCAACACTCCCCCAGGCAAGGGCGTTCGGCGGCGCAAGATGTTCGAGGAGGCGATCGGCTCCCAGATTGAAATCCGTCGCACGATTTCCGCGAGACAAGGCGAGCGAACAGACAGCAGCAAGCGCACTCTGTGAACCGGCCTCCTGTAACGCCTTCCGATCCTCCTCTGTAGGACTATTCGTCCAGCAAGTACGCCCCAGAAGCGCAAGATCTTTTAGAGGCATATCGATGGCGGTAGGGATCTCTGGCTTATTGAGACCAATACGCCGAGCGATCTCGGCTGCCATTCCTGGCAGCGCCGCGCGGATCTGCTCTTTCGTGCCGACGCGAACGATCGGCGCTCCCCGGGATACACCGGTCGCCGCGTTATAGATCATATACGCCAAACGTACAGAGCCAGACGCGGCGGTGCGCACAGTACCAACACCAAACTGAGGCGCTCCCGTGATTTTCGCGAAGCGGCGCGCCTCCTCCAGCGTCAGGCATAGATCGCGGGTATGCTTGAGCTCGCGCTGGGCGCGTGCTATCGATGTAAGTAGTGGGCTACTGTTGAGTTCGGGCAGCCCTCCTACCGTAAACTCCAGCCATTCGCCACACCCGCGAGCGAACGCCTGCGTCTAAGCATCCATGCCAGTTACTGCAACCGGATCGGCGATCAAGATACCGTGTTCCGACGTCGAAACGGTGTTGAGTACGCGCTGCAGCATCGACATCTCATCAGCCGACGGCAGGTCCTGCAGGCTCAGCCTCCCGTTCCCCAGTTCGCCGGAATCCGATGTTAGACCGAACAGGGCATCACTTGCCGTTTCCACGAAATGAGCAGAGGCCCCGACCGCCCCCCTGCGCACCAAATCGCCCGACCCAGATGCGACAACGCTTTTATGGCCGACAGCGACAACGGATGCCGCTGTACCGAATGCCCCTACCACTACGGCGCGTATTCGTCTGTTCATCTTGCTTGTCTCCGTCAACAGACAATTCCGCTGCAAAGCGGGAGGTTCCTTTAAGAGCGCTCGCCTCAGGATATCCCATCTACTTTCCGTTGTCCGGGTACTTCGCAAGCATCTCTTTGGCGTGTGTCACACCCTCAGGGTCGTCTTTATAGGGGCATCGGTCGACGACGATCTGCCAGGATTTGCGGGCATCGGCGCGGCGTCCGACGCCATTGTAGGCGTCGCCAATTACCTCATTCGCGTTGATATCCTGCGGTGAGGCTGCAATATAGGGTGCGCAAAGGTCGATCGCCTCCTGGTAGCGTTTTTTCGACACGTATGCCGCAGCCAGAGCCGTCTTTAGTAGTGCCATCTGCTGGTCCTTGAGGAACGGCTCGTACTGGGCAACCCCTGTCTCTCCCCAATGAACGGCTTCATCGGCGCTGCCAGCATCGTTGAGGGCAAAGACGAGGAAGGCATATAGGGCAGCCCCAGGCACGGGACTCAAATCGGCGCAACGGCGGAACTCCTTTGCCGCCTCCGAATGCCGTCGCGTTGGACCCCACTGGCAGATCTCCCCCAGCAGGAAGTGGGCGTCCACCGAGTTTGGCGCACGCGCTATCGCCACGCGAGCCCACTTCTCCGCCTCCGCGTACTCTCTACGCTCTTTCAGCGCTCGCCCCAGTCGGAGGGGCGCATCTGTATTCCCCGGGTCGAGTTCGAGAACATGACGAAAGACCGGAATCGCTTTATCGGCCGCCGCCATGTCCAGCAGGGCATAGCCGTAGTCGTACTGCGCCTTCACTCGATCGGGCAGCAGACGTGCCACGGTGGCGTATTCGCGGCACGATGCCGGCTTCCGATCCTGGAAGTAGAGAATGCTTGCGCGATCCCAATGCCCGGCAGGATCATTGGGATTCTTCGCGATCGCGGCCTCCGCCTTCGCAAGGGCGCGGTTGAGGAGCGCTGTCGCAGCCTCCGTCTGACCGGCGGAGCGCAGCGCCCTGGCAACCTGCCCGGCTTCCTGCGTATCCAGAAAATCCGTCTGCTGGGCATGCTCTGCAACGGTGGCTAGCGCCCCCGGATCGCCGCCCCACTTTGGCTGGAACATCTGCAAGCCCCATTCGTAGGCGCCCGCTTTATCACGGTTGTACTGCTCCGACTTCCAGTACGCGTCTGACGCAGTCCGTCTATCGCCGGCAAAAGTCGCCGCTTCGGCGACCCGATTCCAGGCGACCTCGTGTACGGGATCAAGCTCTGTAGCCCGCACGACGGCCTTTTCCCAGAGCGGATAGACGCGGTTGAGAAAGGCCCACTCGTTCGCGTCCAGCGCGTCCGCCGTGCGGGCGCGACGCAGTTTATTCGCCTCCGTGGAGAGCGTCCAGCCCAGACTGAGCCAGGCATCCGGATTGTCGGTCGCGCCTTTTACCGCATCCGTGGCAGCCCGATACTCGCCGCGTGGATTACCGATGGAGCGGCACCTCCAGACATCAGTATGTGCGAGTGCGTAGTTATGCGGATAGGCGCGCCGAAGCGCATCAAGATGCGCTGCATGGGGTAGTAGCGCCAGTGTGTTCATGTAGGCGACACTGCCCCAGGCCAGCGTATTCGACGGCGCCAGCTGTGTCAGAAGGCGGTCCGTAAGCCCCTGGAAATCGGTCTCTCGGCTGCCACGTAGGATCGCGAGCGCGCATACGGCCGTAAGAGCGCTATGCGGAGCGGCGGCAAGCAGCGCCTTCTTATCGTCCGCAGAGATGCTATCCGTCCAGCAGGTGCGGCCCAGTAATGCGAGGTCATCCATTCCGGCGTCGACGGATGTGGGGATCGCGGGTTTAGCGATGCCGACCTGGCGGGCGACCTCTGCCGCGATCCCGGGCAGTGCCGCCCGGATCTGCTCCGCTGTCCCGGTTCGAACGATCGGCGCCCCCTTTACCTTACCGGTGGCGACGTCATAGACCGTGTAAGTCAGTTGCATCGTACCTGACGCCTCACTGGCAACCTGCCCTACGGCAACATCGGTCGCTCCCGCGGTCTTCGCGAAGCGCTGGGCGTCTTCCAGAGTGAGACGGAGATCGTGCGTATGCTGCAATTCGCGTTGCGCCCGCCCGATCGATGTCAGCAGTGGACTGGCACTAATCTCCGGCAGCCCTGCGACGGTGAGCTCCAGCCATTCTCCACATCCGGCGGTGAATGCCTGCGTTCGATCGTCTACCCCACTCTCCGCAACGGGATCGGCGATGAGGATACCGCGCCGGGAAACGGCACCTACGGGAACCGCAGCAGACGGCAGGGTGAGATCCGTGGTTGGCGGCAGATCTCGCAGGTTCAATGAAAGCCGCGCGTCACCACCAGAAACCGGCGTCAAGCCGAAGAGCGACTCGGTCGCCTTCTCGGCAAACTTTGCGGGCGTTGCTGCGGCCGGAGCATCCGTCGTACCGTCCGGCGTTCGAACAGCCACACTGTGACATCCGACACAGGCAACCGCTGCGGCGGCGCAAACAGCCCCCGTTGTCAGCGCGCGGCTACGTCTGATCACTTTGCTTATCTCCTTTGATCAACAATTCCGTGTTGGAACGGCCTGTTCCTCTCCGATCGAGCGGCCCGCCATCAGGCCACTATCTGCCGTATCAGGACTGCGGCATATACAACGGTAAGTGAGAGCCATATCGCCGTAAACAGGATATGGACCTGCGTTCTCAGTGTGTCGCCGCGCCAGAGATCCGGCGAGTAGATGAAGAGCTGCGCATACAGCCGAAAGCCCCAGAAGACGACATGTCCTCCGACGACGGCACGGGCCAATCCGGAGTGCGGCGCCATGAGATCCGCCGCATAGAAGAGTGCTAGCGCTCCGAAGAGCGCCACTACCAGCACGATGAAGTAGGTATGCACCCAGAAGATCTGGCGATTGGCCGGCGAAAGCCGGGCCAGCTCCTCGTTCCAGGCGAGAGGCCGTGGAAACAGCGCGTGCGAGGCGGCCAGCGCTAGCTGTCCTACCCCGGCCAGGCGCAATAGCAGCTCCAACCAGCTCATGGCGCCACCGGTTTTTCCAGCACCAGCACTCGCGTAAATGGCGTCAACGCCTGCTCCCGTACGACAGAGAAACCCGCCTCTCGTGCCAGGCGTAGCCACTCTGCCCGCGGTAGAAAGTGGAAGAACCCGGGGCCGAAGACGGCGAAGTTAGCTGTATCCCGCAGGTGCTCGGCGAGCACGATCCTGCCGCCGGGCCGCAGGATGCGGTAGATCTCACCGAACAGCTGCAGGCGGCCGGTCGGTCGGCGAATCTCATGGGCGGCGAAGAACAGAAAGACGGCATCGATTTCGCCGTTATCCAGCGGTAGAGCCGCAGCCGAGACCGGCTGCGGCGCGATGGCGGGCGGCGTTAGCTGCCGCGCACGCCGGATCGACGGCTCGGTCATTGTGGTGGCGTCATAGAAGTCGAAAACGTGTCCCCGGCTTTCGGGAAACAGCGCCAGCAACGACGGTGTACTCTCGTCCAACCCGGCGTGCAGGTTCGCCCAGGTGCGCGGCTTTTCGAGAAGGGAAGATGTCACCCAGGTCCACTGGCATAGCGGCGAGACGTCGTAGATGAACCACGACGCGATAATCGAGGCAATCAGCCAGAAGAGCGCCAGAGTAAGGCCGATTCGCCCGGCTACCTGGAGCAGCGGCGGCAGGGGTAACCGCCGAAGCGCGAACAGTGCGACCGCTCCTGCCAGCAGGCCGCCCACGTACATCGGCCAGTTATACTGGAGGATCTGACAGACGCCCTGAAATCGAGCGCGAGCCGGGATGTCGGGAAGGCTTCCGACACTCATACCAGCGCCAGACTCGGTAGCGGCTCCCGGATGCCGCGTTTCCAGTGGTAGGGAATATCCGCGACATGGAAGGCGCTCGCGAGAATCGGTTTTGTGCCGACGAAAGGCCCCTCTTCCAGAAACGCGATCTTTTCGATCTGGACGTGCACCGGCTTTGGGTCCCATTTCGACCGGATGCCCTGAATCCGAACGATAGAGTGCGTCTCCCGTTCGTAGTCGAACGTAAATGGCAGTGGTCCGGCATAGCGGCGCGCCGCCTTCGCGTCCGGAAACGGAGAGCCATCCGGCAATGGAGCCGGCAAGTCGCCCCAGTCGGCGCAGACCTGCAGTCGTAATGCCCCCTGCCTGTCCCGGATAGTAATCGCCAGACTCTGCGGCGTCTCGATCTGAGATACCAGCACCAGATGGTAGTTGTAATGCGTCAGGAGATTTCCGGCGCGCATCATCAGTGGGCGGTCCGTCTCCGATCGCAGGATTCGAAGGCCTCGCAGATTCCGCCCCCCTGTTGTCTGATAGCGCGTAAAGATACGGTAGCCAGCCAGAAAGAAGTCGAGCCCAAACGTAGCGGGGAGAAACGAGGGGCGCATTCGGTGCGTCTGGACAAGGGCGACGGCGACAAAGCCGAGGTCTTCGTACCGATCGAGTGTCAGCCCTGGGGGAAGAAGCGGCTCCAATACGGCAGACGGGAGGGCGTATGTCAGGACCAGACAGTGCCCGAATTCCGTAGCCATTGGGATCGGATGGCGTTTGAGCGCCGGAAGCAGATGCATCGTGATGCGCAGCCCTCTTCTTTATGCTCTCATTTTACGGCGGAAAAGGAGCACCGTCCGGCAAAACGGCGAGCGGTTTATGGCCATCAGGCGATCCGATGCTTCTTCGTCCAGATGCCAGCCAGCGGCGGCAGCGGTGGCGACCAAGGCGGGCTGCTGCGGGAAAAACGAGCGCAGGCACAATGCGGCGCCCTCCGTAGCGACGGCGGCGGCGGCGCAGAATAATTCCTGCGCGTAGTCCGCGCCAATGGAATCCAGAATATTGGAGAGTGCCAGAAAGGAGAAGGTGCCTGCTTTCTGAACCGCGAGAAATGCGGCGGCATCTCCTACCTCGACGATCATTCGACCGAGCGCCGCCTGTAGCATCTTCTGGTTCACTGCCTGGAGGTAGGGCGGCAATGCCTCCTCTGCGTTCGACGGATATCGGCTGAGAAACGCCTGCCAGAGATATCTGTTCGTCCGCGCCGGACTACCGACAATGACCGCTCGGACATCGGCGAGCGCCTGTTCCGCAAAACGATCCGGGACTTGCCGGACGAACGGTGCGCCATAGACGATTCGGAGTAGCGGACGGCTGAGCAAGACGCGAAGCGCAAACCTCCAGCGCCACGTATCCCAATCGCGCGTGAAGAGTGCGTTCTGCTCGGCCAGTGTCGCCGCATTCAAGACTCCCTCCACGCGCTCGACGGAGAGGATCACCCGATAGAACAGACGGAGCGCCGATGTCAGGTGGCGATCCACCTGTCCGGCGTGATTTGCCCCGTGCGCCAGCACGGCCTGTCGCCGATCCCAGAAGTCACGTGTATCGGCGGCGAGGCTGCCCCGCACCTCCGCGTACCCGGGCCGCCCATCGATGAGGACGGCCTGACGAAGGGCAGAGAGATCGCTCTGTTGCCGTATTGCCGCCTTCAGGCGGACAAGATGGGCCTGGGCGGGGTTGATGTCCAGAACCGTCATTCGGCGGATACGCGGGTCGACGGCAAGGAGCGAGAGCGCGGTGCATCCGGCCGACCCGATACAGAAGACGGATAGGTCCGGGGCGGGAATGGACGCGGTAGCGGCGATCTCGACACCGGCATCTTCGCGGACCTGCCCGAAGAGAATCTCCGAATCTCGGCGGCCTTTACCCGGTCGGAATCGCCCGCTCTCCCAGGCGGCTTGCGTTTCCGCCACGGCTAGGGCAGGTTTCCCTGCGAAGGGGGTGCTACCTCTGCAGCCGGCTTACGAACCGGATTGCAGAAACCGTCCAGGAAGATGCAGACGAGCAGCGGCAGATTGTGAATCAATAGTCCGATGGGATCGGCGATCGTTCCCCGTCCGAACAGGATCGCGGTCCCGTTCATCGCCAGCAGCAAGCCGATCTGAAACCCTGCGACAAATCGGGAAAACAGACCGGCGAGTACGGCGAGCGCGATCATGATTTCGCCGGCTCCAATCACGGTGAGAAACTGTGGCGCGGTCATTCCGAGAGGAGCGCCGACGGCGCTGACAATACTGACCTCGTGCGGGTCCTGCCGCAGTATCTTCATCCACAGGCCTTCGTGTAACCAGACGAGTGCAATGGCGATACGGCAGGCGAACGGGAAATAGGATGGCACGCGATACACTAAGAATCACTATGGACTCGATTTCGGAGACTCGTCAAGAGGATCGCGCTACTCCGGGTTATATCTGCCCGTTTTGCGGCGTCGAATGCTCACCGATCGCCCCTGGCCCGATCTGCTCCCATCTCTTTCTGGTGGATGGGGAAAACGGATGGCGATTCACGGCGCGTTCCCGCGCTCTATTTGAGGCGGCATCGACGAAGCAGCCGCCGCTTTTTCGCGACCTGCTGTACCACGATCCCGCCTGCCGCGCGCAGTTGCGTCTTCTCCGTGCGAACTACGACGATTCTCTGGAGGTGTATGTCTATTCCGCTCAGCCGGAAGAGACGGAGATGGCCTTCCGCGCCGCTATCGAGAGCGTGAGGTAGGCGCTTACTCGTCTCCGGAGAGGCGCGTCTTCAGACCGTCATAGTAGGCGACGAGGTCGTTTTCGGCCGGTCCTTCAGTGACGCGACGGTAGACCTTCTGGAAGGGATGGACCTGCAGCCCTCCCTCCCCAAAGGGAAAAACGAGCGAGGCGTCGTACCAATTCTCCGTGAACCGCCAAGCGCCTCCAAGATGGCGCGCCATCACCTCGCCCAGGTAGCAACCGTTGTAGAAGACGACCAGATTGCGCTGCGTCTCCGGAAAGCTTTCGTCCTGCAGCAGCTCATCGGAGACACGCAGCAACTCCTCCAGTGTGGCGACTGACTCCTCGGAGTAATCCAGCGTGCGGCCGCCGCCGCGCACCTGCAGCACCAGGGTTTCGGCGTAGTCGCCGATGTTGTCGTCGGTCAGGTTCATCGCCGTTCGTCTACTCTCCGAGATAGGCGCGCTGGACCTCGGGATTGGCGCGCAGATCTGACGCGACACCCTCCAGGGCGATCTGACCGGTCTCCAGGACATAACCGCGGTGGGCGACGCCGAGCGCCTGATGGGCGTTCTGCTCGACGAGCAGGACGGCCGTGCCGGATTCCCGATTGATCGTTTCTACGATGCGGAAGATCTCGCGCACCAGGTTTGGCGCAAGCCCCAACGAGGGTTCGTCGAGCATTAGCAAACGCGGTTTGGTGAGCAGCGCCCGAGCGATGGCCAGCATCTGCTGTTCGCCGCCGGAGAGCGTGCCGGCGTTCTGCTGCAGGCGCTCGCGCAACCGCGGGAAGAGTGTCAGAGAGTGCTCGGTATCGTCGGCGATCCCCTGCTTATCGCGGCGCAGGTACGCGCCCAGTTCCAGGTTCTCCCGCACTGTCATGTTCGCGAAGATCCGGCGTCCCTCCGGGCAGTGGACTAATTTCCGTCCGACGATATCTGCCGGGTTTCGCCGTGTTATCTCCTCGCCGTAAAAGTGGACATGGCCCGTTCGCGGTTTTACCATGCCGGATATGGCGCGAAGGAGTGTTGACTTACCGGCGCCGTTGGCGCCGATCAGGGTGACGATCTCTCCCGGCCGTACGGTAACGCTGACGCCGCGGAGGGCGTGGATCGCGCCGTAGTAGACATGCAGGTCCTCCAGAGTGAGGATCGGCGATCCGGCGGATTCGGCGGGTATGGTGCTCATGCCGTCGGAGTCCCCTCGCCGGCTTTCGCGTCGGCGGCATCGTCGCTTCCGAGGTAGGCCTCGATGACCTTCGGGTTGCTTCGGATCTCGGCGGGTGTGCCATACGCGATCGGCTGGCCGTAGACGAGCACGGTGATCTGGGCGCAGACCCCCATGACGACGGTCATATCATGCTCGATGAGAAGGATCGTCAGACCGAACTCATCGCGAAGACGACGGATAAGCCGCATCAGGTCCGCGGACTCCTGCGGGTTCATGCCCGCAGCCGGCTCATCGAGCAGCAGCAGCTTCGGCCGTGTCGCCAGGGCTCGCGCGATCTCCAATCGGCGCTGATCGCCGTACGGCAGATTGCGCGCGGATTCGTCGCGCAGGTGGTTCAGATGCAGCAGTTCCAGCAGTCGCTCGGCTTCGGTCGTGACATCGCGTTCCGTGCTGTCAAATTTTCCCGTCCGCAGGACGGTCCCCCAAAAGCCGCCATCGTCGTGGGTTCCCGCGGCTGTGCGTACGTTATCGAGCACGGAAAGATCGGGAAAGAGACGGATGTTCTGAAAGGTGCGGCAGACCCCGAGACGCGCGATCTGGTAGGGACGCTTGCCGACGAGGGACTGCCCGTTGAACAGGATCTCTCCGGAGGTGGGAGCGTAGACGCCGGTCAGCAGGTTGAAGACGGTGGTCTTACCGGCGCCGTTCGGGCCGATCAGGCCGGCCAGGTCTCCCTCTTTCAATTCGAGCGAAACACCGTTTACGGCGACGAGGCCGCCAAATCGTTTCGTGACGTTTTTCAGAGAAAGTACGGTCATGCGCAAAAGGGGTGGGTGGTGTATTGCCAGGCAATATGCTACCGACGCTTCATTCTAGCCGCCCACACGCAGCACTGTCAAACCGACCTTATCGAACGTATCGCCATGGTACTTTGTCCAGCATTGCCATTCAACGATGCGCAGGTTCATTTCGTCGTGTATAATCGACCCCGTGGGACGCATGGTACGCTTTTCAGCTTCGCAATCGGACATCGAGCAGATGCTCCGATTTCTTACCCGCCGCATGCCCGGC
>Ga0105239_10008164_pt1 | contig 11945 bp, 10 predicted proteins | sample KBSC44metaG_FD_92761 | JGI IMG/M metagenome (GOLD analysis project Ga0105239, IMG submission 92761) | Corn rhizosphere microbial communities from Kellogg Biological Station, Michigan, USA - KBS C4-4 metaG | ecosystem: Host-associated > Plants > Roots > Rhizosphere > Soil | place: Michigan, USA...
CATTTGTCGGTGGCTTTAACGTAACTGCTTTTTCAACCAGTTGACCATAGCCCAGTTTTCTGCCGGAATTGTTATGATATACATGACCGTTTGAGGCAAAGCATTCGGTTGGAGAGACATTCCACTGTATCGCTGCTGCTTCTGTAAGCATAGTGCGGGCAGAAGCTCCTACATGGAGTAATCGTTGGTACCACCCTCTTACAGAAAAACTTCCATCCTGTGGTTGCGGGCCAAACTTTGCGGGGTTTGCCGGTGCGAAGTTTACGATTACATCATCAAGATTTACTTCCAGTTCTTCAGCAATTATTTGTGGTATTGCCTGGTAAGTACCCTGGCCCATTTCTGAGCGATGTGTCATAATAGTTACCTTACCGCTTGTGTCGATGGAAATCCACGATAGCAGGTTTGTTGATGTGGTGTCTATGTTTGGGGTATGCCTGATTTCCAAACCCGTTTTGCCTTGTAAAGGCATGTAAATACCTATTGTTAAAGCCAGCCCTGAAAGACTTGCCTGGTGAAGAAAACTTCTTCTTGACAGTGACCGGCTTTCGTGTTTCATTTGTATGTGTTAGAAGGTTGAGCAATTAAATGAATGCGCAGAAATAAAGCTACTCAATCGTTTATTACGGATAAATTAATATTGATTAGATGCTATATTAAATGTACAAAAGGCGATAATTTTTTGATTAGTGACTGCTCAATGTTGAGGCAAGGGCTACTGCCTGATATATTTTAAAGACAATGTGTCTTTACCAGTTCCATTTTTTAACCCTTCTAAGTAAAATGTGTGAAATGTCCCTAGCGGGAAAAGAATATCGCCTGTAGTGTAAAGGGTAGCTGAATCTCTTGAACGGCGAATTAACAGGTTGCATGTATCTGCTGCCATTGAGGTAAATAATTGCAGGCTTGCTGTGCTGTCCTGGTCGTTAAATCTTCTGCTTAAAAATGTTTGTAATGTATCGTCTGCAGTGCGTATTAAAACATCAACAGTATCGCCATTAGGTACAAAATTGAAAAACCTCACTTTCGCAACAGTGGTATCTACAAAAAATTTGTCTTCAATAATAGACAGTTTTAAGGACGGATACTGTCCAACAGAGAATACGGTGTAAAAACGTGAAGGTGATAAAGTGGCTATAAAATTAAATAATGCATTGGTTTGGCCGGTTTCTGTAACCTGTGTGGCGTAAGTGCCCGGTGATGTGCTGTCATACGCTGTTGAATCAGCATACTGAACATTTTGTGCGACAAGCTTACTGTTAATATGCAGGTCGAGACCCGGTGCATCAGGTGATGCATTGATCATTTTAATATTTGCATCATTAACAGTAACCTCTGTTTTTTTGCAGGCAAAATATAAAACAGCAACAAGTAATGCTGCTGCTATTATTTTATATGATCTGCCAGTAAATTTCATTCAGATTAGATTACTGATTACAAGGCAATGATAGGAGAAAAAATTTATAAATGCTTCTTAAAAAGAAACAGGATGCACAGTTGTGATATAACAATTATGCATCCTGTTAAATGCTAAGTGAATAATTATACATTGAACCTGAAATGCATAATATCACCATCTTCCACTAAATAATCTTTACCCTGTACAGCAAGTTTACCATTGTCACGACAAGCGGCTTCTGAGCCGTATTTGATAAAGTCTGTGTACTTGATTACTTCGGCGCGTATAAATCCTTTTTCAAAATCTGAGTGAATAACACCTGCCGCCTGCGGTGCAAGCATACCACGTGTAATGGTCCATGCACGTACTTCCTGCACACCTGCTGTAAAGTACGTAGCAAGATTAAGAATATGATAAGTGGCTTTAATGAGCCTTGTAACACCGCTTTCATGCAATCCTAAATCTTCGAGAAACATCTGCCTGTCTTCATAACTTTCCATCACAGCGATCTCGCTTTCAATAGCCGCACTTACAAACAATATTTCAGCTTGTTCATGTTTTATTGCTTCTTTAACTGCATCTGTATGTTTGTTGCCTTTAATAACACTTTTCTCATCAACATTACATACATAAATAACAGGCTTTATGGTAAGCAGAAACAAATCATCTACATGTTTCGCTTTTTCTTCAGCAGTCACTTCAAAAGCTCTTGCATTTTTTCCTTGCTCCAGGTGTTTTTTTATTTCCTGAAGAATTTCAAGTCCCCGCAATGCCTCTTTGTCGCCACCTGTTTTAGCCTGCTTTTCTGTGCGGGAAATTTTCTTTTCCACGCTTTCAAGATCTTTTAGCTGAAGCTCTGTGTCAATAATTTCTTTGTCACGAACCGGGTTGATGCTTCCATCAACATGTATAACATTGTCATCATCAAAGCAGCGCAATACATGTATGATTGCGTCAGTGTTTCTTATGTTTCCAAGAAACTGGTTGCCCAGTCCTTCTCCTTTGCTGGCACCTTTTACAAGACCGGCAATATCTACAATTTCAACTGTTGTAGGCACAACCTTATTTGGTTTAACCAGTTTTTCCAGCTCAATTAAACGGTTGTCCGGAACAGTGATAACGCCCACATTAGGTTCAATAGTACAGAAGGGAAAATTAGCAGCCTGTGCCTTTGCATTACTTAATGCGTTAAATAAAGTTGACTTGCCTACGTTCGGTAGCCCCACGATGCCTGCCTGTAAAGCCATATAAAGTTTATAGTTTGAAGTTTAACAGTTTCAAGTGCCTGCGCACAAATTTGCGCGCAAAAGTAGCGATTACGGGTGAATAATCATTGGAGGAGGCAAGGAGGCGTAAGGCAAGAGGCAATGAAAGAGAGAAGGCACAAGGCACAGAGGCACAAAGCAGGGAGGCAATAGGCAAATAGAAAGTTTGTAGTTTATAGTCTGTGGTTGTCGATGATACAGGTTATTTGTTGCTTGTTGGCTGATGACGGTTGCTGGAAAGTGATTCCGCCATCACCTGAATCTCTGTGCCTTTGTGCCTTCTCTTTTTGCCTCCTCGCCTCTCTGCCTCTTGCCTTCCTCCGTGCCTCTCCCCACACTAACGTATGTTAATTCAAAATGAAATACTTTCGCATCCCTAAATGATAAACAATGCCAAAGATTGAATTATCACGGGTGCAGAATGATTATGGATTCGAGGCTACAGATGCCAATGGCCATACAGTTAGAATGGATACAAGCCCGGAAAGCGGCGGCCATAATTTTGGTGTTCGTCCAATGCAGATGTTGCTGATGGGAGTTGCAGGTTGCAGTGCGATAGATGTTATCAGTATTCTTAAAAAGCAGCGCCAGGAAGTGAGAGATTACAAAATGGTAGTGAACGGTGAACGCGAACCAGGCAAAGAACCTTCTTTGTGGAAAGACATAGATATTGAATTTCATATCTATGGCAATGTGGATGAAGACAAAGCCATCCGCGCTGCTGAATTATCTATGGATAAATATTGCTCCGTATCAGCAACGCTTAAGGCTGCTGGCGCAAACTTAAAATGGAAAGTATTCGTTCATCCATAACCAGTCTAATACTCACGTCTTGTACATTTCATTTAACGCTTAATAATTACGATAAAGCAGGGAATTATGTTAGATAACCTACATCAGTCAACAAAGGCAGTACGCATACAAACACCAACAACGTGGCAGATGGAGCATTCCACGCCATTATATATTACCAGCAGTTTCCGTTTTGAAGAGGCCGATGAAATGCGTGCAGCTTTTGCCGAGGAAAATGAGGAGAATATTTATTCGCGTTTCAGTAATCCAAATACAGATGAGTTTGTGCGTAAGATGTGCGCACTGGAAGGCGCCGAAGCAGGCTTTGCTACCGCAAGCGGCATGGCGGCAGTATTTGCATCTATCTTTGCATTGCTTAAACAAGGCGACCATCTTATTTGCTGCAGCTCCGTGTTTGGCAGCACGTTTACCATTGTTACAAAGTATCTTCCTAAATATGGTATTGAATGTACGCTTGTACCGGCCAATGATAATGAAGCATGGGAAAAAGCCGTTCGCCCCAATACCAAGATGATGTACCTGGAAACGCCTACCAATCCGCAACTGGAAATTATTGATCTTGAGTGGGCAGGCAATTTTGCAAAGAAACATAACATCATACTTAATGTAGATAACTGTTTTGCTACACCGTTACTGCAACAACCTATTTTTTACGGGGCACACTTATCGGTGCATTCTGCTACTAAATGGATTGACGGGCAGGGACGTGTATTAGGTGGTGTTTTAGTTGGTGATGCTGCTCTGGTAAGAGAAATTTATCTTTTCTGTAGAAACACAGGACCATCACTATCTCCTTTTAATGCATGGATATTAAGCAAAAGCCTTGAGACCTTAGATGTGCGCATGCAACGCCACAGTGAAAATGCTTTAAAGCTTGCACAGGCTTTAGAGAAACATGATAAAGTAGCATGGGTAAAATATCCTTTTTTGCCAACACATCCTCAATATGAAATTGCTAAAAAGCAGATGAAAGCGGGCGGCGGTATTGTATGTTTTGAAATAAAAGGCGGGCTTGAGGCAGGAAAGAAATTTCTTAACTCACTGCAGTTGCTTTCAATGACTGCCAATCTTGGCGATACAAGAAGCATTGCCTCTCACCCGGCAAGTACAACGCATTCCAAGTTAAGTGAAGCTGAACGATTATCTGTTGGTATTACACCGGGACTTATAAGAATTTCTGCCGGGCTTGAGCATGTGGATGACATCATTAATGATATCATTCAGGCATTGGAAAAAGCAAGTTAAAGTACTGCTGCTAACGTTTTATCATTTTATCTTTTATAATTTTCGCAAGAACTGTTTCGCGAAGGTTTTGGCTGATAGTAATTTTTTCAATGCCCACATCAAGAGTGTTGCCTTCAATGCTCTTGATTTTTTGAATGTTTACAATAAAGGATTTGTGCACTTTAATAAAGCTGTGTGCTGGCAATTGTTCTTCCAGGCTTTTGATGGTAATGTAAACCATCATCTTTTTTGTAGCTGTATAAAGCATTACGTAATTCATCATTGCCTCAGCGTATATTAAGTCATCATAAAAAATCTTTTCTATCTGGTTATCGCACTTAATGAAGAAGTAGTCATTGGGTGGTGAAGGCTGGGCAGGTTTTAATTTTCTTAATTCAATAGCTTCTTTTGCCTTATTGCAGGCCTTTAAAAAACGGTCAAATCCAATTGGCTTTACGAGATAATCCAAAACATCAAGTCCAAATGCTTCAACCGCAAAGTCTGCATAAGCGGTAGTCATAATGATGGCTGCATTTAATTTTGCGGTTTTTAAAAAATCAATCCCATTTAGCTTTGGCATGTTGATGTCTAAAAAAATAATATCGATATGGTTGTCTAAAAGAGACATCGCTTTCAAAGGGTTTTCGGCAAAGCCTGTCAGTTCCAGGTAATCAATTTCTTCAATAAACTCTTGCAGCACTTTTCTTGCGACGGGCTCATCATCAATAATTATACATTTCAGTTTCATGCCAGGTTAATAATTAAAGTTGTTTCAAAAATGTCATTTGTAATGTTTGTTGTTAGCTCGTGTTTTGAAGGATATAAAAGCTGAAGCCTTCTTCTTAAATTGGTAAGCCCGATACCGCCGGTATTTTCGTTGACAGGAATATTGTTCAGTTCTTTTGTATTTGTAAACACACAGTATAAACAGTTGTCTCTTGTATCTATTTTAATCACGATTTTATTTTCCCTGTCGGAAAAACTGCTCACAAATTTGAAAGCATTTTCTATAATCACCACTAACAAAAGCGGCGCGATTTGTAAGCCTGCACCGATATTTTCTATCTGTACATCAACACGTAGTTTTTCGTCTTTTCGCAGGCGTTGAAAACCTACATAGTTTTTAATGTAAGCAATTTCTTTTTCAAGGCTCACCTTTTCTGCACTGCAATCGTATAACTGGTAGCGTAGCAGTTCAGAAAATTGCAAGAGAATATTCCTGGCAACCTGGTTACTTTTATCAATATGGCCATAGATTGTGTTCAGTGAATTGAAAAGTGCGTGGGGGTTTATTTGTGCCTTTAAATAATCCAGTTCATTTTTGGTTCTTTCCTTTTGTAACAACTCCAGTTGAAGCTGCGTTTGCTTTCTGTCAATAAACATTTTTCCCGTCGTGATTAGCAATACCCAAAAACTAATATTGATGAATGAATTAAAATACAGTGTGCCAAAATCTGTAACCGGGCCATGAAAAAAGTGAAGATTCATTTGTCTTGCAACCAAAGCCCTCAACCATGCTGAAACCGCAATTATAAGTAGCGTAACAGAAATAAAAAGACTATACTTTTTCTTTGCCAGCAACCTGGGCGTGATAAAATTGATGGCATAATAATCCGCCGTAATAAAAATTAAATAACAGAATTCTACGGTAATTGTTTTCGTAAGTGTAATAGAATAACTTCTGAAAACAATTATCCAGAAAAGATATACTGCCAGCCAGAAAAGAAAGTGGTATATAAAAGTTTTGCGTTTCAGGATGTACGTTTTAATCAAAGGTAGTAACGGTATGCTGTTTTAAAATTTTACTACATAATACAGGTAAAATTCTTGATAAAGCAGTATTTAATCATGAAAAAACAATAGATGCTGTAAATAATTTTAAAGATTCTGTTATGGGCTGGATGTTTACATCGCATTTAATTAAACATGATAAAAATGAAAAAGATTATTAACTGGTTTTTACATCCACCCGTTACCGGCCAATCAACTATTTTAATTATCCGCCTTATGGCAGGCAGCGTCTTCTTTTGGGAAGGCATTTTGAAATTTGTCTACGCAAACCAGGGAGCCGGCCGTTTTACAAAGCTGGGTTTTCCTTTTCCTGAAACGACTGCGCATTTTATTGCAGTAGGAGAAATTATCGGTGGATTGATGCTTATTTTCGGGTTGTTTACAAGACTGGTTGCTTTCTATTTTATTATACAAATGATAGTGGCTGTGCTTACCACAAAAATCTCCCTTTACCTTGGAACAAGTCCTTTGCCATTACCTCCGGCGCCGCCAAAAACAGGCATTTGGGCGGTATTGCATGAAATACGTTCTGATTATGCGCAAATACTCTGCTGTCTTTTTCTTCTTATTGAGGGAGCCGGCAGAAAATCACTTGATTTTGTCATTGACACCTCTAAAAAAGTTTATAGTATTAATTGAAAGATATTGCCAGTGCATTAAAGGCAAATTTCTTTTACAGGGTTACTCCGTGTTCAAATGTTTATTTCTATTACCAATTTTAAGCAACCTTTATCTACAAGAGTACGTACTTATTAATCGCAACGACTAATTGATATTGATCTTTAAAAAAGCTTAATCAATTTAGACAGGGGTTGATGATTTGAGAGGTTTTTGGAAGTATCATAAGGACAGCGTGTAGTAAGATAGATATATAGTGTTTGGTTTCTCTACAAGCTGCCGGTTTCCACCGGCAGCTTATTATTTTATTAAATTTGGTGAGGGTAAAAGTTAATTAAAAGATAGCATGGCTAAGAAATATTTTCTTCCAGTATTTGAGTGAACTGTTTGCGGCTAATCATCTTTGCACCAAGGCTTTCAAGATGCTGGGTATACACCTGGCAATCAATCATAGATACACCTGCATTTTTTAGATGCTGCGTCATTTTAATAAACGCATATTTACTCGCATTGCTTACTGTGCTAAACATGCTTTCGCCAAAAAAAATATTGCCAAGTTTAATGCCGTAAAGGCCGCCGGCAAGTATGTCATTTACCCAGACTTCTGCACTCATGGCGTAGCCTTCATTAAATAAACCGGTATACGCTTTTTCAACGTCATTATTAATCCATGTGCCATCCTGCCCTTTACGCTTCGTCTTTCGGCAGGCATGAATCACCTGCTCAAATGCCTGGTTAATGGTGAATTTAAAAGCATCTCTCCTCAATAAAACCTTCATGCTTTTGCTCACTTTAAGTTCGCCAGGAAACAATACAAAACGGGGATCGGGTGTCCACCACAGGGGTATTTCGCCATCATACCATGGAAAGATACCTTTCCTGTAAGCAGCCAGTAACCTTTCTTTAGATAAGTCGCCACCAATGGCCAGTAATCCGTCTTCTAAAGCTTCATGAGCAGGAGGAAACCAAATGGAACTGTCTAAAGCATATAAGGGCATAATAAATACAATAAGTTAACAGCCTAATTAGTTATAAACCAGTGTTTCAAAAGTTTGGAGTAGTTGTTTTGGTTAGAAGTTTATACCTGGAAAAGAGTGAGTTTCTAAATATTATTTGTCAACAACCATTTCAATGGTAGCGCCAATACCTCTTTCTGTAATGGCGTCGCACATGGGCTTAAGCGTGTCATAGTCACCATACTTTACAGCGTATTTTCCGCGGAAGTGAATAATATAAGCGCACTGTTCAGCCTGCTCTTCCGAATGCCCGCAAACGGCGATTAAGGTTTCAATCACCCATTCAAAAGTGTTTACCTCATCATTCCATACAATCAACGTATATGGGTCGTTGGTGTCTGTTAAAACATCAACATCTTCATGCTCTGATATCTTGGTCTTCTGTGCCATGACTTTTGGTTAAATCAACACAAAGTTAACACCAGTATATAAAAAGCCATGTAAAAATTTGTGATGATTATGTGACGAATATAAACTTACATTTCTTCCAAATCCTTCACATTACAGCAGCCTGGCGTAATGATGATATTATTGGATTGCTTCTTCAGATGGGTTACCACAATCGCTTCTTCTGACTGCATGCTGTATTTTTTATTAAAAGGAATTTCAATCTCAGCGATGTTTTCAAAATTCGGCTTATCTGTTTTTTGTTTTACCAAAATGTTTTTCAGCGCTACCGCCTGCCTGTTTTTTACACTTACTGTAGTAGATACACCAAACAATACCTGCGGCTTTGTTTCCAGTCCAATATTAAAAACATATTGTTCCATTTCTTCAAAGTCAAGGTTCTGACAATTGATATACAAACAGCCGTCTCTTATGCCCATTACTTTGCCGCTGTAACGATGGCCCTCTGAAACTGACTTAACAATAATCTGCCCGCTTTCATGTTCTTTTAAAATGAAAGGAGTTTTAATAATATTCCTGCTGCCATCCGTTTTTTGATAATACAAAAAATAATTGCCCAGGTAATAGCTTTTTACAATGGCAATAGATGACTTGCTAAGTCCCGTGCCGCTGAAGGGAAGCTTCGAAAGACTGCTGCTGTATTGTTCTATTGATTTGCCGCTGTCTTTCTGCCACACATCCCATTCATCAAAGGGGGCCTGTAAAAAGGCAAGCAGTGCGTTTACTTTAATGTATTTGGCATCACCATTGTTCCAGTAGCTCTGCAAAGTTTTGCCACTTATCCAGTTGAATATGCGGTACTCACCAAGATTGCCCAGGTATTTGATAAAATCATACACATGTGTCATGCGTAGGTTAAAAAGCTGCGTATCAAGATTGTGTTTGCCAATAATTAAATGCAGCTCCACCAGGTCATGATTCGCCAACACTTCTTTGGTAACATGTTTATTAATCACCCTTGCCACAAGATTAAATTGAGTGCGTGTAAACCTGTTCCAGCTTTGTTCACGACTCTTGCTTTTTAATGCTTTAACCACTTCGGGGTGTTCCTGTATTGCTTTTTTAATTTTGGTTGACAGTTGCATGGCATTAATTAAAAAGGAAAAACTAAAAACTAAAAATGAAAAATAGTTAAGCACTAAATTTTTCATTTTTAGTTTTTTATTATCAGGATACCAACTAATCTCTTCGTGGCATCATCGTTGCGTCGCAAGCACTTCATCTTTTGCTCTTATGGCGACATATGTCTGAACCAGGATTTTACTGATTTTTTGATTGTCCTGATTTAAGAGCACCTGCTCTTTAACAAAACCTGGTTGCTGTATTGCTATGCAAAGCGTCTTTGCTTTGCATAACTATTTTATCGCCTCCGGCGATTTATTTTATCAAGTCCCAGACTTGATGCATAGTGCTGCGAAGTCTGTAGGCTTCGCAGAGCATCATAATCTTTGTGTGGTAAATGCTTTGGCTAAAGCCAATATCAAAGTGACTTCTATTAACCCAAGGCTTAAGCCTTGGGTTAATTAAACACAAGCTTATTGGCTTTAGCCAAAGTGTATTTGCATAACCAGCTTCGTTTATAAGCACCTGTTTCAATCTCAGCCCTCAGTTGCTGCATGTAATATAGATGAAGTGTCCCGAAGCAAATTCGGGATGAAACACTTGCTTCGCACTTGTTGCACACAGAGCTAAAGCATAAGAGTGCGACGCAACGATGATGCTACGAGGGATGAAGCTGGTATCTAAGCAATACATTATTAAAACAGGTAAAGATGTTCCGGTAACAATCAACCAACAACTTCCAACCTGCATCCTGCAACCAGTAACCGGCAACTGGTATCCGGTAACCCACAACCTCTTTAACCTCCAGCATCTGACCAACAATCTCCCCAACATCTGACCAAAAATAAGTTTCTGAAAACCAATAAAAACATTTATTTTCAAAAATAAATTTGACCGGTATTTTTCCTCATCTGACTTAGTGATATTTGTTTTCCGTCTTCGAACTACTTGCATCATTTTAATGGCATTGAAAATCAAACTAACGCTTATGAACCGAATCATTCGCTTATGTATGTTGCTGGCGGCCTTTTTTTTAATTCGTCCGCCGCTCTCATTTTCACAAACATTCACTTTAAAGGGTACGGTAAAAGATGCATCTGGTAATCCTGTTTCCGGCGCTTCGGTGCTGGTGAAATCTACGAAGCAGGGTACCTCCACCGCAGACAATGGAACTTTCTCTATTAATCTCAGCTCATCTACGGCAGAGATTGAAATTACCTCAGTTGGTTTTAAAAATAAAACCATCACGTTGAATGGAGAAACTTCTATAGATGTAGTACTTGAAGAATCCAAAAGCCAGTTGAATGAAGTAGTAGTAGTTGGTTATGGCACACAAAAGAAAAGTGATATAACGGGCGCTATCTCTTCCATTCGTAACAAAGAATTTAAAGACCAGCCTGTAAGTAATGTGGCGCAAAGCATACAGGGCAAGGTGGCAGGTATATTGGTGACGACGCCATCCGGAACGCCTGGTGCAGGTTTGCTGGTGAGTGTGCGCGGCGCGAATAATCCTTTATACGTGGTAGACGGCGTTCCTATGCTTAGTGAAAGCAACAGTGCATTATCAACTTCTTACAACACAGATGGAGAGGAGATGGGGAGTGGTCAAAATATCAGTTCTATAAGTGATATAAACCCCGATGATATTGAGTCAATAGAAATCCTGAAAGATGCATCATCGGCTTCTATATACGGCGCAAGAGCCGCTAATGGTGTAGTACTTGTTACAACCAAGCGTGGCCGTAATGGTAAAACGGAGTTCTCGTTTAACAGCTTTGCAGGTATTCAGAAAGTGGCGCGTAAAATTCCTTTCTTAGACAGCAAGGGTTTTGTAAGTCTGCTGGAAGATGCACGTCAGCAGGATTTGAAATTATACCAGCAGGACCCCACACCCTTTAACGATGCATACCCTGGTTTTGATCCTGCATTGCTGACGAACCCATTGCCTGATTCATGGAAAACAGGTGTAAACACCAACTGGGAAAATGAAATTTTCAGAACAGCACCTATCGCCAACATACAACTATCTGCGCGTGGCGGTAATGATAAAACGAAATTCTTTTTGGCGGGCAATTATTTCGATCAGCAAGGCATCGTGATTGAAAATTTTTATAAGCGTGCGTCGTTCCGTATGAACCTTGATAACAAAGTGAGTGATCATGTAAGCATCGGTGCAAACATGGCCTTTACTTATGGCCGCAACCGAAGAAGCTTTAATGATGATACTTACACAGGCATTGTAACAAACGCGTTAGGTGCATCACCGCTAATGCCTGTTTATGAAAACGGAACTTACAGCGATTATACGCAATACCAGGCAACGTGGTTAAGTGACAATCCTGTTAAATC
>Ga0105239_10008169_pt1 | contig 11939 bp, 9 predicted proteins | sample KBSC44metaG_FD_92761 | JGI IMG/M metagenome (GOLD analysis project Ga0105239, IMG submission 92761) | Corn rhizosphere microbial communities from Kellogg Biological Station, Michigan, USA - KBS C4-4 metaG | ecosystem: Host-associated > Plants > Roots > Rhizosphere > Soil | place: Michigan, USA...
CGAAAGCACCTTTGCCGATCCGGAGGTGATACATCCCGACCCGGTTGCAGAAATACAAAAGATCAATTCCATCAAAACCAATATCCTGTTGGGCGCTTATGGGCTGGGTAAAAGTCAGCGGCTTATTAACCTCATCAGTACCTACGCACCACAGAAAAAAATACTGGTGCATCACCGTATCATGCCTATCAATGCTATTTATCAAAAAATGGGCATTGTACTGGGGCCACATCAAATTTACGGGCGCAAACTGATGAAAGTACAGGATGAGTTTGTTTATATCGTACCACCTTTTACGTTTGATAGTTATATCAGGGCTACAGGTGTAACCCGGCTTTTTGCCTCGGGCTGGAAAAACCTGCAGGTTAACCAGCGCGATACCCTGTTTATATCAGACCATGTGGATTGGAACGATATCCTGGAAACCATAGCCCGCACCCAGCCCAAACAAATATGGACACTTCATGGCGATGGCCGGCATTTAAAAGCCCATTTTAACAACGATATTTTTGTAAAACTGCTTTAAAGCAAAGCGTTTATAATTACCAATTTTTTTAGTAAATTTGTATAAACAATAGCCCTAACGCTCTTTTCCAGAGGCGGCTGATTGTTGAGCTAAGCATAAATATGATCAAAAAAGGGGTAATATTTATATCAAACTATTAACTATCAACCGATTAACAACTTTTTAAACCTTTCAAAACACATTAAAACCGTGTTAAAATTTGTTAAAAAGTGTTAAAATTGGTGTTTTTCAAGCGTTTTTGAACCGTTTTCACCCCGTTTTTGAACCGAAAAGTGTTAAAATTTAAGGTTTAAAAAGTTTTATCGTGGCGGCAAATGTTAAATATGACATAGCATATTAACGAGCTATGTCAAACAGTTTAAATAAATGCTACAGGAAGGAATAGATTATTACATTAATGAGGATGGTAATTTTGTTTTTACAAAAGAGTATCATTTAAAACGAGGCTACTGCTGCAAAAATAAATGCCTGCACTGCCCCTGGGATTATGGTAAAACAGATAGTACTGATCCTCAAAATGAAATAAATAAAAACGAGCTGTAATGAATAGTCCCCGGCTTACGTATAGACTTAGCTCAAATTAAAAATAATTAAACATATTTACATTCTTATTGATTGTTACCAATTATGCGCATTGACGACGAAATACAAAGTTCAAACTTTGAAGATAACTATCATAAAGCGGTAATTAACATTGCGTATACAGCAGGCTGGTTAACCAACGCTTTCAAATGCAGCTTTGATAAATATAATATCACCCAACAACAATTTAATATTCTGCGGATATTAAGAGGACAGTACCCTAAACCAGCAACTATCAATCTGCTGAAAGAACGCATGGTTGATAAAATGTCGGATGCATCACGTATTGTTGATCGATTGATCCAAAAGGAGCTGGTTTCGCGCTGTACCAATAATAAAGACAGGCGCGCGGTTGATATCCGCATCAGCGAGCTGGGTTTGCAAACTCTGGAAAAAATGGATAAGGAGTTTAAAACCAAAGATATGCTGAAAGATCATATGACCGAAGAGGAAGCCGCTATACTCAGCGATCTGCTGGATAAGCTGAGAGGGTAAAAATCATGTCATGCTGAACTTGTTTCAGCATCCCACATGCCAGGTTTATGCTTACCAGAGCTAACCAAGCATGTGGGATCCCGAAATAAATTCGGGATGACCTTAAGAAACTAAAAATGCCCTCTTATTTTATCAACTATCTCAGCATCATACAATGATCTTAATTGCTGATGAACCTCTACTGATAAATGAGGTAATTTAACCGCCTCCAGATTACTGTTAACCTGCATTACTTTTGATGCCCCTGGTATTACGGTAGTAACCTCAGGGTGATCCAATATCCAGCGGATAGCCCATTGCGGCATCCGGTCGTCGGGTAACAGGCTTTTTATCTTTTCGGATAGTTTTACACCTTCGTTAAATTCAATGCCCGAGAATGTTTCACCGGCATTAAAGGCTTCGCCGTTGGCATTATAATAACGATGGTCGTTCTGAGAAAATTGGGTTTGTGTGGTGAATTTACCAGATAATAAACCGCTGGCCAGTGGTACGCGTGCAATGATAGCTACGCCTTTTTTAGCGGCTTTGGCAAACACCTCATCGGCTACATGTTGCCTGAACAGGTTAAAGATGATCTGTAACGAAGCCAAACCCTCTTGCTCCAGGCAGATCAGTGCTTCTTCAGAAGTTTCGACACTGGCGCCGAAATGCGTAATGAGCCCCTGCTCCTGCAATTGGCGCAAATGATCAAACACTTTGCCCGAACGCATTTCGTCGGTAGGGATACAATGTAGTTGCTCCAGGAATATGCGCGGAATATCCAGGTGGCGGAGTGAATCCTCTACCTGGCGTTTCATGGCATCATAGGTAAAATTCTGGGGCCATCCGTTTGGGGCATCGCCTCGTCTGCCCAGCTTGGTTGCTACGTACACTTTATGATCAACAATTTTTAAAAACTTACCAATCACGGTTTCGCTAACGCCCATACCATACACATCGGCAGTATCCAGGAAGTTGCCGCCAGCATCAGTATAAGCTTTTAATATATTGATGGCTTCATATTCATTCACATTGCCCCAGTCGGCGCTGCCTAATTGCCAGGTACCTAATCCAACTTCGGCAATGGCTGTGCCTTTAAAATCCCTGTAGTTCATCGTGTAGTTTTGCTATGTTGTAAAAGTACAAAGCCGTCCTGATAAACAAAACGGCTTTGCAAATAGTATGATCAAAATATTCTTTGACCTATGCTTTAAATGCCGCGCTTTCCTGTTTCAGAATATCCAGTATCGAGGGAGTAACCCGGCCAAAGAAAGATACGCCTGAGGCTCCATTTTTCAGGGCGTACTGAATACCAGAACGCACTTCTTCATCATTATCAAAATCAGAAAGATAAAGGCCTGCGTACAGCGGAAATTTGCCATCAAGCACATGGATCCCTTCGGCAACAGCATCCCCTATCCAGCTTACACTTTCTTTATAAAAACCGTGATATATCATAGGGCAAACGCCATCCAGCTTAAAGTTTGTCCAGTCCTGTCGCACATTACGGCGCGCTACTTCGGGTGTTGGGAAAACGGCTGCCGTGATCGGTTTTTTATGCTGATGGGCTACAGCCGATATCGCGTTCACTACCCTGATGATATTACCATACCTGAACAAGCGCCAGGAAAGACTGGCATCGGGATATTGGATAGCTTTAATATCCTTGCCGTATTGTTCTTTAAACTTGGCCTGGCAAACTTCGCAATAGCAGAAATCATATTCGGGCAGTTCTTTGGTTTGTTCAATTTTGTATTTATCCCACAGGTTTACGGGCAGTATCACATCACAATAACGCACGTAATCCAAGTGGATGCCGTCTACATAATCCTTAGTCAATATATCATTCACAGTACTGGTTAGGTATTCCTGAACCTCCGGGCGCGACGGGCAAAGCCAGCGGTAATACTGCACATAGGGCGGTTTATCGGCACAGGAATCTCCATTACGGCTTTTGCTGTACCATTCCGGATGATCAGCTACTTTTTCGGCACGGTTAAAAGTCCAAATCCAGCGATGCGCCTCAATTCCCGCGGCTTTCGCGGCACGGAAATGTCTTTCGCTATCATTCTCGAAAAATATCCCGGTAATACCGGCTGCTTTGTAAGCCGTATAATTGGTTTTCAGATCCTCATCCGTATCCTTTAGGTTAGGATTGATCCAGATCCAGTTTTTCATGACCTTTTTCTTACTTACACTTACAACAACAGGTTCTTTTGCCTGTCCTTTTATAGGTAATTGAGTTGCAACGGTGGCTACTAAACCGGCTTTTAAAAATTCGCGCTTATTCATGGCGTTTGGTGATTGGTGGTTAAGGGTTCAACAAATCCATCCTGGTTAATGGTATAAGTTATTTTATTTTCCTCATCGTTAATTAAAGCCATAAACTGATGTTTAGTAGCTTCGAGTTGTAAGTTATTAAATTTTTTTAAAATGTTATAACCACTTTCCAATCCTAATTCTTTTAATGATTGCGCGTAACCATGATTTTGCCTGTACCACTCTTTTTGCTTGTAATAAACCAGCCATAAATATTTTTTTTGCAATTCGGCATAAGGCATTTCAAACACTACATCATCGGCCTCATGATCGCTGAACAACAGGTAGCCCCAGCGCTCTGGGTAATGCATATTGATCAGTCCCTGGGCCGACCATACCCAGTTATGTTCCGGCAGATCTCGGCCCGAAGCTGCATCCTTTACTTTGATATATTGGCCATTCTGAATGTTTGTATCATATTCAACCCGCGAAAAATTGATCCGCCATAAAGTTCCGTTTTGCGGCACAGTTCTCCGGAAACCGGGGTTAATGGCTTTATATGGAATGGCTAATTCAACTGTCCAGCCCTTGTCAGTATCAGCAGCATTATTGAGCGTGCCCTGCACTTTTACTGCCGAACGCAAATCAGGAGCATCCCACCCAGATATGGCAGCCCCGCCATTACGGTAGGGCTTTGTCAAAAACAGATCGAAAATGGTATTCAGAGCATTTACCTCTATTTCATAATATTGATGCCCGGTATTCAAGGGATCAACAAACAGCTCAAAATCATTATCCCGGTATACAACCTCATCGTGATTTTTGAGTTTGGCCCACACATGCGGGTCATAAAGACGAGCGGCGATATACAGGCAGCTATCGTCCCAAAGCATTTTTACATTGGTTTGTAATGGGGGTTTGGGTTTCAGGTTACCCTCAATATCTACAAAATCATTTGTCCATTTGGCTTGCTGCCATATTTGCTCGTCAATATCCCCATCAATTACAGGCGCCTTACCGGTATGTTTTACAACATAACTTTCGGGAACGGTACACACGTTTTCATAGCCTTTAAAAACATCCTGGGCTTGGAGCTGCCAGGGCGTCAAAATAGCAAAAACAGTAAAAGCCATCATTTTACGACGGCTTTTTAATCTATTGGGGTTAACCGTATAAATTTTCATTAACTGCCCAATTCTAATATACGGTCAAACTCCTCGCGTTTTAAGCCCATTACCGACAGGCGGCCCTGCCTAACCAGGCCAACATCTTTTAATTGCTCATCGGCTTTAATGGTTTCCAGGGTTACTGGCTTTTTAAGGGTCTCGACCGGGGACAAGTCAACCACCACCCAGTTAGAATCCTGCGTGGTCGGGTCCTGGTAAGCTTCTTTTACTACTTTGGCTATCCCAACTACTTCTTTACCATCGTTACTATGATAAAACAGCACCAGGTCGCCTTCCTTCATCAAGCGTAAATTATTACGTGCCTGATAATTACGCACACCGTCCCAAAAAGTACGTCCATCCTTGTTAAACTTTTCCCAACTGTATTTTACGGGTTCCGATTTGACTAACCAGTGCTGCATAAATATTTCTGAATTATATGTTTTTATACCTGTAAAGATGTTAAAATCCACCGATAAACTAAAACAGCATTTTGTAAAAAACATGGAGGGATAAGAAATTTGAATGGTATCATACATTCAATAAATTATTGTTTAAATTTGATACATGACAAAATCTATAGTATTACTATTCTTGCTATCTATTTCAACAATTTGTTACTCCCAAAGCCTTTATACGGCTTTGCATATGAATGATGGTAAAGAATATAAATTTGGGAGGCCGAAGCAGATCATCGAGGAAAACACCTTTTATTCATCAACCCATACGGAGACAGCTAAAAATATAAAAGTATTTGATGCCGCCGGAATGTTACTGACAGAAGAACGGTACACCCAGGATGGGATACTAACCGCTAAACTCACCTATATCAATGATACGACCAGGCGCCTTAAACTCGCCAGGATATTTGAAAGATGGCTAAAATATGGCCGCAGCAAGGAAATCGCAGTTAATCACTATGATGAACACGGCTTTTTGATAGGCTCTATTGATAGTACTGCAAATGGAAAGATCATTGACGTAACGAAAATAGTCAACAACAGCAAAGGCGATCCTATTGAACTGGTTCTTTTTGATGCCAATAATAACCCATTCGGAAAAGAGACAGCTGAATATAACTATGATAAAAACACAGTGGTTACGGCTGTATTTAAAAATGATGGAACAAAGCTTAGTTCTGACACAGCTAAGATTCGTTTTACTTCTGCTACTATAAGCGAAGAAGATAAAAGCAACTATAATCAATATAATGATGTTATTAGCTATTCCACAAAAAACTTAAATGGTTCGGTAAATCTTTATGAATGCGAATACCGATATGATAAAACCGGCAATTGGATTGAACAAAAAACATATACAATTACGCTAAAATCAAATGGTAAAAAGGAAAGGCAACTTAACAAGCTTTTCAAAAGAGAAATTACTTATAGGTAAAAACAAGTAACAGAAGAATAATTTCCTTAGGATACAAAATTCCAACAAAAAACCCCTCGACATGCGTCGCGGGGTTTTAGCTTTATAATTGGTTTGATTTGCTTATTGCTCAGGTATACTGTAGAAAAATCTTTCAAAAACAATTTTACCGTCTTTAACTTCATATACGCAGATCTCCTGCATATTTACTCTACCCATCCCTTTAAAGGTGACATCCGTATCCATGGTGACTGCAAAAAAGTTCGCGCTTACAATTGGATCGGAAACAGTACCGCCATGTATCTCTTCTACCGATTCAAACCATTGTTTCGATTTCTCTATTACAGCTTCTTTGCCATTTGTAAATTCCTCATAGGCCCCTTTTGGTTCCTGACTTACTATATTATCGGCATACAGTTCATTCATGGCGTCAAAGTTTTTACCCTCACGGCAAAACTGTACTAATGCGTTAGCTACTTCTTGTGTGTTCATAATTGAATGATTTTAATTGGTGGTTCCTGATGTTAAAGTTATTAATAATCTGTTCATTATCCCGAACAGGTATTTTAAATTTAGGTTACCTTTTGCTGAATTTTATGCAACACGTTTCATCTGCAGATGCATCCGGTTTTAATTGTCAATAATCTGTTACATCCTCCATTATGCTGATGATTAAATTATTATAAAGTATTTTAGCGCAGAACAATCCGGTTTATTCATCATTTTACCTTTATCATGAATCAAAACTATACCGCACGACTAAACTTCCTGTTAACCGTTTTAAGCTTCCTGCTGTTAACATTCCAGGCCAGGGCACAAGCAGCAGATGACGATCCACATTTAGGGATCATTCCGGCACCGGCTTCCATAACCAAAACTCCGGGTACATTTGTATTCAGCCAGTTAACACAGATCAAGGCAGACAATATCAAAGACAGGAACGTCGCTTTTTTGAAAGATTTCCTGCTGAATAGTCGTCATTTTAATAACAAGCTATCCAAATACAACTCCAAAGTAAAATCGACCAAAGGAACCATCCTCATATTGACCGCCAAAGGAGCTGCCACCTTGCCTAAAGAAGGTTATAAGCTGACCATCACTCCGCACCGTATTACCATTATTGGTAAGAATGCCGGCATGTTTTATGGTATTCAAACCCTCATGCAGCTATTCCCGGTGGAAGCTTCAGGTACCGAAAAATTCAGTTGCATGACCATTGAAGATAGCCCGAGGTTTGGCTACCGGGGCATGATGCTGGATGTATCGCGCCATTTTTTTACCGTACCACAGGTTAAAAAGGTTATTGAACTGATGGCTGCTTATAAGCTGAATAATTTCCACTGGCATCTGGTTGATGGCCAGGGTTGGCGCATCGAGATCAAGAAATATCCTAAATTAACCCAGGTAGGCGCCTACCGCATGCAAACCTCCTTCGGCACTAACCGTGATTGGCCCGACTCCTTATCTTATGGTGGTTTTTATACCCAGGATGATATTCGCGATGTGGTTAAATTTGCTGCTCAGCGTTATATCAATGTGATCCCTGAAATTGAAATGCCTGCGCATTCCGAAGCTGCCTTGCGCGCCTATCCCGAACTCAAATGCGAGCCACCTGCTGATACCAAGATCCCCGCCCGGGATATCAACAATATCTATTGCCCTACCGAAGAAACTTTTACTTTCCTGGAGAATGTACTGACCGAGGTAATGGAGCTTTTCCCAAGCAAATACATCCACATTGGTGGAGACGAGGCCGGCAAGCAGCCCTGGAAAGAATCGGCTTTTTGCCAGGCATTGATCAAGGAAAAGGGATTAAAAGACGAGCACGAACTGCAAAGCTATTTTATACAACGCATTGAAAAATTCCTGAACTCCAAAGGACGCAGTATTATTGGCTGGGACGAGATACTGGAAGGGGGCCTGGCCCCTAACGCCACCGTGATGAGCTGGACGGGCGAAGCCGGGGGCATTGCCGCAGCGCATCAAAAACACAACGTGATCATGACGCCACAAACCACCGGCAATTATTTTGACCATTACCAAAGCGGATCACCGCAGGAGCCGGTTTCCTTTGGTCGTTATGCAGCCTTAGATGAAACCTACAATTATGATCCGGTATCTAAGGAATTAACACCTGATGAGCAAAAATATGTGATAGGTACCCAGGGTAACCTATGGACAGAGTACGTGCCTACCGTGGCCAAACTACAATACCAAATTCTGCCGCGTTTATTTGCGCTATCGGAAGTAGCATGGAGCCTGCCTAAAAATAAAGACTATACCAATTTTTCAGAGGTACGTCTAGCCAAACATTTTGCGCGTTTGGAAGCTATACACTACAATTACCGCGTGCCTACCGCCCTGCCGGTTATTGATACGATGGTTTTTGGCGATAAATTTACGTTTGCTCCCAAATCTGTTGTACCCGGAGCCAAAATTTTCATTACCTATAATGGTCGCGACCCGTTGGATACCGATTGGGAATATGCATCTCCGGTAACTATTGTAGTGCCACCCAATGAAAAACGTGAGTTTAAAACCCGTGTGATCACACCAAGCGGTCGCCGCAGTATAGCTACCCGCATATTGATGTATAACCGCGCGCTGATGCCGGCAATAAATTATACTGCCAATAAACCTGGATTGAGCTATAAACTCATCAAAAGTAAATTCACCGTGCCCGAGCAACTGGATTACGCCAGTGCGCCGGATTCGGCCATTACCGATCGCTTAAATGCCGAAGCCTTTAAAAAGGATAACCCCAGCTTTGGCGCGGTGTACAGCGGTTATATCAACATTCCTGCAGATGGTGCTTACAATTTCAGCACGGCATCTTACACCGATACCCAGGTATTTATTGATGGTGAAAAAATAACCGAAAGCGAATCTGCTCTGCCGCTGGCTAAAGGATTTCACGCTATTAAGGTTAAATATATTTACACCGCTCCTGTTCCGGTACCCGGATCATACAGGGTAAGGCAAACCCCGTTACGCGTTTTTATAGCGCCACCGGGTTCGGCAGGCAAAAAGGAAATTATGCCGGGTATGCTGTTTAATTAACCCCAGGCCAATCACAAAGCCCTTATCAATGCCGGTAAGGGCTTTGTTTTTGGCCTATAATTTTATGGCTAAGTACCTTGATTAATTCATTTTATATTATATGTTTGTACATTATAACATATTAAATTATCTGGTTAGATTTTAACAAAATGAAAAGACAGCAACCCTCCATAAAAAGCTTCTGCTTTATCACTATTCTGTTTTTATTAAGTACCGTGGCTACGGGGGTTTATGGTCAAAAAGCTCAACCTGCTTTTACATCCATAACCCTGCAGCCTACGGTGGCTTATGTAAAATATCATGGCGAAAACAGGCGGGTGGCACGGCTGATGTTCAGGAATGGAAAAAGCTATAACGCCGGCACTTTATCAGTTTCATTTAATAATCATACAGACAATATCGCTATACTTGCCAGTGCCACCGGTTTGGATGTTTTTGAAGTGCCTCTGCCCGGCAATGCTATTAAAATAGCTACCCAGGCTACTGTTACTTTAACATATAAGGGGCAAGCGTATACAGCCCGTTGCATTATGGAACCTGCCCGCGACAATTGGAATGTTTATGTACTGCCTCACTCACATGTTGATATTGGATACACCAACACACAGGCCAAGGTGCTTAAGCTGCACATGGATAATATTGATGAGTCTATTGACCTGGCCGAAAAAACACAGAATTATCCTGCCGAAGCCCGCTTTAAATGGACAACCGAAGCCATATGGGTGGTAGATAATTACCTGAAACAAGCCAGCCCCGAAAAGAAAGCCCGCTTTTGGAACGCCGTCAAAAAAGGTTGGATAAGCCTGGATGGCGCTTACGGTAATATCAATACCAGCATGACCGACTCCCGTCAGCTGATGCAGATGTTTGCCAAATCACAAAAACTGGCACATGAACAGGGCATCGAGATCCATACCATGTTCCAGGGTGATGTTCCTGGTGCTTCCTGGGGATTAGCGGCTCAGGCCGAGCAAACCGGCATCCATTACTTTTTATCCGGCCCAAACGCGTCTGACCGGATCGGTAACCTGGCCAAGTGGCAGGATAAACCTTTTTATTGGTTATCGCCATCAGGCAAACAAAAACTATTGTTCTGGCAATGCCAGCCCTACTCTATTGGCTATCAACTTAAAGGCACCAAAATACCTAACTTTTTTACCATCGATGATCCTAAGCCTTATTATACCGGTCATCCTGAAGAAAATTTCCTGAACCCATATCTTTTCCAATACCTGGGCGGCCTGGAGCAAAACAATTTTCCTTATAACATGACCATACTGACCTGGGCCATGAGCGATAATGCGCCTATCGACCCGGAACTACCCGATGCGGTAAAAGCATGGAACGAACATTATACCTCTCCTAAACTGATCATCACTTCGGTAAAACAGTTTTTTAACGACCTGGAAAAACAGTACAAAAATGATATTCCCTCTTTTACCGGCGATTATACCGAGTATTGGACAGACGGGGTTTCCTCTGCCGCCCGCGAAACCGCTTTGAGTCGTGTTACATCCGACAGGTTGAAGCAAACCGGAGCTATCTGGGCTATCCGTAATAAACCAGCCTATCCGGCTATTGCTTTTGACGATACCTGGAAAAATCTATTGCTGTACAATGAGCATACCTGGGGAGCATACAACAGCGTGGGCGAACCCGATAACGAAAAGGTAAAAAGCGAATGGAATGTAAAGCAAGGCTACGTACTGCGTGCCGAAAAACAAGTGGATTCCTTAATGACTGAGGCTTTAAAACCATCTGCAACGCAAACCAATGCCATTGATGTATACAACACCACCAACTGGCCCCGCACTGATGTTGTTTATATACCAGCCAGCCTCAGCAAAACCGGCGACCAGGTTAAGGATGCCACAGGTAAAAAGATCCCTTCACAACGCTTAAGCAGCGGCGAACTGGCTTTTGTGGCGAGCGCCGTACCAGCCCTGGGTAAAAGCATATACACCATTTATGCAGGCAAAGCCTTCAATAATGGTCAGGCCAAAGTTAGTGGGAACAGTTTAAGCAATGGCGTTTACACCGTTGCTGTGGATGCCAAAAGCGGCAATATCGTAAAGCTTATTAGAGGAGCAACTGGTCGTAACTATATTGCGGCTGATTCTACCGGGTTAAATCAGTATATGTATATGCCGGGCGATTCATTAAAGAAATTGGTAAGCAGCAGCAATACCCACATCAGCATCAAAGAAAATGGGCCACTGGTAGTAAGTATGCTCATTACTTCGGATGCTCCCGGAACCCAGGGCCTTACCCGCGAAGTAAGACTCGTGAGCGGATTAGATCAGGTGGAGATCATTAATACGATAGATAAAACTGCTATCAGGCATAAGGAGAGCGTACATTTTGCATTTCCATTCAATGTACCGGGCGCACAAGTGCGTTACAGTATTCCCTGGGGCAGTGCCCGTGCCGAGGCCGATCAATTGCCTTATGCCAACCACAACTGGTTTACGATGCAGCGCTGGGTTGATGTATCCAAC
>Ga0105239_10008173_pt1 | contig 11936 bp, 6 predicted proteins | sample KBSC44metaG_FD_92761 | JGI IMG/M metagenome (GOLD analysis project Ga0105239, IMG submission 92761) | Corn rhizosphere microbial communities from Kellogg Biological Station, Michigan, USA - KBS C4-4 metaG | ecosystem: Host-associated > Plants > Roots > Rhizosphere > Soil | place: Michigan, USA...
ACGAAAGATCTGGATGTGCGAGATGACATCTTCGCGGCGTTGGCGGGTCAGGTGCCGTGGGAAGAGAACTGCAGTAGAGAAAGAAATACCATGTTAGAAATTGTTGTTATTCGCGTTTGAATGACCGAGATGGCAGGATGCCCCGAGTCTGTAAGTGAAGAGATGGATTGATTTCCTGAACATACCGAAAGTGATAAATCCAACCTCACCCTTCTCGCCGGTCTTCCCTACGCCCCGGAGGCCCTGCAGCTCGAGAGGCGGGTCGCTTCTGAAGAGGACCTGGGGAGCATTCTGTATGGCTCTCCGTCTGGCATCGACGAATTCCTGCAGGAAGACCTTTGCGAAAATCTTATCCACGGCGTCAGTGAACAATGTCGAGAAGATGACAGTGACACGGTCGTGCGAAGCCTTGATGTAGATGGCTTCCTCCTCGCGGTAGTGCACAGACATGACCTCGCCGCCTTCCTGGACGCCCTGCGGAGCCGACTCCGAGGTGTACTTTGCAGCCTCCTCGGCCAAGGCAGCGAACTCGTCGAACGCTTTCTCGAAGGGCGCGGCCATCACGTTTCTCTTTAGTAATGAGATCCGTCGGACGAGCTCTTCCCGCTCCTCGGGCGTGGCTGGCAGGTTTTCGAGGTCGATCAGGATGCTGAAGTCATATCCCGCCTCGGTCTGTGTGATGTACTTCCCGTATTCCCGCTGTAGGACGGCTTCGGCTCCATATTGTACGAGTTCACGGAAACATTTGATCTGCAGGGAGATGACAATCTGGGACTTGGTGGTTGGGGTCGAAATGTGGAAGGTTACGCCGTCGAAGTCGGATACCACTTGGTCAATGGATTGTGGAGGGGCGCCTGAGAAGCGTTCGGTTAGGATGGATTGAATGAGCACATTCTGGTAGTCGAGGAGAAGCATGGTGGAGAGAATGTGATGCTTCGAGGTAGAGGTGGTGGTGACTGTCTGATCTCCCTCCCTCCAGGCAATCAGAATAACGGTATATACAGTACGTGGGTGAAATGCGGACCAACGTCAGATGTGCCCGCAGCCGTTGAGCACCGATGGTGAGTGGGAGGATGGATACCCAAGCCACGTGATCAGCATAGCCTTGGTATCATGTGACTCAGCCTTTTGCTTCTTGGCCTCCATCCCTATTCTACTCCAAACTTGAAGCCATCGCTGTTCCCCCGCCCATGCGTCATCCGTACTTTAAACACCGACACCCATGCGTTTTGACTCGATATCTGCTAAGTTGCACTCGCTTCCAATTGCTAGTGCGATGATGAGAGTCCGAAGGTTGGGATTAGTCTCTCCAAGCCGCATAGAGTATCAGGACGTAGGCATTCTGTAAATCTTCATTTCCCACTTGACGACAAGAGTACAGCTCTGTTGTCGAGATTATTCTTTCGGACCTATTCCATCTCCATATTCTTGAGGCAGGATGAACTCCTCTGAAGCTTATGCCGAAGCCCCGATTGAGTCGACAGCAACTGAAACCGCAGCTGTGATCGGACAACCCACAGAACAGTTTGAAGTGCGAGAAACTGATGATGATCCACCAAATGGCGGTAGTTCGCAAGGGGATACTGTCTACCCAACAGGTTTCCGCCTATGGATGTCTATCACGTCGCTTTTACTAACAGCGACATTCTACGGCCTAGACATGACCATCGTTGCTGTTGCTATCCCAAGCCTAACCAACCAGTTTAAAACTGTGAACGACATTGGCTGGTATTCCTCCGTGTTTATGCTTCTGAGCAGCAGCTTCACCTTCTTTTTCTCAAAGCTGTACACTCTCTTTGAAGTCAAGCGGGTGTTCCTGGCTGCCATATTTTTCTTTCAGCTAGGCTCCCTGCTCTGCACCGTTGCTCCTGCTAGCGCGGTCTTCATCCTTGGTCGCGCTATTGCTGGGTTTGGAGGGTCTGGGATTAGCATGGGCGCTGGGACTATCATGGTGCACAGCTTCCCACTGCACAAAAGGCCATTCTGGGGTGGGATCATCGCATTCGTGCAAACTCTCGCCATGGTCTCAGCACCGTTACTGGGGGGAGTCCTGATCGACCACTTCACCTGGAGAGCTTGTTTTGGGATCAATCTTCCTATCGGTGTACTGACACTTGGCTTGACTGCATACTATTTCCACAGCCCAATAACAAATGCCGACGATGATTTACCGCTCAAAGAGAAGGTAAAGAAGATGGACCTGTTGGGAACATTCTTCTTCGTACCGGCCATTGTCTCTCTTCTTATCGCCCTGCAATGGGGAGGGATACGATATGGTTGGCAAAATACAAGAATCATCACATTACTGGTACTTTTTGCCGTCCTGACCAGCGTCTTCTGTTATATACAATACAAGGGAAAAGAAAATGCTGCACTGCCCCCGAGAGTATTGAAGCAGCGAAGCGTTATTGCTGGAGCTTGGTTCTCAGTATGCTGTAGCGGTGTCCTTGCCATCACGGAATACTACATCGCTATTTATTTCCAAGGCGTGAAGGGATTTTCTGCAACAAAGTCTGGTGCCCTAGGTCTACCCACGATCATAGGTTTGAGTGTCTCAGCTCTGGCTGCTGGAGTCCTGACGACTGCTCTTGGGTACTATTACCGTAAGTCTATATCACGTGAAATAAGGAGAGCCCACTGACAGATCTCTAGCCCTCATGATCGTGACTTCGATCACAGCGCCAGTGGCAGCAGGGCTGCTCACAACCCTTGATCTGGATGAAAGCTTGGTAAAGGTACTCGGGCTACTTGGCTTTCTTGGAGCCTCAGTTGGTATGGGGTTACAAGCGCCTTTTGTCGCGATACAGACGGTGCTTGACCCGAAAGATGTGCCAATTGGTATGGCCATAAACGGATTCGCAGGAGGAATCGGGTCTGGCTTGTTCCTATCAGCGTCCTCCGCGCTCTTTCAGAATCGGTTGGTCAATGAGGTGTCAGCACATGCACCCGGAACTAATATAACAGTAATCGAAAAGGCTGGACTGTCAGATATCAGGAAGCAGATTGGTAGTAACAGGCTCAGAGATGTCTTGCTGGGTTACGACAAGGCGATTATACAGACATTGTATCTGCCAATGGCACTCGCGGTACTCACCATGTTGGGTAGTCTGACGATGGAGCGGAAGAGTGTCAAGAAGAAGCAATCATGAGGATAAGTACCTACGTGACAATCTCCAGCTCAAGAGACATGATATCGAGTTTCTCGCTGTGTTCGATGTCGCGGGGCCAGAATATTGGTCCATCGAGCTTATCCGCCTAAATGTTTGTTATGCCCGACCAAATATAGCTTGCAGAACTATGCCGAAATATTCTCTTGTGTATCTAGGTACTGAGTAGAAACCTATTAGTTACTTAAGGTATCTAGGTACATAGAAACAGTTGTTCTATATCTGTCCAATGGACAAGTACGCGTAATATCTTCACAGTGACGCAGAACACAGTGTGAGTTCACCTCATGCACAATTTTGCGGAACCCACCAACCCCTCCTCACGCTCGGCAGACTTTCCATCCATTCCCTCCATCTCCAATATTTCATTCTATCTCAGGAAAAAAAGTTCGGGGAGGGCATCGCACCGCATTGTCGCTGGTGTACCACAAGGTCCTTCCACTGCGCCATGGTCAAGTCATATCTGTTCGTAAACGCTCCCCTTGGTCTGTACAAGCCTCTTTCCCACTGACATCGTCGCAGAAAATTCGAACACTCCAAAACCTTCGGCCAGATATGTACCGCCACCGCGAACGTCGTTTGGGATCCTCTCTCCCCGTCCAGCAGCAGCGGTGATATTGACACCGCGCTCGCGCTCGCGCTCAGTAGCAGTAATGTCAAGAAGGGCGGTGCAGGCCATGCCTATGTCCCGGCCAACGAGGCCGTCTTGGTCTGGGATTTAAAAACCTCTACCATCTTGTCGACTTGGACGGTTACCGACAATACCTCACTCGTGACCGTCATTTCGAGAAGCAAGACTGATCCCGATGTGTTTGCGGTCGGGCACGAGGATGGCAAGATTAGAGTTTGGGACTCGCGGACAGCGACGGTGATTATAACGTTCAATGGGCATAAGACGGCGGTCACGCAGTTGAGATTCGATCATTCTGGTGTCCGGCTGGCAAGTGGCTCGAAAGATACCGACATCATCATTTGGGACCTCGTTGCAGAGGTGGGCCTGGTGCGGCTCCGAGGTCACAAGGATCAGATCACGAGCCTAAATTTCCTTACGACAGGCGACAAGGATTCTATTGAGGACGGAGTGGCAGAGAACTCCACCAACGACAACTCGGATGCTGATACATTCCTCCTTTCCACAAGCAAAGATGCCCTGATTAAAGTATGGGATCTGTCTACACAGCACTGCATCGAGACACACGTAACACAGACGAACGGCGAATGCTGGGCACTGGGCGTCACTCGAGACGGCACTGGGTGCATCACAGCCGGAAATGACGGCGAGATCAAAGTGTGGTCGATCGACCACAGCGCCTTACAGTCCAAACTCACGACTAACCAGGAGGAGGTAGTGAACGTGCTTCATGAACGAGGGACGCTCTACAGGCAGGGCCGAGACAGACCATTAGCGGTGGTCAGCCACCCCAAGCGCGACATCATCGCGATCCACGGCTCCGAAAAAGCAATTGAGCTGTTCAGAATACGCTCAGAAAAGGAGGTTCGGAAAGCGCTGATACGGAAACGCAAACGAAAGAAGGAGAAAGAAGCTGAAACGGGAACGACAACCAAAACGACCGATGCAGATTCAGGAGTCGATGTAGCCGACGACGCGGAGGAAACGACGGACATCTCAAGCGCGGCTATATCAGATATCATCGTGCCGTACGTCACGGTGCGGACAGGCGGGAAAGCGAGATCGTTCGACTGGGCGGGGAGCAAGTCTGGGAAATCATTCTCGATGCTGGTGGCCACGGCGAACAACCAACTCGAGGTGTATGAAGTCCTTTCCGGCGACGACGACAAGAACAAGAAAAGCAAAAAATCCAAAGGCACAGAGATCCCAGACTACAACCGCACACTCTCAGTCGACATGCCAGGGCACCGCACGGACATCCGGTGCGTGGCCCTCAGCTCCGACGACCGGATGCTGGCGACAGCATCGCACGGCAGCCTGAAGATCTGGAACACCAAGACGCAAAGCTGCCTACGGACGCTCGACTGCGGGTACGCGCTGTGCCTGGCCTTCCTTCCAGGCGACAAGATCGTGGTGGTCGGGACGCGCGAGGGCACGCTGGAAGTCTTTGACATCGCGACATCGACGCTGCTGGACACGATCCCTGCTCACGAGCGCGATATCTGGTCCCTCGCCGTGCAGCCCGACGGCAAAGGGCTGGTGACAGGCAGCGCCGACAAGAGCGCGAAGTTCTGGGCCTTCAAGGTCGTACAGGACGAGGTGCTGGGCACGAGCCGCAAGACCGCGAAACTGACGCTCGCGCACTCGCGCACCCTGAAAGTCGCGGACGACATCTTATCCGTCTGCTTCTCGCCGGATGAGCGGCTCCTGGCCGTCAGCACGCTGGACAGCACGGTGAAGGTGTTCTTCCTCGACACACTGAAACTATTCCTCACGCTCTACGGACACAAGCTCCCCGTGCTGAGCATGTCTATCAGCCACGACAGCAAGCTCATCGCGACCTCGTCTGCCGACAAGAACGTGCGAGTCTGGGGCCTAGATTTCGGCGACTGCCACAAAGCCTTCTTTGCCCACCAGGACAGCATCCTGTCCGTGGCGTTCATCCCAAACAACCACGACGGCAACGGGCACCACTTTTTCTCCGCCTCGAAGGACAAGACGCTCAAGTACTACGACGGCGACAAGTTCGAGCAGATCCAGAAGCTGGAGGGCCACCATGGCGAGATCTGGGCGATGGCGGTCGCACACTCGGGCGAGTTCGTCGTCACGGCCAGCCACGACAAGAGCATCCGCGTCTGGGCCCAGACCGACGAGCAGATCTTTCTGGAGGAGGAGCGCGAGAAGGAGCTTGAGATGCTGTACGAATCTACGCTGTTGACGTCGTTGGAGAACGATGCGAATCACGAGTTCGGGGCAGGGGATGGGGAGGATGGAGAGGGGCCCGAGGCCACGGCCGCAGGCAAGCAGACGGCGCAGACGCTGATGGCGGGCGAGAAGATCAGCGAGGCGATTGAGCTCGGGCTGGAGGATCTCCATCTCATGGCCGGGCACGAGGTCACGAAGAAAAGCAACCCCAGGGCCGCGATCCCCCAGCGCGACCCGGTGTTCCTGGCCAACAACAACATCTCGGCGTCGGTCTACGTGTTGAACACATTCCAGCGCATCCCATCCGCATCGCTGCAGGACGCACTCCTGGTCCTCTCGTTCGCCCAGCTACCCGGCCTATTCACGTTTCTGGCCCTCTGGGCCGCCGAGGGCAGGAACATCCCGCTCACGTGCCGCGTCCTGTTCTTCATGCTCAAGACGCACCAGAAGCAGCTCGTGGCCAGCCGCGACATGAAAGCCATGCTAGAGGACGTGCGCGACAAGCTGCGCGCCGCCATCCAGGCGCAGAAGCACGACCTGGGCTTCAACCTGGCGGGCTTGAGAGTTCTACGACGGAGAGTGCGAGATCTAGGCGAGTCCGACTACGTCGACGAAGCGGCCTGGGAAGCCGACGACCAGCAGCAAAACCACCACGACCAGTCTGCCTTGTTGTCGAGGGGCAAGAAAAGGAGCTTTCGAAATGTGGCGTGACGTGTGAAAGTTTCTCCCTGCTCCTCGCCGCTCGGCATTCTTGTCGCGAAAGATAATATCCCTGGTGGCAGCTTGAGGTTATGTGTACGATCCAAAAATAAACGATGTTCACCGACTATCAATTTTCACGCATGAACCCCTTGTAGATCGAATGTTAGTTGTCTTTGATTTCCACCCAGAAGCGGTTCGCGTTGGCTTGCGAGGCGTCGGGGTGGAAGCGTGAGGCGTCGGAGAATAAACCGGAAGCGGTCCTTCGGTTCCTGGTGTGGAATACCGACGAGAACCAAATTACCGTGAGTGTCTTACCCAGGTAGTTTTGTACGTACGTATAGAGGACAATAGGGAAGCTAGGATTGCAGTACGGAGTACTTCGATCCAAGGATGAGGTCCTCCCCTTGAGGTTCATCTCAATTAGAGTTGCGCTGAGCCTCCAAAAAAGACTACTAGAGAAAGTCTATATCTACAATTGCCAATCGGGGATCTTACATAGCAAGTGGGAAACGCAGAGTTCCAAACAGATTGATCGTGGGTGTGGGAGGCTGGCAGGTGTCTGTGTTGCTCTTGTGCATCGACGAGAGTGCTGTCGCTAGCCATGGGAATTGCCGAATGGCTGTCGAAGGTCTTGGTTTTCGGGTCGGTTGTGATTGCATGGTTCTTACAAGTTAAATGAGTCCATGCCTGTTAGTGCCAGAATTCTGTTATTATTCACAGTTTTGCATGGCAGTCCTCTCCTTCTGGTATTTCCGGTGTGCGCTCGGAGCAAGAGCCACGAAATGCTGGTCTTTGCAGAACATTGGGAAAGCTAGTTAGTACCGTGGCACTGGAAATCATGCCGCTCCCTATCCTCATTCCCCGTCTTGCCTGCAACACGGATCTGACAGGAGTGCACAGACGGGTGTTTGTCAGGACTCTGTGGTTGTGACGTGGCATTGGATGAGGTCAATGCACACTGCATGGACGGTTTTCTGTCCCAAATCCGAGCAGCAGTCCCTCAGGATGGCGGGAAAGTAACGTTGATGAGTGACGCTTGCCACTCAGGGAGTGTGTTGCCTGAACCTCGTGAAGAAGCCGGTTTTCTCAGTCCAAGTATCAATATGCTGCTCATGAACATTCAATGCTTTTGCTTTGATTTGACTCTTGAGCCCCCTCTGTTGGGACCAGACGTTGGCATATGCACAGGAATGCTGAGATGGCCCGGGCTTAAGCGTTTTACCTAGGAAGTTTATTATTACCATTAATCTGTGCTACTTGCCAGGCTCATTTTAGGCGGGGCTCCAGACTGAACAGCTGCACCGTCTTGCTTAACGGATTTTCGACCCATGTTTGCCGCTGGACAGGGTCAAACTGTCGGGACTGACACACAGACTTGGCTGGCTGTCAAATGAACTTGGCGGGGAAGCGCAGCCAGCCTTCGAGGGGTCAGTAGTACCTGTGAGCCTTACAGCTGAGCACTCTGGTACCCTGTACGGAGTATCCAGACGATCTCGTTGAACGGTGATAATTGGCACACCGAGCGCCTTGGGCTCGTTGAAGGCCAACTTTTACAAGAGCGTGTTATTCAACGCAGGTCTGTCTCTGCTACAGTGGCTATTCTGGTCTTGGGGGGATTGCCATTCCTGACGCTTCGGGTGTGGAAACACCACGTAGCACAATCAATGTCGGAAGTGTGATTTTCTTTTTTGAGACACATGATCGAGATCAGGTCTGTCGTGGGCCTGACCCGACAGGACGGATGAACGAAACGGGAGGCTGCCGTTGCCCGCTTTTGACCGACCTGGGGTCTTACCTAGCCCTGGGGCAATTGAGAGTTCAACTGACGGATGCAGCATCCTGGGATACCTGGCGGCCTGGCTTGTGCCAGCATCTGGCATAAATGTGCGCGGAGCAACATCGTGTCTGGCCCATGGGATGAATTTGGGAAAGCTTGGGCTTGCGGCTTGGGGCTTGGGACATGTGGCGTCCAAAGGGCACTGGTAGTGCGTGGTGTGAGGTTATCAAGGTTCAAACCCAGCGATCAAGAAAGGTGTTGGTGTCAGTGACGAGAATGGCCGAAAGTTTGGGCCAGAGCCATGGAGCTGGGCATTCCAGGTTAGGCAGGATCCTGGTCTGAAAGTCTGAAAGAGTCTGAGTGTCTTGCACGGGGAGAGGAGTGATCAAGGCGATCTGCTGAGTGGCAGACTTAATCTACCACGACTTCGTACGTATACGAGAGCGGGTCTGAACTTACTCAGTAGGCTACGGAGTGCCTACAGGTAATATTCAGGTACTCGCTCGTATGTTCTTCCCCGTATCCTGTCCTGGACAAAGTACCCAGTTACCAGGCTCACAGAGTACCCAGAGCCCAATTGTACCAGGGACTCTGAAGTCCGTTCTGCTCAGAGTTTGGCACGACTCCAAGATCCTCTTGACTTAGGAGAGCACATGGCAATTTAGCGATGACGGAAACACTTCGTAATGCAACTTTAGAGGTAGGTAATGGAAATAGGAATGGTCACAAAGTGGTGTGAGTAACTCCGTGGGATAGGTCCCCAGCCTGTCCCTTGAGGAGGTATGATTTACAACTTACTTGCCTGAAGGAGCTCCTGTCAATCGTGTGACGAGGTCATCTGTCCTACCCCACGGATCGTATCCAGCGATTTCAGTACTTCGTATGGAGGTACCTAAACGATAGTTGTCAGGCATCTTCTGTGCTCGTACTCCTGTCGGATATACCGAATAAGGAGTAACCCTTTCTGATCGTACTCCGTCGGTCCCCTGCGCTTCTGAAGTCTCTCCGAACCCCCAAGGGTTTCAAGGCAATCCCAGTCAAGGCTGGTTAGAAGGTGTCATTCAGAGAGTCTGGGTAGCTGCTAAGATGGCAGGTGGATTTTTTCGGGTTTGTGTCGCTTGATGAAAATATTAATAGATATCTAGGTATCTTCAACAGCCGCGAGTGAGTTTGTAGAGGAGCTGTATATCTTCCTAGAGGGACCTAGCTAAGGAACGGTGTATCTTGCTAGGGAAGGGAGGTACCTAGCAAGCTGCCTCGTACGTTCTCCGTGCAGGTCTTTTGAGCCCCAACTACGATACCTACTACTGACCTTCTCTGGGTGATGATCCGCAATCGCTTCCCAGTTGGTACTCCTTCCTCATCCAGGCAAGCAATGGCACCACCCACAACCGTTTTGCAGCGGCAACGGGAGCGTTGCTTGGCTTGGTACTGCTTTCACTTTCGCTTTCGCCGCTTCGCCCGCCCTTGTGGTGGGGAGAGGGCCTCACGGGGGGGGGAGGGGGGAGGGATTAGCAGCTGAGGCAGCCTAAAGGAGCCTAAGAGAGCCTAAGAGAGTCTAGAAGTGGGGAGGGGACTGAGTACGATACTTCGTAATATACCTGGATAGTTACCAATTACTAGTTGAACCTCATCGTCAGACCCCTGGCTCTTGTCGCTTCCCGCCTCGTATTCGCCTGCCTAGCTCCCGCCTCAAACAACAAAGACGGTCAAGCTGCTCGTTTGTTTATTAACCATCGGGCTACTAACTACGTGAGATACTTTGCACCCATCCTGACCCTGGTCTTCCCCTAACTCACGAAACGTCTTTCCCTGGCGACGAGATACTCCGTGCTTTTTACTCGAACAAGCACGCTGTATGACCTGAGACAAGATTCCGGTCCTACCAGCATCCCGTACCTCTGGGTCTAGTACTCAGTCTGGAGAACCTGGTACGGTATATTAGTGGGGAGCACGAGCTTCCTCCTTCGAGGAAGGACGGAGTATCCTCAAGCCTTTCTTTCGCTCTCATTCCAAGGTTCGCACTCGCAAACGGTACTCCGTACTCCATACAGCAGAAAGCGCCCCTTGCTGGCAGTCCGTCGCCCCAGAATGCCGGGCTAGCGGATGCCAGCTGAGGTTCTTTGCTGTGTTGTTCAACCTGAATATCTACGGATAAAGACGAGGTCAAAGGTGCTGGGCCCCTCTTGCCGCTTCGTAATACCCGCCGTCGTTTTAATTCAACACCTAGTACTATAGTCCGTACCATTATACGAGTACTCGTGCATGGGCCAGGGTTTACCAGCACCGGGCTTCATTCTTAGGGTTCCCTGAGACTGGGACATGGACGAGGCCCTCACCCATCACAGCCGGAATCTTCCACATTACCCCAGTCCGCTCAAGCGTTCCAGCATTCGCAAGACCACCAAGTCCTCCGTATAGACCGACAGTTCAATTGCACCTCATTTGCAACCCATGTTTCCGAAGTAGAATCAGCTCTCTGTTTGCACGAGCTGGGAGGGGGGCAGTGGAACTTTATTCCATGAAGCCTCGGTTGGACGCTATACGAAGGTTTGAGATGTCCACCGTTGCAGCCTCAGACATACCTCCAGACCTCCATTCATTCATTCATTCACACATACATACCTAGGTATATATATGAGCAGCAGGAGTGGTGATTTGTGAGGGCTCCCATCGTCGATAACGACTTGCACCGCATCGAGGAAGCAGCAGATGGACGAATCAACATGGTGGCCACACCCGACAAGTCCGAAGGCATGCAGCTAGATCTGACATGACCAAACTTCGGTGGATCGATGATCTGCCCGAACCAAAGTCTTGACTAAACTCTTTTCTGCCTGTCACGAATGGCAGCTGAAAGAGCCACCAGGACCCAGCCAGGATCCCGCAGGCGCTCAGCAGGGATCCTGTCAAGTGGCTAACAGGGAATCCCCATCTTGGCCAGCTGGATGCCTGTTTAGGCTGTGACTGGCACTGGCTGGATCTCCCACTGGTCATGGCGTCCACACGGCCTCCCCAAAGTGTCGTCTCGCGTCACCCACCGTAAACTAAGTAGCACGTCTCAGGCTCTCAGCCTGCTTTAGCGCTGCTTGTTTCTGTGGCACTCCCTAAACTCTCTCATCTCTTGGTGAGATCGGGACCGGGTCCAACATCCTGGTTCTCACTCCATCATTCGCTCTCTATCCGAACTAACATCTCGCACTAGTCCCTCGTCAAATCATCTTGTCGAGTCAAGGCCCTCAACGGTCAAAACGCTCCGGCCGCACAACCGTGGCACTTCGCAATTTTAGGCCATGGCTGTTTGACGTGAAGAACCAAGCAGTCACCAGTCAGAGTTCAAGCCACCTCCTACCAATAATCATGCCAGTCTTTTGCCTCCCTGGTTATTTCCTCCACTGGCGTCTGGTATGACAGACCGATATTGGTCCACATCGCTCATGGAGCCATGGAGCCA
>Ga0105239_10008174_pt1 | contig 11935 bp, 14 predicted proteins | sample KBSC44metaG_FD_92761 | JGI IMG/M metagenome (GOLD analysis project Ga0105239, IMG submission 92761) | Corn rhizosphere microbial communities from Kellogg Biological Station, Michigan, USA - KBS C4-4 metaG | ecosystem: Host-associated > Plants > Roots > Rhizosphere > Soil | place: Michigan, USA...
GCCCTGTTAAAGATCGAAGACACCTCCTTCCGTACCTGGAACACCCTGCCCTATGGCATCAATAAGTTCGGCGCCGACCTGGGCGAGGAATTGTTCACCCTCGGCTATCCCCGGGACGAGATCGTCTATAACAAGGGGTACATGAGCGCCAAGACCGGCTTCCAGGGCGATACCCTGGCCTGCCAGATCGCCATCGCCGCTAACCCGGGCAACAGCGGTACCCCCGTCCTCAACAACGACGGCGAGGTTATCGGCATCGTCAACTCCAGCCAGCAGGGCGCCCAGGGCGTCGTCTTCGCCATTCGCTCGAAGAACATCTTCCGCGCCATCGACGCTATGAAGTCCGACAGCACCCTGTTAAAGTCCGATAGCACCCTCAGCCACCTGCACCTGCCCCAGACCTCCTCGATCAGAGGCCTCGACCGCAAACAGCAGATCAGGCGCATCGAAGACTGCATCTTCATCGTCAAGAGCAACTAAAAATAAATAAGCCCGTCTTCTGACAGGCTTACTCAACTGACCCGCGCGCAAGCGCGGGTTAATTTATTTCCACAAGTTCGAAGGATATTCCCCTTTCGCGATCAGCGCATTCAGACTCTCCTGAACCTCCGGCGCATCCTCTTTATACGTAACCCCAAACCACTTGGCCGAAGTAGGGATCACCTTGATGTTCCCCTTCTTCTCCTGGATATATTTATCCCCGATGATCGGAATAAAGAACTCTGCCTTGGGATTAGAACCCTGCTCTTTTAAGAACTCCCCGAACAGTTTCTCGATATAAGGGAAAATAGTAGCGTCAAAACCCCAGAAGTTCATGGATACCTTGGAATCGAACGGCACCTCGAATTTCTTGTCGTTCTCTTCGTACGTGATCTTGTCCCCATCCTGGTAGATCTTCGTCCGCTCAGCGATCGAGACCAGATTGCCGCTCGCGTCGACCTGGCACACACCCCGGCTCACCGTACCGTTATCCGAAAGGGTCTTGGCCAGCTCGTAACCGATGATCGACTGCGTCGCAGGATTCACCTCTTTGGTCAGGAATGCATACGCCTTTTCAAAAGCATCGCGACCATAATAGTCGTCCGCATTGATAACGGCGAACGGCTCCTTTATCGCATCCTTCGCACAAAGTACAGCATGAGCCGTTCCCCAGGGCTTGGTGCGCTCAACAGGCACGGTATAGTCGCCCGTAAAGGAATGCAGGTCCTGGTATACATAGTCGAGCGCTACCTTGCCCTTCAATTTAGGCTCGAATATATTCTTGAAGTCCTCGGCGAAATCCTTCCGGATAATGAACACTACCTTTGTAAAGCCTGCGCGAACGGCGTCATAAATACTATAGTCCATGATCGTCTCTCCGCTGGGCCCAAAACTCTGAATCTGTTTCATACTGCCATACCGTGAAGCCATACCGGCCGCCAGGATCAAAAGGGTTGGTTGCATTATTGTAATTTTAAATTTAAATTTTTAGGACGTAAAAGTAAAAATTACTAGTGAATTATCCATCAGTAATCGAACAGTTAAGAAAAAAGGAATATATCGATCGCGATTTGCACGTCGACGTTCTCCGGCTTGATCAGCTGCACCCCGTCGTGTCCGGCAACAAATGGTTCAAACTGGAAGGCCACCTCCGCCAGGCGCTGATCTCTCCCGCATCTGCCGTCCTCACATTTGGCGGCGCCTGGTCCAACCACATCGTCGCAACAGCATACGCCGCGCAGCAGCTGGGACTTAGGTCCATCGGGATCATCCGTGGTGAACGCCCCGACCAGCTCTCCGTCACGCTCGGGGACGCGATCGCATACGGCATGACACTGAACTTTATTTCCCGCAAAGAATACAGCCAAAAAGACCAATCCTCTTTTCTTCAGCAGCTGACCGCGAAATTTCCCGGCGCTTATATTATCCCGGAAGGAGGTGGCGGTGAAGCCGGCATCCTGGGCTGTGAACATATACTCCGGCACATCGATAGCAAATCGTATACCCATATTCTCTGCGCCATCGGTACAGGCACAACTTTTTTGGGTATCCTCCGCGCCAGCACGCCAGGACAGGAGATCATCGGAATACCTGTTTTAAAAGGAATTCACTCGCTAAAGGACATCGATGGAGACAAATACCTCACGCCCGGGATGTTGGCGCGCGGACGCATCCTTCCCGATTATCATTTCGGGGGCTATGCCCGCCATCCACAGCAGCTGCTGGATTTTATGAACCGCTTTTACCACGAGACCGGCATCCCCTCCGATATCGTCTACACCGGCAAGCTCTTCTATGCCCTGGAAGACACCATCGGCCATGATCTTTATCCGTCTTATTCGCGCTTATTGGTCGTCCACAGCGGCGGATTGCAGGGTAATCGCTCCCTTTCTCCCGGCCAATTGGATTTTTAGGCCCGGATTTTGGTTACATTTGTTTCAATCGGGGCTCCCGCTAAAAATCCCCCGGTCGAAACAAACTACCAGCCATCGTCTATGGTCAAAATGATCGGCCTTTTGCTAACCGGCATGCTCTTAACCCCCCTTCTCCGCGCGCAGGATACCCTTCCGCGCTTTTCAGCCGTCGCACGGGGACCCGGCAAGATCCTGATCAGCTGGCATAATAGATATCCCGCCGTTACCCAGATCAGCATCCAGCGCTCTACCGACAGCCTGAAGAATTTCGCCACGTTGCTGACCGTTCCTGACCCAACGCTGCCCGCCAACGGCGTGACCGACAGCAAGGCGCCGCATCCCAACTTCTACTACCGTCTGTTCATCGTGCTGGAGAACGGTAAATATCTTTTCACGCCATCCCGACGCCCAGGGTCCCCCGGTGAAGTCATCGTTTCCACCGAAGGCAAGTCCGCTTCCACTGGCAAGGCGGCGTCCGCCCAACAAGAAGACGAAGACCCCATTCTCGCAAAAATGGCTGGTACCCGGATACTTTATATCGATCCGGCCGACAAAGAAAAAGCCCCCGTCAAAAGCCCTGCCGCCATACACGCGCTACCCTCCGTCGAACTATCCAATACGGTATACGTTCGCAAAGGCGACAGCCTCATTGGCCAGCTCACCGGCAGCAGCCGTATACAGGCCTTTCGCGATTCACTGCTGAAAAGGACAAAAGACACCCTCGTATTCATCGACGGCGATACGCTCCAGATCAAGCCCTTCATCCCCAAAGAAGAATACAGGGTCTCACCTTATGTATTTACTGGAAAACTCGGCAACGTTCACGTGTCCCTTCCTGGCGCAGCCCAAAGACACTATGCCGTAAGATTCTATGATGACAGCAACAAGCTGCTTTTCGAGCTGACAGAGATCAGGGACGCATCGCTCATTCTCGACAAAACCAACTTCCATCACGCCGGCTGGTTCCGCTTTGAGCTATACGATGGCGACCAGCTGAAAGAAAAGAACAAACTCTTTATTCCAAAGGACTTTTAACCCACCGCGCCTCCACTTCTACAACCCGTCTAGTCCATCTCCCAGCCACACTACCCCACCCGGGGTGCCCCATCACCCCAGCTCCGCCTCAAACACCTCTTCAAAGTGTTTCTTCCACCTCTCCTTCACCTCCTCCAGATCCACCGTCCTACCCAACTCCCTCTCCAGCGAAGTAGCCTCCTTATCAGCAATTCCACACGGGATAATATCCCCAAAATAAGACAGGTCCGTACTGACATTAAACGCAAATCCATGCATCGTCACCCACCTGCTGCAGCGGACCCCGATCGCGCAGATCTTCCGCGCCTTTCCCTTCTCATCCGGACCGATCCAAACCCCCGTCTCACCGGAGGACCGCCCCCCGATAATTCCATATTCAGCCAGCACCCGTATGCCTACTTCCTCCAGGTTCCGGAGATACCGGCCGATATCCGTATAGAATCGTTCCAGGTCGAGAATGGGATAGCCCACCAGCTGCCCCGGCCCGTGGAAGGTAATATCCCCACCCCGGTTCGACCGGAAGAACTGCACGCCCCGTTCCTCCATCTGCTCGGCGCCGATCAGCACATTCTCCATATGCCCGCTCTTACCCAGGGTATACACAGGTGGATGCTCCACAAACAGCAGGTAATGGGTAGTTTCCGCGACCCCGACCACTTCTGTCCGGACCTCTCCCTCCGCCACAAGCTCCGCAGCCCGCTGGCGCGCCTCCGTCTTGATACGTACATTTTCCTGTAACAGGCTTTCCTGATAGTCCCAGGCCGCCTGATAGTCCATCCGGCCCAGGTCTTTGTAAACGACTTTTTGCATATACCAGGCATAAAGGTACTAAATCGTACCTTTGCGCAAAACCGGGTCCGTTCCCGCCTACTGTAAACCCAAAAATATGCGCAACACACCCGATCAGGATAAAGAGCTCGACGAAAACCCGTTGACAGACGGGTCCGATGAGCTGTACGAGAGACTTAGCCTGAAAGTGGATAAAGGCCAGGAACCCCTGCGCATCGACAAATTCCTGGTCCAGCGCATCGAGAACGCCTCCCGCAACAAGATCCAGAAAGCGCTGGAGGCAGGCATGGTGCTCGTCAATAACAAACAGGTCGCAGCCAACTATAAGATCAGACCCCTGGACGAGATCGTCATGTATTCCGACAAGGAAGCGCACGGCGAAGAGATCATCCCCGAAGAGCTGCCCCTCAATATCGAATACGAGGACGATGACGTAATGATCATCAACAAACCACCGGGCCTCGTCATCCACCCCGCCAGCGGCAACTACTCCGGCACCCTGATCAACGGCGTCGCCTGGTACCTCCTGCAAAAGAATAAAGAGCTCAGCGAACAGGATCTCCCCCGCTGGGGACTCGTCCATCGCATCGATAAGAATACCAGCGGCCTCATGGTTCTCGCCAAAACAGAAACGGCGGTCCGCAGCCTCGCCAAACAATTCTTCGACCACTCAGTCAAACGCCAGTACATGGCGCTGGTTTGGGGCGACCTCATCGAAGACTCCGGCACCATCGTGGCCCACGTAGGACGTCACCAGCGCTTTCGCAAGCTCTTCGACGCCTATCCCGAAGGAGAGCACGGAAAAGAAGCGATCACCCACTATAAAGTGCTCGAACGATTCGGCTACGTCACGCTGGTACAATGCGTGCTCGAAACGGGCCGTACCCACCAGATCCGCGTCCACATGCAGCATATCGGACACCCCTTGTTCAACGACGACACCTACGGCGGCGACAAGATCGTCAAAGGCACCGTCTTCAGCAAGTACCGGCAATTTGTCGACAACTGCTTCGCCACCTGCGCCCGCCACGCGCTGCACGCCAAGACGATCGGCTTTGTCCACCCGGCAACAGGAAAAGACATGCTGTTTGAAAGCGAGCTCCCCGACGACATGCGCGAGGTCATCGCCAAATGGCGCAACTATATTGCCAACAGGATGGGCTAAACTACCGGCCAACACCGTACCCGTCAACCCGGTCAAATGCCCACGGTAAAATTCACATACGCGCTCCGGCGGTTCTTCCCCACCCTGAGGGACACCCCGGCCAGCGGCAGGACGCTAAAAGAGATCCTGACCGAGATGGACCAGGTCTACCCCGGCGTCAAAACCTATCTGCTCGATGAACAAGGCCGGCTCCGGCAACACGTCAACATTTTTATCGATGGCACGATAATAAAAGACCGCACCTTACTAAGCGATCCGTTCCCCGAGACCGGCGAGATATATATCATGCAGGCCTTATCAGGCGGATAGCACCATTCATAACATTGCTGAAATATGACACGAGGCGAAGCCGACTGCATAACACCGCTGAAAAACAATTGACCCGTTATGAAAAAATCAACCATTCTCCTTGGAACCCGCAAAGGGCTGATCGCCTATCATTCTGACAACGGCCGCTGGCAGGTCGGGAACCTCTCGTTCGAAGGCCAGCCCGTCTCCATCGCCTACGCCGATCCCCGCGACGGCACCTGGTGGGCCTGCCTCGATCACGGACACTGGGGCGTAAAGCTGCACCGCTCGACCGACCGCGGCGCCCAATGGACGGAAGTCCCTTCCCCGGCCTATCCCGAAGGAGAAGAAGTAAAGGACGGCGTACCGGCCGCCACCCGCTATATCTGGTCGATGGCCCACGGCGGAACAAAACAGCGCTCCAGACTCTGGCTCGGAACCGATCCCGGCGGACTTTTCGTAAGCAGCAACGGAGGCGATAGCTTCCAGCTGGTCGAATCCCTCTGGCGACACCCCTCCCGAAAGACCAATTGGATGGGCGGCGGACGCGACCAGCCCGGTATACATTCCATCGTCGTCGACCCAAGAGACGAAGACCACATCCACATCGGCATCAGCTGCGCCGGCGTGTTTGAAACAGTCGATGCAGGGCAGTCCTGGCAGGTCCGGAACACCGGACTAAAAGCCGAATTCCTTCCCGACCCCGACACCAACATCGGCCACGACCCGCATATCCTCGTCGCCGCACCCACCAACCCCGACATCCTCTGGCAGCAGAATCACTGCGGCATCTTCCGCTCCACCGACGGCGCACAGACCTGGCAGGATGTGAGCCAGCCCGAAGGACCCGCCCGCTTTGGCTTCGCCATTGCCGTCGCCGATGACGACCCCAGCCAGGCCTGGGTCGCGCCGGCCGACAGCGACATGATCCGCACAGCCATCAAGGGCGCACTATGTATCTGCAGGACAGACGACGGAGGGAAAACCTGGAAGGAATACAGAAAGGGACTGCCGCAACAGAACTGCTTCGACATTGTCTATCGCCATGCACTGGCCGTCGACGGCGATGCGCTGGTCTTCGGCACCACCACCGGGAATCTGTTCTTTTCTCCCGACAGAGGAGAGAGCTGGCAGCCGCTCAACAACTATCTGCCCATGATCTACTCCGTGCAATTCGCGGAATAACCCTACCTGGGAAACATCATCTTATAATCCACATTGATCTTACCCCGGGAAATATCATCCAGTTTCCCCTTGAGCAGCTTGCGCTTCAATGGCTTTAGATAATCGATGAACAGCTTGCCTTCGATATGATCGTATTCGTGTAGTATGATACGGGCCGAAATGCCGTTGAAGGTCTGCGTATGGGGTTCAAAATTTTCGTCTACCCATTCCAGCGTCACTTCCTCGCTGCGGTATACATCCTCCCTGATCTTCGGAATGCTCAGACAGCCCTCGTTGTACGCCCACTCATCCCCATGGGTCTCGACGATATGGGCATTGATGAACACCTGCTTTATACCAGGACCGTCGGGATATTTATTCTTCTCGTCCTCTTCCTGGTTCGCAAATATCTGCTGAGAATCCACCACAAAAAGCCGGATATCCCGATTGATCTGTGGCGCCGCCAGCCCCACACCACTGCTGGAATACATCGTCTCCCACATATCCTCGATCAGCTTGGCCAGGTTCGGATAGTCAGGTGTGATGTCTTTGCTCACTGCCCGAAGAATAGGGGTGCCATACGCGACGATAGGTAAAATCATGATCTTGTAATTATTGGTTAACTCTGCTCAAATATTCCTGTAATAAAATGGTCGCGGCGATCTCATCGACCAGCGCCTTGTTCCGCCGCTGCTTTTTCTTCAGCCCCATATCGATCATGGCCCTCGAAGCCATTTTGGACGTATATCGTTCGTCTACCGGCTTCAGCGGGATCGAAGGGAATTCCTTCTGCAGCCGCTTCATGATCGCCCTGAACAGCGGAGTGGCATGCGTGTCCGTGTCGTCCCAGTTCTTCGGCTCGCCGATCAATATCAGCTCCACCGTTTCCGTCTTGAAATACTCCTTCAGGAAAGAGATCAGCTTTGGTGACTCTACCGTCGTCAGACCGGTCGCAATGATCTGCAGTGGATCGGTAACTGCCAACCCCGTACGCTTCAATCCATAGTCTATCGCGAGTATCCTTGCCATACGCTGTCTAACTGTTATGTTTTAGAAACTCCTCCGGCGTGCACACCGGCAGCGCCGGTATAGCTACTTTGGAAAGATCATTGTTTCGGGTGATAAAATAATCCAGCTTGTGGTGTAGCGCCGTATAGTAGGATAAGGCGTCTTCCATATTGGTCATCTTCGAGTGCAGCGCATTGACCGTGATCTCGTGCCCCGTGTCTATCACCTGCACCTCGGCAAGCAGCGCCAGCAATAATTCCTTCGCCCGCTCCGCCCCATAAGCCCCCGCCAGCCGCTGGCCTATCACCTGCACTACCGCCGGCGTAATATAGGCTTGCACCCGTCCCTTCACCGCCCACTCCATCAACTGCCTCGCCGCCGAATGATCCGGCCGCTTCAGCGTAAAATCGAGCAGGATACCGGCATCCAGAAAAATTCTAAAGGCCATACTCCCCCTCCTTATCTCCATCCGGAGCCTCCAGCCGATCGACCATATCTAAAATATTCTGCCGCTCCACCGGCCTGGTCACCTGCCGGAAATAGCTTTCCACCAGCTCGGAGACACTCATCCCCTTACCGGCGGCATACGCCTTCATCGCCTCCAGCAGCGAACCATCGATGGTAAGATTTAATCTTTCCTTCATTCAACCGCAAATATACGCATTATTTTAAAAGATGCGCATATTTATTACATATGCGTATGCAAATTCCAGGCACCTACGCCCCTGGACATCATGGATACCATATCGGTAATGACGAAACAGGCAAAAACAACACTGGCGATACCATTCGCCGTCATAAAAGCGAGGTTGACACGACTCAGGTCATTCGGCTTGACGACCCTGTGCTGGTAGATCAGCATTCCCATGAAGACCGCTACCCCGATCCAATACCACCATCCAAACCCGCCATAGATACCCGCCGTCACTACGCACAGCGTGCTCAGGACATGTAGCAGTTCCGATACCCTCAACGCCCTGGGCTTCCCAAGCCATGAAGGCATGGAATACAAATTCTGGGACTTATCAAACTCCTCGTCCTGCAGGGCATAGATGATGTCGAATCCGCTCACCCAGAATACAACGGTAAAAGAAAAGAGAATGGGCAGCAGGGCAAAATGTCCCCGGACCGCAAGGAAAGCGCCAATAGGCGCCAGCGATAGTCCGAGCCCCAACACTAGATGACACAGTGGGGTGAACCGTTTGGTATAGCTGTACCCTAGCACCACTGCCAGCGCAACAAACGACAGCGCAAAACACAGCGGGTTGATGAACCAGGTACAAACCACAAACGCCAGGCAATTAAAGATCACGAACCGCAAAGCGCTGTTCTTCGAGATAATTCCGCGGGGTATCTCCCGTATAGCCGTCCGCGGGTTCAGCGCATCGAACTTCTCGTCCAGCCAGCGATTGAAAGCCATGGCCGCGCTGCGGGCAAAGACCATGCATCCAATGACGAGCAGGAACAGGACCCACAAAGGACGGGCAGGCAGATAATAAGTTGACGAGGACGATTGAAGGTTGGTAATAAGATTAAGGCGACCTTCAAATACCCCCAGAAAAAACCCGATCATCGCAAACGGCATCGCAAAAATGGTGTGCGAGAACTTGATCAGGCTCAGATAGTTCTTAACAGTACTCATATTTTTTTATTTAAAGCGCGCCCGCACCAGTTCCCACAACACGATCCCCGCCGCTATCGAAATATTCAATGAATGCTTCATCCCCCACTGTGGTATTTCCACGCTTCCGTCACAAAGGGCCAGCGCCTCCTCACCTACGCCCTCCACTTCATTCCCAAAAACAACGGCCAGCGGCCAGGCACAACCCACAGAAAATTCCTGTAAAAATACGCTTCCTACCGTTTGTTCCACAGCAAATACAGCATAACCGTCGGATTTCAACGACCGCACCGCCTCCGCCGTCGTCGCAAAATAGCGCCAGCCCACCGTTTCCGTCGCGCCCAGCGCTGTCTTATGAATGTCGCGGTGCGGAGGCTGCGGCGTATACCCGCAGAGATATATCCCCTGGATCAAAAAAGCATCTGCCGTCCGGAACACGCTGCCGACATTGTGCATGCTTCGGATATTGTCCATTACCACGACCACCGGCGTCTTCTCGGACTCCCGGAATTCATTCACCGATTTCCGGTTCAGCTCATCCATCCCCAATTTGCGCATGTGTAAAGATATGACCGTCCGTACATTCTGCGGCGCTTTTTTTCCCGTTTCCGATCGCAAGGCCTTACCTTAAATGACAAAATATTCGCTCATGAGAAAACTATTGACCTTCACGGGACTCCTCGTCCTGTCCATTCACCTGTGGGCCCAGGAAGAAAAAGTCGACATAGCCACGATCGAAAAGATCCGCCAGGAAGGCCTCCAGCATTCACAGGTAATGGACATCGCTTTCCACCTCACCGATGCCAGCGGCAACCGCCTCACCTCCTCCCCCGGCTTCTTCAGAGCCGCCAACTACGCCAAACAACAGCTGACCCAATGGGGACTGACCGGCGCCACCCTCGACCCCTGGGGAGAGTTCGGCAAGAGCTGGGACCTGCAAAAGTCCTACGTCGCCATGACAGCTCCCTACTACAAGCCGCTGATCGCCTACCCCAAGGCCTGGTGCGCTGGCACCGGCGGTCCGAAATCCGCTTCCTTAACGCTCATCACCGTCAAAGACTCCGCCGCCCTCGACCAATACAAGGGCAAGCTGGCGGGAAAGATACTCATCCCCGACCTCGACGAGACCTATCAACAGAGCTTTAAACCCGACGCCACCCGCTGGACCGACGACCAGCTCGACTCCATGGCCAAAGTCCCCATGCGCCCCGTCGACACGGCCGAAATGCGCCGCCGTCGCGCACAGTTCAACCGCGGTGCCCTGGCCTTTCAAAACGCCCTAAGATCCTTTGCCCAACAAGAGGGCGCCGTTGCGATACTCAGCGGATCTCCCCGCGGCCACGACGGGACCATCTTCGTCCAGGGCGGCGGCTCCTACCAGCCCTCCGCACCCGCCAACTTACTCGACATCGTACTTTCCCTCGAAGACTATATGACCATCGTCCGGCTACTAAGAGCAGGCATCCCCGTTAGTGTCGACGCCGACGTGGCGACAAAGTTCGGGACCGACGATACAAAAGGCTATAACGTCATCGCCGAGATCAAAGGCACTGACAAAAAAGACGAAGTCGTCATGCTCGGCGGCCACCTCGACTCCTGGCACAGCGCCACCGGCGCAACCGACAACGCCGCCGGCTGCGCGGTCATGATGGAAGCCATCCGTATCTTAAGAACACTGGGCGTACAACCCCGACGGACCATTCGCATCGCCCTGTGGAGCGGCGAAGAAGAAGGCCTGCTCGGCTCCAGGGGTTATGTGAAAAAGACCTTCGCCGACCCCGCCACCATGCAGCTGCTCCCCGAACACGGGAAACTTGCCGGCTACTTTAACATCGACAACGGTACCGGCAAGGTCCGCGGCATTTACCTGCAGGGCAACGAAGCCTGCCGCCCGATCTTCACCAAATGGCTGGAATCCTTCCATGACCTCGGCGCCACCACCGTCAATGTCAGCAACACCGGCGGCACCGACCACCAGTCCTTTGACGCAGTAGGCCTACCCGGCTTCCAGTTCATACAGGACGAGATCGAGTACAGCACCCGCACGCACCACACCAATATGGACTCTTATAACCACCTGCGCGAAGACGACCTCAAACAGATCGCAACTATCGTCGCCGCCTTCGTCTACAATACAGCCCAACGCGACGAAAAGCTCCCCCGCAAACCCCTGCCCGCACCCCGCCCGGCGGGCCGCGGTGGCTTCTGAAACAACTAAGTCTCCACAACATATCAACCATCCTTTAGCAAAGCCGGCTTCCACACGCAGCCGGCTTTTTTGTTTGTCGCCCCTTCCTTACCTTTATCCCTTATGTCAAAAAGCAGCGCCGACACCCCCCTCATGCAACAGCATCGGGCAATCAAACAAAAGTACCCCGACGCCATCCTGCTTTTCCGTGTAGGCGACTTCTATGAGACATTCGGCGAAGACGCGATCGTCACCTCCCGCGTACTCGGCATCACGCTGACCAA
>Ga0105239_10008176_pt1 | contig 11932 bp, 10 predicted proteins | sample KBSC44metaG_FD_92761 | JGI IMG/M metagenome (GOLD analysis project Ga0105239, IMG submission 92761) | Corn rhizosphere microbial communities from Kellogg Biological Station, Michigan, USA - KBS C4-4 metaG | ecosystem: Host-associated > Plants > Roots > Rhizosphere > Soil | place: Michigan, USA...
CTCACGGTTCTTGGCTTCGGCCATCGCCATCTTGGCGGCGATCTCACGCTTTTGTTTGTCGAGCGTCCACCAGTAGCCCGCATTGATGATTCCCACAACGAGCAAGATCACCAGGATCTTGACCATCGGTGAACCACCCGGTCCGGCTGGCATGGCAACATCAGGAGAAGATCCCCCGCCGCTGCCACGCTTGCCCTTCTGTTTTGCAATCCCCAGCAGATTGATTCGGATCATAGCTCTTCAAAACTCCTTAGAGCCAACCCAACAGCCACCGCCAGTTGGCCTGCATTCCGCTCGATCAACTCTGCACCCACGCCATCGGCCGCCGGAGCAATCCGTTGGAACGGATTGAAAATCTCCACCGGCAACGAAAATTCTTGACGCAGTGCCTCTACCAGGCCAGGAACCTTGGAAGAACCTCCGGCCAGATAAATCTTTTCAATGTGCTCTCCCGCCGCGCTGGCGCGGAAGAAGTCAAACGTTTTCTGAATTTCCAGCACGATGATTTCGGTCACTTGCTGCAGGATGGGCGTCTTCGCGTCTTCGCTGACGGTCCCAACCTTCTGTCCCAGCTTCAGTGCCTCGGCATCGTCAAAGCTGAGGTCGAGCTCTTTCTGGAGCGAATCCGTATACTGATGACCACCCACGCTGACATCGCGCGGGAACAACGGCGTGGTCCCCTTCACGATGTTGATATTCATGACGCTGGCGCCGAGGTTGAGAAGTGCAACAACCTGGGTCGGAGCCGGCTCGTAGTTGTACTCGTAGCAGTTCTGTAGAGCGAGCGCATCGATGTCCACGATAGCGGGCGTCTTGCCAGCCATCGAGAGTACGTTGGTGTAGTTCAGAATCTTGTCCTTCTTGACCGCGACCAGCAGCACGTCCATCTGCGGGCTAGACACGTCTTCAGAAAGAATTTGGTAATCCAGATTCACGTCAGCCAGATCGAATGGAATGTGGTGAGCCGCTTCTTTCTGGATCGTGTCAGCCAATTCCGCATCGCTCATGGAAGGCAAAGAGATCTTCTTCACGATCACCGAGTGTCCGCTGACGGCGGTAGCCACCGCCTTCGTCTTGATCTGATTCTCAGAAAAAAGCTTGGAGATAGCGCTAGAAACAGTCCCGCTATCAACAATCATGCTATCCACCACAATGTCTGGAGCCAGGGGTTCGATTCCCAGGTGAGCGACTTCTATTTGGCCGCCCTTCTTTTTCAGTTCGACAGCCTTAATGCTGGAAGAACCCACGTCCAGACCAACGATCGATTTAGCTCCGAATCCAAACATGTGCCCGCCTTTACGGTTGCCCGGCAGCCTTCGTGGCTACCTTCGAATTCTTTTTGCTGCGTACTTCCATCTGGTTTGATTTCTCTTCCATCCACTGATCCAACTTCGATTTCTTGAAGCGCCAGCGATTGCCCAGTTTGAAAGCCGGAATTTTTTGCTCGCCTACGTACTTGTAAAGCGTGTCCGGACTCACACCCAGGTACTGCGACGCCTGGCGAATATTCATCACTTCACGCGAGTCGGCCATAGTTCGTTTCCTAGGCCACAGAACCAGAACAGATTCTTTTGGGAGAGAATTCCTCAAACACAAAGCGTCTGAGTGAATTCATGTGGACTGAGCATAGCGCAATGGGTTTGTTGCAGGACGATTGCGGGGATTACCGAGTTTTACTGGGTTTTTTGCGGTTTTTCTGGAATGAGAGTTTTGAGTGATTGGCGGCGATATCTATATGTTGTAGTTGCATTGATACCAAATTCTATTAGTTGTGTTTAGCGAAGGTTGGAAGCTGGAGGTCACGTTTAAGATAACCAAAGTACCAGAGACGTTACGCAGGTTGTACGACGTGCGCGGATGGTTGGTTAGAGGCTGCAAATTCAAGGACCTCCGGGGCTTAAGCCCGTCCTCTCTTCACAGCTTTTTTCCCAGGCCTGAAGGCCAGCGCCACCCAAAATCCACCTAAGTTTCTTCCATGGCCGGAGCAGGTGCCAATGGCTTCGCGGTAGGCCCCGAAGAGGCCTACGTGTGCTCGCTTTTGCTGAGTGAATACAAATTGATTGTTTTTCGATCAGAAAATGGATGCGCCGGAATCACATATCAAACGTTGGGTCCCAACATCACGACGGAAATTGTTCTCCTAATATCCCGCCAGTTCCTTCATGGCCCGATAAAGATCGGCGACTTGCGGCAAGATGGCGTTTTCCAGCAGAGGTTGGTAGGCGACGAAGGTGTCGGTGGCGGCCACACGGCGAACGGGGCCATCGAGATGTTGGAAGAGTCGGTCGGCGATGCGGGCGGCGATTTCGGCGCCGTATCCCCAGCTTAGGGTGTCTTCGTAGGCGACGATAGCGCGGCTGGTTTTTTCTACCGAGGCGGCGATGGTTTCCCAGTCGAAGGGGCTGAGAGTGCGGAGATCGATTAGTTCGGCTTTGATTCCATCTTCGCGTTCTAATTTTTGCACGGCTTGTAATGCGCGCGGGACGACGGCTCCGTAGGTAATGATGGTGAGATCGGTGCCGGGCTGGACGATTTTTGCTTTGCCGAATGGGATCATGTAGTCGGGGCCAGGATAGGGGGCGCGTCCGTAGGTTTCGCGGTACAGGCGCTTGTGTTCGAGAAACAAGACGGGATCGTCGCAGCGGATGGCGGTGCGCAGCAAGCCGGCGGCGTCTAGTGCATTGCAGGGGAAGACTACGCGCAGGCCGGGGATGTGGGTGAAGGTGCTCTCTCCGCACTGCGAGTGGTAAATGGCGCCTCCGGTTAAGTACCCGCCGATGGGAACGCGGACCACTAGCGGGGAGGAGAATCCGTTGTTGGAGCGCCAGCGCATGACGGGGAGTTCGTCTCGGAGTTGCATCATGGCGGGCCAGATGTAGTCGAAGAATTGAATTTCTACTACGGGCTTCAGGCCTCTGGTGGCCATGCCGGTGGCTCGGCCTATGATGGCGGCTTCGGCTAGCGGGGAGTTGAAGACTCGTTCGGATCCGAATTCTAGTTGCAGGCCGGAGGTTAGTTTGAAGACTCCGCCTTTGCCTTTGACCGATTTTTCGCGGAGATATTGTTCGCGGGAGCAATCGGCTACGTCTTCTCCGAAGACGATGATGCGCTCGTCGCGGCGCATTTCGTCCTTGAGTGTGTGGTTGATCAGCTCCGCCATGGTTTTGCCCTGAGTTTTTTTGGCTTCGGCGTTGTGCGATTCGATGTGGGCGAAGGCCGGCTCGGAGTGGAAGGTTTCGCTGGTGGGATCTAGGTTCGGTGAATAGACGTAGTGCACGATTGAGTCTGGAGTCGCGGGGGCCGCTGCTAAGGCCTGGTCGGTGGCGATTTGGATTTCTTCGTCGACCTGTTTTTCTAATTTGTTGATTCCCTTTTCATCCAGGATGCCTTCTCGCAGCAAAAACATTTGCATGCGGGAGATTGGGTCTTTGGCGGCGTCGCTGTGGCGTTCTTCCTCGGGACGATAAGCTTTTTCGTCATCGGATAACGAGTGCGAGTATGGACGGATTACGTGTGCGTGGACGAAGGACGGGCCTTGTCCTGAGCGGCAGTGGGTAACTGCCCGGGTGAATGCTGCGTAGCTTTCTACTGGATCTGTGCCATCGATTTCTTCGAAGTGGAAATTCGGGAAGCTGGCGACCAGTCTAGAAATATTTCCGCCAGCGGTTTGGATTTCTACTGGGACTGAGATAGCGTACTCGTTGTCCTGAACCACGAAAAGAATTGGCAATTTGCGGCCTGCGGCTGCGTTTAGAGCTTCCCAGAATTCTCCCTGGCTGGTAGTGCCGTCGCCTAGCGAGACGTAGGTCACTTCATCGCCGTGAGATTTTATTTCTTTGAATTCGCGGTAGTCGCCTTCCACTTTTTTGGCGGCATCGGGATGAGCGTCGATATAACGCGAGACTTCTGAGCATCCTACTGCTTGCAGGATTTGTGTTCCTGTCGCGCTCGACTGAGTGACGATGTTGAGGTCGGGGTAGCTCCAATGCGAAGGCATCTGGCGGCCGCCGGAACTCGGGTCTTCGGCTGCTCCTACACTTTGCAACAGCATTTGGTATGGAGTTGCGCCCAAGGCCAGGCACAAAGCCCGGTCTCTATAATAAGGATAAAACCAGTCGTATCCGGACTTGAGGGCCATGGCGGCGGCCACGCCTGCGGCTTCGTGTCCGGCCCCGGAGATCTGGAAGAAGATTTTTTGCTGACGCTTGAGCAGGATTTCGCGGTCGTCCACGCGGCGCGAGACGTACATCCAGCGATAGAACTCGATGAGTTGCTGATGGGTGAGTCCCTGGTAGGTCTTGGCTTTGTGGTTGGCGACTGCTATCGGTTTGGGATCTGTTTTGGTCGTCGCCATCCGTTCCCTACCCCCGCTGAGATGGTTGAAGCCTGACAGATGTTACACGGTATTGTAAACCGGGAGGGGGGCGGAGCCAAGTATGGTTGCTCGGATCATTGTAAGGCTTCGTATCAGCGCAGTGACTTCGAGGATGGAATATCCCCACCCTAAATCGCAAAAAGCGCACTTTAGGATGGGGCACCCTCGGGTTCTTGGGTGATATTCTGATCTTTCCATAATGATTCGCTTCCATCGTCAGTTTGATCCTCAGAAAATTCGCTTGGTGATTTTTGATCTGGATGGGACGCTGATTGATTCGCGTCTGGATCTGGTGCATTCGGTGAATGCGGCGTTGCGGCATATCGGGCGTCCGGAGTTGCCGGAGGATGTGATTGCCAGCTATGTCGGAGATGGGGCTCCGATGCTGATTCGGCGGGCGCTTGGGGATGAGGCGAATAATGAAGCGTTGGTGAAGACTGGGTTGGAGTTTTTTCTTTCTTATTATCGCGAGCACAAGCTGGATTACACGCGTTTATATGACGGGATTGTGGAGGCGATTCGCGTGATCCAGGGGCGGAATGGGCTTTCGCGAAAGATGGCGGTGTTGACCAATAAGCCGGTCGCGCCTTCGCGGGCGATTGTGGAGGCTTTGGGGTTGGCTCCGTTCTTTGTCTCGGTGTATGGCGGGAATAGTTTTCGAACCAAGAAACCTGATCCGGAGGGCGCGCGGGTGATCTTGCGTGAGTGTGGTGCATCGGAGGCAGAGACGTTGATTGTGGGAGATTCGCATGTAGATGTGTCCACTGCGCAGAATGCTGGATTGTGGTCGTGTGGCGTGACCTATGGGTTTGCACCGCATACCTTCGAGGGGAATCCGCCGGATGTGGTGGTGGATTCATGTGGGGAGTTAAGAGGGTTGTTTTTGAAAGATCAAAACATTTAGCGGCGGATTTGCACGGATCTCGCGCATTTTTTGATTTAATCCGCTAGAATCCGCGTCATCCGCAGCCTGTTTTTACGTCGCTACTTGGTTAATCCTCTGCTTCCCTTCCTCGGATAAAATTTCTCCAAGCGATGGATAACTCCAACTCGTTCACTCCCGCCGAACTGCGCAAGTTGCGTACCCTGAAGAATCCCTCCGGTATCCAGAAATTTGTTAATGACATGCCGTATCACCTGGAAGATACAGCGTGGTCTCCCCGGTTGGTCTTAAAGCATAACTCTTCGCATTGTCTTGAAGGCGCGATGTTCGCTGCGGCGGCGCTCTGGGCTAACGGGTATCCTCCGTTGATTTTGGATTTGGAGGCCGAACACGACACCGACCACGTAATTGCTGTCTATCGTGTCGATGGACACTGGGGTGCGATTGCGAAATCGAACTACAGCGGTTGTCGTGGGCGTGAGCCTGTCTATCGCTCACTGCGCGAGCTGGCGATGAGCTACTTCAATCTTTATTTCAATATGCGACGGGAGCGGACGTTGCGGACATTTTCTCGTCCGGTGAATTTGAAGCGATTTGATTCCCAGAACTGGATGACTACAGACAAGCCACTCTGGTTCATTGTGGAATATTTGTTCGAGATCAAACATTACAGACTACTGAAGCCGGGAATGGTACGGCGGCTGGCACGCGTCGATGAAAGATTATTTCAGGCGGAATGCTTGGGAAAGGCTGTCAAAGCGCCGAAACATCTGGCACGCGGCGCCGAGAGCAGAGGCCGGCATGGGGCTTGAGGTCATAGCCAGCCTCTGCGAGGTTTCTCGGCGTTTCTTATCCAGTGCCGCCTAGGCGCATTCGGGTGTTTCGCTTTCCAGTAGGCGCACTCCCGACTGGCGACGCTTGGATCAATACGAATGTAAGGCGAGAACTCGATTCGGTTGTCATAAATTTGTAAACAATTCGTTGTGACGAATATGAAATTCCGGTGCTGCATTAAGGTATCCAGAAAGAAACCATTTCATCTCGAGAGGATTCGTTCGTGCGAATTTTATTGGGGTTGATTTTTTGTACTGTTTTAGCCTCGGCACAGACATCTGCGCCGGACGAGATTACGCGGGAGCCGCATCACCACTTACTTTTGCAGAATGATCAGGTGCGCGTGTTTGAAGTAACTCTGCGCCCCACGGAGCATTTGTTTGTGCGGCATCAGTACAACTTTCTGGTTGTTACTTTGCAGGACTGCGAGATGGTGATGTGGAATGAGGGCGAATCGGAGATTGCTAGTTTTCGATTCAATCGAGCAGATATGCGGTTCTCTTATGGCGGGTCGGCGCGCGGGATGCGGAATGATCATTCCGGCGAGTACCGGAATATCACCATTGAGTTTTTGAACCCCAAAGTGACTACGTTTGGGTATCAGGCGAACACCGGGAAGTGGGAGTATGGCGGCAACGCGATTGGGCCTCCGGTGGATCCCAACAAGAAATTTCACAGCACGCTTAGGTTAGGTGTGGCCGACGCCAGCGATGTGCAGCTTTTACAGCGTGATGTTCTGGAGCTACCTGACAAAGGGACGTTTGAGTTGCTGATTCCGGTGACTGATTTGGATGTCACCGCCGGTAGTGATCTGCATGTTCGCAAAGCGGCCGGCGATGCCTGGTGGATTGGAGATGGGCGGAAGGCTGATCTGATGAATACTTCGACTGATCCGGCGCGGTTTGCTTTGATTGAGTTGAAACCCTTGCAGAACTAAGGTTCTTGTTCTGTGTTTGAATGTCCTTATGGGCAGAATCTGCAGGTGTGTCTTACTAGCTTTGTCGGTATTCCCTTCCCTTTTTGCCCAGAACATTCCGCTCTCCCAGGAACAGATTCAAGCGTTGGTGCGTCAGGCTGCTGACAAAGATCTTGAGAATCAGAAGAAACTGCGCAACTACACCTACACGCAGCGCGAAGAAGAACACAAGCTGGATGGCGGTGGGCAAACGAAATCTACTGAGGTCCGTACGTACGAAATTATGGTTCTGTTTGAAGAACAGGTACAGAAGCTGGTCGCCAAGGATGACAAGCCTCTGTCTGAGAATGACGCCAAGAAAGAAGACGGAAAAATCCAGAAGATCATCGACAAGCGAAAAAATGAGGACGAAGATGATCGGCGCAAACGTCTAGAAAAAGCTGAGAAAGAACAGGAAGAAGGCCGGCAGTTTGTGAAGGAAGTGGCAGACGCTTACAAGTTTCGCTGGGTGGGGACCGAGTTGTTGAATGGGCGGGACACCTATGTGATCGATGCTGATCCGCGGCCGGGCTATGAGCCGCATAGTAAGGATGCAAAGTTTCTGCCCAAGTTTCGGTTTCGCGCTTGGATGGATAAGGCTGAGTCGCAATGGGTGAAGCTGGACATTCAATGCATCGATACGGTTTCAGTGGGGCTGTTTTTGGTGCGGGTGCATAAGGGATCAAATATTCAGATTGAACTGACGCGGGTAAATGATGAGGTTTGGCTGCCCAAACATGTGGCGTTGAAGTTGGATGCCCGCGTGGCGTTGTTTAAGGGATTTAATGTGGCGGAAGATGTGACCTATCGGGATTACAAGAAGTTTGGCACGAATACTACGATTGTGCCGTTGGGCGAGGTGCAGTAACTTCAGGCGAATTCTTGCGTGATCTTGTTGGCACAAGCGGAATTCGCGCGCCCTTCCCTGAAAACTATTTGTCGGATTCTTTTGCTACCGCCATGCGGGTTTCGGCGCGCTGCAACTTGTCTTCGGCTTTGGTGAAGTCCTCTTCGGTCTTTCCATTCTTTAAAAGTTCTTCTGCTTTGGCTTTTGCTTCCTCTGCCCGTTTCACATCGATTTCTTGCGGGCGTTCAGCGGTCTCGGCGAGGATGGTCACTTTATCCGGCAATACTTCTGCGAATCCCCATGCGACTGCCAGGTGATGCGTTGCTCCGCCGGCGCGGTAGGTGATTTCTCCTACTGCCAATTCGGTGATCAATGGCGCGTGGCCCGGGAGAATGCCCAGATATCCCTTCTTGCCGGGGATCTGGGCTTCTTCCGCGGATTCTTTCACCACCATTTTTTCCGGTGTGACGATTTCGAGTTGGAAAGTTTCAGCCATTGGGTTATGCGGCGGCTTTCAGTTTCTCTGCCGCTTCGAGCACTTCCTCGATGGGGCCCTTCATGTAGAAAGCCTGTTCGGGGATGTCGTCGTATTTTCCTTCCGCGATTCCTTTGAAGCCTTTTACGGTGTCGGTGATTTTCACGTAGCGGCCCGGGGCTCCGGTGAACTGCTCGGCTACGTGGAAAGGTTGCGAGAGGAAACGTTGCATTTTTCTGGCGCGCGCTACCGTCAGTTTTTGGTCTTCGCTTAGTTCATCGATACCAAGAATGGCGATGATGTCTTGCAGGTCTTTGTAGGTCTGCAAGGTTTTCTTTACTTGCTGCGCTACGTCGTAGTGCTCCTGGCCCACAATGCGCGGATCGAGAATGCGCGAGGTGGAGGCGAGCGGATCGACGGCGGGATAAATTCCGATTTCGGTCAGCGCGCGATTCAACACCGTGGTCGCATCCAAGTGTGCGAATGTAGTGGCCGGAGCAGGGTCGGTCAAGTCATCGGCAGGGACGTAGATCGCCTGCACCGATGTGACAGATCCCTTTTTCGTTGAAGTAATCCGCTCCTGCAATTCGCCCATTTCGGTGGCGAGGTTTGGCTGGTAGCCGACTGCGCTCGGCATGCGGCCCAGGAGCGCGGAGACTTCCGATCCTGCTTGCGTGAAGCGGAAGATGTTGTCTACGAACAAAAGGGTGTCAGCGCCTTCTTCGTCACGGAAGTATTCGGCTACGGTGAGTCCCGTTAGCGCCACACGGAGACGCGCGCCTGGGGGCTCAGTCATCTGGCCGTAGATCAACGCGGCTTTCGATTTCGAGGGATCACCCGGCTTGATTACTCCGGACTCGGTCATTTCCAGCCAGAGGTCGTTGCCTTCACGGGTACGCTCACCGACGCCAGCGAATACGGAATATCCGCCGTGTTGCTTGGCAACGTTGTTGATGAGTTCCATGATGACGACGGTCTTGCCTACGCCCGCGCCACCGAACAGGCCGATCTTTCCGCCTTTCAAGAATGGCTGGATGAGATCAACGACCTTCACGCCGGTCTCGAACATCTCGGCTGTTGTTGACTGCTCATCGAACAACGGAGCCGGACGATGGATGGGGAGTTTTTTGCTGTGCTGAACGGGGCCGAGTTGATCCACCGGTTCACCAATTACGTTCATTACTCGGCCCAGCGTACCTTTTCCCACCGGCACAGAGATGGGTCCGCCCAGGTCAATCGCTTTCATGCCGCGCACCATGCCGTCGGTAGGTTGCATCGCAACGCAGCGCACGCGGCCTTCGCCTAAGTGCTGCTGCACTTCGAGAATTACGTTGATCGGCGACGGGACGTTGAAACCGTCACTGGTGATGCGGACAGCTTCGTAAATGGGCGGTAGCACGGACTCGGGGAATTGCACGTCTACGGCGGGTCCGGCGATTTGGATTACATGTCCTGTGTTATCTGGCATCTTTATCCTCTGCCGGACTTGGTCCGGCGGACAGCCGAGGGCGGCTGCCCCTACATAATTCCCTTACATCTACATGGCGGCTGCGCCGCTTACGATCTCGATAATTTCTTTCGTGATCTTCGCTTGACGGGCGCGGTTCATCACCAGCGTCAGGCTGTCGATCATGTCGGTTGCGTTACTGGTTGCGGCTTCCATGGCAGTCATGCGGGCTGCGTGTTCGGCAGCTACGGATTCAAGCAGACCGCGGAAAATTTGTATGGCTACATACTTCGGCAGCAATGTATTGAATAACTCAGTTGCCGGCTGCTCGTAGACGTAGTCGACCGGTGCAGTGGCGAAATGCGCAGCGGCTTCGTCGATGGCTTTCGTGTCGGCAGGGCGAACTCCTACGCCGGCGCCTTTGCTGGCTTCGATGACCTGCTGCTTTTGTTCCTGCGTCATTTCGTCGGCTTGCGCAATGCCGACTTTGCCCACCTCTCCGATGGGTAGGATTTTTTCGACTACCAGGCGTTGCGCGATCACCGATTTGAATTCATTGAAAACCAAGTAGACGGAGTCGATTTCTTCCTTGCGGTAACGCTCGATGATGCGTTCCGCCATTTCACCAACCATTTCGTATTCAACTTTGTTCAGGACTCCGATGTGTTCGCCCACGATGGTGGTGTGTGGCAATTCTTTGGAATCGGCGTTGCGCGGATCGGCGGCGGGATAGCGGCGGCGCAGGAAGTCGCGGCCTTTGCGGCCAATGGCTTCAATCTCGATATTTTTTCCCAACTCGGTGGCCAGGAACTTTGTGGCGGCTTTCAGGATGTTGGTGTTAAAGGCACCGGCCAGGCCCTTGTCTCCGCTGACCACTATAAAGAGGATGTTATTTTCCGGGCGCGCGGCCAGCAATGGGTGCTTGGGTTCGCCGGTTTCGGGATCGTAGATTTCTGCACGCGAGACTAACGACTTCAGAACGTTGGTCAGCATTTGCGCGTAGGGACGGGCGGCCAAGGCGCGTTCCTGGGCACGGCGGAGCTTGGCCGCGGAGACCATTTTCATGGCCTTGGTGATCTGGCGCGTGTTGGTCACGCTGCGGATGCGGCGTCGAATGTCCAGTACGTTTGGCATTGATTCAGCTCACTTCAATCTTCTAAACCCAAGATCCCCCGAGCCCCTCGCCCATCAAAAGGGATGACAGGGTTTATTTTGCTGCGACGGCTTGTCTGTCGGCTACGAAGGTTTCTTTGCACTGCTTGATCACTTTTGTCATCTCGGCTTTGAGGGCGTCATCGAGAACTTTTTTCTCCATGATGCTGCGCAGCAGGCCGGGATTGGTTGCATCCACGTATTTGTATAGTTCTTTTTCGAATTCGCGGACCTGGCTTACCGGCAGGTCATCGAGGAAACCGCTGGTGCCAGCGAAGATCGCCAGAATTTGTTTCGAAAACGGGAGCGGCGAGAACTGTCCCTGCTTCAGAAGTTCAACCAGCCGTTGGCCGCGGTTGAGCTGGGCTTGTGTGGCTTTGTCGAGATCGCTGCCGAATTGCGCGAAGGCTGCAAGTTCGCGGAACTGGGCAAGTTCCAGTTTCAAACTGCCGGCTACCTGACGCATGGCTTTGATCTGCGCGCTGCCGCCCACGCGGCTTACCGAGAGTCCAACGTTTACTGCGGGACGGACGCCCTGGTTAAACAAATCGGTTTCCAGATAAATCTGGCCGTCGGTGATGGAGATGACGTTTGTCGGAATATAGGCTGAGACGTCGCCGGCTTGCGTCTCGATTACCGGCAACGCGGTGAGCGATCCGCCGCCGTTTTTGTCGCTCAGTTTTGCTGCGCGCTCGAGCAAACGCGAGTGGAGATAGAAGACATCTCCGGGATAGGCTTCACGGCCCGGTGGGCGGCGCAACAGCAAGGAGATTTCGCGGTATGACGCGGCGTGCTTGGAAAGATCGTCATAGATCACGAGGGCATGGCGTTTGGTGTCGCGGAAATATTCTCCAATCGCGCACGCTGCGTACGGCGCGATGTACTGCATGGGAGCTGGTTCCGACGCCGACGCGGCAACCACGATGGTGTATTCCATCGCTCCGGCGTCTTCGAGAATTTTTAC
>Ga0105239_10008177_pt1 | contig 11932 bp, 9 predicted proteins | sample KBSC44metaG_FD_92761 | JGI IMG/M metagenome (GOLD analysis project Ga0105239, IMG submission 92761) | Corn rhizosphere microbial communities from Kellogg Biological Station, Michigan, USA - KBS C4-4 metaG | ecosystem: Host-associated > Plants > Roots > Rhizosphere > Soil | place: Michigan, USA...
GTCACCAGTCATTGGCTATGAACGATCAACCATGGACCACCCACCACCCACACCGGTATCACCGGCTTCGCCGGTAGTAAAAAACAGCTTTTTCCGGGTATCTGCCCTAATACCGGTAGTAAAAATCACCACTTATCGGGTATCAACCCTAACACCCGTAGTAAAGATCACCGTTTTTCGGGTATCCGGGCGGATGCCCGTGTAGTGTTTTTTGTTTAATGTGTTGATTGTCAGTTGTTTAAATAAATTCATCTCTCAAACCCCCACCAATCTTTAATCTTCAATAACCAATCTTCAACAACCAAACTCCCCATTCACCACTTACCCCTCACTACGCTACCTTAAGCTTATAATAGCGCTGGCTTTTTTTAATGCTGCCGCAGGTTTGCGGGCTGCACCAGGTGCGGTTGCAGGCGCGGCTGGTGTCTAAAAATAATTGTTTGCATACAGGGCATTGTTTAATTTGTCGCCAGCGGCCACTGTTTATTAAGGTGCAGGCCTCGTTAATGATCAGCCAAAACGGAAAGTGTATCTGCTCGTCAATATCATGCCAGTATTGTTGCAGTCCGTTTACGCCATTGTCATAATGCAGGTGTGGGCGTACGCGGTCTACATAATCATTTAGCCGCTCCAGCCATAAGGGGTACACTTCTTCGCGCTTCATCAGGCTCACGAAAATTTCTTCAAGGGTAGTACGCGCGCTTCGCAGGGTGCCGAAAGCCTTGCGCGCTTCTTCCTCATAGCAGCGTGACTCCAAGTCAAGTTCCTGGTACCTTTCCCAGCTAATCAGGCTGGTTTGCTGGCACCAGTATAAAAAGTCGCCGAAATTATCCAGCAGGTCGTAAAGGCTGCCCTTACGGTTTCGCCTTTGGGTGTTAATAAAATTAAGCGCCGGGTTACCGCCATCGGTAAGGCGCTCAGCCGCACGGGTGCGCGATTGCTGAACATTACGTTTCATAGTAATTGGTTTTAAATGAACAGGAAATAATTTAATTGGTAAATCCGGCACAAACAGCCGGATCGGCAGGCAATGCAGGACGCATCACCTAAACAAATATACGGAAATATTTGTATTTATACAGAAAATTCTTTATTTTATATTGGAGATTAGCTATTAAAGATTGAAGATTTGAGATTAAAGATTAGTCCTATCGCTTAGTAGTGTTTGCTAATTGTCTGTAGCTAACCTTTTTACCAGACGCCAGGCCCCAATCTTTAATCTTCAATACCAATCTTCAATAACCTAATCTCTAATTAACTAATCTCTGCATCAGCCGCGCAGGCTGATGCGGTTCCCATCCGGGTCAATAACGGCGGCGAAGTCGCCCCACGGGGTTTTGTCTATCGGGCCAACGGTTATGCCTTTGGCGATGAGTGCGGCAATGTCGGCTGGCAGGTCGTCTGTACTGATTACCAAGCCGTTAATACAGCCGGCCGGCATATTGTCAAACCAGGTTACCAGGGTAATGCCGGGCGTTTTGCTGCCCGGCAGCGCCAGCTGGATCCATTTTTTATCACCCTCAAAAGGTGCCTCAACCACTATCTCGAAACCTAAGGCCAGGTAAAATTCTTTTGCCCGGGCCTGGTCTGTAACCGGGATAGATATGATCTCAATCAATTTCATGGGGATGCGTGTTTTTGTTTTGCGATACTAATTTATAAAAATTCCGGCCCAAATACCCCGCCAAAACTTCAATTAAAACAACGCGAAAAAAGACGGTTTCCGTCAGTTTCCGTCAATTTTTTGCAGTAAAAAACAGTTGATGACATTAATAGTCAAAATTGTGATAAATCGGTGGTGATGGCCCGGCGGATCGGGATGCTTGAGGTAATTTAAAATAGTTAGCGGCTGTCATCCCGAACGATAGTGAGGGATCTATACATAGATATATCGCCGACCTGTCTTGTATAGATTTCTCCCGTTGGTCTAAATGACATGTCTTTTATATCCCTGAAGATGGATCAAGGCTTTTATTTTTTTGAAGTTAGTAAAACCAAAAGCCCTTGCAGTTGTTAATACCCCGAATACTTATGAAAACATTTACACTAAGCGCAACGGTTTATTATTTATTGATGGGTGTATCGGGCTTTTTTGCCTTTTACACTTTCTTTAGGCTGATGCAGCTTTTTGCCAACCATTTTGCAGGCGGGCATACGCTGCTGTACCTGGCCCCTTTGTTTTTGATTTCGTTTGTTACCTGGCTTTATTCGTTAAAGCTGGTGAGGGAAGCATAGCAAGATCTTATTTTAACACCAATAATCTTTTAATATCATGAAATATACCGCGTCCCGTCTGTCAGAAGGCAATAAGCTTTTCCCGGCCGAAATATGGGTTGAAGAAACCGGCCTGACCATCAAGATCCCCGGGTTTTTTAGCGGTGATGAAACCTCGCTGCCTTATAGCAGTATCTCGGCTGTCGAGATCGATACGCCGCTTATTGGCTACTCCACCATACGTTTTTACCATAACGGCAACAAGGTCGAGGCGCATGGCTTCTCAAAAAGTGATGTACAAGAAATTAAAAACGCTGTCGAGAACGGCCGCGATAAAACCGGGCGATAACCGCGAAGGTTTATTTTTGGGCGTTGCCTGTGGCCCGCGCTTTTCACTCATACGCCTGCAGGCCTTAGGCACAAAGCAGGTATCCGCTGCTATCGCTAACGCGGCCGACGCGCCGCCCTCTTTTCCACCACGTCATTGCGAGGAACGAAGCAATCTCTACGTAAGCTAATCAAACAAGATAGTTCTCATTCAAGTAACGAATCATATAAATCTTTCCATTCCGGATTTAACGCCGTTACCAATTCTTGTTTATGTTTTCTACTGCTTCCTTTCAACGCTTTTTCGGCAGCAATTGCTTCTTCAATATGGGGGTAAAACAGGTAATACACCAGCTTGTTGCAATTATACCTGGCGGTAAAACTTTTAGGATATGTTTTGTTTTTATGATCCCATACGCGGCCGGTAAGGTCAGAACTTACGCCCACATATAAAACCGTGTTAAGTTTATTGGTCATGATGTAAACACAACCACCGCGTTGAAAAACCATATCACAAAATAGATAATTTGCCTGATAGGTCAAGGAATGACAACCCGTTTCATTGAATGTCCTGTGTAGAGATTGCTTCGTTCCTCGCAATGACGCGCGGGTTATGCGTTGTTTTTCGCACGGGGCCATTGCCCTGCAAAGCAGGGAAAACCACGGGCTGCATAATTTTGCCCTGCGCTTTGCTCCCGCAGGGCCTGCGCTTCTGCAAAAAGACGCTATGCCCCTGCCACCGCATAAGGCCATCAATTTTCCCGGCTTTCACCCGAAGCTTTTCTGCTGACGGGAGGGACGTACAACAACTTCTCCCCCCATCATTGCTGTAAACCTACGCTGTTCGAAGTTGCAAACTACAGCGAGTTAGAATTATATTTCTACACAATTGATTGCATAGTTTTCTTTTGATTGTTTTATTTAGGATATTCATATTTTTCTAACCATATCATGCCTGAGATTAAAATTAATTCTTCCAAAATCAAGCCTTTTAATTTTCTAATTAATAGTATCAACGAAGAACATGATGATGTGAAAATACCTAAATATGCTCTTTTAATTGGAGCGGGTTGTTCACTGCAATGTGGCATTCCGTCTGGAAATGAGATTATTGAACTTTGTCAAATGCATATTTTCTTGAAAGAAAATACTACAAATAGTGTAAAAGCATTAGAAGGTCGCCGAACAAAAAAAGAAGAAATAGAAAATAAAATAAAAGAAATAGGTAAGTGGGGCGAATTTGAAATTTTTGTTAAAGAAAAAGAAAAAATTATTAGTCAAATTATACTTAATGAGAAATCATTTTACCTGCAAAAACTCAAAGATTTTTTAAAGGTGAACGATGATAGTGTTTGGGATGAATATTTTAACTCGCTTAGAGAGGATAATAGGTATGGCTTTTGGATGAATCAATATTCAGAAGATACCCAAACTCGACAAAGATTCATTGAAGAAATTATGGATGATCGAGAGCCAGATGGAGCATACATTATTCTTTCATATTTAATAGAAAAGAGAAAATTTACAAACATATTGACTACAAACTTTGACGATTTAATAAATGAGGCTGTGATGTATTACACAGAACAACGCTGCCGCTTTTATGTCGATGACGAATTGTCCCAATATATATCTATCCATAATAAAAAACCAAACATTGTTAAACTGCATGGTGATTATCGCTTTGCAAATATGAAAAACACGACGGAAGAAACTGACCAGCTAACCAATAACATAGATATTAAGCTACAAGAACTATTAAAACAACTTGGACTAATTGTCGTCGGATATAATGGCTCTGATTATTCTATAATGAGTGTACTTCTGAGACGAAAAGAAAGTGAAAAATATCCGTTATTATGGTGCGGATTGGATGCTTCGAAAGTCCATTGGAGGGTCGCGCATCTCATCAATAACACGGAAAATAGCTTTTTTATTGAAATTAAAGGCTTTGAATGGTTGATGGGACAATTAGCTATAGAGCTATTAAATAGTATTCCGGACATTGAGGAAAAAGCACGAAAAAAAAAGAAAACCATTGATGGTTTCTTTGATAAATTTAAGATTCAATTTGGTAAAAATGGTGGTAGTCCTCAAGAGTTGGAAAAATTGGACGAGACTATGGATATGTGGATGCAACTTAATAAGGCATCTGCGGACGGGGATTTCGATGCTATCGTAAAGATAGAAACGGAAATAATTGATAACAAAAAAGGTGATGTATTTGATTATACATTTAGAGCAAATGCATATAATGAATTGAAGAAATTTTTTGAAGCAGTAGCTGATTGTAATAAAGCAATTGATATGGATCCTAGTATAATAGATGGATATATTAATCGAGGAATTGCTTATGTAGGATTGAAAGACTATAAAAAAGCTGTCAAAGATTTTAGTAAAGCAATCGAAATAGATCCAGCCCAAATAATTTCTTATATCAATAGAGGATATTCATATGGGGAATTAAAAAAATATGATTGGGCTTTTGATGATTACAAAAAAGCATTGGAACTAAATCCAACCCATCCAGGAATATATCAAGATAGAGGTTTAACCTATGAAAAGCTGGATCAATATGAAAATGCCATTGCTGATTTTAATAAGACTATAGCGATAGACCCTAATCATGCATCGGCTTATAATAATCGGGGCAAAATGTATTCCAAACTTAAAGAATATAAAAAAGCGTATAAAGATTTTAAAAAATCTATTATTCTAAAGTCTTCAGAAAAAAGTCCTTATTACAATTTAGGCTCTCTTTGTAATGAAGTGAAAAAGTACAAAAGAGCTATTGAGTATTTTAATAAAGCAATCGAACTTGACAATAACTTTGAGGAAGCATATAATAATTTAGGATTTTCATATGCATCAATTGAAAATTATCATAAGGCTATTGAGAATTTCACCAAAGCAATAGAATTATCGTTTGATGCTTGGAATTGTTATTTTAACAGAGCCAGATGTTATCGTAATATCAACGACTATCAAAAAGCTATAAATGATTATACTAAAGCAATTGAACTGAATCCAATCATTGGGAATTTATACTTTGAAAGAGCTGCAATATATATTGAAATACAAGATTACCAGCAAGCCATTTTAGATTATAATAAAGTTGTTGAGTTTAATCCAGGAGAATGGATTGTATATTATCAAAGAGCATCAGTATATTTTTTGCTTAAAAATTATAATAAATTTATATCTGATACTAATAAAGCAATAGAACTTAACCCAAATGAAAAAGAATTATATTATAAGCGAGGGAGAGTTCGTAATATTATTGGAGAATTTAGTAACGCAATTGAAGATTTTAATAAAGCAATTGATTTGGATGAAAATTTTATAATTGGTTATAATGATAGGGGTTTTGCCTATTTTAAATTAAATCAATACACTAATGCTAAAAATAGCTTTATAAAAGCCATTAAGATAGATCCGAATTTTTTCAATTCATATTTTAATTTAGGTTCAATTTATATTGAACTAGAGGAGTATGATAACGCTGTAGAAATGCTGAATAAAGCAATAGAATTAAACTCAAATTACGCTAATTTTTATAAGCATCGAGGTGTGGCTTTCACAATGTTAAAGAAATACAAGGATGCAATGAATGACCTTGATAAGGCTATAGAAATGGATCCAAAATATGCCGAAGCATTTGAAGCACGAGCTAATTTATTTGAACTAATTGGCGACCATGATAAAGCAAACGAAGACAGAGCGAAGTTGAAAAATTTGAAAAATAGTAAATAAATAATACACCACCTTGGCGCAAGTATTCAGACGAGAAAAAAGGTAAAAGCTATTTATGCCTTTATTATTTAAAATCATGGCAATCCTCAAATCCTAAAAATCCCAGTTCAGACAATTGCGTTAGTGATAGCAGCGGATACCGGCCCACGCGCTTAAGGCCCGCAGCCGTATGAGCGTGCTTCGAGAACCTCAGCAGGACATTCGCAGACCGAAGGCAACGACTAATTGAGTTGGCAGTTGGCAGGGATAACATTAATAGCTACCTACCCCGAGATCGCCAGTAAATAATCCAGCTCGGGGGCATGGTCATGATAGGGTTTGCCTGCCAGGCGCACTTGTTGTTGGTTGCTGATGCCCTGTAAGGTTACGGTTTGGTGCTGCATTACGCCGTGTTCGCCGGTGAGCAGTTGCCAGGCATCTTCTGACAGGATGAGATCGTTATTCAGTTCCTTGGTTTTGGCCTGCAGCCTTGAGGCTATGTTTACCGGCAGGCCCATTACAGAGAGTTGGGGCGCGTTGTCCAAACCAAACTCGCCCACCAAAACTTTGCCGGCATGCAGGCCCACGCCGATCTCGAGCGGCCCACCGTCGAACGGTACGTCGTGCGCCTCGTTAAACAGCGTCACGGTGCGCAACATTACCTTGGCCGCCTGGTAAGCATTATTTACCGACTCCCTTAACCCGGTCTGCAAGCCAAACACGGCATACATGCTGTCGCCGGCAATTTCGACCACCTTACCCTCAAACTTCCTGATCACCTGGTTAAAGGCGGTGAACAAACGCCGCACCACCTCGATAACGGTTTGTTCGGGCTGCGATTCCATCAGGCCGGTAAAATTGCGGATATCCAGGAAGAGTATGGCCAGTTCCTGCTCCTTGTCGGGCATGGCGGCGGTTGTGTTGAGGGTAAGGTAGTTTTCCATAATAGTTAGACGATTAGCGTGTTAAAACATTTTAAGCAAATGCAAATAAGTTTTATAAACGCAGGGTCCTCTTTGAGAGACCCTGCGGAGACGAAAGCAAATGCAAATAAGTTTTGCTTTTTAATAATGCCGTAAAATTAGCGTCGATGGGGCAAGGCGGCGACGGTAAATTGGCTGGGGGTGTGGGTTGGTCGGTAAAGGATGGGGTTTGGGCGGTGAGTGTCAAAAGCGGAGGGATTGTGCGATTCCCCTCTTGAGAGGGGCGGAGGGGTGTGTCCTTTCGCGTGTTTAACACACCCTTGCCGCCGCACTGGCCGCCGCGCCCCCTCTCAAGAGGGGAACTTATTTATTGGTTTAGTTGTCTCAGGAATATCATTTTTTAATCTTTAGTTGCGGGGGTTAAAACATCTGCCGCAATGCGTGGTTTATCTTACAAATAACACCACGGCTTAAATGATAAAAGATCATACAAAAACAAACGAGTACCCTGTTATCCCTAAAAGCAAATATCATGTTAGCCCCAAAGGGACGCTGTATTTTACCACAGGCTTAAACATAATGTCTGTAATTGGCTTTAGCGACGGCCATTTTTTGCATGGCAGTAAAAGGATGAAGAAGGCGAGTTAGTGATTAGTTAATTAGAGATTAGTTAATTAGAGATTAGGCTTATCGCTTTGCCAATTGGTTTATTAATCATTCCTGATTAAATAACTTTTATGTCGCGCCAGGCCTAATCTCTAACCTCTAATTAACTAATCTCTAAACCCTACCTTAGAACATTTCCAAATAACATTGTGACAATTGGACTACTTCTGTTTAAGGGTTATATTTTGTAAATTCGCCGCACTACTTAATTTTATGTGGCAATACCGCTAATTTTAAGCTTTATACGTTTTTCCTGCTTACTTAAAAATACAACTCAGATGGCTTTTGATTTAGATATGATCAAAAAGGTTTACGACAGGTACAGTACCCGCGTGGCTGCTGCCCGTACCGCTACCGGTAAACACCTAACCTTAACCGAAAAAATATTATATGCCCACTTAAGCGAAGGCGATGCCAAAACAGCTTTTGGCCGCGGGGTTGACTATGTTGACTTTGCACCAGATCGCGTGGCTATGCAGGATGCTACCGCGCAAATGGCGCTGCTGCAGTTTATGCAGGCCGGCCGTCCGCAGGTTGCTGTGCCGAGTACGGTCCATTGCGATCACCTGATCCAGGCTAAAGTTGGCGCCGTTGCCGATCTGAATACCGCTATTGATGTTAACCGCGAGGTTTATGATTTCCTGGCGTCGGTATCTGATAAATATGGTATTGGTTTCTGGAAAGCGGGTGCCGGTATTATTCACCAGGTGGTGTTAGAGAATTATGCTTTTCCTGGCGGGATGATGATAGGTACCGACAGCCACACGCCTAACGCGGGTGGTTTGGGTATGATCGCCATTGGTGTTGGCGGTGCCGATGCCTGCGACGTGATGGCGGGTTTACCATGGGAGCTAAAATTCCCTAAACTGATAGGTGTGAAATTAACCGGCAAGCTTTCGGGTTGGACATCGGCAAAAGACGTGATATTAAAAGTGGCCGGGATCCTGACCGTTAAAGGTGGTACCGGCGCTATTGTTGAATATTTTGGCGAGGGCGCGCAGTCGCTTTCTGCTACGGGCAAGGGTACCATTTGCAACATGGGTGCCGAGATTGGCGCTACTACTTCTATCTTCGGGTATGACGAAAAAATGTCGATCTACCTGCGTGGTACCGAGCGTGCCGAGGTTGCTGATGCTGCCGACGCTGTTGCAGCACATTTAACCGGCGACGCTGAAGTTTATGCCAACCCTGAGCAATATTTTGACCAGGTGATAGAAATTAACCTGAGCGAACTGGAGCCGCACATTAACGGTCCGTTTACCCCGGACCTGGCATGGCCGATCTCGAAATTCGCTACCGCGGTTAGAGAGAATAACTGGCCCGAGAAACTGGAAGTTGGCCTGATAGGTTCATGTACCAATTCATCTTATGAAGATATTACCCGTTCGGCTTCGATAGCTAAACAGGCTACAGATAAAGGCTTAAAAGTTAAAGCCGAATTTACCATAACCCCGGGCAGCGAGTTGGTTCGCTACACTGTGGAGCGCGATGGTTATTTAGATACCTTCGCCCAGATGGGCGGTGTGGTATTGGCTAATGCCTGCGGCCCGTGTATCGGCCAATGGGCACGTCATACTGACGACCCTACCCGCAAAAACTCCATCATTACTTCGTTTAACCGTAACTTTGCTAAACGCCAGGACGGTAACCCAAATACACATGCTTTTGTAGCATCGCCCGAGGTGGTAACCGCTTTGGTTATTGCCGGCGACCTGACTTTTAACCCGCTTACCGATTACCTGACCAACGAAAAAGGCGAGCAGGTAAAACTGGATGAGCCATTAGGTATTGAAATGCCGGTTAAAGGCTACGCTGTTGAGGATGCCGGCTACCAGGCCCCTGCCGAGGATGGCAGCCAGGTGGTAGTTTTGGTAAGTCCTACGTCGTCACGCCTGCAACTGCTTGATCCGTTCAAGCCATGGGAAGGTACTGATATTACCGGCCTTAAGTTACTGATCAAAGCCAAAGGCAAATGTACTACCGACCATATCAGTATGGCTGGCCCGTGGTTGAAGTTCCGCGGCCATTTGGATAACATTAGTAATAACATGCTGATAGGTGCTATTAACTACTTTAACAACACTGCCGACAGTGTTAAAAACGAATTAACCGGCGAATACGGACCGGTACCTGCCACCCAGCGCGATTACAAAGCGCACGGCATTGGCAGTATCGTAGTAGGCGACGAAAACTATGGCGAAGGTTCATCACGCGAGCACGCGGCTATGGAACCACGTCACTTAGGCGTACGTGCCATACTGGTAAAATCTTTCGCGCGCATCCACGAAACCAACTTAAAGAAACAAGGTATGCTGGGCATCACCTTTGCCGATAGCAACGATTACGATAAGATCCAGGAAGATGACAAGATCGATATCACCGGTTTAACCACCTTTGCCCCGGGCAAACAGTTAACCGTTGTATTGCACCACCATGATGGTACTACCGAATCGTTCCCGGTTAACCATACTTACAATGCACAGCAGATAGAATGGTTTAAAGCCGGCGGCGCATTAAATATTATCAGGAGGCAAATGGCTTAGGCTGATTTCGAATTTCGAATTTTCGATTTCGGATTTATATAATTATTTGTAGAGACGCCCCGATTAATCGGAGCGTCTCTTTTTTTTTGTCTTATCCGGAAACTGATATTTAGAATTAATCCTAAAATCCTCTCATCCCACCAATCTTAGTTCAGACATAATAGTATCCGTAGCACCCACATGCTCCTGCACGTAGGTTTGAGCCTTTTCGCCCGCGGCCAAACAAAAAGGCGTATCGTCAACTAATTTACTTACCACATTTTTAAGCGATGCTTCATCATCAATACTAAAACCGCCGCCAAGCGCGATAAGGTCTTTGGCTTCCTTGAACTTAACATAGTTAGGGCCGAAGATCACCGGCAGGCCAAATGCCGCGGCCTCTAAAGTATTATGGATCCCGGCGCCAAAGCCGCCGCCTATAAAAGTGATATCGCCATATTGATATAATGATGACAGCATACCGATGTTGTCGATAATCAATACCTGGGCGGTGAGCTGTGAGTTGTGAGTAGTGAGTGGTGAATTGGGAATGGTGAATTGTGAATAGCGCGTTGCTGAGTTTGGCGGCAGTATATTTATTAAGGTGTTTATCTTCTCCTCACTTATTTCATGCGGGGCGATGATAAATTTCCGGTCGGGGTATTGCGTAACCAGTTTGGCTATCAGTTCTTCGTCGGCGGGCCAGGTGCTGCCGGCAATAAACGTTTTTCGGTTATTTATAAATTCGGCAATTTCGGGTAATGGTTTAGGATTTTGCGCGTTTGCCCAAACCCTGTCGAAGCGGGTATCGCCGCTAATAGTTACGTTGGTAATGTTAACGGTTTGCAGTAATTGCTTTGATTGTTCGTCCTGTACAAAAAAGCGGGTTACAAAACCCAGCATCCTGCGGTGCAACCCGCCGTACCATTTAAAAAAGACCTGGTTGGGCCTGAATATGCCTGATATAATATATAAAGGTACCTGGCGCTGGTGCAGCTCGTTAAAAAAATGGTACCAGTACTCATACTTGGTAAATATGGCCAGGGTGGGGTTTATAACTGACAGAAACGCCCGGGCGTTCTTTTTTGTATCTAAGGGCAAATAATAAACAGCGTCGGCCAAAGGGGTGTTTTTTCTGATCTCATAACCCGATGGCGAAAAAAAGGTAACCACTATTTTGCTTTGCGGATGGGCTATCCTCATCTGTTCTAAAACAGGCCTGCCCTGTTCAAACTCGCCCAGCGATGCAAAATGGAACCAAATGCTGTGATTTATAGCAATTGGCCTATTTTTTTGCCGTCCTTTTATCCAAAGTGCAGCTTTTTTATTAAAATTGGAAAAAAATAGTATTAATAAATAGTAAATTCGTATTCCAATGTTGTATAATATTAACATTTTTAATGTGAAATGATTATATTCGTCGGGGATAAATATAAAACAATCTAAACGAAACATTTGTGAAAATAGCTGTAGTAGGAACGGGGTACGTCGGTTTGGTAACCGGTACCTGTTTAGCCGAGACGGGCAACCAGGTGATATGCGTAGATA
>Ga0105239_10008179_pt1 | contig 11929 bp, 14 predicted proteins | sample KBSC44metaG_FD_92761 | JGI IMG/M metagenome (GOLD analysis project Ga0105239, IMG submission 92761) | Corn rhizosphere microbial communities from Kellogg Biological Station, Michigan, USA - KBS C4-4 metaG | ecosystem: Host-associated > Plants > Roots > Rhizosphere > Soil | place: Michigan, USA...
CAGCTCGCGCTGGCGCGCCTTCGTGCGCAGCCCTTCGGTCACACCGAAATCGACCGTCGAAAGCTCAAGTGCTCGTCTTGCCAGGCTTACCAGCGATGGCTTAACCCCGATTAGATTCACTTCACTGCGTCGACTAAATTTGAATCCAGATACAGGCATACGCCTCTCCCAAGGACAACGGCCACTCAAAGGCGGCCGAACATAAAAAAACCGCCCGAATCAGGCGGTTTGAATCAACATGCTGCGGAAGTGGCCCCCCGCACCCGGATCGATAGCAATCGTAGATTCAGTCATGCGCTGTTCGGCAACGTCGGCCACTGCACGTCGAACGGGAACCCCGGTTGTTCAGGGATTGCTCGTAGTGCTTTGCGATAGCTCCTCAATGCGGCGACCAATTCCAGATTCTCATCATCCGCCGCACGTTCAATCAGCACGTCAGCTTGTACCAGCAGATCGTCGCGCCTCTGCCGAATCTGGCGACTGGCCTCGCTCAATTCGTATTCGTCTTTATATTCTGGCCACCACGCAACCAGATCTTCAGGAGTCGGCTGTGGAATATCCGCGGGCCGCCACAACGGAACCCAAGACGGTCCGCATTGTTCCCATTCCCCGGTCTCTGGAATGCGGCGCAGCGGGTGCGATGCCTCCCAGTCCACATAGCGCACGAGTTGCGGAAACTTTCGGGTAATGACAAAGGCAGCTTGCTCAACATCGATGGTCAACATTATTGGTTCCTCAATACAACACCGACCCGCCGGATATCTCGAAGATCTCCGACTTGATAGAGTCCACACATCACAAATGGCGCCGGAAGAGCGGCTCCCGCTGCGCTGCCCACGCCCCCCCTACCGAAATCCTGTACGTCTGAGTCCCACTGCACGCGCGCGCCTGCAACCGCTCGATTTTCAGAGCGGGCGTACAGGTCATCGAGAATCGCGTTCAACCATGCGCCACGGAAACTACAGAGAAGGTTGCCATCCGGGTGCAGCACCGAGCCGCCCACATGCAGGCTGCCCGATTGCCACGTTTCCCCGGCGTCGCTCATGCTCCAAGGAACGCCGTTGTAAGCGTTGTTGATGAACTCAATGCCGCCCTCATCCCTTGCTCGAATGTAGGTCGTAGCGTTTTGTCCCGGTCGTCGATTCTGAAGCGCGAGATCCGCCTGCCATCCGTCGCGACCGATCCAAGGTCTGTCCTGAAGCATCGGAGCAGCAATACTGACGGCGTAGTCCCGCACCCACTGCTGCGTCACATACGCGGCGAGTTGCTCGGCGAATGCGACAGCACCAAGGTCGGTATTGTCGACCGTGATGAATAAGCCACTGCCATCCTTCGCCCACCCGATCTTGATGATGTTCTGACTTTGTCCGATACCCGTTCCCTGCTGAACCGGGGTATAGCCCAACGCATCCTGCTTCTTCGTCGTGGCCTGTGAGACGCGCAGCGGCGTCATCAGCTTCGTGTTGTCCTCGCCAGCCTCCGCCTCGGCCTGGCTCGCGATAGAACCAGCCACAGAACGCTGCGCGATCGCGAGCACTGCGTCACGCAATTGGGTCGTCGTCGCTTCGTCGGGATTGATGCCAGCTTCCCGCAGCACGTTGAGCACTTCGTCCGTCAGGTCATTCCCCCACTTCGACGGAATCAGCGACCCGATCTGCCCATTGGGATCCTCGTCCACGAATTTCCCGTCTACCAAGCCGACGCCCGGCACACTCTTCGGATAATCCATTCCTACACCTCGTATTCAAAGCGCACCAGCGTATGGGCCGGTGCGTGCTTCCTGATCAGGCATTCAATGCCTTCGGCCGGAATTCGACCAAAGCGCTCACCCCACACCGTCGCCCCCCAGCGCCGTCCTGCCGCTAGACGGCGGCCAAGATGCACCGTCCAGATGTACTGCTGCTGCCACGTCCCGAAGCGCGATCGGCCGAAACGCGAGCGCCCGAACCGCGGCGCCCGATGTTCCTCGATCCACGCATCGGGATAGCCGTTCTGGTGCGCCAGCGCCTCGAAGTACGCAATGCGCTGGCCGCCAACGCCGAGCAGACGCTTGCGCACTGCGCGCTGCCGCTCCTCGAACGACTGCGATGGCCCGAGACATTCGTCCGGCAACGCACATACGCGCTCCCAATCCGGTACGAGTTCGCGCACCGTCGCCGCATCCATCTCGTCGAGCACATCACGCGCGCGTGCATCGATGCGCGTCAACTCCGGCGCCAGACCGGTGAGCGCGCGGTGCACATGAGGCGCCTGCGCCTGGCTCCATGCGGGACCGGGTGGCAGCAGTGCGCGCAGCATGTCCACGTAATCTGATTCGTCCCTCACCGCCACGTCACCTCTCCCATCACCGGAATCTCATTGGGCTGCAGCGCGACGTCGTCGGCGGGCTGCAGCAGCTTGTGATCGCGCTCACCGCGTGCGCCGCTGATCGCATATCGAAGATGCGATTCGAGTACCGTCACGCCGAGTTCGCCTTCACGCTCCAGCAGATCCGACAGGCTTTCCACCACGGCCTGGCGCGTTGCCTCGTCATCGGGCGATAGCCGAATATCGAAATCGATCGGCCGCGGCTTCGGCGCGAGCACGTACAGCTCGGCCGTCACCGGGCGCCTGCTCTCGATGTGCGCCTTCACCAGAGCACACGCCTGCTCATCCGGAACCGGGTTGAGATCGTCGTCGCGCATGAAGAACACGCCGACCGTACCGAGCCCCATATAGCGCGGCCGGCACCACGCCCGCGTCACGCCCGGCACCTCCAACGCCCACGTCACGTAGTCGTCGCCGTTTCCGCCATCCGGCACGAGCCGATATGAGCGAATGACCCGTTGGCGCAGTCGATCGATCGACTCCTGATCCGTGCCGCCCGATATGCCCGCGTCCAGCACAACGACCGTGTCCGATACCCCGACAACGGGGGAAACAAACCGCAGCCGCACGCCAGCGGCAACGTTGCCGGCCATGCCCGCATCCAGTGCACGTATCTGGACCTTCGCGGTTCCGGCGCGAATCGCCACGGTCTCGACAACCACGTAGCGTCGCTGATCGTCAGCCTGCAGCAGCGCGCCCGCATCGATCGTCTTTCCTTCCGCTCCGCTGGCTGATACGAAGCCGGCCGCCGCCGCAGCGTCTTTGCGCGGCACCGCGAGCCGCAACCGGGCGTGGCGCAACAGCATGGCCTCGTCGCACTCGTCCGGCAGAATCTGGCGCGCGGTCCATCCCAGATAGCCGTGCATTTCGTGGCTGGCGCCCGAGTGGACCCGCACAAGGGCGCGCTGGTCCGAGCGACGCAGCGCTGCGTCGGCATTGGACGTCAGGTCGCCGCCTACTCGCTCAATCAGTTCAGGCAGCGTCGGCAACCGAAAAGTCATCGAGAATTCTCCACATGTCGTCGTAGTTGAGCGTGAGCGGTCCATCACGGTTGTCCGACAGGACAATCTCCGCCGCCGCACGCTCGATCGCGGCGCGCCCCACACCGCTCGCCCGTTTCACACTGACGCTGATTGCCGTCACGATGCCGTCGTCGAGCATCCATTGCAGCGCTTCGCGGCAGTATTCCTCGGCACGGCGCAAGACTTCGGCGGTCAACACCTGTCGGCGCAATTGCCACAATCGCGAGCCGATTCGATCGCCGGCAACGTCCGGGAAACTGTCACCCCACCATCCCATCCGTTCGTCGTCGTCGATCGGATCGCCCGGCTCGGCCCGTCGCCACGTGAACAGGCTGATCTCGACCGCGCGCCGCAACATCGCTTCTCGAGCGTCGCTCATTGCATTTCTTCCGTAATGCCGCCGGTCTCCGCGTGACGGTGCCGCGCCGTGCTCTTGCCGTCGACGATGACGTCCGGCGTGCGAATGGGTGCATCGAACGTCGCCGCCTCGCCACCGCCCTTGCCCGCGCGCACGGCCATGCCAGATTGCGCGGTCAAACGCCCCTTTGCGACAACCTGTTCCGACGCCTCCACGATCGGCGAATTGAACTCGATTTTCTCGGAGGCGTTGACCCTGAACGTCCCCGTCGTCAGTTCGGCAATGCGGCCGTTGCGCAGAATCAGGCTGTCACCTTCGTTCGTGAAAATCGCGACCTCCCCAGGCTTCAGATTCAGCGGCCGAAATCGGCGATCGGCCACGACCAATGCAACGCCGTGCGACGAGTCGCCGCCAAGAAAGCCAACAATCGCCTCGGCCCCGTCCATCGGATGCGACGTGAACCCGTACGGCTCGAAATGCTCGACCCCATCCTTCACCCCGCCCGCCATCAGCCGCGTCTGCAACGTCTGCATCTTCGACGCTGAATTCACCAGCGACACGACCCCGCGAACCAACCACGCACCCAACCTGTTCATTGCTTGTCCCAATCTGCCGGCAGCAGAAATTCAAAGTTGTCCTTGCCCTTCTTCTTGCCCTTGACCTTCTTGCGCCGCGTGAACGGTTCGGCTGCAAAGCCGTCCGGCGGGGCCACCGTCAGTCTCGTCACCATCCCGGCCCCATTGCTTTGCGAGTATTCGATCTCCACGATCAGCATGTCGCGATCGAAACCGATGATCGGGTCAACGACGCGAACGATCTGGTTGTGTCGCCAGATTTGCCCGCTGGATTGCCGCCAGCCCTGCACCTCGTAGGTCGTCGCCAACGCCTTGCTGATCCGGTTCTCGCTTTCCCATTCGACACGCAGCCGCGCAAGATCAGCGCTCATCTGGCCCGCCTCGCGCATCACCATCGTCCGGTGTCGCGCGATACGTGGATCCGCCACACGCGCCTCGATCTCGCTGGCCGCGAGGCCGAACGCCTCATCGGTTCCGCTGCGCTGCCCCTTGCACACGTACTCGGAGAACACCTGTGAGAAATCCAGCGGCGCATCGCCGCCCTTGATGTTGACGCCGAGCTCGAGCTTGTCGGACGCCTTGCCCGCGCTCCCCGGCTCGGCGATAACCAGGCGCCCGTGCTCGTCATCGGTCGACAACAGACGCGACAGGCGCAGCAGCCGGTCGATCGAATCGAAGACCGTTTCACCGGGCTCGATCGTGTGATCGGCCAGCGTTCCCGCGTCTCCTGACTCGTCGACGACCTTCACGCCGTACGGTGCCGTCAGCGCCTCGACGATCCGCCCTACGCGCTGGCCGCGCCATTGCGACGGTTTGTTGTCCGCACCGCAGTCGACAAGGTCGGCCGTCAGCGACCGGCCGCCGATGCCGCACGTGAGCGATGCGGCGTCATACCGGATCGGCGTCGAGAACACGTATCCGGTCAGCACCAGATCGGATCCGATACGCACCTCGCACCGGTCGCCCTGTTTGACCTGCCGCGGCACGTCGCCGCTACCGGGCCACTTCCACGTGATCGCGAGCGCGAAATCGCGAGCCTGCCGTTCGATACCGGCAGAGATGCGAACATCGGTCCACCCGGCAAAGTCGAGACCGTTGACGGTCAGCGTGACGGTATTGGAGTTTTCAGCCATCTATCGAGAAAGAATTTTCAGCGACACGGCTGGCACGAACCCCGGATGCGCGACGCGGTTTCGCATCACGATCTCGTCCGCCCGCGTCGCGTCGCCGTACCTGCGATGAGCCAGCACGAGCGCCGGCACCGATTGCGGCGGCCTTATGGTCACCAGACCGACGCCTTCGCGCGCAACCTTCGCCAGATGCTGCGCGACCTTCAACCGACTGTTTGTCAGTGCCTGGAAATGCTCGCGCGGTGCCGTCATGCCCTGCTGCCACATCGATTCGGACACCACCTCGGCAAGCTCACGCAGATCGTCGGCCACCGGCACATCGATGGCCGCCATCGGGTTCGTGATCTGCACATCGAGCGCCGGCGCACCCGCAGGCAGCACCGCAGGCGAGTAGGCAGGCAATTCACCGACGTCGCGCACGACCTCCACCAGCAACACGTCCTGCACAAGGTCGATCGTCGCGTCGAACAACTTGCCCGCCTCGCGCCCGCGCGGCGGCGCAATCTCTTCTAGCGTCGAAATCGCGCCAACCTTGCCCAGCGCCCCGGAAATGGCCTCCGAATAGCGCTCCGGTGCGACACCGACACCCCACCCGGTGTCGAACGCGGACGCGAATCGGTCAGCGATCGAGCCTGGCATTTCGACGAGTGTTTCGACAAAACTGCGCACACTGCCGAACAGCACCGTGAACGGCGACGCATATCGATAGAGCACATCGAAGATCGATCCGCCCTGTTGCATCAGACCGTCCACCGTCACCTGCGCCAGATTGACCAACTCAACCGCATCGCGATACCGGTTCAGTGCGGTATCGAGCAAGCCGTCCGCACTGCCCAGCGCCTGCTTACCGGTGTTTGCCACGCCGCCTGGATACTTCAGGTCCGGCGCGTCGTGAAACACCAGCGTGAAGCGCACCATCCCGCCTTCGGCCTTCGTGTGCGTCATGTCGCATTCGCCGGCCTGCACTCGCAGCGTGCCGAGCCACGGATGAATCAGCTCACCCGCTCCGTCCTGTTCCAGCGCATCCAGCAGCCTGTCGCGCTGATCGAAACAGTCCCGCCCGATAACGAACGCCGTCATCCTGTACTCGCGAGTCTGCTTGCCGTTATCCTCCGGATAACTGCTGTCGCGCCGCGGATAGTCGTGCACCACGACCCGGCGCCCCACCGGCGTCTTGTCGTCAAAGACCTGAAACGGCACCCCGCGAAACGATGCCGGCCGCAATTTGTCCCGCCAACTCATGTTGACCTCATTGCGCCACCCCGGACAGCGACCGATAGCCCACGCTCGGCGTCACGGACAGGCCCGGTTGATTCGTCTGCGCCTGCTCGATACGCATGCCAGGGGGCGCGCCCTCAAAGCGGATCTTCAGATCGCCCTGAAGCCGCGCATTGCCCGCGCCCTCGCGCGCCAACACGCCGCTCGCGAGACGCGCCGTGTCCGTCGACACACCGGTCTGCTGCGCCAACGTCCAGTTTCGCAAGCTCGCCGCGCCCGAGCGCAACACATCGCCCGTCGAAGCGCTGCCGCCATCGAAGCCGAGCTTTCCGCCGAGCCACTTCGCGCCGCTCATCAACGGCTCGATATAGGGCTTCACGCGCCCCCACAGCTGCGAGAACCACGTCACGATCGGCTCCCAGTTCTTGATCACGATGCCCAGCGGCGTGAAGTTGACGAACATCGCCTTGATGCCCTCCCATGCCGACTCGATCACCACCTTCGTCGCCCCCCAAAGCGCCGACATGAACTCGGTAATCGGCCCCCAGTTCTCCTCGATCACCTGCACCAGCGGGAAGCTGAAAAACACCGCCTTGATGCCCGCCCAGACTTTTTCGAAGAACGGCTTGACCTTCGACCAGTTCCCGATCAGGAACCCCGAGGTCAAGGCCAGCGCGCGCACCGCAATGCCCAGTGGCGTGAGGCTCGACACCGTTGAAAAAATCTTCATGGCCACCGTCGCCACCGCCGCCGCACCCCGCAACGCGATCAGGCCACCGGCCGCGCCCAGCAGCCCCCTGACCAGCTCGGGATTGGCCGTCGCGAATGCCGCGACGCTATCGGCGATCGGACCGACAAACGCGAGAAACTCGTTCAACGGCGGCAGTACCACGTTGCCCACGGCAATCCCAATCGACTGAAACCGATTCGACATCAGCTGCAGGTTGTTCGCCGTCGTCGCCGAACGCGCGTCGTACTCTTTCTGCATCGAGCCCGCGTACATCGCCGCGTTGCCGACCCGATCGAAGTTCTTGCGCAGCAGGTCCAGGTTGGTCAACATCGGGGCAATCGCCTCGATCGACTCGCGCCCGAACAGCGTCTGCATCACCGCGGCCTGCTTTTCCGGTTTGACCTGACTGATTGCCTGCAGCACCTTCAACATCGTGCCTTGCGCGTCCTTCTGCAGCCCGAGCGCGACATCGGCCGCGTTCATGCGCAACGCCTTGAACATCTGTTGCTGCTGCCGGGTCGCCGCCGTGCCGCTTGCCAGCGCCAGCATGAAGTTCTTGATGCCCGTGGCCGCGACATCCTCGCGCACGCCCACGCCCACGATCGTCGCGCCCAACGCGGCAATCTGCTCGCTTGCCATACCCGCGACCTCGCCCAGCGGGCCGATACGCGTGACCACCGCCGCAATCTGGCGCGGGTGGGCTGCCAACGTGTTGCTCAGATCGTTGATGCGGTCTGCCAGCGCGACCACCTCGTCCTGGCCGATCTTGAATGACGTGCGCCACTTCGCCATCATGTCGCCCGATTCCTCGGCGCTCTGCTCGAATGCCACGCCCATCTTGACCGCGTCTTCGGCAAATCGCGTCAGTTCGCTGCGCGCCAATCCCGCCTGCCCGCCGGCCGCAACAATTTTCGCGATCTCCTGCGCAGCCATTGGCATCCGGGTGGACATCCGGACGACCTCGTCGCCCATTTCCTTGAACTGCTCAGGCGTATCGAAATTGACGACCTTGCGCACGTTGGCCATTGACGACTCGAAATCGATCGCCGCCTTCGTTGCCGCGATGATAGGTGCTGCGATCGCAGCGCCTGCCACCACGTCCTTGAACCGGATTTCGCCGAGCCCGTCCGCCCTCAAGCCCTTGCGGAAACCCGCAATATTCTTGCGAATTCCCTGAAGCGTCGGGGACAGCTTGTCGACGCCGGTAATGAGCGCCTTGAGCTGAAATTTGTCGGCCACGCTTACGCCTCCTGCGTCACACGGTTAATACGATTCGCCTGCTTGAAATGCTCGACGATGATTGAGACCGGACGCGTCATTTCGATCTCCGGATCGACACGCCAAAAGCGTGCGAGCTCGTAGACGCCGTCGATCAGCTCGTCGGCGTCCGAGAGGCCCGCTTCAAGAAAAAACCCGCGACCACCCAGCAGATCTCGTTGAAGTCCACCAAATCGATCTGGTCGACCGACGACGGCGGAATGCTGGCGCAACGGGCGACGTACTGCGCCACGATGTCGGGACGCAGGTGCACGGTTTCGTCGCGATCCATCGCATACGGCAGCGACCTGATCGCCCGCACGTCCGCCGGTGTCGGCTCGCGCAGATGGAGCGCGTCGAGCGTCTCGTCGTGCGCTTCAATCGGTTTGCTCAGTTGAATCTTCATTGCCACCGCCCCTTTTCTCCATTGAACTCGAGCGACGCCTTGCCGTCATCGCCCGTCACTGCCGGTTCACCCACCACGTAGGCGCCGCTTAGCACATACACCCGGCCGTTCTTGAATTCCGCCGTGACCACCATGTCGTCGGCCGACTGAACCTTCCCGAATGGAAAGTTCTTCTCGAACACCGCATCGAGCTTCACGTACGGCACCCGGTCCTCTTCCTTGTACATGCCCGGCAGAATGCTTTCGCGCTTGACATCCGACAGCGGACATTCGACGCCGCCCGTTACCGAAAACTGCTCGCCATCCGCCTTCACATAGACGGTGCCGGCGACCTTCTGACCCATATCGGTCTCCTGAAATGACAGCGGCCCGCACTATGGCGGGCCGCTCGGATTGCACTATCGTCGGCGCCGTCAGGCCGCCGCCGCTTCCGGATACTGCAACCGGAACTGGTTGATGAGCGCAAAGATGCGCAGCTGGTTCACGTAATCCGGCGGGAACAGCACATCGACCCGATTGGGATTGGTCTTGTTGATTTCCACGACCAGATGCTGGGCGAACAGGTCGGCGTTCTCGACAATCCCTGCGCGCTCCAGCTCGTCGTAGGCGGCGATCAGCTCCGCGCGAATGATCTTCGGCGTGACAATCGCAGCCCCTGCACCAAAACGCGTGCCGTCGGCCGCCAGCTTGTGTCGACCGTACTTGCTCGTGATGCGCTGGCGCAGGAACCGCATCACGTATCCGGTCGTATGCAGCGTCTCTGAATCGAGATAGCTGTTGTCCGACTGCCCGTACGCGTTGCGCTGGTACGTCGTCACCGCGCGCTCGATGCGTACCGATCCGTCTGCCGAGCTCGTGGTCGCGATCCCGCTCGTGAGCAACGACTGGCGCTCGTTCAGGATGAAGCGCTTGCCCGGCCGGGCAGCGTCGATTCCAACCAACAGGCCAGTTTGCGTGGGCCGCGCCGGATCGGCCGAAATGAACACCGCCTGCCGCGCGCCGAACGCCGCGGCCTGTTCCCACGCCGGCCGCGGCGAGTCGGGCTCGAAACCGTTGACCGTCATGTGCTGATCGTTGCGCTGACGACCGGCTGCGACCAGTTGACCCGGCGTGCCGCGACGTGCCGAATAAACATGCCCGTACAGCATCGACGACCACGCCCAGCGCCCGGATACGTCGTTCATCCATTCGGCGAACGTATCCAGCGACGTCGGGTCGGTCCACGGCTGACAGATGAATTCGAATTCTTCGTCGCCAACCGCCGCCAGGATGTCGGCCAGCTCGGGTGAGCCCGCACCACCAGCCATCGGTGTCACCGTCGCCGTCAACCCCACCGGCAGGCGTTCGTTCGCAGCCAGGCCGCCGCGGTTGAATTCGACCGCGATGTCGTTGCCCGTGTCGCCTTTCCACTTGCATGTCAACGTGAGCTTCGCCCCGTCGATTGCAGCCTGCACCGGCATATTCACCGTCCCATTGACCGCACCGACGAGCTGCAGCAAGACGTCATCGGCACTCGCGCCGCTCGGCACGGTCACACGCACGCGTCGCCCGGCAATGTAGAGCGACACCAGCCCGGTCTCGCTCGCCTTGCCTGTCACCTCGATTGTGGCTTTCGCCGCCACGCCCTCGTCGACCTTGACCGCGATCCCCCAAACTTCGCCCACCGTGTCGCCGCGGCGCCACATGTCGCTCATCGCGGCCAGCATCGAGCCTTCGCCGGCCAGTGCAATCGCATCGCTCGTGCGCGACAGCAGCGTGAGCGACGGCGCATCCACGACCGCATCGTCGTTCGCCTGACCGATGATCAGGCGCCGCATCGTGCTGCTGCCCGTTGCCGCCGCCGAGTTGTCGATTTCAGCGTAGAACAACGGCACCGCGAGATCGGCCGGAATATTGTTGAAGCTGATCATCCCTTGCTCCCTTTGGTTGCCTTGCCTTGGGCCCCGCCGCTCGGCGTCGTTATCGCAGTCTCGATCGCATCCGGCACCGCCATCTCGATCACATCGCCCGCCCGCACGCAGCGGCGCCAGTACACATTTCGTGGCACCTCCCGCCCATCGGCCGGCAGATCATCACCGCGCAACGGGTCGCGAACGATTCGCCCGTCCGCGGGCTTCACGCGCATCGTTTTCGTCATCGTTCATCCTTCAGCTCAACACGGAGCTCCATTTCGATCCGGCCGTCCGGGCCAGGCTTCTTCAGATTCGGGTCAGCCATCGGGGCAATAGCGTCGACGTGGATGTCGACGCCCTCCAAAGCGGGCAATTGATCCAGCATGTCCTCGTGCCAGGTCTCGGGATCGTCGTCGCCGCCGAGCGTCCACGTCGCCGAAAAGCCGAACCGATAGAGAACGCGAAACCGGTCAGTCGATACGAGATCGCACCCCGTGTACTCGACCGGTTCGTATCGTTCGTCAGGCGTCCAGCCAACGAGCGCGAGTAGCAGCGCCGCGCGTACGTCATGCAGTTCGTCGGCCGCCGCCTGCCCGCGCTCGTTCCCCTGCTTCAGCGCGACGATGACGTCGAACTCGTCGGCAATGTCCTGCCTCGTCCCGTTCTGCAACTGGTTGGGCTCCGGATCGTCGCCGGTCATCACAACGAACGCGGCGGGCATTTCCAGCTTTGTGCTGTCCTCCAGCGCACCCCAATCGATGCCGCCAGATACGCGGCGCTCGAACAATGGACAGAAATCGCGCACGTGCGCGATCATCGGTGAAAGTTTCATGGCAAAAAAGACCCGCGTGAGCGGGCCTCGGTTGAATGTCCTGCGTTACCGAATGTCAAGCGCAGCCGCCAGTGCGGCAGAGAGAATTGTCTTGATTTCGCCGGACTTTTCATCGAGCGCGTCGACCATGTAGTTCGCGCGA
>Ga0105239_10008181_pt1 | contig 11927 bp, 13 predicted proteins | sample KBSC44metaG_FD_92761 | JGI IMG/M metagenome (GOLD analysis project Ga0105239, IMG submission 92761) | Corn rhizosphere microbial communities from Kellogg Biological Station, Michigan, USA - KBS C4-4 metaG | ecosystem: Host-associated > Plants > Roots > Rhizosphere > Soil | place: Michigan, USA...
AACTTGGCGTGGACCGTAAAAAAGTCGATCTGGAAGATTTGGAACAAAGTCATGACGACAGGTTCGCGCGTGCCATCCCGAACCTGCGGCCCCTACCGGGTGCGAGTGAGTTGTTGGCACACCTGCGGCAGGCCCGTGTGCCGATTGCTATCGCAACGACCGGAAATCGCAAACAGACTTCCCTTCTTCTAAAACGTCTTAGACTGCCCAATGGAATCGTGGTTGTGACTGGGGACGACGTGAAGAAAGCGAAGCCCTCACCGGATGTTTTCGTCGCGGCTTCACGAAAACTCAAAATCGGCATCAGCGACTGCATTGTAGTTGGGGACAGCGTATGGGATGTACTGGCGGCGGGACGTAAACGTGCCCTGCCCGTCAGTTTATTGTCGGGCGGGTATGGCAGCGACGAATTGGAGCGAGCTGGGGCCTTCCGCGTCTTCAGTGACCCGCAGGACATGTTAGAGCATCTCGAGCAACTTGGATTACCAGGAAAACAAAGCTAGAGTGCTCGAACTTAATCTGTGTCTCCAACTGAATCGATTGAAAGCCTTCGACAAGGACTAGAATCAAAGAGTATGAATCGCTCCGGCAGTAGATCCCGTTTTCAAAATGGGACTCCATGCGCTGCCCAATTCTTCTGGTTTGCAGCGCTACCCTTCTTCTGTTCCCAACGCCCTTGGTCGTCTCTCAACAGTCACAACCGGTCGCGATCTCCGTGGATTCTGATCTGGATGCCCTCAACGATGAGCTGGAACAATCTTTACTTCAGACATTCATGCCAACCTTCATGACGGATCCAAAAAAATGCTCAGCTGTGCGGCGGAATTCACGGCCGGCATAAGCTCCCCTGAAGTAAGAGCGGAAAACGGCACGATCTACGGTCAAGTCTCGCCTTTAACAACATCCGATCGCGGAGCACCGCTTGTAGAGCTTCATTTCTATCACTTATGGAAAATGCACTGTGGTTCCCACGGCCATCCTTTAGGCGCCGAACACGTCTCCGTTCTTGTCCGATCTCCGCCGTCAGGCGCGAGTTCCACGGCATGGAAGGCCGTTTATTGGTACGCTGCGGACATGAAGATACGGCATGAGATGTAAGTCAGATCACGCGCGCTTCGACCGTGAAAGCAAAAGATCGCGGCGCAACTGTATGGATTTCGCTGGGGACAACACGCATCGTTTCTTGACCCTGAACTTTGTCATCGTGGCTGTGGAAGCGATCGTTGCACCGGATGCAACGACTCACCGTCACGAAGATTGTGAACCTTGAGAAGCGGGAAGACCGATGAATGGATCTTTGTGGACTTCATCGGCGAAATGGCCGTTATCCTCAAAAATGAGAGAGAGAGTGTGTGATTTTCCACCCACTTCGTTGGCACGGCTCGAAGCGCTTCCGCAGACAGACATCGCATGGTTCGATCCCGGACGTCATCCAGCCCAGGGAATGATCGCTATTAGCGATTCAGCCGCTGGGGCAATTGGCACGATTCGCGACGACGCCTTCACCGCTATCTCCGTCGTGAGCGATTCAACTGGCAATGCTCTGGGCAAGAGCTATCAAAAAGCAATTCACGCGATCGGAAATTCCGCGCGTCGGGTGGGAAGTGTCTTACGACGCCAACCGGACCCTGAATGAGTCGCCGAAGACGTGCCGACTTCAGCGAACATGCACACGACATTGCCTTGTCGCTCAGGTTGATAAGTGCCTACATATCGTCAAGACCTGACACCTACTGCCGCCGCCAACCGTTGGTAGAAGGTGTGGGTTTGCCATCGTTCGCGTAACTAATCCATGCCACTATCATTTGGGTACAGTGAAACCTGTAGCACAGACGTGGGAGGAGCAATGCTAAGACTCCTCGCTACAATGAGTGCACGGTAGTGACGGCTCTGGGGGGTTCTGTGATGCAAGACTCATCTACGAATAGTGACAGAGGTGGACAACTCCGATCTTTCAACGCAGTTTGCCTGCAAAACGCTGTCTTGTGCGCCGAGTGCGATTGCGTCACTGATAGTCCGCATGACAGATGCCTGGTTTGTGGCAGCCGGTCTCTGTTTAACATCTCCCGTGTGCTCGGCGGTAGCCTTGCTCGAAACCGCGCTGCCGCGAGCGAACGCCAGACCTCTGAGTCGCCGACAGACGTAGCCAAGCTGGTGTTGAACTTCCCAACGCGGCACGAAGTTCGCAGGGACGTTGCAGTCTGATTGGCCATTGAAACCGGCTCGTCCTGCTGGCGGTTGCCGCGATGTCGCCAATCATTTCTCTGTGCGGAGCCAGCGTTTTCCTGAATGGTCAATAAAGAGCGGATGCCATTGGGTTTCGTGGAATTTTCCATCGGCGAAGGGAGGCATTCATGCCTGCCTACCAACAAGAACATAGGGATAGGAACGTCTCGTCGCAGAAACAGCCAAACAGCTCCCGTGCTTTTATTAGTGCCCGGCGTACCAGCGTTTAATGCAGAGTACGACATTCTCGAAGGACCCCCAACCCATGAATTGCTATGTTGGCCATAACGCTTCTACCTTTCTTCATGCGGCAGCATCGACCACCACTGTGGCCCTGATGCCGCTCTCATATTTCTTGAAGTTGTTTCGGAATAGTTCGAACAATTTCTTCGCATTGGAATCGTAGGCGGCTTTGTCAGCCCACGCCTCGCGAGGTGGGAGGATCTCGCCTGGCACGCCTAAGCATTCAGGAACCACGTTGAAGCCAAAAAACGGATCGGGGAATGTCCTGACGGTTGACAGCATGCCCTTATAAATCGCGCCGATGATGGCACGTGTGTATGCCAGCTTGATACGATTACCGACTCCATACCCACCACCGCTCCACCGGTATTCACCAACAGACACGCGGGTTTTGTGCTTTTTGATTTTCTCTGCTAACAGTTCAGTGTATTTATTGGGATGCCAGACCAGGAATGGCCCTCCGAAACACGGTGAGAACGTCGCGGTTGGTTCTTTGATGCCTACTTCAGTGCCCGCTACTTTCGCGGTGTATCCACTGATGAAGTGAAACATTGCGAGTTTCAGGAGTGAGAGAGCTAACAGGCGGCAGAACTCCGAAAGCATCGCATGTCAGGAAAATTACATTGGTCGGATGGCCGGCAACGCACGGAATGAGACTGTTGCGGATGAAGTTAATCCCATAAGCGCCTCGAGTATTCTCCGTGATGAAAACTCGAATTGGAGGTTAGTCTCTGTGTCCGTTATTGCAGGCATTCCGCCATACTCTAATCACTCTGTTCAGTTAAAAAACTCTCAAGTGACTGATCTTTTGAAATCGTGGATTGAGGTCTCTCGAAAGGTACGCACACCGAGAGTCTGGTTCCTCTTCCATTGATTCCAGTGCCGATTTCCAGCGTTCCACCAAGTTGACGGATCCTTTCATTCATACCACGAAGGCCGACGCCGACCTCGGATGTCGGTCCTGTTTCTGAGTGTCTCTCTGCTGCGATACCTTTGCCATCGTCCTCAACGTCGAGGCAAACGTTGTTCCCCTCAAGCCGGACTTTAATTCTGGCCGTCTTGCTGCCGGAGTGGCGGTGGATGTTAGTGAGAGATTCCTGTACGACGCGAAAAATTGCAGTTTCCAACTCGCGCGAAAGGCGGCCGAAATCATCCGGGATGTCCAGATCCACGCTAATCTTGCTGCGCTTCGAAAATCCCTGTACGTACAAGCGCAGTGCGGATGACAGACCGACCTCATCCAGCAAGGGCGGATGGAGCAGATGGGAAATAGTCCGAACTTCAGTGGAAAGCTGTTGCAGCAGTTCAACAGATTCGCGGATGACTTCGTCGATTTCAGGTCTGCTCTTACCATCCTCCATGATGGGGACAAGCTTCATATTAATGGCCGCGATGATTTGGCCAGCGCTGTCGTGCAACTCGCGCGCTATGTGCCGTCGTTCTTCGTCACGGAGCTGCAACAAACGTGCCGAGAGCAATCGCAGTCCTTCTTCAGCGCGCTTGCGTTCGGTTGCATCCCGAAGTACTTTTGAGAAACCCTGGAGGCGTCCTGCATTGTCCCTCAAAGCAGTGATAACGACATCTGCCCAGAATCGGGAACCGTTTTTCCGAACCCGCCAGCCTTGATCTTCAACGCGTCCTTCGACGGTGGCACGTTCCAGAAGCTGGGCAGGCTTGTTCTGGTTCCGATCTTGCGCCGTAAAGAAAACCGAAAAAGGCTGGCCCAGAATTTCCTCTACGCGGTAGTCTTTGATGCGTTCGGCTCCAGAATTCCAACTCGCGACTCGCCCATCCGGAGTCAACATGATGATGGCATAGTCCTTAACGCCATCCACAAGTAACTGATACCGCTGTTCAGTGTCCGCCAGACGGCGCCTTTGCATTGCAAATCGCCGATCCAGTGTTGACGTCACCACAGCCACTGCGGAAATAAGGACCGTTGTCAAACTGACGCCGGCAAAACCAAGGGTCGAAGTGCTGACCGCATGCGCAGTACCTGGAGTCAAACCAGAAGAAGTAAACCGCGCAGCACCCATTCCGGTGTAATGCATGACAGGAATCGCGGAGCCCATGACTAAAGCAGTGCCGGTCTTCAACCAGATAGAACGAGGTACATCTCCTCTGAAGTGAAACGTCAGCCAGAGTGCGGCCAACGAAATTGCTATTGCGAGGACGACGGATAGCGTCACTATCCACAAGTCATAGTCGCACATTGCGGTCATCCGCATGGCAGCCATGCCTGTGTAGTGCATAGTGGAGATACCGCTGCCCATAATGACGCTACCCACAAGGGCACGAGACCAAGTCATTTGAGAACGGCTGGATACGAAAAGCGCCACGCCGGAGGCCACAATCGCGGCGATCAGAGAAAGAAGCACGGTAGGCCAGTCGTACAGGACTGGTATTGGTAGGCTGAAGGCAAGCATCCCCACGTAATGCATGGACCAGATGCCGAAGCCCATCGCAATCGCGCCACCCGCCAGCCATGCGATTCTCCACTTGCCGCTGGCAACTGTGGTCCGGCCCGCGAGTTCCAAGGCGGAGTACGCGGCACAGACGGCAATCAGCACCGACAGGGTGACAAGCCGATAATCGTAAGAACCGGCCATCTTCGAGTCAAATCTTCTCGCTGAGGTCCTCGAAACACTCCAAACACTCGCGCCGGCTCAGGAGCAACTCGGCGCGAAATGCATGCTGCTGAGTCTGTTTTTTCAAGAGGTCGAGAATAAGAGGCATGGCTTACTCCTTGCAGCGACCGCAAGGAGGCAAGCACAAAGCTTATTTTTATGATGCCATAAAGCGTGATCGGCGCGCCAGAAGCCGTATTCGAGGTCGTCGGCCTTCCGGGATTCTCATCCAAAGGACTCGCGCAACCCTCTGGCATTAACTTTTCCCGATACATCATTATATTTATTAAGGTAGTTAGAAGCTTCTCTTTAGCAGAGGACCGAATAGCATGTCATGCCCAAGTCCCATTCTTAGGGCGACGGTCGCATATTCCTCCACTCTTTAATTTATCCTGCTGCATTTTTCCGCTCGGCATGATGACTCCTCGCTTTCCTCTTTCCCGGCAATCCGGTACTAGAGCGACAGTTCCCGAAGATCAGAACCTCATCACCCGGATTGGATCGAATCTTCGTCCCAACAGGCTGGAACGTGAGAAGAGTCTTAAAACGGGTTTACTCTTCATGTCTTATCATGTCTTACGCAACGCTGATTTCTCCGACGGACCGCAACTCAAGCGGGCAAGTTTCGCCCACATCTGGGCACATGCCTAATACTGGGCAGGACAACACACTCGAGATTATGCGCGCAAGCAGGAAGTGCTTTGGTATCGCCTCTTATTCGCGATTCGACATTGGCATTGAGCTTGCACTCTCCTGGCTGAACGAGGCGGGAGCCAGTTAATAGCCGGAACGGACTCCGCAGCAACCACTACGGGCAACTGAGAGCCGAAAACCCGCGGCCTATCTCCGTCTTTGCGGCCTCTGTGCTACCCCTCGTATCTTTCTTTCTAGGTATTTGGATAGGAGATTTACTCTGAGCACCTTTGACACACTGCCGGGTGAATCGAATGCGCAAATCATCTCGTCGATTATTAACTTGGTCTGTCCACAATGCGGGGGGCGAATGTCGGAATTCCAGTGCGAAGGAAGATGCCGCAGAAACTGGCTGGCGGAATGGGAATGGGCAAATCAGGCGACGAGAAGCCATAGGGGCAAGCCCCTTGGCCGTGCTGGTCGGGCAATACGCTGAGATCGGACACTTCGCTGCGTGTATTCACGCAATGCGAATTGATTGGAGTGCGACGTGTTTCCGTTCACACAGGAGGGCAGACATTGCGTGCAACATCTAGAAACACAAATTGAAAGTGATCAAGGTATCGATTTAGCTTCACGCAAGATCTCATTTCCACAACTGCTGCGTCTTCTGCCCATGGCTTACCGTCTCTCTACCGACGCGCGGACAGACTTTTGCACAACAAAGCAGATGCCGAGGATGCGGTGCAGGATGCGCAATTGGCAGGTTTGCAGCATTTGAACCAATTCAGAGGCGAGGCGTAACTTTCCACTTGAACGGACTCTAAAAAACGGGCCGATCCCGGGAGCCAGAAAACAACGATGGGCAAGAAATCCAAAAACGAGAAGAAACAACAATCAAGGCTGGACAGCAACACCCAACAGTCCGGCGTCAACAACCAACCGAAGATCAGTAAAAATGATTACGCGGCCGAGATTTTCAAGCTACAAGTTGAACTGGTCAAGCTCCAGGACTGGGTCAAGGCGACCAACGCCCGCATTGTGATCATTTTCGAAGGACGAGACGCAGCCGGCAAAGGCGGGATGATCAAGCGCATCATGGAGCGTGTCAGCCCGCGCATCTTTCGCGTGGTAGCCCTCCCCTCGCCGACCGAGAGGCAGAAGACGCAGCTCCCTGCCCAGCGCTACATTGAACAACTGCCCGCCGGAGGTGAAGTCGTCATCTTCGACCGGAGCTGGTATAACCGCGCCGGTGTTGAGTACGTGATGGGCTTTTGTACCGATGAAGAGCACAGACAATTTCTCAGAGACTGTCCAATCTTCGAGGGCTTTCTAGTCAGCCAGGGCATCATCCTTCTGAAGTACTGGCTCGAAGTATCGGAAAAAGAACAGCACAAGCGCTTCCTCGCGCGAATTGAAGATCCTTCCAAGCGCTGGAAGCTTAGTCCTATGGACTTGGAATCGCACCGCCGCTGGTACGACTACTCCCGCGCCCGGGATGCGATGCTTGCAGCTACGGATACAGCAGCGTCGCCCTGGTACATCGTTCCGTCAGACAATAAAAAGCGTGCTCGCCTGAACTGCATTGCGCACATACTCAGCAGCATCCCGTACGAGGAGATTCCTTATACGCCTCCGAAGCTTCCGCCCAGGCAAAAGCCGAAAGGGTACGTAGAGCCGAAGCAGAAGCATCGAACTGTCCCACAGCTCTAGGCCTGCAGCATGTCAAATCATCGGTGCTTCCGTTTCTTACCGGAGTGGCTGATCTCAAGCCGTGCGGATTGGCTGCGGCCCGACATCGTCGCGGGGCTGACTACCGGCGCAGTCATCATTCCCAAGGCGATGGCGTACGCGATGATGGCCGGGCTGCCGGTGCAGGTCGGCCTCTATACAGCGCTGGTGCCGATGATGATATACGCGGTGCTTGGGACCTCACGCGTTCTCAGCGTCAGCACGACCACGACGCTGGCGATCTTGACCGCCGCACAGTTGGGGCAGGCCGTGCCCAACGGCAACCCCGCAGCCCTGCTGAGAGCCTCAGCGACGTTGACGCTTCTGGTGGGAGCGGCACTTTTGCTGGCGTCCGTGCTGCGACTGGGAGTCGTGGCAAATTTTATCTCCGAGCCGGTGCTCGTCGGTTTCAGAGCCGGCATCGGGCTGGTCATTGTGGTGGACCAGATCCCGAAGATTCTTGGCATCCACTTCACAAGAGATACATTCGTTCAGAACGTCCTCTCAATCGTTCACACCCTTCCCAGAACCTCGTTAGCAACGCTGGCAGTCGGGCTTACGATAATCGTGTTTTTGCTGAGCATGGAGCGCTTCCTGCCGAAACTGCCAGCGCCGTTGCTGGCGGTAGCCGGGGCGATAACGGGCGCCTACTTCCTGAATTTGCAGCATCGGGGTGTCGAACTGGTGGGCCACATACCGCCAGGATTGCCCTCGTTGGTGAAACCAGAGCTTTCGTTCATAACCGTGCTGTGGCCCGGCGCATTAGGAATTGCCTTAATGAGCTTCACAGAGACAACTGCGGCCGGCCGAGCCTTTGCGCGAAATGATGAGCCGAGGCCGCGAGCAGACAGAGAGCTCCTTGCAACCGGACTCGCCAATGTCGGAGGCGCGCTCTTGGGTGCAATGCCGGGCGGCGGCGGCACAACGCAGACGGCGGTCAATGTCCTCGCGGGAGCTCGCACGCAATCGGCCGAGATGGTAACCGCGGCGATGGCACTGGTAACAACCCTTTTTCTCACTCCACTCGTTGCGATGATGCCGCAATCCGCCTTGGCGGCGGTGGTGATTGTGTATTCCTTCGGACTCATTAAGCCGATCGAGTTCCGTGAAATTCTTAGCATTCGCAGGACCGAATTTTCATGGGCGATCGTAGCGTTCGCAGGGGTCGTGCTCGTCGGCACGCTAAAGGGAATCATCGTAGCCATAATCGTTTCTCTGGTCACACTGGCGTACCACGTAGCCGATCCTCCCGTATATGTCCTGCGGCGCAAGCCCGGAACCAACGTATTCCGGCCGCAATCGCCGGAACATCCTGAGGACGAGAGTTTCCCTGGCCTTCTGCTGCTGAGGCCGGAAGGTCCAATTTTCTTTGCCAATGCGGCACAGATCGCACACAAGATTGAGCCGCTGGTCAGGGAAGCGCAACCGAAGGTCGTCGCGGTGGACGCTAGCGGAGTTCTCGACATGGAGTACACCGCGCTCAAAATGTTCGCACAAGTTGCGAAGAGGCAAAGTCAGCATGGCATTCAACTGTGGCTGGTTGGTATGAATCCCGGAGTTTTGGCCGTCGTACAACGATCACCGCTGGGGCAGATGCTGCAACGTGAAGGAATGCATTTTAATCTGGAGATTGCCGTTGCACGCTACCTTCGGGATGAACTTGTACCTGAGCAGCCTTGAGTTATGGCGTGTTCGACTCCATCAGCGCCGAGATGAGAATGGCATCACTCTACAGCTTTAGGACGGTGCATGGAGGGTAATCGATTCCCTCCATGCTCAACGGCGTCGTGAAAATACCAATTTCAAACTACAGCGCCGGACTGGCCGAGAGAGTCACGACGGTATAGTGCCGGATCCGCTTCAGGGTGAACTCGAAGACGTTTCCGTGGATAGAGAGGCCAGCGAACTGAGGCTGGGCCGCGTCCGGCGAAAGGACTTTCACTTCCCAGCCGCTCAGATCCTGGACCAGCCCGCTCAGCTCGAGCCGGACTCTCACGTCCTCTGCCGGGGCCAGATGATCGTAGTTGAGCAAGTGAAGAATAAAAGTTCGACCGTCGGGTTTCCGAGTCAACTGGCCCAGCACGTAACCGCGCGGCTCCAGACTGAGGCGGGGCCCTTCGGCAGCGGCTTCGGCGCGTGCCACGATTCCCGACTCAGCCTTCCCGGCCCTGATGATGACGCCCCCGCGGGCGGTAAACATATCCAACCGGGCGCTTTGCTCGCGGCTGAACCTTGGCATGTCGGCCGGTATCACCAGCACCTTGAACCGGTCCAGGGGAACTCCCTTGTCCAGGTGCGCCAGCACTTTGGTCTCGAAGAAGACGCTCTGCTTGAGGAATTCGTCGGCCAGTGGATTCCGCGGCTCTGCGGAAATCAAAGCGATCCGCGCCGCCGGCGCTGCCTGGTCATAGAGATCCGGGTGCTCGACGAGGAAATGATTGTATCGAGCGATCGCCGTCCAAGCCTTCCGGGCCTCCGGCTCGCCTTTGATCACGGCTGAGAGGAATCGGCCCTCGATATTGCGCGAGGTGGCCGCGCCAAATGCATAGGCCTCGGCGATGGAAAGCTTCTGCTCGACCGGGCTGGGGATGCAGCGCTCGCGCGGGCCGCAGTGATAGCGGTCGTTCTCATAAATTAGGGGCTGCCAAAGCTGCTTCTCGCCGCTTAGAAATTTAATATTGCGCGCGTTCTCTACCTGCCAGTGACCGCCCCATACGCCCGGAGTGTCTTTGCCGTCCTCCTCCCAGACCACCTCGTTGCTGTCGTTCATCGCAAAACGATCCGGCGGAATATGGATATTGGCAGAAACCATGACCTTGGGCCGTCCGGTCTGCTGCGCTTTCCGCTCCGCCATCCGCTGGGTGTCATCGAGCAATTGGGCCAGACCTTCGTTGTAACCGATCATGTTGTCCCACATGATCGCGTCCACTCCCGCGTCCACCGCCAGCTCCGCCTTCTTCATAAGATAGGCCCGCCAGCCGGGCTTGCGCGCATCGGCCAGCCGGCGCTTCCAGGAGATTTGCAGATTGGTCTTGGTTGGGCCGGCGTAGAACATGGGAATGCCGTACATCCACAGCCCGTATTTCTTCGTTTCCGGGTCGTCGCGGTAGATGCTCTCGCGAAACATGTTGGAAGCTGACAGGTAGGCCGAGACGTGGATACCGTTCTCGTGGCAGCGGGCGATTACCTTTTTCAGGTTCTCCCGGTTCTCGTTCTCGTCCTTAAGCGACCATCCGCTGCTCCACGTGACCCATATCCAGTTGAACTCCGCCTGCTTGAGCAAGCCGAGCATTTGCTCGAAATCGCGGTCATAGATGTGGGTCAGCACGTCCTTCTCTTCGGCGCTGAACTTGTTGCCCCACCAGGTCCGTTCGGCCTTCCAGCTCTCGATTTGGCCGCCGTCCACCCGGATGAAACGAAAATTCCCCTGTTCCGCCCACGGCGGCACGTTCGGCTTGGCGCGATACAGTTTCGGCGCTGGCTGAAAAGAGTGGGCGGAGCAGAACAGCAGGGACGAGGCGACTAAACCAAACAGTGCAATCCTTTTTCCCATTCGGACACGCTGCATGGTCCTCTTCCTACGCCACAAAAAACACCCCACGCTGGCATACTCCTTCCACGCATAGAGCAAAAGTCGTTCCGCAAATCTATTTCGCGTTCATTTACAAGTTCTGCTGTGAATTCGTGGTGTTACTTTCCTTCAAGCCGAACAGCCGACTATTTGCCGGCTTGAGGCGGATAATTCTTGAACAGCTTGGTCATCGCCTTTTGCAGATTCTTGTAGTTCTTGTCCGGGTCTTTTTTGAGGTCGAGCGTCTTGCTGGCATCTCCGCGCCAGATCAGCTGCTTTTTGGCGGGGTCAAAGAGGTCAACCAACAAAATTCCCACGGGGATAGTCGAAGTCTGGCCCGTTACTGTACCGCTATCCAATCCGCCCCACCCGCCCCATCCTCCCGGACCGCCGCGCGTGCCCCATCCCGATAGGCTGATACCTTTTTCCATGTCGATTACAGCCTGATAGCCGACATAAAGGTCTGCGTCCTTCTCGACCCTGGTGAGACCTTTCTGCGAAAGCTGTTCGTCGATCGATCGTTTAATATCCCGATCGATCAACTGGTCCGGCACGCGGCCCGGGAGGTCAACCCATTGGTAGGTTTTGTATGCTGCAAAGTTGGCGCCTCGGTCATAGTTATAGTGGACATCCTGACCGTAGGCGCCAGCGACTATGAATAAAAATCCTGCAAGCAGTATGTTTGTGAACTTCACTAATATTTCCTTTCCTTGTTGCGGGAGTCCATTCTTACGTTGTTTCTGGTATTGGACATGGCTTGACGTTCCAGATTTCGTTTGCATACTCTGCGATGGTGCGGTCGCTAGAGAACTTTCCCGAGCCGGCCACATTCAAGATGGCCTTGCGCGCCCACTCGTCAGGAGCGGTAAATAACGCGCTCATCTGCGCGTCTGCCG
>Ga0105239_10008183_pt1 | contig 11927 bp, 9 predicted proteins | sample KBSC44metaG_FD_92761 | JGI IMG/M metagenome (GOLD analysis project Ga0105239, IMG submission 92761) | Corn rhizosphere microbial communities from Kellogg Biological Station, Michigan, USA - KBS C4-4 metaG | ecosystem: Host-associated > Plants > Roots > Rhizosphere > Soil | place: Michigan, USA...
GCCTTCAGTCCTCTTTGCAGATCAACGCGCTGAAGCCCGCATCAATCTAGGAGAAGGTCATGGCCGGACCGCGTGTAGTGATAATCGGCGCTGGCATCGTTGGCGCCAATCTGGCCGATGAACTCACCGCCCGCGGTTGGGATCAGATCACCGTCGTCGACCAAGGACCCTTGCCGTTGACGGGAGGCTCGACGTCACACGCCCCCGGTCTGGTCTTTCAAACCAACGGATCACGGACCATGACCGCATTCGCCCAGTACACGGTCGAGAAGTTCGCCGGCATCGATCTCGGCGGCGAATGGTGCTTCAACCAGGTCGGCGGTCTGGAAGTCGCAACGACACCCGAGCGGCTCGCGGAGTTGCATCGCAGGCAGGGATGGGCGACGTCATGCGGCATCGAGGGCACGGTGCTGGACGCCAAGGAATGCGTGCGGCTGCATCCCCTCGTCGACGAGTCGAAGATCCTTGGCGGACTGTATGTGCCGACCGATGGGCTCGCCAAGGCGTCGCGCGTCGTCGTCGCCCTGGCGCAGCGTGCACGAGCCCGCAGCGCGGTGTTCCGCGGCTCCACCAAGGTCACCGGAATCGAGCAAGCCGGCGGTCGCGTCACCGGTGTAGCCACCACGGAGGGAACGATTCCCGCCGACATCGCGGTGTCGTGCGCGGGATTCTGGGGCCCCGACATCGGTGCGATGGTCGGCATGGACGTCCCGCTGCTGCCGCTGGCGCACCAGTACGCCAAGACCGATCAGGTGCCAGAACTGGTCGGGCGCAACACCGAAGCCGCGGAGGCCGGTCTGCCGATCTTGCGCCATCAGGACCAGGACCTGTACTTCCGTGAACACGTCGACCGTCTCGGCATCGGCTCCTACGCCCATCGCCCGATGCCCGTGGATCTGCGCGAGCTGACCGAGTCCGCAGACGTCTCTGCCGCGAGCATGCCGTCGATGCTGCCCTTCACCGACGAGGACTTCGCGCAACCCTGGGAGCAGTGCAAGCTGCTACTCCCCTGCCTCGAGAACTCGAAGATCGAGAGCGCGTTCAACGGTATCTTCTCGTTCACCCCAGATGGTGGGCCGCTGATCGGAGAGTCCTCCGACGTCTCGGGATTCTGGCTCGCCGAAGCCGTGTGGGTGACGCACTCGGCGGGCGTCGCTCGCGCCGTCGCGCAATTGTTGGTGGACGGGCGAAGTGACACCGAATTGCGCGGTTGCGACGTGCACCGCTTCGAGGAAGTTCAGCTCGCACCCGAGTACGTGAGCGAGACGTCGCAACAGAACTTCGTCGAGATCTACGACATCCTGCACCCGCTACAGCCGAAGGCGTCCCCAAGAGACCTGCGGGTCAGCCCTTTTCACGTTCGACAGAAGGAGCTCGGCGCGGTCTTCCTGGAAGGCGGTGGTTGGGAGCGTCCGCATTGGTACGAGGCCAACGCCGACCTGGTCGGTGACCTTCCAGCAGAGTGGGTGCCGCCGGAGCGGGACGCCTGGGCTTCGCAGTTCCACTCGCCGATCGCTGCGGCCGAGGCCTGGCGCACCCGCACCTCGGTCGCCATGTACGACATGACGCCGCTCAAGCGGTTGGAGATCACAGGCCCTGGCGCCCTGCCACTGCTGCAGCGGCTGACCACCGGCAAGATGGACAAGTCCATCGGTTCGGTGACCTACACGCTTCTGCTCGACGAAACCGGCGGCGTCCGCAGTGACATCACCGTTGCACGACTGCGCGACAACCACTTCCAGGTCGGAGCGAACGGCAACATCGATCTCGACTACTTCCAACGGCACGCGGCGGCTGACGACGGCGTGCAGGTCCGCGACATCACGGGAGCGACCTGCTGCATCGGGCTGTGGGGCCCGCGGGCGCGCGACGTGGTGCAGGCACTCAGCGCTGACGACTTCTCGAACGAGAACTTCAAGTACTTCCGAGCAAAGCGAGTACGGATCGCAGGCATCCCCGTCACGGCGATGCGGCTGTCCTACGTTGGCGAGCTGGGCTGGGAGCTCTACACGACCGCCGATTACGGCCTGCGGCTCTGGGATGCGTTGTGGGCTCAAGGCCAAGAGCACGACGTGATCGCCGCCGGGCGCGCCGCCTTCAACAGCCTGCGCATGGAGAAGGGCTACCGCTCGTGGGGCACGGACATGACCACCGAACACAACCCCTATGAGGCCGGGCTTGGCTTCGCGGTGTCTGCGCAGAAGACGGACTTCGCCGGATACGAAGCACTGCAGGGTGTTTCGGATTCGACGGTCGACCGCCGGCTGGCCTGTGTGGTCGTCGACGACGGCCAGTCGGTAGTGCTCGGACACGAGCCGGTCTTCCTCGACGGCAAGCCAGTCGGTTACGTCACCAGCGCAGCATTCGGCCACACCGTCGCCGCGCCGATCGCCTACGCCTGGCTGCCGGCCTCGGCCATGCCGGGCACGCAGGTCGAGATCCAGTACTTCGACCGGCGCATCGCGGCCACGGTGGCAGCCGAACCGCTCGTCGACCCCGAGATGAAGCGGATCCGGGCCTGACCGCCATTTCCCGACCCTCTGCCGAAAGCACACGCATGCGACAGAACACCATCACCGCGTTCTTGGACTCATTGGCCGACCGCACCCCCGCACCGGGAGGCGGCGCCACCGCTGCCCTACACCTGGGCCAGGCAGCCGCCCTGGTGTCGATGGTCGCGCGTTACAGCACCGGTCCCCGATACGCCGAACACGCCGAGTTGATCGATCGGCTGTGCTCGTCGGCTGACGAGATCCGTGAAAAGGCACTCCATTTCGCCGAGGCCGACATGGCGGCGTTCAGCTCGGTGATCGATGCGTACCGTCTGCCCAAGTCGACGGAAGACGAAGCGGCCGAACGTGATCAGGTCATTGCAACGGCGCTGACCAACGCGGCCAGCGTGCCCGCCGACGTCCTCGCTTCGGCAGGCGCGGTGATCGAGCTCACCGACCAGTTGCTACCCGTGGCCAACAGGACGGTGATCAGCGACATCGCCGCCGCAGCAGAGGCAGCACGCGCCGCCGCCGCCACGGCACGCGTCAACGTCGAAGTGAACCTTGGCGGGATCCCGCCAAGCGATGCACGCACCGCGCTCACCGATGCCCTCACCAATGTCGATGCCATGGTCAGTCAAGCCGACAGGATCACGACCGACGTACGAAAGCAGCTGAACTCTTGACCACGATCATCGACGGCACCCGCCTTGCGGTTGCGATCCGCGACGACACTGCCGAAGCCGCACGCGATCTGACGGCTCGAGGTTGCACACCCAAGGTTGCCGTGGTACTCGCCACCGACGACGAGTCGACGGCGTGGTACGTGCGTTCGATCGCCCGGGCCGCGCAGAAGACCGGAATCGCTTGCGACATAGTCGATGTCGGTCCATCGGCCAGCAACGCAGAATTGCGCAACGCCCTCACCGCCGTCAGTCACGATCCCGACGTGCACGGAGTCATTCTCCAGACCCCCTTGCCCGCAGATGCCGACCTGGACACGTTGCGGGAGGCGATCGATCCAGCGAAGGACATCGACGGCGCCAATCCCGTCAGCCTGGGACGACTCGTCGCGAACCTTCCTGCCTTCGCGCCGTCCACGGCGCAGGCGGTGATGGCATTGCTCGCGGACTACGGTATCGCACTCCGTGGCAAAACCGTTGCGGTGGTTGGCAGATCGACCGTCGTCGGCGCCCCCACGGCCCAGCTTCTCACCCGCGCCGACGCGACGGTGACCGTCTGCCATCGACACACAGTCGACCTCGCCGCGCACACTCGCGGCGCCGAGATCGTGATCGCCGCGGTCGGCATGCCTGGTCTGATCGCGGCAGAACACATCGCCGACGGCGCCATCGTGATCGACGTCGGCACCACGGCTACCGATGACGGCCGCCTACTCGGCGACGTGGACGCCGCAAGCGTCGAAGGTCGCGCCGCGGCGCTGACTCCGGTACCTGGCGGCGTCGGGCCGGTAACGACGGCCCTACTCCTGCAGCACACGGTCAAGGCTGCGACCGGTCAACTGGCCCAAGCGACTTCGCCCGACCTCGCAGGTGCCTCCGGCCGGCATCGGTAGGGCGCGGCCTCAGTGCCCTCGCGCGATCCATTCGGCGAGATGGGGGGCCTCGGCGCCGATCGTGGTGCCGTCACCGTGCCCGGTATGCACCCGGGTGCCCTCTGGCAGGGTGAACAAACTTTCGCGGATGGAGTCCACGATGGTGGGAAAGTCGGAGAACGACCGTCCGGTGGCGCCGGGCCCTCCGCTGAACAAGGTGTCACCGGAGAACAGGACTCCCGCCTCTGGCACGTAGAGGCAGCAAGACCCCGGCGAGTGCCCTGGGGTGCGGATGACCTCGATCTCGGTGCCTGCCACGCCAATTCGCTGGCCGTCCTCGAGACGCCAGTACGGATCTTCTGGGTGGGTCATCTTCCACAGGACGTCGTCGCCGGGATGCAGCAGCACCGGGCAGTGCAGCCGCTCGCCGAGCTCCGGGGCGACGGTCACGTGGTCATTGTGGCCATGCGTGCAGACGATCGCAGTCACGTTGCGGCCGGCGACGGCGTCGATGATCGGCAGGGCCTGATGTGCGGCGTCGATGATCACGACATCGCTGTCGTCACCGACGAGCCAGATGTTGTTGTCGACCTCCCAGGTGCCGCCGTCCAGCTCGAAGGTTCCCGTGGTGACCACGCGCTCGATGCGCAGCGTCGCACTCACAGGACCACCACCGACCGGAGGACCTCACCGGCATGCATGGTGTGGAAGGCATCTTCCACGTCGTCGATCTTGATCCGCTCGGTGACGAACTTCTCCAACGGCAGCCTGCCCTGAAGGTAGAGGTCCACCAGGGTCGGGAAGTCACGTTCGGGCAGGCAGTCGCCATACCACGACGACTTCAGTGCGCCCCCGTGGGAGAAGAAGTCGACGAGGGGCATCTCCAGAGTCATGTCGGGTGTCGGTACACCGACCAGAACTACGGTGCCCGCGAGATCGCGTGCGTAGAACGCCTGCCTCCACGTCTCGGGTCGCCCGACGGCGTCGATGACCACGTCGGCGCCGAAGCCACCGGTCAGCTCACGCACCGCTTCGATCGTGTCCACCTTCGCGGCGTTGACGGTGTGGGTGGCGCCGAGGTCGGCAGCCCACTGAAGCTTCTTCTCGTCGCGGTCGATCGCGATGATCGTCGATGCGCCGGTGAGCCGCGCGCCCACGATGGCGGCATCGCCGACACCGCCACACCCGATGACCGCGACCGAGTCCCCTCGCCCGACATTGCCGGTGTTCATGGCAGCTCCCAAACCCGCCATCACACCGCAACCCAGTAGGCCGACGACGGCGGGATCGGCGGTGGGATCGACCTTGGTGCACTGGCCTGCGTGTACCAGGGTCTTGTCGGCGAACGCGCCGATGCCGAGTGCAGGCGTCAGTTCGGTGCCGTCTTCGAGTGTCATCTTCTGCGTCGCGTTGAACGTGTCGAAGCAGTACTGGGGGCGGCCGCGCTTGCAGGCACGGCATTGCCCGCATACCGCGCGCCAGTTCAGCACGACGAAGTCGCCCTCCTGCACGGAATCGACTCCTGCGCCGACGCTTTCGACGAATCCGGCGGCCTCGTGCCCAAGCAGGAAGGGGAACGCGTCGTTGATGCCGCCTTCGCGGTAGGTGAGATCGGTATGGCACACGCCGCAGGCGGCGATCTTCACGACCACCTCACCTGGACCGGGATCGGGAATCGTGATCGTCGCGATCTCGACGGGCTCGCCCTTGGCGCGGGCGATGACACCTCGAACCTGCTGCGGCATGTGGACTCCTCACTCTCGTTGCATGACGTATGCGGACACAACCACCGAACTGCCTTGACGCTGTAGCGGCGTTCCAATAGTCTGCCATTGATATATCAGTATGTACAGACTGATCTGTCAGTTCTTCAGATCTGTCGACACCTAATCGCCGAGGAGGCGTCATGTCCAAGTCGTTCACGTTGACAGTGACGTGCGCACAGCGCCCCGGCATCGTCCATGCCGTCAGTTCTTTTCTGCTGCAGCACAATTGCGATATCGCAGAGCACCAGCAGTTCGACGACACGGAGAACGGCACGTTCTTTCTGCGGACGTCGTTCGTGCCGGTGGACGACATGGACGTCCAGACGCTCACCCGCGAGTTCCAGACGACGGCGACCGAGTTCGGGATGAGCTTCGAGTTCAGCAGCGACGAGCCCGCACGCGTGGTCGTGATGGTGTCGCGCATGGGCCACTGCCTCAACGACCTCATCTTTCGCTGGCGGGCGGGCAGTCTCGGCGGCGACATCGTCGCAGTGGTGTCGAACCATCCCGACCTACGCCGAATGGCTGAAGCCGCGGACCTGCCGTTCTTTCACATTCCGGTGACGCCGGCGACCAAGTCACAGGCAGAGGAAGAACTGTTGCAGCTGGTCGACCGCTTCGACGCCGACGTGGTGGTGTTGGCGCGCTACATGCAGGTGCTCTCCGATGACGCCTGCCGCGCCCTGTACGGCCGCGCGATCAACATCCACCACTCGTTCCTGCCGGGCTTCAAGGGCGCCAAGCCGTACCACCAGGCGTTCGATCGCGGCGTCAAATTCGTTGGGGCCACGGCACACTACGTCACGGCCGACCTCGACGAAGGGCCGATCATCGAGCAAGAGGTCATCCGGATCGACCACTCGTACGACCCGGGCCGACTGGCGACCGTCGGCCGCGACGCCGAGGCACTGGCGCTCTCACGTGCAGTCCGCTGGCACTGCGAACGGCGCGTTCTGTTGTACGGCAGTCGCACCGTCGTCCTCCGTTGACGGGTGGCGACGTCGGGTCACAGGATTTCGCGGATGGCCTTCTCGAAACCCTCGATGTGCGCCAAGGTCAACGCCGCGGCGGTCTCCTCGTCGCCAGCGACGATGGCCTTCAACAGCGAGACATGTTCTCGCACATGCTCACCGACGCCGGGTAGCCGGTCCAAGAACAGGCACCAGATTCGGGTGGCGTGGGAATCCAGGCTGACGAGGATGTCCTCGAGATGCGGGTTGTTCGCGGCGCGATAGATCTCGCGGTGAATTCGCACGTCCTTGCGCAGGAGCTCCCTGGACCCTTCGCTGTCGTCGAACGTCGGGATCTCGTCGGCCAACGCCGCTAGCCGTTCCCGCACGTCGGCAGGCGCCGTCCGCGCCGCGCGCGACGCCGCGACGGGCTCGAGCTGCTTGCGAATTTCGGAGATGTCAGCCAGATCGGTCATGTCCACGGGCGTGGCAAACGTGCCACGGCGCGGGAACGCAACGACGAGGCGTTCCCGCTCGAGGCGTTTGAGCGCCTCACGCACCGGCGTCCGGCCGAACCCCAACTCGGTGGCCAGGCGATCGTCGTCGATCGGCTCGCCCGGCCGGATGTCGAGCATCACCAATCGATCTCGGACGAGCTCATAGGCCTGGTCGGCATAGGAGCCGCTCGGGGCAAGCACCTCTGCGGTCACTGCTCACGTCTCCTCGGTCGTTCTTGACATGTCTAGCTCTTGACCATTCTCCGCTATTGATCGTACCCTACCCACAGACTGATATATCAATATCCGACTACTGGGCTTCTAGAAGGGCTTCCGATGACTCAATCAGGCACGGGTGCGGTGCGATGACGGGCCAGCCCCCCGGCGCTCATCTGCCTGACCACCCGGATTTCCTCTGGCGCAACCCAGAGCCGAAGTCCTCCTACGACGTCGTCATCGTCGGCGGCGGTGGGCACGGCCTCGCGACCGCTCACTATCTGGCCAAGAACCACGGCATCACGAACGTCGCCGTGTTGGAGAAGGGTTGGCTCGCGGGCGGCAACATGGCCCGCAACACCACGATCATCCGGTCGAACTACCTGTGGGACGAGAGCTCCAAGATCTACGAGCACTCCCTCAAACTGTGGGAGGGCCTCGAGGAGGACCTCGGTTACCCGATCCTGTTCAGTCAGCGCGGCGTGCTCAACCTGGCGCACACCCTGCAGGACGTGCGCGACAGCGTGCGCCGGGTGGAGGCCAACAAGCTCAACGGAGTCGACGCCCAATGGGTCGAACCCGACGAGGTCAAGAAGCTGTGCCCGATCGTGAACATTTCCAGCGACATTCGCTATCCCGTACTTGGCGCGACGTATCAACCGCGTGCTGGGATCGCCAAACACGACTACGTGGCATGGGGATTCGCGCGTCGCGCCGACGAGGCCGGCATCGACATCATCCAGAACTGCGAAGTCACCGGATTCAGCACCGACGGCGACAAGGTCACCGGCGTACACACCAATCTGGGCACCATCGCGGCCGGCCAGGTGGCGCTGTGCGCGGCCGGACATACCTCGACGCTCACCGACATGTTGGGCATCCGCACGCCGCTGCAGAGCCATCCGCTGCAGGCGTTGGTCTCCGAGCTGCTCGAGCCGGTGCATCCGACCGTGGTCATGTCGAACGCCGTGCACGTGTACGTATCCCAGGCCCACAAGGGCGAATTGGTGATGGGCGCGGGTGTCGACTCGTACAACGGCTACGGGCAGCGGGGCGCCTTCCACATCATCGAGCGACAGATGGCCGCAGCAGTCGAACTGTTCCCCGTCTTTGCGCGCGCGCACCTTCTGCGTACCTGGGCGGGCATCGTCGACACGTGCCCCGACGCCTCACCCATCGTCGGGCGCACGCCGTACGACAACGTCTACCTCAATTGCGGATGGGGCACCGGCGGGTTCAAGGCGACACCGGGGCTTGGGTGGTGCATGGCCGACACCATCGCCAATGACCAGCCGCACGAATACATCGCGCCGTTCACGTTGGACCGGTTCGTCACGGGTGCGCTCGTCGACGAGCACGGTGCCGCTGCCGTGGCCCACTGACCCACATCGTCAAACCCGAGGAATTCCCATGCAATTGATCGAATGCCCGTGGTGCGGGCCCCGCGAAGAGACGGAGTTCCACTACGGCGGGGAGGCGCACGTCGCCTATCCAGCCGATCCGCAATCGCTCACCGACGAGCAATGGGCACAGTTCGTGTTCTACCGGGCCAATCCCAAGGGCCTGTTCGCCGAACGGTGGAGCCATCACGTCGGGTGCCGCCGCTGGTTCAACGCGATTCGTGACACCGCGACTTACCAATTCCACGGCGTGTACCGCCTCGACGAGCAGAAGCCGAGCCCCTCATGACCGCACCATTACGCACCGCCGGTGGCGGCCGCATCGATCGCACCGTCACGCTCGACTTCACATTCGGTGGCAGGGAACTAACCGGCCATGCCGGGGACACCTTGGCTTCGGCCCTGTTGGCCAACGGAATTCATCAGGTCACCACTAGCATCAAGCTCGGCAGGCCGCGCGGCATCACGGCGGCGTGGGCCGAAGACGCCGGCGGTCTGGTGCAGGTGGAGGCGCCGTTCCCAGAGCCGATGCTCCTGGCGACCACCATCGAACTGTTCGACGGTCTGGTGGCCCGAGGCATTCCCGGTCAAGGCAGGCTCGCCGAGGTCGGCGACTCCGCAAAGTACGACGCCAAGCACGTTCACACGGACGTCCTGATCGTTGGAAGCGGCCCAGCCGGCCTGCGCGCGGCGCTGACTGCCGCACGGGCCGGCGCGCGCGTGGTCGTCGTCGACGAGCAGAGCGAACCCGGCGGAGCACTGCTTGGCAGCACCGACAAGATCGACGAAACGCCTGCCCTCGATTGGGTCGCGGCCGTACAAGACGAACTGGCCGGGTTTCCCGACGTACTGCACCTGCAGCGCACGACCGCGTTCGGCCACTACGACGACGGGTTCGTACTCGCGCTGGAGCGCCGCACCGACCACCTCGGCGGCGACGCCCCGACAGCTCTTAGCCGCCAACGGATTTGGCGCATTCGGGCACGGCACATCGTGGTGGCCACCGGCGCCCACGAACGCCCGGTCGTCTTCACCGACAACGACCGCCCCGGCATCATGCTTGCCGCTTCGGCCCGTACGTACCTACACCGATACGGCGTCAAGGTCGGAGAGCAGGCAGTCGTATTCACGACGAACGACAGCGCCTACGCCGCCGCGATCGACCTGCACGACGCGGGGGTCCGGATCAACGCCGTCGTCGACGCCCGCCCCGAGGCGCCCCAGGCGTGGAAGGCCGAATGCGACAAGCGGGGCATCTCGGTGCGAACCGACTCGGTGGTCACTGGAACGCGTGGCGAGCAGCGTGTCACCCATGCACTGGTGAGTCGCCGTGTCGATCATGGCGAGACCGTGCCGCTGTCATGCGACGTGCTCCTGGTCAGCGGAGGGTGGAACCCGGCAGTCCACCTGTTCAGCCAGGCCCGCGGAAAGCTGCGCTACGACGAATCCCTCGGTGCGTTCCTGCCCGCAGAGCAGTTGCCAGGGGTCTCGGTCGCCGGTGCGGCCAACGGTGTCTTCGACTTGGCGAGCTGTCTACGCGCGGGCCGAGCGGCCGCCGCGGCCGCGTTGGCCGATCTGGGTTTCGCCTCCCCGTCCGTGCGTGAGGTCCACACTCGCGGCGGCGACGCTGCGACCCCACCCATTGTGTTGTGGCGGGTTGCCAACGTCGAACGCGAGGATTCCCAGTTCGTCGACCTGCAGAGGGATGCGACGGTCGCCGATCTGGCCAGAGCGGTTCGTGCAGGCATGCGTTCGATGGAACACATCAAGCGCTACACCACGATCGGCACGGCTCATGATCAGGGCAAGACGTCGGGGGTCATCTCCTCCGGCATCACCGCCGAACTGCTTGGCACCCCGATCGAGAACCTCGGCACCACGACGTTCCGGCCGCCATACACTCCTGTGGCCTTTGCCGCGCTGGCCGGCCGCAACCGTGGCACGCTGTTCGACCCCGAACGCGTGACCGCACTGCATGATTGGCACGTCGGCCGCAACGCCGTCTTCGAGGACGTCGGCCAGTGGAAGCGGCCGCGCTACTACCCGCTGCCCGGCGAAAGTATGGAGACGGCGGTGCTGCGCGAGTGTGCGGCCGTTCGTGCGAGTGTCGGAATCCTCGACGGCTCCACGCTCGGCAAGATCGACGTCCAGGGACCGGATTCCGGTGCGCTGCTGGACATGATCTACACGAACATGATGAGCACCCTGAAGGTGGGCATGGTCCGGTACGGCGTCATGTGCGGCGTCGACGGCATGGTCATCGACGACGGCACCGTCATGCGGCTGGCCGACGACCGATTCCAGATCTTCACCACCACCGGCGGGGCGGCCAAGATCCTCGACTGGATGGAGGAATGGCTCCAAACCGAATGGCCGCACCTGAAGGTGCGGCTGACGTCGGTCACCGAACAGTGGGCGACGTTCCCGGTCGTTGGGCCGAAGTCACGCGACGTCGTTGGCGCCGTGTTCGGCGACCTCGACGTGAGCAACGAGGCATTCCCCTTCATGGCCTGGCGTGACACCCAGCTCGACGGTGTGCCGGTGCGGGTCGCCCGGGTCAGCTTCTCCGGGGAGCTGGCGTTCGAGGTCAACGTCGACGGCTGGCACGCGCCTGCGGTGTGGGAGCGCCTCATCACCGCGGGCGAGAAGTTCCGCATCACGCCGTACGGCACCGAAACGATGCACGTGCTGCGCGCCGAAAAGGGCTACCCCATCATCGGCCAGGACACCGACGGCACCGTCAGCCCGCAGGATCTCGGCATGGACTGGGCGGTGTCGAAGAAGAAGCCCGACTTCATCGGCAAGCGCTCGTTCAGCCGCCAGGAGAACCTCAACCCGCTGCGCAAGCAGTTCGTCGGGCTGCTGCCGGTTGACGCGCAAACGGTGCTGCCGGAGGGTGCGCAGATCATCGAATACGTTGAGAGCGGCGTGATTCCGCCCCCACCCGTACCGATGCTCGGCCACATCACGTCCAGCTACCTCAGCGCGGAACTGGGCCGCCCGTTCGGCCTGGCCCTGGTCAAAGGTGGGCGGTCGCGCATCGGCGACACC
>Ga0105239_10008185_pt1 | contig 11925 bp, 10 predicted proteins | sample KBSC44metaG_FD_92761 | JGI IMG/M metagenome (GOLD analysis project Ga0105239, IMG submission 92761) | Corn rhizosphere microbial communities from Kellogg Biological Station, Michigan, USA - KBS C4-4 metaG | ecosystem: Host-associated > Plants > Roots > Rhizosphere > Soil | place: Michigan, USA...
AGATAAGAGTGTTTGCCCTGGCTCCCTTACATCCTCCCGGGCCATTTGTTGGGAGCCCGGCTCCGTTGGATAGCCTAGGTGTTGAGTAAGTAGTAGTAGCAGTAGCGAGTAGTGGTGTTAGCGATAGTTGTAGCACATAATAGCATCTCATGCAAGATAGTCCCTGTTCCCTGACCCAACCTTGCCCATAAAACAACGACAAGCCGTGCAAGCAATGTCAAAATCCACAACCCCCCACAAATATCCTAGAACAATAATAGTAACCCTGAACCAAAAAACATGCCTCGCTATGCAATGCGACTGATTGGTATAATAATGAAAAGCTGCCGAGGTATCCTTTTTCGAATTGACAAAAATGGAAAAGAAAAGCAAGTGAAACCATAGTGCGGCAAGGACCAGGTTGGAAACAAAATGGTTCCTAGCGTTTTCGAGATCGTGATCGGTCGTAATTCGATGCTCAGGAAAGGTATATGCATTGGTCAACCAGTTGCCGCCCTTCATTGAGTCAACGTCCATAATTCTTAATCGGACCTCTCCCCTGGGGCGTGTGGATCAGGTCTTGACCTTCTTCGCATCTCCCTCTCTATCCTGCATATCAATACTTGTCTTTCTCTTCTCTCCGTTGGACTCGTTCGCGGCGTCTCTGCTGCCGAAACCTAGTCCTGACCTGGCATCTGCTGGGGTGGGAAACACCAACGGACTAGGCAAAACGGCCGAGTTTAGAGTATTTCGTCCCGAGTCGTACCACTCACTGAAGAAATTGCTTGGGCTCGGTAAGAGGTCGTTGTTCATGTACCGACTCGGTAAAGCTGAGATGGGAGTCTCAATATTATTTCGATTATCACCATAAGCATCCCGATTTTGATTTGAAGTTGGCGGAGGAGGTCGAGCAAAAGGATTCGGAGGTCCCGACGCGCCTGCTGACATTACTGCCGAGGCGCTAGGGGAAGGTGGGGGGAGTACGATGTGATCTCCACCCCTAGCAGGATTTGCTGACGGCCCTGCTGATTGTAGAGGCGACCCGCCACTCGGAGAATCATTGTCCTCGGCTTCTGATGGGATCTGAAGATTCAATTTTGGTCTAGCCCCAGATTTGGAACCTGAAGTGTTTGTCCTCTGTGGAGGGGCAAATTCAGGCACTGTGGTCTGTGACTGGCTGTTGGGTTGAGAAGACGGTCTTGGGATAGAGGGGACTGTAATGCTCCTGGGCGGCGGTTTGATATCAACTGATTCCTCTTCCCGTTTAGTCTTTGGAGGATCCGGAGCTCCGAAGAAATGCTGTGCTAGAACGGATCCCCCCTCATCGATTGGGGTAAAAATACTTCGAGATTTGGAGGACACATGTTTTGGCTGTGGCGGACTGCTCTGCTCCGGTGGTCTGAGAGACTGGTTCTCGGGTCGAGGTGAAGTCCGTGGCTGTTGCTGGGGCTTGGTTGGTGGCTGTAGAGTAGGCTGCGATATTGTGGGAGGAGGCGGGGGTGGTTGGGATACTCGTCGCTGCTCCTGTAGATATTGTTGATGCGCCTGTTGCATTTGTTGGTGGGTTTGTGTAGGCGGAGGAGGTGTAGGTTGAGGGTGCTGGTGTGGCTGGGGAGGGAACTGCTGATATTGCGGTTGAGGAGAGGGATGAGGGGGGCCGATAGCAGCTGCCTGGGGATTGTATATGGGTGGATTCGGCACATAGGCAAATCCATTTTGAGGTGGAGGTGGTGTAGGATGGGGCTGTTGTAGAGGAACAAGATTTGAACTGGTCCTGCGGACCATATTCTGTGAAGGCGGTCTGGAAATCATATGGGGAGGTTGAGGTGTGGGATGGCGAGGCTGAAACATGCCGTTTGGCATAGGAGGAGAGACAGAAGCCATGGGCTGTTGAATGTGAGCGAAGGAGTTGTGGTGTTGCATGTGAGGAAGGGCGTGCTGAGGCGGAAGAGATTCCTCTCTGGCATGGGCAGGCACATCCTCCTCGTCCTCCTCGTCGTCATCGTCATCACCACCGCCGCCGCCCTTATTCTTGAAGTCTATAGGCCCCTTGTGCTCGTGTGGTTGTCCATACTATTAATCATGTCAGTATTTCAGGGTTGGGGAAGGCGTAGGAGCCGCCAACGCACGTATTGATATCGCCTCAGGGTCTCGTTGATGTCCCCCGAGGAAAACTCATAGAGTTTCTTGTTATGGCCAAAGATGATTACCGCGACATCGACTGAACACAGGACGGAAAGCTCATAGGCTTTCTTGAATAGACCGCCCTTTCGCTTGAGGAAGGTCCTGGATTGACATTAGCAGACGATCAGGCGCAGTGATGCGGCGGAGTCTTGGGGTCAGCTACGTACACGGAACGATTGCGATCATCCTTGATTGCTCTGATTTCAATTTTCCTCCGACCCATGATTGTATATTATTTCAGCGCATGCGCCAACCCAAGTATTGCCGAGGGGACAGAGATATGTTGTTGGGGCGCGGTCTTAGCAGCAGAGCTTGTTACAGCAGCAAAGGATATGAGGGCAAGGAGGGCAAGACAGGACGACGATCAGAACAGGAACGAGGAAATCAAGACAAAGAAAGGGCAGGGTGCGCAGATCTGTTGTTGAGGGCCGAATGGTCGACCTAAGATGGACGGATATGCCCTTTGTGAAGGGTGGAAGTGGACGTCGGTGGATCAATATACGCCGACAGGCACAATCGAGTCCAACAAAGAGCTGGATCGGAAGTCGGGACTAAGAGGTGGTAGAGTAACGGCCCTCGAAACAAGCACTATGGTCGTTCAGGCGGGCCCTATTTGACGATCACAGGAAAACTGAATTGGGAATGGGAAATACCGGGGAATGCGTTTGGTGGATGGTGGATGGTAGGATGGGAGTGCTAAAGATAGAAAAGTTCGAAGAGAGCAGAGGAAGAGGCGTGGAAGGTTAAGAGAAAGTGAGAGGAGGGCGGGCGAGAAGAGAAAAGAGTGGGTGGTGGGCGGTGGGCGGTGGGCGACATGCACGCAGTGTGAACTGCAGGCCACCAGTAATTGATTAGTGCGAGGAGTGGACTAGTTGGGTAGGTAGTAACCAGTCACGACGGGCCAACTGCTCCTCGTAACCCGTAACCACTAGTTATGCACACGCGTAGTACTCAAAGCAGCAAGCGACCTCTGCGCGACTTTGGTTAGACGACGGGCCTGGCCTCTCACCCACTTCTAACCAGGCTGCTTCTGAGGAGACATACAACCTACAGTCCTTACTTACTCGTACTCCGTCCATACAGACTTCCGGGCGCCAGACCAAGTGCCTTGTCTTGAGTCCTGGTCTCTCAGTCAGGTAGGGCAACAGCAGCATGCCCTCATTCGGTGGATGCCTTGCATCAAATATCACAACTGACCACTTTACTACATGCACGTTCTCGCCCTAAACCTGCCTTTCTGACCCCAAGAACCGGGAAAGCGCTCGAGGATCGAGAGTTCATTGATCCACTAACTTGACTCGGAAACTGAGGACGAGAAGAAGCATCAAAAGCCATGCACGCACGTCCACCGTCGATGAGACACAAGACCACTCTGCTGAGCCTGTAGCACCCTAAACAAACTGGGCAATATTCATGCGTCAAGATCGATCTTACTATCTTACCAATATGCACCAAAAATGTTGCTAGGGGAAACCCATGTACAAAGAGAGGGCCGATACGCAAGCACGGTAGGCGCAGTCCAACCTCCACCGAAAGGCCGATTCGTCGCAGGTCCTGCTGCCATACTCCATTCTAAGGATGGAGGCCTCTCCTACCAGTTGCAAGCCGCGAGTTGTAACAACGATGAATGTCAGTGAAGACCGGGATCCGAGATGTAAGGCCCGGAGAATAACATCAAATTTAAACCTTTTTAATGCCGCACTAGCTTCCTTGGGGACGACCTTGGGTGCCATCAAACCAGGGCGTTGAGTTAGCGGGGAGTTGTGAGGGGCACCAGCCACCATCGCCCCCGAAAGACCAGCGACGAGTAACGAGTCTAGGGAGTACATCTACAGGCCATGCTCAAATTACATGCCTACACGCTGAACAGGGCATTTATCATTGGGTCCCAACTATTGCTTTCCATTGGAGCACATGCCTAAAGTTTTGGTGTTGGCCTCGACATGAAACAACAGAAATGTCCTGTTCAATCTCACCTGAGGCCATGAAGGAGCAGAGAAAACCGAGAGCTTGTGTTATCTGATCTCGCTCCCATCAGATAACTCGCAGCGAAGCCACTTGCATTCAAGGTAACGAGGACGAGTCCTCCGTATTCTCCTAGATACCTTAGGTACTCCAGACCCTGACACTGTACGACCTACTTGAGGGAGTGAACGAAGGAAACAATGCATTTAAGCGCCCAAGTGGTGGGCCTCATTGCATGTGGCTGGAGACCCTGACTAGCCCAGGCGAAAACCACACCAGCGTTTCAGGTTTTCCACGGGGTTCGTGGAAGACATGGGCTCCCACACCTTCAAAGTTGCACGTGCAGGCCAAGCGCCAAGGTTTCTGACCCCACCAGTCAGGGCTCCTGAAGGATCGCTAAGCGCCCTATTTTTAGATATCTCGACCCCCCCACCACCTCGTAGATCTCGAGTTTGATAGAGCTCTGACCATATGTTGTTGGCCGCCTTTCTGCACCTTGTTGACGCACATTCGTTAGCTAGCTTAACTGATGGAACCCCACTTCCGCTCACTCTTCAAATGGCCTTTCAAGAGCCGAGCCTCGATCACACTCCTCTAGGCTAGCTCCCTTCGATCAACTTCCCGAGGTCGTTTGCTAGCCGAACTGGGTACTGACTTCTAGTCTTCCTGGGCATCTATCTCGAGGTAAGACGCCACTCCACGACGGCGATGTTCCTCATTGTTATCACATTCAGCAAACACTTGACCGAATGAGCAGCCTAAGATGGCAAAGAGATGGATAGACTAACACTAGAGTTATCGTCGCCTGCCGTGCGAGGATCGTCTCTGGCGAGGAGAGGTAGGGATCGAGTTCACGATTGATGACTTTGCGTATAGAAAGTATCTACCTTCCTACCTGGGGATGTACATCCTTGGGTAGGAAGGGAGTAGAGTACCTGTCAGTCTTGGGTGCGAGTTGCTCCGTGCCTACGAGTAGGTACCCGAGGAACCTAAGCATATACTAATGAGCTGATGGTAATAGCAGCGAGATGGCGGACCTCCAACCAAGTGAACGTCCCTTGCTCGCTCGCTCTTGCCTCATCTGGTCGCTTACCTCGTGCAATAGGGATTCCTTCGTTCTTGCTGCGCCTACTTCTAGTATCATCCTAACAACTTCTCGACATACAAATGATGGAATGAACTCTGGTATCCATCTCACTCACTACTCCGTGGTGTGCTGAGGACCCCGCGGTCATTCTCCTCCGAAGAAACACGGTTATCCTTGTAAGTAACGTCCATATCCACCCCCAGCTACCTGATGGCGTTCGTCAAATCCATTTTTACTTCCCCATACTCATGGACATGCCTTCCGTCTTGCCATGTCCACCTCACTGGTATGTCGCTATTTCTGGGAGTCTAGACATAAACATCGGATGCTCAGTACGGAGTCCTCCGGGACCAGCCCACCGTCTTAATCCCAACAGGACGATCTCAGGTCACCCAGATTTTTACAATAGGGCAAGTGATTATGCAAGCACTTTGACATAAAGGCATGGATAGTCGGTGTCTTTAGGCTACCATAAGCTTCCAGCTTTCCAGGTACCTGCAGATATCTCGTCAAACAAGCGAATTGAAAAAAAAAGAGCTTAGCAGCAGAGACGTTCAACGCCGGATGCGGGTTTCCATATCGCCGTTCTAGGAAAACCCCCAAAACAACACCTAAACGCCAGCCCATGAGCTAGCGCTGTGGGGTCTATTTCGTCGACGATAATATCATGAGCGCCAATGATGAATCGAGCTTGTGATTTGGAAAACCCAAACTCTAGCTCCATACATAACAGGACCTCATGGCCCATCAGTATGTTGAAGATTGGGGGCCGTTTGGGGCCAGTCGGGAGAAAGAGCCCAGAGCTGCCCAGTGAATTAACCTTTTATATTCGCGAACACGAGGTTCTGATATCCGAAATAGGTACATCTGACTAGGGTGGATTATGAAATACCGAGCGAGTCCTCGCTTCATGACTTCCACCACCCTCTGTGTGGCGCCAACATCCACTTTCTGCACCGCAGGGCCAGAAAGGGGACCCTGGTCCAGACAGCCATGCATGTCCAACTTCCGGTTCGAGCAACACATCGCTCAGGTAGGTAGTCGGACTGTCGACGCAAGGCCACCACCGACGTATAGCAAGGACAGGCTCACCAACGCCTTGGGGCCACTTCATCTGCGTGCTTGGTCTCCAACGGTTGTCTGGGACTCGTGGCCTACGAGTATAGATCACACACCCAGCAGAAGACCCGCTCAGATATTTAATGACAATCGGAAGGGTGTATGGCCGACATTTTAGCCTGTCCCACGTATCAACACCGAATCAGTCAAATCACGAATGTCCCAGCAGAGCAAGAACCTCCATATGGGGACTCGGTATATCATCAGCCCTGGCATTGACAACGCAAGACTATCACTACTACTGACCAATAGAGCACCCCGTATTCCGCACCTCCTACGGAGCGCCATATATATATATATTAGCAAAGAGCGGAGACAGGTGGAAAGTTGGGACATGTTAGAGACGAAAGAAGCGAAGCGCGCGGAGCGCGAGAAATCGAAAAAGCAGTACCGTGCCTGACCCGGCCTCAACCTCAACCTGGACCGGTGACCTGTGACCTAGGAAATTTCCAAGGCACACAGGGCACGTCTGAGATAGAAAGCTGTTCACAAGGTGATTCGAAGCAGGACGGAATTGATTCGGCCAACCGGTCGGCCTCGTTCTTAACCCTCTCCCTTGCAATACAGAGTGCACAGCCTCCTCAAGCTGCATGGCTCACGTCTACTCGTACTTGGGTTTCGTTACTATGTATGTCCCCATGTATGTACCCAGGCATGGGCGCTAGTATGCACGTAGATATGGACGCAGATGTGCACGGAGTGCGCCGTACTTGGCTGGAAAGAAGAGCGGGATCAGAAAAGGATCAAGTAGGGAGATGAGATCGGGAGGGCCAACCAGTATAGTCTATGTATCAAGAAGCAGGATGTTCTGGGTGTGTGTGTGTGGGAGTTGTTGCTGCCATTCCATTGCCTTTTGCTCCTCCTTTAGTAGTAGTACTCGTAGTGGAAGTCTAGGGATTTTTGACCGACAGTGTTTTCCAGGTTATTTGTTCCCTGTCCCTGTAAAGACCATTTCCCGCCATCCCTTTCCCACCCCCCGTTTCTACGTGGATACAGCCTCGCCCTGCTGACTTTCCTCTCTGCCTCCCCCTCCCTTCCACTCTCCCTCTCCCTCCACACTCCGTCCACACGGCTCTAACGCGTCGGACTCGTGCAAGGGAGGCAGCCGCGCTCAACTCACTCGGCGCTCCAAAAGATAAAAGAAACGTGAGAGGGGGTGTGAAGATCCATTGAGTGAGCGAGTGATCGTCCGAAGGAAAACCGTCTCACCATCGCCAAACAAGATTAGATGTGTGTGTGTGTGTGTGTACCAGCAGTATGTATCCATGACCAAGTTGTACGGATGAATGGCTCCCCCGGGATATCGATGTGTAGGGTTATTAACATGGCGGCCCCTGCAGCGCGGCCCAAGACGACGTGATGCGAAAAAGAAAAGAAAAGATAAGATGATCACCCTATCAAAAGGAGAACATTTCCTGCGAAAGCGCTGAAAGTGGTATCTTGCAAAAGAAACACACAGGCCCAAAAAGAAGACATAGACAAACGCCTCGCTGCCTAGTATTCCTTGCGCTAATACGGTAAAATTTCAGAAGTCATCGACATGGTTTGCTCTACTTTGGGTGCTGTCAGCACCTGAATCGAAATGATAATTTCAGATTGAACTGATGATGATGATGTTGTTGTTGTTGACGACGATGAAAATGATCATCCTCATCTTCTGGCGCCGTCCATATTGCCAGTCAGCTCAGCGACACGAGCTTTGATACGAGCCACGCGGGACTCGATTGCTGCCATTTTGTTAGTAAGGTACGTATGCACGAATTAGAGATTCTTGATACTCACTTTCTTCTCCGCTTGTATCGCCATCATCTGTTCTGGTTTCCGTCCGGCTTCGTGTTGTTGGCTCCTCTTGTCGAGCTGCCCTGTCTGCCGCGTTCTTTCGGATTTGAGCCCATCGATCCTGAGGGTTGATTTGCTGATGCTGGATCTCTGCTGCGCCCTCATCTTCTTCCTCAATCCTTGAATTCTCGGATTGTTGGTATGATCGACCAGAGTGAACACTGACGGGCGGACGTGAAATCTCCTCAGCGGGAGCTAAGAACGCACTTCTGGGAGGAGTATCAGGAGCAACAAAGGCGGGCTGGTCAAGCAATGGACCTTGATCAAACGTCGAAAATTCACGATCGGCATGTTCTCGCTCATTCGTATCAACTCTGGATAGCTGATCATACTCTTCCTCTCTTTGGGTTCGAGGCGGTTCTGGAGCTTGTCGGGTAGGTTCTCGATGTAGTTGTTCCTCATGTTCAGGTACTGCACCATGTATCTCTGGAGTATGAGGACGCTCTTCTTTAGGCTGAGCAATCGGAACCGCTTTCATACGGTCAAAATGACCTGGGGATAGAGGGGGAGACGTTGGGTTTCCTGAGTCTGCCATTGGATCGCCTTCTAGTGCGCGTCTAGCTGCGAGAATAGCAGGATCCTCGTCTTCGTCCACGTCTGTGGGTGCCGGTGGCTCCGGTGCCTTCGGTTCTTGATGTCTAGATCTTCCAAATAGTCTTCGGATGCCACTCCTTTGCTGTACAGGCGGTGGCCCTGGTTGCTTTCCTCGTACTTTCTTTTCTTCAGGTGAACTTCGTTTTACATCAGACGATTTACGCAGTTTGGCGGGCTGGTGTTTGGCAGGTTTTGGCTCTGACAAGTCGGGTGTTGCTGGTGGCAGGGGGACTTCAGCTGCTTCACTGGCACCCACTGCCGAGATTGGTACAACTGGCTCTGTGGGCACTGGTGCGGGCTCAACCACCGTAGGTGCAGCACCGGGTTCGGCTGAATGACTTCTGTCCGGGATAGGACGCTTGGAGTTGTTCTGGGGCGGCACTGGGAGATCTTTATTCTTACTCACAACGGATAGTGTTGATGCAGACCGGTTCAATGCGACTCCATTTGACGGTAGCGTGAGCAACTCACGGGAACCCTTGCCGGCCAATGAGTCACCCAAGTACTTAGCTCGGATAGCCTTCTTGTCATATTGACTAGCCCATTGCAGGGCTGGGGATGCCTCGTCCTTGATGAGAGGGCCAATGGTAAACACACTGTTCGTTTTTGAAGCTGCAACCGTCTCTGGAAGACGGCCACGACGCGCTGCTAGCGCCGATCGTTCCTCCTTGTCCTCGGCGGCCTTCTTCCGTGAAAGTTCAGCGGCAGCCTGTTGGATCTTTGCAGCCTGGTCCGGAGCAAGTGTCGCCCGATTATTGGTTCCGAACTGTGGTTCAGGGGACAAAGGACTTTTTTTCGTTCCAGATCTACGCCGTGTCAAACGACCACGTTTCGTGGTGAAGCCGAGAAAAGTCTTCTTCTCAGCAATATAAGCGCCAGCAGCAGGCTCAGGAGCTGCTCCCTTAACCTGTTCTTCCATGACCATCCATTGACCATCGTAGATGACAGTCTCGATGAGGGCACATCGCCCAAAGACTGCTTTCCGGCTCGTGGGCTCTTCTGAGGCAAGACTACTTATCCAGACCCACCAGAATGAATCGTCCACTGTCACCCTCGTAATGCTCGCAAGTTCCCCAGGATCAAGATTTTGCTGCAAATCTAGATGTCTCCGGTGTGATTGAGAGCTCTGCCCTCTAGGCAGGGTAGAGTTAATGGGTGGAAGAATCTTATCTGGTGGGAGGAGCATTGGTGGATGTGTCTTATTTCCGTTTTCGTCCGTAAAGCCAGAAGAAAGGAAGTCGGCCCATGAGGGAGTGGTTGGTCGGGCTAGATCTTGATAACCCCCATGGGATGCTGGGTGGGTTTTGCTTGTGACGATACGCTTGTGACCCAGCAGTCCATCGCCATCCTCATCGTCGTCCTCAAGCGAGTTTCCGAAGCCAATGTCCTCAAATCTGGACCATGAGGGGTCGGTAAGGCTGGTGGAGGTTTTTGCATTGGAAACATGAGACTGGTTTGCAGAAGAGATGGCTTTCAGTACGCGACGGCATTCATCCGTCAGAGCCCCAACCGGATCATCGAAATTGGCAAATTGCTGGAGGGTATGGTCATCGTCCCGGTACTGAAAGTTTTTCGCTCTTCGCAATAGAGCGTACGGAGTCGGTGATACGACATCGACGATCATGACTACTTTGGTCGTGTCATTGGTCAACAGGTTGCTTTTTGGTGGATAGCTAGTTGAATCCAGCAGTTGTTGCAATGATCTGGGAAGGGTGAGAATACTGGAATTCTTTCCGCTGCTAGAGAGGGAACGCAGATAGGCGAAGAAGAGATGAGAAGCAGCGTCGGCAGCACTGAAGAAGTCAGCCTTTGCCATTGAACATACAGGATGACGAGTCATACCTAGACCATGATTTGTAGCCGGATTCAAATCCTTTGCCACTGTCGTATTGTTCGAACGCCCACCAGCCAGCGTACCTGGAGAGTTTGTGGCCTCCGAGCCCATTCGCTTTTCCATGTGCGGCAACCGCTGCAAGGAGGTCGAAAAAATCTTGAATGATCTGCCCCCGAGTTCCTTCCGCGCCGATGGGTATGAAGGTACTGAAGGCATCGCGGGCATAGCCAGAGTCTGGACAGGAGTCAGTTGCTGCGTACCTGTTGGGCTCGAAAGACGATAGCCTACCTTTTTCTCCGACCCTAAAGCCCTCGTATACCTCCCACGTCACGACGCCGCCGGGAAGTCGCGCCCAACACCATTTCATGACGCTGATCAAGACCTATCTGCAATTAGAACAGACATCGAACGTTCGCAGGAAAAAGCTCTGCCATACCATGACCTCGGTCATTCGGAGTTCGTTCTCCAGTAGGACGCCGGCTAGTCGTGATCTATCTTGGGGTGGGAGGAAGAAATTACGCACAAAGGTGCGTGCTGCGGATGGATCTGAGGAGGGGCGAAATGGAAGAAGTAGAAAGGGAACATTGAGAGCTGTGAGATGGTCAGCATGGTTCTTCACCATGCGCCGCTGGGCAATACTGACCTCGAGATTTCAACTCGGCTGTGCATAGATGAAGTAATTCAACAACCTCTTCAGGGTCAACCCTCGTGCGCAGCCATGCATCGGACCATTGTGGTTTCTTGTGAGCATCTCCATTGGTTGCTGGTAGCGTTGTCTTCTTGCCACCGGCCTCCCTGTTCTTGAATACCTTTGAGAAGAACGGCATTGTCTTGTCGCTTCTCAGAAGTGGGGTTGTGTGCGAAGACAGGCTCTTTTCATCTGTTCGACCAGCCGATTCAAGCGTTTGTGAGGGTTTCGAGGGCCTCTAAAAGTGACGCAGACGGGAGCGGAGCCGGTAAAGGGAAGGAGGATGGTTGTTGTCAGGCAAGTTGCATATGCGGTCTCAGGGGTTCGTCGGCGCCGGAGCAAATGGGATCAAAGGCGATCCAGGACCCTTGGCGATGGAACAGGATTTGAGAAAAATGCGGATAAGCACACGGATTGAGACAAGAAATAAACGAGAAGTACTCCGTACTGAAGAAGAAAAAAGGGTCCGACGTGGGTTGGGTGTACGAAAGGTAAAGGGAAAAATTGAGTGAAAGAATAGATACGGTGTGTTGGACAGCACACGCAAGTCAATGAGATACGGATGAGCAAGCCTGGGCTGCAATGGCAACGGCCACGGCAAAGGGACCTCGACCTGAGCCTGAGCCTGAGCCTGAG
>Ga0105239_10008186_pt1 | contig 11925 bp, 12 predicted proteins | sample KBSC44metaG_FD_92761 | JGI IMG/M metagenome (GOLD analysis project Ga0105239, IMG submission 92761) | Corn rhizosphere microbial communities from Kellogg Biological Station, Michigan, USA - KBS C4-4 metaG | ecosystem: Host-associated > Plants > Roots > Rhizosphere > Soil | place: Michigan, USA...
GAGCAGAAGGCTCAGCAGAAGCGTCGACAGCATTCCTTCGTTCGAATTTTTTGGCGCATCGACGACGGATTCGTCGTGCGTGCGGAACTGCCAGTAGTTTTCGCGCATCGGTACGAGCATGGCCGCTTCTCCATCTCTTTGTGGATGGTGGCATGCTAGTCATGGCATGGTTCCAACGGTGTACCAGTTTATCCGTCTACATAGGAACCAGTTTTTATAGACGGCTTTCCAGCGCGGCGCGGAAACGAATCAATGCGCGCGGGATTTCCGGCGCGTCGATCACGCCATATCCCAGCGCCAGGGCCGGATGCAGCGGTCGTGTCGCATACTCGGCGATCGAATGCGCGCCGGGCAGATGTTCGGCGGCGCATGCGAACACACGCGGCGCCAGACGCCGGTCGCGGATGCGCGCGGCCAGATGCAGGCCGACTTCCGACGGAATCGGAGCCAGCCACTCGGACAAATGCCGCTCGATCCCGCGCAGCAAGGCCATGCGTCGCGCCGCATAGATCGAGCGCATGCGACGCACATGCCGCACGAGATGGCCGTCGAGAATGAATGCGGCAAGGACGTTCTGCATGAGCGCATCGCTGTGCGCGTCGGTGCTGTGCTTGACGGCGATCAGCGCATCGCGCGCCCACGGCGGAACGACGATGAACCCTTTGCGCAGCGACGGGAACAGGCTTTTGGAAAACGTACCGACGTAGAACACGCGCGCATCGCAGTCGAGCATCTGCAGCGCATCCAGTGGACGCGTGCCGAAGACGAATTCGCCGTCGTAGTCGTCTTCGACGATGATCGCCTCGTTGCGGCGTGCGTAGTCGAGCAACGCCAGGCGGCGGCGCAGCGACAACGCCACACCGGTCGGCGACTGGTGCGACGGCGTGACGAAAATGATCCGCACATCGCGCGGCAACTTCTCGACGACGAGTCCTTCGTCGTCCACCGGCACCGAGACAATATTCGCACCCGCCGAAAGCAGTGCCGCGCGGGCCGGCGGATAACCCGGTTCCTCGACCGCGACACGCGTCTTTCCTGCGCGCACGAACGCACGCGTGACCAGATGGAACGCCTGCTGCGCACCGGAGGTCACGACGATGTCGTTCGCCGTGCACACGACAGCGCGCGCGAAGGCGACGTGCTTGGCGATCGCCTCGCGCAGCGTCGCTATGCCACACGATGGCGCATACGCAAACGGCGACTTCGACCACGCCCGCATCTCGCGCGACGACAGTCGGCGCCACACGTCGTGCGGAAAATGGCGGTATTCGGGCATGCCGAGGCGAAAACTGCGCGGCGGCAGGTTGCGCGGCGGCCGCGGCTGGAATTGCGGCAACAGCCAGACCGGATTGATCTCGACCGGCGGGCGAAACGCGCGCTCTGGGACGATCGAGCGATGTGCCGCAACATCCGCGACGATCGCCTTGGCACCGCGCCGCGGCAGTACATAGCCTTCGGCGGTCAGCAGATCGTAGGCACCGATCACGCTGTTGCGCGCGATGCCGTATGACTCGGCGACACGCCGCGTCGACGGCAGCAGCGTGCCGGCCTGAAGCCGCTTGTCGAGAATCGCAGTGCGCAGCTGTTCATGCAGCGCGCGCATGCGGCCCGCGCCGGCACGATCGAACTGCAACGGGAAAGCGAAAACTGGTTCCTGCGTTTTCATGAATCATGGACACCCTGAAGGACCACACAAACTATACGCTTCGAACATACAAAACTGGAGTATGACGATGCGAATCCACATGGCAGCGTTGATGCTACTGACAGGTTGCACGTTGGCGCAGGCGCAGGACGCCAACGTAACCCCGCTGATGGAACAGGCGCTGGCGGCGAAGTCCGGCCACGACGTGACGATGCTGACTGTCGAATACGCGCCCGGCGGTTCCTCGAAACCGCACCGGCATGACGCGCAGGTTTTCGTCTACGTGCTCGACGGCGCAGTGACGATGCAAGTTAAAGGCGGACCGCTGCGCACACTGAAACCCGGCGACACTTTTAACGAAGCGCCGAACGACGAACACATCGTTTCCGCGAACGCCAGCAAAACGCAGCCTGCGAAGTTCCTGGTGTTCATGATAAAGAGCGCGAACGCGCCGACCACCCTGCCCGTGGAGGATAAAACCAAATGACCACTGCATTCATTTGCGAAACCTGCGGCACGCAATACGCGCCTTCGTCGGCGCCGCCGGACCATTGCGCGATCTGCGAAGACGAGCGCCAATACGTGAGCTGGAAAGGACAAACCTGGATCACGCCCGCGCAGCTCGCGCGCGATCACGCCTTGCGCATCGACGATGACGCCGGCCTGCTGGGCATCGCGGTCGCGCCCGAGTTCGCCATCCCGCAACGCGCGCTGCTGCTGCCGACCGATGCGGGCAACATCCTGTGGGAATGCGTGAGTCTCGTCACCGACGCTGCGCTGGCTGCGCTGAAATCGCGCGGCGGCGTGGACCGGATGGTGATTTCGCATCCGCATTTCTATTCGGCGATGGTCGACTGGAGCGATGCGCTCGGCGTGCCGATCCTGCTGCACGAAGCCGACAAGCAGTGGGTCATGCGGCCTTCGCCGCGCATCGAATGGTGGAGCGGCGATCGTTTGAAGTTGTCGGACGCCGTGACGCTGATCCGCGCCGGTGGCCACTTCACCGGCAGCACCGTGCTGCACTGGCGCGACGGACCGCGCGCGGGCGGCGCACTGTTTCCGGGGGACGCGCTGCAGGTCGTGATGGACCGCCGTCACGTCACTTTCATGTACAGCTATCCGAACTATATTCCGATGCGCACCGACGACGTGCGCGCGATGCGCGAACGTCTGCGCGGATTCGATTTCGAGGACGTGTACGGCTTTTCGTGGGGTCGCAACATCCTGGGCGGCGGCCGCGCGGCGGTCGATGCGTCGTTCGAACGGCATCTGGCCGCCGTCGCCGTGTAAATACAGCGCGCGGCCGTTTACCGCGCGCGGCGGATGTGGTGGAATCGGCGTACGGGTCCATGATGGAGCCGGTTTCACGACACAGAGGGATCTCGATGGCCTCCACAATCGAACCGCGCCGCGCCGTCTTCGCCAGCGCCGTCTTCAACATCCTCGATCCGATTCCGTACGGCTGTTTCTTCGCCGCGCTGATTTTCGACATCGTCTATTTCCGCAGCGGAACCATCCTGTGGGTTCACGCCGCCGCGTGGCTGATCGCGCTCGGCCTGGTCGCCGCGATCGTGCCGCGGCTGATCAACCTCGCGCAGGTCTGGTTCACCGCGCGCGTGCGCGCCGACGGAATCGATCGGCTGGATTTCGTGCTGAACCTTGTCGCGATCGTGATCGCGATCGTCAACGCGTTCCTGCATAGCCGCGATGCCTACGGATCGATGCCGGCCGGCGTCTGGCTTTCCGCGGCGACGGTCATCCTGCTCACCATCGGCCGTGGCATGCTCGCCACGCGCTACGCGCGATAGGCATACGGACATGCGCAACGTCACGCTGAATTACATCGGTCGCATCGCACTCGTTGTTCTGATCGCCGCCCTCGCCGGCTGTCACGACAAAGCCAACCTCGATCCAGCGCAGCAGTCCGGTGGCGATCCGTCGTTGCCGCAGGCGCGCAATTTCCTGCTGCCGCCGATGCAGGTGCCTGAATTCGCCGGATGGAAAGACGGCCAAATGCCGAAGGTGGCATCGGGCCTGAAAATCGAAAAAATCGCCGGCGATCTAAAGCATCCGCGCCAGTTGCTGACGCTGCCGAACGGCGACGTGCTGGTGGTGGAAGGCAACAGTCCCGGAACCGAAGCGATTTCCACGCCGAAAGCGCTCATCGCCAGCAAGATCAAGAACCGCTCCGGCAAAGGCAAGAAAGGCGGCAACAGTATTACGCTGCTCCGTAAGAATGCGGCCGGCGGCGCGTGGGAAAAACACGTGTTCATCGAACACCTGCACTCGCCGTTCGGCGTGCAGCTTATCGGCGATTCGCTGTATGTCGCCAACACCGATGCGATCGTCAAGTTCCCGTACGCGACCGGCGAAACCGAAATCAAAATGCCGGGCACGGAGTTCGCCGATCTGCCGAGCACCGTGAACCATCACTGGACGAAGGCGCTACTGGCCAGCGCGGATGGCAGCAAGCTATATGTCGGTGTCGGTTCCAACAGCAATGTCGGCGAAGGTGGACTGGAAATCGAATACCGCCGCGCGGTCGTGCTCGAAATCGACGTCGCCACGCGCGGCAGCCGTATCTACGCATCCGGCATCCGCAATCCGACCGGACTCGGCTGGGAACCGCAGACGAAACAGTTGTGGGCGATCGCCAACGAGCGCGACGAAATCGGCGCGGATCTCGTGCCCGACTATCTCACCTCCGTGCGCGACGGCGGATTTTATGGATGGCCCTACAGTTACTACGGACAGACCGTCGATGAGCGCGTCAAGGATCAGCGTCCGGATCTCGTCGCCAAAGCGATCAAACCCGACTACGCACTCGGCTCGCACGTCGCGGCGCTTGGCCTGTGGTTCTCGACGAACAACGCGCTACCGGAGAAATATCACAACGGCGCATTCGTCGGCGAACACGGCAGTTGGGATCGTTCACCGTTGAGCGGCTACGCCGTCGTGTTCATTCCGTTCAAGGACGGCAAACCGGCCGGTGCGCCGGAGACGCTGGTCTTCGGCTTCTATTCGGACGACGAGAAGCAGCTCTATGGCGCACCGGTCGGCGTGACGCAGGATCAGGACGGCGCACTGCTCATCGCCGACGACGTCGGCAATGCGGTGTGGCGCGTTACGGCCGCGCCGTAGCGGCCTGATGCGTCAATACGTCGTCGAGGAATTTCATCGCCGCGTCGGAACCTGACTGGCCGAGCCAGAACAGCGCCTGCTCTTTCGCCTTGCGCGGATAATTGCCGCGCACGACATCGATCAGCGCGGCGTCGGCCTGCTGATCCTTGAGCTGCGACAGAGCGAACACCGCCTGCTCGCGCACCTCGTCGCTGTCGTCGTGTTCGATCGCGGCGAAGATGTCGGCCTTGGCGCGTTTGTCGTTCATCTGCGCCATCCAGAACAACGCCTGCGATCGCACGTGTGGCGCACGGTCGGTCTGCGCGACGCGGTGGATGATGGCGTAGCCGTCGACCGCCTTGGTTTCGGAAAGATCGAAAACGGCTTGTTCGCGCAGTTTGTCGTCCGCGTCGGTCGTCGCCATCTCGATCACGTGCGCACCTTCGACGCCGCCGTTTTGCGCCAGCCAGAACAACGCCTGTTCGCGCACCTTGGACGGATGAGTCGCATCGGCGAGACGGCTCAGCGTCGGCACCGTGGCCGGATCGTCATGCATCGACAACGTGGTGAGGCTCTCGTCGAGCATGTCGCGCTTGCCCGGCGCCTGCGCCAGCCGCGCGAGAAACGCGATGCTGTCGGCAGGCGCGACGTGCTCGATGCGCCGCGCACGGCTGGCGTCTTCGACGACGCAACTTGAACCGAAGCCGCGCACCTTGTCGACGGCGCCGTGTTCGACGTGCATATACACCGTCAGCGTGCGGTCCGTTTTCGTGTGCGGATCGTCGCTGTCCGTGCCGATTATCCAGTTGTTGCCGTCGAGCACGCACTGCCTGCGCTTGTCGCGCGCATAGCAGCACGGCGCGCCCGCGCTCGAAATCAGCGGAACGTCGTAGGCGGTCCAGCCGTCCTTCTGCAGGATGTCGCGCGACAACTCCGCTTCACTGGCGGCAACCGACGAAGCGACGACGGTTCCGATCGCAAACACCATCGCATGCGTTCTCATTTCTTGTTCACCTCGCTTTCGATCAGGTCGAGCGCGGCGTCGCCGCCTTCGATGGTGATGGCGCGCATCAGCGCCTGTTTTTCTTCCTTCGTTTTCGCTTGGCGATACAGCTGCACCATCGCTGCGCTGTCGCCGGCGATGATGAGACCTTGCAGCACCGCATCGCGCAGATCGGGCGTGTTGAGTTGCGGATACAGCTTCACTAGCGCCTGCACGCCGCCGCGGTCGCCAGCGATGCCGAGTGCATGAATCGCCTCGATACGGATTTCCTCCGGCTGCTTGCCCGCGGCGATGTTGGCCAGCGGCTGCACCGCGCCCGCCACGCCGAGCGACTGCACGATCGCGCGCTGGCTCGGCGCATCGTGCGTGCTCTCCAAAAGCTGCTCGAGTTCCTTCGCGCCGTCCATCGCGCCGAGTGCTTGGATCGCTTCCTGCCGCACCTTGGGATCTGTTTCGCTGCGCGCGGTTTCCAGAACCAGATCCTTGCGGTCGGCGGTGAGAAAAGCCTGCACGATGGTGCGCTTTTCGGCCGCATCCGCATTCGCCGTATACAGTTCGCGCAGGCGCTTGATGGCGCGGTCCTCGCCGCTGACGCCGAGCATGCGGATCGCATCCTCGCGCAGTCCCTTGTCGCTGCTCGTCTTGGCTACGTCGACGACCGCATCGAGCGCGGCGTCTTCGTCGATTTGGCTGAGCACGAACAGCGCGCGCTTTTTCACTTCGTTCGAATGCTGGCTCTGCAACACTTTTTTCAGCAGCGGAATCGCGCGCTCCGGCGGCGCGTTCATCAACCCTTCGACGGCGACTTCGGCGATGCCTTCGTCATCGCCCTGCGCGTTGCGCGGATTCGCCGGCTGCGTCTGGCGCAGCAACGCATCGGCATCGTTGCTCCAGCGGCTGTCCGGAAAATCGCGGTGCAATTTTTCGACGGCGGATTTCGCCTCGCTGGTGCGCTTGGCCTGCACCAGCGTGTAGGCCTTCCAGTACAACGCGGTGTCGGCGCTTTTCGGCTCCTTCACGCGCAACTGCTGCTCGAGATCGCCGAAATGTTTGAGCGCGGCGTTCCAGTCGGATTTCTTTAGGTCTTCCTGACCTTGCCAATACAACTGGTTGAGCTGTTTGTCTCCCGGGGCGCCCGCGCCATTGTCCGCGGCGTGCGCGAGACCCAACGTGATCGCCGCTGTGAGCAGCGTGGGAAGCAAGGATCGGATGACGACATGCATGAGGATTCCTCGGTCAGATCTTGTGTTTGTCCGCCGTGTCCAGACGCGCCTGAGTCGCACGCACCTCGAACAGCAGGTCGGTCTTGCGCAGGTAGTCGCGCAAGCCGTCGATGGATTGGATGGAGGCATCGGCCGGCCGGTTAGCCAGATCGAGCAGCACCGGTTCGAGCTGGCGCAGGAAATCCGCCAGCCGCGTATTGCCCGCGCGCACCGCCGCGAGTGCGTATAGACGATTCGACTGCACCAGCGACTGCGCCAGTTCGCGATTGCCGGCGAGCACTTCCGTGCTGTCGCTGTTGCTCGCGGTGAGCAGTAGGCCTTCGGTGGCGCGCAGGTGATCGGCCACATAGGCGTCCAGAACACGCGCGGCCATCGCATTCTGTTGCGGCGCGTTGCTGCGGCCGACGTAATAGCCGATGCCCGCCGCGATGGCGAGCAGCACCGACGCCGCCATCGCAAAACGCAACGGTGTAAATACGCGGCGATGCACGGTGCGACGCGATGGTTTCGCGTCATCGATCTGCGCAGCGAGTTTGCGCCACATGCGATCGGTGAATTCCAGATCGGGTTCGATCACAGGCGCCCCATCGACGGTGGTGAGCATGCGCTTCAACGCCACGTAGCGCTCGCGCAAGGACGGCGATGACAACAGCGCATCGTCGATTTCGTCGATGCGATGCTTCTCGAGGCCGTCGCGATAAAAGTAGAGGATGAGGTCGTTATCGGTAATGGGCTGCATCGGTTTCACCGCAGCGGTTGAAGAGCGCCGCGCAACTTGCGCACGGCGCGGAAAATGGCTTGCTTGCAGGCGCTGATGTTGAGCGAAAGCGTCTGAGAAATGTCGTCGATCGAATGCCCTTCGACGTGGCGCAACAGAAACGCGCTGCGCTCCAGCGCCGTCATGCGTTCGAGTTCGCGATCGATGTTGCGGCGGATTTCCTCGCCCTGCGCGTGATGGCGCGGACTTGGCGTTTCATCCATGTAGCGTTCCAGGAAATCGTTGTCTTCGTCGTCGTCGTTCTCGACGTAATCGAATTTGCCTTGGCGGCGGATCTGCTCCAGCGCTGCGTTCACGGCAATACGGTGCAGCCAGGTCTTGAACGACGAACGGCTGTCGAAATCGCCAAGATGTCTATACGCGTTCAACAGCGCCTCCTGCACGGCATCCTCGGCCATCGCCGCGTCGCGCGTGATGCGGCTGCATAGCGCGAACAATGGGCGCGCGTGCACCTCGACCAGCCGTCGAAACGCTGTGCGGTCTCCCTGCCGGGCTTCACGGACCCAGCGCTCCTCGTCGGTGGCCATGTCCCTTGGATGCAGGTGAAGGCGATTCGGTTAGCGTCGAACCGCCAGTGTATTGACAAAGCAGATATATGCACTAGAATGCATATGTATGAACACACATATAGAAATGTTTCAGGCTTTGGCCGACCCCGCCCGCCTGCGCATCGTCGAGGCGATGAAATCCGGCGAATGCGCGGTCAACGACATCGTCGAACGCATGGACATCCATCAATCCGGCGTGTCGCGGCATCTGCGCATCCTTTCCGAAGCGGGCATCGTGCAGATGCGCCCGGACGGCCAGCGTCGTTTGTATTCGCTGCGCAGGGAAGCCTTCGACGAACTGGAAGCCTGGGTATCGGCGTATAGACGCCACTGGGAGAAACGCCTCGACCGATTCGGCGCCGCGCTCAAAAAGCGACGCGCCACCCCCGACACCGATCAGGAGAATTCATGATGTCCGCACCGAAAACAGCCCGCGCGCAGTTCACGATCGAGCGCACCTACGACGCGACGCTCGACGAAGCTTGGGCGCTGTGGACGACGAAGGAAGGCATCGAGTCGTGGTGGGGACCGGAAGGTTTCGACGTCACCGTCGTCTCGCTGGATCTGCGCGCCGGCGGCGGACTTCTTTATCGAATGACTGCGACCGGTCCTGAGCAGGTCGCCTTCATGAAGCAGGCCGGCATGCCACTGTCGACCGATTGCCGCATCTCATACACCGATGTATCGGCGCCGACTCGCCTCGCCTACACGACGCTCGCCGATTTCGTGCCGAACGTGAAACCGTACGATGTCGCAACGGTCGTCGAATTGTCGGCGACGGCCAACGGCGTGAAGATCCGCATCACCTTCGACGCCATGCACGACGACATCTGGACCGAACGCGCACGCGCCGGTCACGAAAGCCAGTTGTCGAAACTCGACAAGCTCATGTCGTCGCGCGGCGGAACTCCATGATCCAGTTGGTTTCCCACCCCAGCCCTCTCCCGCTAGCGGGAGAGGGGGAAAATCAAAAGCTGGATTCCAGCTTTCGCTGGAATGACGATCAAAAGATAAAAGCTGGATTCCAGCCCTCGCTGGAATGACGAGCAAGGATCTAAAGCGCGACTTTCGCGCGAACGAAAAAAAAGCCCGGCTTTCGCCGGGCTTTCGATTCATGAAGCAAAGAACTTCTTATTGTTCAACCTTGAGTTCCGTACGACGGTTACGCTGACGACCAGCGGCCGTGTCGTTGGTGTCGATCGGCTGGCTTTCGCCGAAACCGCGCGGACCGTCGAGCTGGCTCTGCGGCACGCCGTGTTCCGTCAGGTAGTCGTACACGCCCTTGGCGCGGCGTTCCGACAGCTTCTGGTTGTAGGCGTCCGAACCGACCGAGTCGGTGTGGCCGTCGACTTCGACCTTCACGTTCGGGTTGCGCCTCAGGGTGTCGATCGCTTCGTCCAGGATCTGCACGGAGTCGGCGGTCGGGGCCTTGAGCGAAGGAACCAGCTTCTCGCCCGGACGCGGATGGTCGAACTTGAATTCGACACCACGCAGGTCGATCGTCTTCTGCTGTTGCACAGCCTCTTCGCGAGCCGGCGGCGGCGGGGGCGGCGGAGTCGTGGTGGTCGTCTGAGTCTTTTCGACAGCAGCGGCGTGACCGCCGAAGCTGTAGGTCAGACCGACCGTGGCGATACCGTCGACGAAGCCCGACTGGCGCTTGGTGAAACCAGCAGCGTCGGAAACCGGCGAGTTGAGCGAGTTGTTGTCGTGATCGTAGCGGGCCGCGATTTCACCGCGGAACGACAGGCGATCGGACAGGTTGTAGGCGATGCCGACGCCGACGGAGGCCATCGGATCCCAGCCGCCATTGCCGGAGAACGACGAGTTCTCCAGGATGAAGCCGGAAAACGCCTTATGACGCACGGCGCCGAGCGCGCCCATCACGTACGGACGCCACTGATTGCTGACGTCACCGAAGTACCAGCGGCCAGCCACGTCGAGCTGCACGCTTTCCCACTGGTGGCCCGCGCGCGGCGAGGTGTTCTTGAAATCGGCGTTGTTGAGGGCGTATTCGAGGTCGACCGAAAGATTCGGGTTGACCCAGGTGCCCAGACCAATGCCCGAGTACAGTGAGCTCTTGGTGGTACGGTCTTTATCAGGGACATCCACGCCAATGCGCGGTGCGAGATACCAACTGCTGACGAAGTCCTGCGCCTGCGCGACGCTGACGCCGCCCAGTCCCAGGGCGATCAGCACAAACAAGGTGTTACGTTTCATCGGAGTCTCCTCTACTTAGTTTTTCTTGAGCGACCGACATACCATTGGCGACCGCTTACACGTCAACAGCCGGACACATCGTTGCTGCGTTAAGTATATGTTATCACAACGCTAACACGCCCGGCGGAGTCTAACATCAGGTTCACGCGGTTTATACCCTTGCCGTTCATTTTTTAGTCAGAAAAAAGCCACAATTTTTAAGCTGACGTACAGGCTCAGAGGGCGAACAGGCTCATCCATTCCTGGACGGGCAGTTCCGACATGCGCGCGGGGTCGCCGGCGATATCGAGGATGCGCGCGACCTTGCGCGCCGGCAGATGGCCTGCCAATGCGTCTTCGACCTTGCGGATTAGCACGGGAATGCCTTCGCCGCGGCGCTTGCGGTGGCCGATCGGATAGTCGATCGAAATCTTGTCCGTCTTCGAGCCGTCCTTGAAGAACACCTGCACCGAGTTGCCGATATAACGTTTGTCGGGATCGAAATAATCTTTTGTAAATTGCGGGTTTTCTTTCACGGTCATCCGGGCGCGCAGCGCGTCGATGCGCGGATCGGCGGCGATCGCGTCCGCGTAATCGTCGGCCGTGAGGCGCCCGAAAATCAGCGGCACGGCCACCATGTACTGGATGCAGTGGTCGCGATCAGCGTAGTTGGCGAGCGGACCGGTCTTGTCGATGATGCGTACGCCCGCTTCCTGCGTCTCGATTTCGATGCGTTCGATCTGGTCGACCTTCATCGCCACGTGCGGATGCAATTGCATCGCCGCTTCGACAGCTGTCTGCGCGTGGAACTCGGCCGGGAACGAAATTTTGAAGAGGACATTCTCCATCACGTAGCTGCCGAATCCGCGTTCGAATTCGAATGGCTTGCCTTTGAAGGCGACGTCGTAGAAGCCCCACGTCTTCGCCGTCAGCGCGGACGGATAACCGACGCAACCCTTCACCGCATTCAGCGCGTGCGTCACCGCGCGGCGACACGCGTCGCCCGCCGCCCAGCTCTTGCGCGGGCCGGTGTTCGGCGCGTGTCTATACGTGCGCAGCACGCCGTTGTCGATCCAGCTGTGCGACACGGCGTTGATGATGTCGTCCTTGCTTCCGCCGAGCATGTGCGTGGCGACCGCCGTCGAGGCGAGACGGACCAGGATCACGTGATCGAGCCCGACGCGGTTGAACGAATTCTTCAGCGCGTAGCAGCCCTGAATTTCGTGCGCCTTGATCGCATAGGTGAGCACGTCGCGCACCGTCAGCGGCTTCTTGCCTTCCGCGACGTTCTTGCGCGAAACATAATCGGCGACGGCGAGGATCGCGCCGAGATTGTCCGACGGATGACCCCACTCGGCCGCGAGCCAGGTGTCGTTGAAATCGAGCCAGCGCACCTGCACGCCGATGTTGTA
>Ga0105239_10008187_pt1 | contig 11925 bp, 16 predicted proteins | sample KBSC44metaG_FD_92761 | JGI IMG/M metagenome (GOLD analysis project Ga0105239, IMG submission 92761) | Corn rhizosphere microbial communities from Kellogg Biological Station, Michigan, USA - KBS C4-4 metaG | ecosystem: Host-associated > Plants > Roots > Rhizosphere > Soil | place: Michigan, USA...
ACGAGGTAGATCACCCCGGCGTTCTCGTTGACGCCCTCGATTCGCGCACCTCTCACCTTGGGGCGGTCGGCCGCCGCCAGGAGCGCGCGCAACTCGACGGCTGCCAGCCCGACAGTTGTGTCGTCCGCGACGTTGGCCACGGCATTCGCCAGTTCCGCACGACGGCTCGGGCGAATCCGGATCTCGGCGGGTAGCTCCCGACTCCAAGTCGTCAGGTCCCAGCCGTCTCGAATCGACTCGATGGCCACAGGCTCGTCCTCCATGCGTCCCTCCCCTTGTGCAATCGCGGCTCCTGATTACAGTTTACACGCCGAAATACTCTAGGCAACATTGCAGATAACCAAACGTCACCAGACACCGGACCGAGCGGAAGGGAAGCCAGAGCGAATGGCGACCATCAACGACGACACCGCGTACACCCCGAGCGAGGTGGCGACGGATCACCTGCGGACCGACTACCGGACCGTGCTCAATGAGATCCACGCGGGTCGGCTCTACGCCGTGACCATCGGCAGCAAGCCCCTGTACCGGGTCCCCGGCTGGGCGTTGCGGGACTACTTGGCCGGGCGGGCACCGCAGCCCGCATCAATGGTCGCGTCCCTGGTCGCGCCCGCCAAGAGCTAGAGCAAGACGCCTCGCGCTGCGGGGTCACGACTGAAGGGGGCGAGCCGATGAGCAGCACCGAGCAGGACGACGGCTTCGTCCTTGACTTGACGGACTACAGGCCGCGTCGCCGTCGCCGTCTCGAGATGGAGCCCCCGGCCGATTCCTGGACGGCGAACGCCTCGCCGTTGGAGCACTACTCAATGGCGACGTGGCAGTGCCACAACCCCGCGGACCCGGAGACCGAGCGGACATGCCGCGAAGCCGCCTGGGCTGACCACCTCCGCGCCTGCTGGTTCTGCGACCGCGCCGAGCGCTTCGAGCCCATCCGCAAGTTCGCCAAAGCACTGCGCGAGGAACGGGCGGCGGCATCGTGACGCCCCCGGACGACGCCACGGTGGACTTGGTGCTCTGGCAGCAGGAGATCGACGCGATGGCCGACGACAAGCTGCTGACGGATGCCGAGTTGGACGCCATGACGGTGGATCAGCGCGAAGCGTGGGCGTGGGACCCGCACCCGGAGTTGACCTGGGAGGCGCAGCACGCCCGCAAAATGCGCTTGCAGGAGTTTGACGACGCCCGCCGTCCACCGAAGGCGAGCGCCACGCGCCCCGCCGAGCCGGAGAGCGACCACCCTCTCTTCGCGGACCTCGCCGCGATCCTCGACGGCGGCATCCGCACCCCCGCGCCGGACGGTGGCCCGGCTCGGACGGATGGGACGTTCATCCTCTACACGGGCAAGGTCAACGCCCTGATCGGGGACCCCGAAAGCGCCAAGACGCTGTTTGCCCTCTGCGTGGTCGCCGATGCGTTGCTCGCCGGTGCGCAGGCCGTCTTCATCGACACCGACCACAACGGCCCCGACTTCGTGCTCGGCTTCCTCCTCGCCGTCGGGGTGCCGCGGGATGTCATGCTCGCCCAGTTCCGCTACGCCGAGCCCGAGGACCGGCGCGACCTGCTGCAGATCGTGGATGCCCTCGCCGCCGACTTCGACGCGCTGGTCGTGGTCCTCGATTCGGTGGGGGAGAACCTCTCACTGTGGGGTGTGAGCCCGAACGACGACCAAGGCTTCATCGACATGAACCGCGCCACGGCGGCGAGGCTGGCGAAGGCCGGGCACCTCGTCATCACCATCGACCACCTCGCCAAGAACATCGTCAGCCGTGACTTCGGCGCCACCGGCTCCACGGCCAAGAAGCGGGCGGTGGACGGGGCCATGTACCAAGTCGTCATCGTCAACGAGTTCAGCCCCACCAGCGGCGGCCAGTCCGCCCTGCTGCTGAAGAAGGACCGCACCGGCGGCGTCCGCGCCCTGGGCTACAAGCGGGACCAGACGGTCGCGCACTTCGAGGTGAATGCGCCGGACGCGCAGACGGGCGTACAGACGTGGGCACTGCACCCGGGGCCGACGAACGTGCCCAGTCCGGCGGCGGTGAAGGCGGCGGCCAAAGCGGCACAGCTGCCCGCCGACGTGACGGCGCTCGACGGGTTGACGCCGCCGCCGAAGTCGAAGGAAGACGTCATGGCCCGGATGAAGTGGGGCACCGTCCGAGCACTCGCGGCCCTCAACGCATGGCGCGCGCAGTCCAGTACCGCCGCGGGAGGGCAGCCGTGAACGAGTACCAGAAACCCCAGCAAACAGGCGGGTACCCGGCGCGGTACTCGGTACTCACCCCTATAGGGGTTGAGTACCGCAGTACCGCCAAGCGCCCCGGTACTGAGTACCGCGTGAGTACCGCCCAGTACCGAGTACCGGAGAGCGAATCCGGAGCCCGAGGGCAGGCCGCCCCCCACTTCCCGGGCTCGGCCCGCGACCTGTCCAAACCCCGCGCGCGCGAGGGCGCGAGCCCGTCACTTGAGCCGCGGTCAAGTGGCGCGGCCCGCGGGATCCCTGCAATGACGGGGAAAAACAGGGCGCCGGCGATGGCCATTGCACACAGAGATGCACGCCGGGGCGCTCCGAGCCCGGAAACCGCGATCACAGCAGAGAGAGGAACCACACGATGAGCACCGAGAACGTGAGCCGCGCCGATCCCGATTGGCCGGAGTTCGCACCGGCTTGGGCCGAGTTCGCGAGCTTCGAGCCCGCCGCGGGAACGGTGACATTCACCCGCGGATGGAACATCCCCGGCATGTACCGGGGGATGGAGCCGCTGACTGTCGTGACGGTGCAGCAGGTCTTCGCCCGCGGGACGAACAACGAGTTCGTCGCCGAGCCCGCGCGGGTGATCGCCGGGCCGGATGCGCTCTGGACCGACCACCGGGCCGAGCACGTCGCCGCAACCCTCCGCGAGATCGCCGACGCACTCGCGCCGGAGGTGAGCGACGCCGAGGTGACGGCATGAGCAACGCGGACGGCATCGTGAACGACCGGCGGCACCCGGACTTCGAGCCAGGCAACGAAGCCGCCGTCACGCACGGCGCGCGCTCGCCGCGGAAGGTCGAGGAGATGGCGCGGCGCATCAGCGACGAGCTCCTCGAACGCTTCCCGGTCGTGGCCGACTACCCCGAGACGTTGACCGCGCTCGCCCGCGTCGAGGGCGTGACCCGGCTCCTGTTCTCGGAGATCGTCTCGAAGGGCGTGGCCTCGAAGGAATCGCTCATCACGCGCTACTTCACCGCCGAGAACACCGGCGCCAAGCTGCGCGCCTCACTCGGGATGACGCCGATGTCCGAGGCCCAAGTCGCCCGCGACCGAGCCGTTGCCACTTCGGCCGCGGTGGACGTGATGGGCGAACTCATGAAGCAGGGTCGCCAGACCCGAGCCCAGCAAGAACGAGAAGGAGAGTGATGAACGCACAGTTCGGCGGCATGCGCGCCGTGACCCATCAGGTGCCGACGCCGCTGGTCGAACGCCGGTTCACCGAGGCCGACGCCATCGACGACCGGCGCCGGTCCTGGTCGAGCATCCAGGCAGCGACGATGCGCCGTCAGAGCGCGCTCGCGATCCCGTGCACTGAGCACGACGCGGCGGCGGGCTCCTTCTGCTGGGGCTCGCGGCTCTCCCCGGTGCGTGGCATCTGCCGCAAGCGGTACGACCTCGCGATCCCGACCTCGAAGCCGGTGAAGTCGTGACCAAGTACTGGACCCGATCGTTCCGGGTCCCTGAGACCTTCCCGGGGAGTAGTCACCCCGTGGCTGCGGGCGATTCCGCCCGTGTACTAGGAAGGCCAACCCCGTCCGTCGTGTTGGTTGGGATGCCGCACGACGGACGGGCGGCCCTCATCGCCAGCATGGCCGCGACGGTGGATCGGGTGCGCCCGGACGCCCTGACGGATGCGGAGATGAGCGAGCTCGACATCATCGCGTTCGGCTACCACCGGTCGAACGAGAAGAAGGCGGTTCGCGCCCTCACTGTCCGCAGGATCATGACGTTCGCGCGCGAGCACCGCGAGACCTCGCTGATCGCGAGCATGAGCACGGCGACGGCCATGGTGCAGCCGTGGTCCGGCGTCATCGGGTCCGAAGGCGTCCTGACCGGTGATGGGCGGGCTATCGCATTCGGTGCGCTCACCTGGGCCGCGTTCCCCATGCCGTTGCGGTACGCGCCCGCTGACCTCGGGGGCCACGACGGAGCGGTCCTGGTGGGCCGCATCGACAGCGTGACCCGCGACGGCGACGGAACCGTCCGCGCGTGGGGCGTGCTCGACCTCGGCTCGGCAATCGGGCGAGAGGTCGCACGGCTCATCCGCGCCGGGATGCTCTCGGGCGTGTCGATGGACCTCGACTCCACCGCAACGGAGCCGGTCAAGCTCGCGGAGTCCGGTCCCAACAAGAGCGCCGCCGTGACCACCTCGGCCCGGGTCCGTGCCGCGACCCTCGTCTCAATCCCGGCCTTCGACAACGCCCGGATCGCCCTCGACGGCGAGCCGCGCGCCGGGGACGACTGCGGGTGCGACGACCCGACCCCCGGCGTCTACAGCTTCATTCCCATCCCGAAGAAATAGGAGAACAAGACCATGAGCCCCACCATCATCGACCGCCGCGACAACGGCCCCATGCTGCGCCGCTCGCGGCTGTCCGCGACCGGCGTGGTCACAGACCTGCCGGAAGGTGCACTGGCATGCCGCGTCTGCGGCGTCGCTGTCCCCCACCCCGACCCCGCGCTCACCGAGATCGTCACGTTCCGGCCCGACACTCCCGCATCGCTCGCCAGCCGAGGAGTGGAGTGGGACGCCAGCGAAGTGCAGGTGACGAGGTGCGAGGAGCACGCGGAGCAGCTGGACCGTGCCCGTGCCCTGGTTACACTCCACGGGCTCGGCTCCTTCCCGGGCACCGGCGAAACGGAGATGTACCGGCTGGATGCGGCGCTGAGCGGCCTCGCCCTCGCGGGCTTCCGGCAGAAGGGGCCGCAGGACTCGATGACGCTGACGAAGGAGGACACCCGCGGGCTGATCGGTTCGATGGCTCACGTCGGCGGAGCCGCCACCTGGGGGTTCCGCATCCAGCAGGGCGGCGGCGCCAAGCAGTGCGCGCCGACGCCGTGGGCGCACGTCCCCCCGGAGGTCCGACAGGGCGCTGTTGACGAGTTCCGCGCGCTGTTCCACCGCCGTTACGAGACGGTGGAGAACTGCCCGCCGCCCGAGGACGGTTCGCTGCGCGGCTGCGGGCTCTGCGGCGTCGGCATCCTCAAGGTCAAGCCCTCGGATTCAGCAGACGCATGGGGACCGCTCGAACGGGTGCAGCCCGGCACCCTCGGCGGGGAGACGACGATCGAGTTCGTGCAGGTGCACTTCTGCCCGACGTGCCGCGTCTCGATCCAGCGCATCGGGGCTCCCGGCCTCCCCGCGATCGACGCCGCGCTGCTCAAGTTCCTGGGCTACGAGTTGTCCTCCGCGGGTCAGTTCACCGTCTCGCTCGGCAAGGCATGGGCCGCCGTCCCGGGCGCGGAGCCGAATGGCAAGCCGTGGGGTCACATGAACACGGCCAGGCTGGCGCGGATGCTCGACGCGGCCCGGTACGTCTCGCGTCTGCCGAAGCCGGGGGAGCGGAAGTCAGCGTGAGCGGGCGCGTGGCGGTCCAGCAGGCGGCGCCCCCTCACGACCCCGTCGCCCTCCTCTACGCCCTCGTGCTCGACGACGAGGGCGTGAGGTGGGGCGATATTGCCGAGCCGTGGCAGCGGGCGGATGCCGAAGCGATCCTGCTCGGCGTCAGGCCGAGCGACTGCCGCTTGCACTTCCTCACCCGACCCCGCGGCGGCTCGAAGACCACCGACCTCGCGGCGATCATTCTGGTGGTGCTGCTGACGCAAGCTCCGCGCCGGTCGACCTCTCACGCGTACGCCCGTGACGCCGATCAAGCGGCGTTGCTGCTCGACGCGCTGCGGGCTCTGGCCGAGCGCTCCGGGCTCGCCTACCTCCTCGAGATCGGCGCGACGACGGTTACCGTCAAGAAGACCGGTGCGGTGCTCCGCATCGAGTCCGCGGACGCCGCGTCCGCATTCGGCCGTATCCCGTACTTCGTCGTCGCGGACGAGTTGGCGCAGTGGCCGACGACGCGACAGGCGCGGAAGCTCTGGGAGGCGATCACCTCCGGCCTGCCGAAGCGTCGGGACTCCCGGCTGGTCGTCCTCACCTCCGCGGGCGATCCCGCGCACTGGTCGTCCCGCATCATCCAAGGGGCTCGCGCCTCCGAGCGCTGGCGCGTTTCCGAAGTGCCGGGTCCGCTGCCGTGGATGAACCCCGACGACCTCGAAGAGCAGCGGCGTCTGCTCCCGGCGTCGGCGTACGCCCGGCTCCACCTCAACATCTGGACCGCCTCAGAGGACCGGCTGGTGGACCCCGCGGACCTCCGCGCGTGCGTGACGCTCGACGGCGTGCAGGCGCACAACCCCCGGCACCGGTACGTGATTGGGCTCGACCTCGGGCTCAAGAATGACCGCACGGTTATGACGGTTGCCCACGCCGAGCCGCAGGACGGTTCCGGCCCCCTCGTGGTGCTCGACCGGATCGCGGTCTTGCAGGGGAGCCAGAAGAACCCGGTCCAGCTGTCCGACATCGAGACGCTCGCATTCCAGGCGTCTCGGGGGTACGGGCACGCCCGAATCCGGCTCGATCCCTGGCAGGCAATGGGGCTCGCCCAACGGCTCCGCGACCGCGGCGTCTCCGTCGAGGAGTGGAGCTTCAACGCGCAGTCCGTAGGCCGCCTCGGGCAGACCCTTCACCTGCTGCTCCGCGACCACCGGCTGGCACTGCCGGATGACGAAGACCTGTTGAACGAACTCATGACGGTCCGTCTGCGCGAGAGCGCGCCAGGCGTCTACCGACTCGATCACGACTCGGGGGAGCACGACGACCGCGCCGTCTCCCTCGGGCTCGCCGCGCTCGCCCTCATCGAGAAGATCGGCTCCAACTACGGCGGGGTCAGCAACCCAAACGCAGTCGCCGCCCAGATGAATCGGCGGCCCGGACAGGGGCCGGCGAACCCCTACGCGGCCCGAAGCATCCGCGGGGTGCTCGCGGACGTGCGAGCAGCGCAGCGCGCGCAGACGCCACTACAGCGCGCCCACGGGATCGGACTCGGCGTACCGGGGAGCGCGAATGACCCTCGCCGCTAGGCTCACGCCATGGAGCACTTCGCAATCGTTCTGCAGGGCGGACCATTTCACGGCCAGCGAAAGGTCGTTGACGGCACCGGACTTCCCCAAGAGGTCATTTACGACACCGAGGACGGCGTGCACCATCACTACGTGAGCACCGGGGGCGGGGTTTCGGTGAACTCGCCCAACACCGTCTGGAGCTATAAGTACGTGCCGGAGGACGCGCAGGACGCGCAGTAGTTTGAGCCACCGACAGAAATCTGCACGAGGCGGCGTTACTGCGTCGACACGTTGAGCAGTCCGGCGCTAGTGAGCCCCTTGTGTCGCTCGCCGAGACTAGGTTCAGCGTCATGGTCGATGAGCCTTCTGCAGATCCCGAGCGTGTGTTCGTCGTGCATGGCCGAAATCAGGCGGCCGCCGATTCAATGTTCGCGTTCCTAAGGGCGCTGGATCTCAAGCCCATCGAATGGGACCAGGCCGTCGCGATGACCGGCAAGGGGTCACCATACGTGGGCGAGGTGCTCGACGTTGCATTCCGAGAGGGTCAGGCGTTCGTCGTACTCCTCACTCCTGACGATATTTCTTACCTCCACACGGACTACGCAAGCGGCGAGAACGACCCCGAAACGGAGCCCAAGGGCCAGGCGCGCCCCAATGTCTTGTTCGAGGCGGGCATGGCACTTGGACGCGACGAGACCCGGACCATCTTGGTCGAGCTCGGCGAGGTCAGAGCGTTCAGCGACGTAGGCGGTCGCCACGTACTGCGCCTGGACAACTCGCCCCAGAAGCGGCAAGCGCTCGCCACGCGACTCGAGACAGCGAAAGCCGCGGTCAATCGCACTGGTTCGCAGTGGCTGACTGCTGGGGACTTCACCCCGCCGAAGCCGGGCGGCGGGCTCCCGGTTGGCAAGCGCATCCAGTCAGGCGACAGGCGCGGGCCCCACGTTGATGCATCGTGGCACGACGGCGGCTCACACCATTGGGACAGTCTCAAGGTCACGAACAACGGCGCCGTGCCGCTATTCAAGGTCACGTTCGACATGGCCGAAGACCTTTTGCCCGTGGTCACCATCTACCAGGACGGCCCGCTGGCCCGCCTCCCGGTCGGAAAGACCTTTACAGTGCGCGCCGATGCGCACAACAAGACGATGGGCGGCCCTAGGGCTCCTGACCAGTTCGACCTCACTGTCGTGGGTGAGTTGGAGGATGGCACCGAGTTCCGCCAAGACGTCTTTATCGACCTGATCGGATGACCAGTGACGAGCTTTTCTGTGTCCCTGCCGCTTGACGTAGACGGGTTCATTCGCCGTGAGTGTCCGAACTGCGAGCAGGAGTTCAAGTGGCACCACGGCAAGACGGACGACGCCCCCGACGACTACGTGTATCCGGCAGTGCACTGGTGCCCGCTCTGCGGTCAGTCCGCTGCCCTCGATCAGTGGCTGACTCCTGCCCAGGCCGAATACATAAGGGCCGCGGCCATGGGGCCGTTGCTCGATCAGTTCGGACAAAGCATGAAGGATGCGGTCAGGGGCAGCAAGTTCCTGACGGTCGAGTTGTCGAACGAACGCGCCGAGGTGCCCGATCCGTTGGTCGAGCCGGACGACATGGTGATCGTCGCTGGACCGTGCCACCCGTGGGAACCCGTGAAGGTTCCAGAAGACAGTGCCGCGCCGTACTACTGCCTCCTGTGCGGCGAGGCATACGCGGTTTAGTCGTACACCGCGACGAGTTCCCACGCCGGACCGCCGCCTATCCGCACGTCGAAGACGAAGCTCTCGCTCCGGTCGTTGGTGCCCTGGAAGCGCCAGCCCCATTGAGGTTTGAGCGGGTGCGTCAACTCGGGCACGAGGATGTAGCCGCGAAGCGGAGTCGGGGTGTCGCTTACGGTGAAGCGCTCGCCCTGCCAGACCAGCCGCACCGGCACCCGTTCTTCGGTCCAGACGCACACCGTCTCCGTCATGGTGCGCATCACATTGGCCTCCCGAGTGTCGAACGTATGTTCGATAATGAATCCCACGGACCGAGCGCGCAAGTCGCTACGGCGTGTCGCGGAGAGGTGCGCGCTGGGGACGAATAAGCGCTATGCCGACGCGATCGACCGCCGGATGAATGCGCGCATCGAGGAGCGCGAGGTCGACGGCCTCGAGCCGTCTTCGCTCACGCCCGCGGAACTGGAACTTGACACCGAACCGCTGACGAAGACGCCCGTCGCAAAACCGGTTCGCGCTTGGTTCGGTACGGCGATCACGCTCTCAAAGTCAACGCAGAAGCAGTCGCATGGACAGGCCGCGCCGTCGCGATCCGGTGGACGATGGCGAGCGGCGCCGAGCACCGTGCTTGGGTCTGGGCATTGGCCGGATAGGATCGGCCAACCCGAGCGCACAGGAGCGCGCCATGCACTGGTACGTCACCGACGAGACGAACAGCAGCTTCGTCGCTGGACACTTCTTCATCTACGGCGGCCTCGTGATGACCGACGAGCAGGTGCTTCAGGTCACCGACGCGGTAACGACCATTCGAGAGAAGTACGGCTACGTGCGAGGCGACAGTTTTAAGTTCCACACGCGGTCCCGCCCCACGCAAGTTTCTGTCGACGACTCCAAGGCTGCAAAGCGGGAGTTGGTCGAGGCCTTGGAAAACATCGGAGTTCGGATGATCGTCTACGTCATCCTGCACGACATCGCTAGTGCCAAGACCGACGAGGTGCGCATGAACTGGGCGCTCAACACAGTCACTTGGGCCTTTCACCGTCTCTTGGAAAAGGAGGACGCGCGTGGGGTATTTCTAATGGACCGCGCCGATGAGCAGCACGCACATCTGGCGAACCTATTCCAGCTGGGGATTGACGTTGCGGGAAAGCGGGTGCCGGTCGACGACCGGATCATCATGCTCGGAATGACCTCGGACAACGCCTCCCACCTGAGTTCTGCGGTCGACATTGCGCTCGGGGGATTCCGGTACAGCGTGAACGCGGCGAGTGGTGACGGTTCAGAGGCAGTGGCGGCCGACATCTTCCCTCCGCTCGCCCGCATCATCTGGTCGCAGAACTTTCGAGGGACCGACTATCTCCGAAACTACGGTTTCCACTCCATGCCGAAGACAGAGATCAAGTCGGGTCGCTTCAAGGCCATGTACACCGACCTCTACGCGAAGTTGGACGGGTTCACTGGCAGCAACTCCGAGGCGCAAGTCGAGTCCTAGCGCGGCAACGAGCACCGGTGTCGTTGGACGCGACTACGGTGTGCGCTAAGAGGAGGCCGCATGGCTAAGAACGACGAAGACCGTTACGTGGTCAAGCACGACGACGGATGGGCAGTCAAGAAGGAGAACGCGGAGCGTGCCTCCGCCGTATTTCCGACTCAGAAGGAAGCGATCGATCGAGCACGCGAGATCGTCAATAACTCGGGCGGCGGTCGTGGCGAAATCCGTATCCAGGGTCGGGACGGCAGATTCCGCGACTCGGATTCCGGACGCAACAACGAGACCTCTGCAAAGGACAAGAGATAGAAATGGCCGACCCGAAGAAGCCGACTCCGTCACCTGCAGCCCCGCCCTCAGTCCCTCCGCGCGACGCTCCCGCAGTGAAGGTGATTCGCGGTGACGGCCAAAAAATGGAGCGACGCTGACTCAATGAGCAAGGCTGAACTCCGACAACTGCGCGAGCGCATCGGCCTTATCAGAGATCTCTCGGCTGAAGTGGATCGTCAGCGGGCTGCTTACACCAGCCGCGCCAGCGCGATGACAACCCGCCTCAGCATCCTGGTTGCGGCGGCGAGCGTCGCAGCGGGCCTTCAACTCGGTGCGGCTCATCCAACTGTCTGGTATGTCATTGGGGTTTTTCTCGCGGGTGCAGCTGCCCTGCTCGGTGCGGCTGGGCTCTGGCCCGTGAGTGGCACCGAAAACGGAGTACAAGAGCTTCAAGACGAACTCTGGGGGATGGCGCCAGAGGAAGCCGCCTACGTATTCATGCACCGGAAACTCGAGATCCTTCGGGACGAAGAAACCGTGCTCACGGTTCGAGCTTGGCTGAGCCGATTCGGCTTCGGCGCGCTCGCGCTGTCGATCATCGCAATCGCTATCCACCTAACTCACATCATCTAGGAGAAGAGAATGGCCGAGCCAAGCAAGCCCACGCCCCCAGCAGTCCCGCCGCGACCTGCGCCGATGGTGCGTGTCATCAAAGAGGGCGGCAGTGGCGGCGGGCGAAAGTCGTAAGTGGCCAAGAACACCGATCCTCCGAAGCCTCCGCCTGTCCCACCCCGCAAGGACCCAAAACACAAGGGGCCCGGCTTGGGCAACAAGCAGGACAAGCCGAACTCGGGGGGACCGAAGCCTCCGAAAGGCTAGGCGGTGGAGCTGTGTGCAACGGATCCGCCGTTGCACATTCTTTGCACACACTGCGGTTCACCACGTCGCAATAGACGGCATGAGCCCTGTCCAGACATCAACAGAATGCACGAGACTTCGCAGTCGAACGGTTCTGGGGGTCAGGGGGTCGCAAGTTCAAATCTTGTCAGCCCGACCAATAAGCCCCGATGAGATCGATCCTCGTCGGGGCTTCGTCGTCCCAGGAAGCCGGATCGTCAGACCGACCCGAGGTAGCGCGGCTCGGTTCCGCGGCCGAGAATCGGCCGGAACCGCTGCCGCGGCGAATCGGGATCGCGCGGTCGGCCGGCGTCGTTGTCGTCCTGGATGGCCCACTCGGCATCCACCCGTTTGACGTGCGCGCCGAGGTCGCACCCGTCGAGCGCGGTCGCCTCCCAGAACTCGCGGCCGTCGCGCCC
>Ga0105239_10008189_pt1 | contig 11924 bp, 5 predicted proteins | sample KBSC44metaG_FD_92761 | JGI IMG/M metagenome (GOLD analysis project Ga0105239, IMG submission 92761) | Corn rhizosphere microbial communities from Kellogg Biological Station, Michigan, USA - KBS C4-4 metaG | ecosystem: Host-associated > Plants > Roots > Rhizosphere > Soil | place: Michigan, USA...
ACCCGATATTACCAATAACCAGGTGCAGGTCATTACCAAAGCACCCACGCTAGCGGCGCAGGAGGTGGAACAACTGATCACCTACCCGGTGGAACGCTCTCTATCAAACCTGCCCGATATTACCGAAATGCGCTCCATGTCCCGTTTTGGGTTGAGCGTAATCACTATTGTTTTCAAAGAATCTGTCAATGTGTATTTCGCCCGGCAGCTCATTGCCGAGAAGCTGAACGAAGTGCAGGAGCAGATACCCAAAGGGACCGGCCGGCCTGAAATGGCCCCCGTCACCACGGGCCTTGGTGAGATCTACCAGTATATCCTGCACCCGAAAAAAGGAAGCGAACACAAATACTCGGCGATGGACCTGCGAACCATGCAGGACTGGATCGTTACCCGCCAGCTTTACGGGATTACCGGGGTTGCCGAAGTTACCGCATTTGGCGGCGTAGCCAAACAATTTGAAGTGGCGCTCGACCCGGATAAACTCAAGGCGATGGATGTCACCATTCCGGAGGTATTCACTGCCCTGGAGAAAAACAACCAGAATACCGGCGGTGCCTATATCGATAAAAAACCCAATGCCTATTTTATACGGGGCGTAGGCTTGATGTCGGGTATCCCGGATATCGAAAATACCATCATTAAGCGACAGCCCAACGGTGTACCGATACTCGTAAAAAATATAGCCAAAATCCAACTGGGTTCACCGCCGCGTTACGGGGCGATGACCTATAACGGCGAAAAGGAAGTGGTGGGCGGTATCGTGCTGATGACCAAAGGAGCCAACAGCGCCGAGGTGGTTGGTTTGGTCAAAGAGCGAATGAAAGTCGTACAAAAGTCCCTGCCCAATGATGTGATTATCGAGCCGTTTCTCGACCGAACCAATCTCATCAACCGCGCGATCAGTACTGTGGAACGTAACCTGGTGGAAGGCGCGCTTATCGTGATCTTTGTATTGGTAGTATTTTTAGGCAACTGGCGCGCAGGTTTGATCGTTGCTTCCGCTATTCCATTATCGTTATTATTTGCACTATCGTTGATGAACCTGTTCGGGGTTTCGGCAAACCTGATGTCATTAGGCGCGATAGATTTCGGTTTGATAGTAGATGGTGCCGTCATTATTGTAGAAGCGACCATGCACCACCTCATTTTAAAGAAAAATACAGGAAGGTTCACGCAAGCTGAAATGGATGAAGAAGTATTTCTGTCCGCTTCACGTATCCGTAATAGTGCCGCCTTTGGCGAGATCATCATCCTGGTGGTGTACATCCCAATTTTAACCTTAGTGGGTATCGAAGGCAAAATGTTCCGGCCGATGGCGCAAACAGTTGGCTTTGCAATATTAGGTGCGTTGCTGTTATCATTAACTTATATACCGATGATGTCGGCGTTGTTCCTTTCCAAAGACGCCGCACCTAAAAACACTTTCTCTAACCGGATGATCGCGTTTTTACAACGCAAGTACGAGCCGCTCTTAAAAGCAGCTATCCGCATTAAATACATCGTAGTTGGTGTGGCAGTAACTTTGCTGGTTGTGAGCGGCATTATCTTTTCCAAAATGGGCGGCGAGTTTATCCCGCAGCTGGAAGAAGGAGATTACGCCATAGAGTTTGTATTGCCCCAGGGAACTTCAGTTACCCAAACAGTAGAAACTATTATGCAGGCCGAAAGAATGCTAAAAAAATACCCCGAGGTTAAAATGGTGGTAGGTAAAACCGGCAGCGCCGATGTGGCGACGGACCCGATGCCGCCTGAAGCATCCGACCTGATGGTGATCCTGAAAGACAAATCCGAATGGCCGTCAGGTAAAGGCTTTTACGAGCTGGCTGAAGATATGCGCACGACGCTGGCAGACCTGCCAGGTGTGATCGCAGAACCCAGCCAGCCGATCCAAATGCGTTTTAACGAACTGATGACCGGGGTAAAACAGGATGTTGCTGTTAAGATCTTCGGCGAGAACCTGGATACCCTCAATATATTGGCGGCTAAAGTGGCCCAGGCGATTAAACCGATCGATGGTGTCGCCGTACCTCAAGTGGAACGTGTAAGCGGCCTGCCGCAGATCACCGTGAAATACGACCGTGCGCGTATGGCCAACTATGGGTTGAACATTGAGGACGTGAACCAGGTGATCAGTACGGCATTTGCCGGCAGTTCCACAGGCTCCATCTACGAGAATGAACGGAGATTCGACCTGGTGGTCAGGCTGGATTCTGCCCACCGCAATGCCATAGAGAATGTAAGCGACCTGTTCATCCCGACAACCGACGGCAACCAGATCCCGCTTTCACAGGTCGCCACCGTGGCCTACGAAAGTGGCCCGGCGCAGATCAGCCGGGAAAATGCCCGGCGGCGCATCGTGGTTAGCTTCAACGTAAACGGCCGCGACGTCGAAAGCGTGGTGAAAGAAGTGCAGGCAAAACTCGACGCGAAAGTGCCGCTGCCAACCGGCTATTATTATACCTACGGCGGCACTTTTGAAAATCTGCGGCAAGCAATTGCAAGGTTAATGATCGCTGTTCCTGCAGCTTTGTTGCTCATTTTTATCCTGCTTTATGTAACCTTCAAATCCGTTAAGCAGGCTACCCTTATTTTTACCGCCATACCCATGTCCGCTATCGGAGGTGTGTTCGCTTTGCTATTAAGGGGCATGCCGTTCAGCATATCAGCCGGTGTTGGCTTTATCGCGTTGTTCGGTGTAGCTGTGCTCAATGGTATCGTACTCATTGGCACGTTTAACCAGTTAGCTAAAGATGGCGCAGATGACGTGCTGCAACGGATTTACCAGGGAACCAAAGACCGGCTGCGCCCGGTACTAATGACCGGTGCGGTGGCTTCATTAGGTTTTCTGCCAATGGCGGTTTCATCCAGCGCCGGGGCGGAGGTACAGAAACCATTGGCTACGGTGGTGATCGGCGGCTTATTGACAGCGACCTTATTAACGCTGATCGTCCTGCCTTTACTTTATCTGATCTTTACTAAAAACACTAAACCCGCATCCGGTAAAATGAAAAAAACTTTGTTGGTACTATTGGTCATGGGTTTTGCCCTGCCCGGCTTCGCCCAGGAACCTGCCAAACGCATTTCACTGAACGGGGCCTATGAAATGGCCATTCAAAATAATTTACAGCTGCGTTCGTCTAATTTAAAGATCGAGCAGCATAAGGAATTGGGCAAAACAGCCGTCACTCTGCCTAAAACGGGCCTATTCGTTGAGAACGAGGATATTAACCCCAATGACCCAAAGGGCATTTTAAAGATCGGCGTTTCCCAAAGCCTGGACTGGCCGGGTTTATACAAAGCCAAAAAAGGTCTGTTAGACGAACAAACCCGTTCGGCAGAATACGCTAAACAATCACAACTGGCCGGGATCAAAAAGGATATCGCCGGGGCTTATTATAACTTGTGGTATTACCAAAGCAAGCAACGCTTATGGCAGCGTCTGGATAGTATCTACAGTACCTTAGCTAAAGCTGCCGTATTAAGGGTAAAGACCGGTGAGGATGCCGGGCTGGATAGCATTGCCGCGCAGGCTAAGGCAAAAGAAACTAAAGTGCAGTTGCGGCTGGTACAAAGGGATATCAAAAACCAACAGCTGGCCTTAAAGCGCCTGTTAAATACGCCATTCAATTTATTGCCCGATAGTGCGTCTTTGCAAAAAGTGCAATTGGATGGAAATAAACCAGACACGGCTGCACACCCGTTGCTCAAATTACAACAACAGAACGTGAATATCGCCGGTGCGGAAGCTAAAGTTGCAGGGCAAGGCCAGATGCCATCCTTTGAAGGGAGGTTCTTTTCGCAGCGCCTGTATGGTGTTAACCCGCCCTATTCCGGGTTCTCGGTCACCGTTGGCATCCCGCTGTTTGGCCGGGGTCAATATAAGCACTCGGTCAAGGCCGCCCAACTGGAACAAAGTTACCAGCGATCGGTGCTGACCGATCAGCAACTGGCGTTCAGTACTTCTTACAACCAGGAACAGGAAACGTTACAAAAGAACAATGACCTGCTGGAGTATTATACTTCCACGGGGCTGAAACAGGCCGATGCGATCATCAATGCCGCCAATTTGTCCTACCGTTCCGGCGAGATTGGTTTTGCAGAACTATCGCAATTCCTGACCCAGGCCATCGACATCCAACGCAACTATCTGGAGGTGCTGAATGAATATAACCAGTCGGCCATTCAACTGAACTATTACACCAATAACAGTAAATAAGAAATGAAAACGCATTTAAAATATACTTACCTGTTGCTGATCTTATTGGCGGTGACTTCCTGTACACAACAGGAAAAACCTAAAGAAGAAGCAAAGGAAGCAAGCGCACCGGAGGCAATCAACAGGGTGAGCCTGACTGCCAACCAGATCAAAACGGCGGGTATCGAACTCGGCATGATAGAAATGAAGAACCTGGCCACGGCCATCAAAGCCAACGGGCTGTTATCAGTACCCAATCAAAACAAGGCTTTGGTTACTTCGGTGACGAACGGCACGATCAGAACATTGACCGTTCAACCGGGTAACTATGTACATAAAGGCCAGGTCATTGCTACTATCCTGAACCCGGATATCGCGCAATTACAGCAACAGTCACAAACCACCCAGTCGCAATTATTACTGGCTCAGCAAGAATACCAAAGGCAGAAAGAACTGGTTGAAGGCAACGCTGCCCCTTTAAAGAACCTGCAAAAGGCCGAAGCAGAATTGTCGGCATTAAAGGCGACCCAAAAATCGCAACAAATGCAACTATCGGCGTTAGGTATTTCCCCGTCAGCAACTAATCATGGGCGTATTGTAACCAGTATCCCGGTACTGGCACCGATCAGCGGGACCGTGAGCGAGGTTTCAGCACAGATCGGTTCCAACGTAGACGCTTCCACGCCTATTGCACAGATCGTTAATAATTCGCAATTGCACCTGGATCTTTTCGTATTTGAAAAAGACCTGCCTAAAGTTAAAGCCGGGCAGCGCATTCACTTTACCCTGACCAACAGCGCCGGTAAAGAATACGACGCGCAGATCTATTCCATCGGTACTGCGTTTGCCAGCCAGTCGAAAACTATTCCTGTACATGCGGTGGTAATGGGCAATAAAGCCGGCCTGATCGAAGGGATGAACGTTACCGCAATTATCAGTATTGGAAATGCCGTTTTACCTGCTGTACCTTCAGAAGCCATTGTAAGTAACGGCGGTCAGGACTATATCTTTATGGTGCAAAAACAAGATGATAAAGAAACGGTATTTGAGCGGGTGCCGGTTGCCAAAGGGGTGTCGGATATTGGTTTTACGGAAATAACACCGGTAAGTGACCTCAAACCGGGTTCAGGCATCGTCGTAAAAAAGACCTTTTTTGTGCTTGCAAAAATGGTCAATACCGGGGAGGACGAATAATAAAGGAACTGGAAGCTCAATTACTGGAAAAGCAAATCAACCCAACCGCAATGCGGCTGATCGTGCAGGACTATTTGCTTAAGCAAGCGAACGCGGTCAGTCTTACCGATATGGAGTTGAGTCTTGAAAAAACAGACCGGGTGACCTTGTATCAGCGTGTGAAAACTTTTGAAGAGCACGGGATTTGGCGTTTCAATAAAATCCTATATTTAAACACTATGAATTTTTATTTATTTCAAAAAAAGCTATCACAAATAGAAGACCAGCTAAAAAGCAATTTCGCAAGCTTAGTTTTAAATAGCCAAGTTTTAATCCTTTCTGAATACGTTGATGCCATTTGTGTTTTCATAAATGATTTTGATGTCGTCAAGTTTTTTGGGGAAGACATTATTGACTATAGTTATTTAGAATGTCATTTAAATATTAATAAGCATCAAACAAATGTCGAATTTGAATGGGATTTTCGCACTCATGATTACATCGACGAAGACCGCAATATGATTCGGCTCAATCTGATTTTTGCAGATCGCTATCCGCACAATGCTAATCAAGAAAAATATCATTATCATTCAGTTGCAATTGAAACGGTCTACAAAGTGCAATACTTTGGTGAAAATGTATTATTTGATGCTAATTTGGAGTCATCATTTCATAATATGATCTCTGATATTCATTATCAGGCTATGAAAAATGAAGAACCAATTGCAATGGCTATTTATAGCTATTCCGATAATTAATATTTTTATTTTAAATCACCTATTAAGGAGTTCGGGTTTTGTAGTCTAAAGACCACTTTTAACCCCATCCGTGGGAAAGATTATTGAAAAGCCTTTAGATGAAAATCTGAAGGCTTTTTAATAAAATTAGACAATTCAAAAAACAAGCTAAACCAATGTTATAATTTCAATTATTGTTTCAGACTATCTAATTTCTTCCTGGTTTCAGGCGATTCTTTTAGGGACAACGCTTTCTTGTAACTCGCTATCGCATTCTTTTTGTCGCCTTTCGCAACATACACATTCCCAAGATAAGTATATGCCACAGGGCTCTTGGGATAATTGATGATGTTCATTTTAAACATTGCCTCAGCCTTATCAAACTCATTTTTACCAAGCACAAAAAAGCCGAGGTTATTTACCAAATCTTCCGGTGGCAATAGCTTGCTGCCATCTTCCGCTGTCATCCCATATTCTGAAGTTAAATTTTCAAAATGATCTTTTAAGTAAGACGCTAGAGGGAAAGCAGGGTCGATAAAGTAACTGTCCTGTATTTTTAACGCATAATCCTTAAAAATAAAATGGAGCGCATCATAAGTCGCAATCAAAAAAACCGAGCCATGTGAGTCTTCATTATAATACTTAAAATTTGCCTTCAGGCCGCCCCGACTGCCCATTATATAGTCGCGCAGTTGAAGTATGGAGCGGGAATGAATGGTCCCGGAATTAGTATCGTTTTTAATGGATGTGGTATCCATTCCGGGAGGCAATGTATTGGCCATACCTAAAAACAGCGATACTCCGGGGTACGTATCGCTTTGTAAGGTTTGTCTCGCCTCGCGCAATAGTTTTTGCTGATCCCACCACATACTTGGGTCAACAGCGACATAGCCCCTAAATATTTTTTTGTGATGTACCAGTGCATTGATGGCCATAATACCGCCCAATGAATGCCCAAGGAGCACCCGGTAAGTAAGGGTTGGATAGATGGAATCGATATGTGGCACCAGTTCATTTTCCATAAATGCAGTAAACATTTCGCCACCACCGGAATTTTTGGCCATATCGTCGTTAATGAACAAGCCACTGGTCACGCGGGTTGGGGTAAGGTCCCTCGTTCGGTTGGTATTGGGTATGCCAACGACGACCATTTCTGGGCAGATGTCGTTCCCGTTGACGGAACTGAGGTAGTCGATCATCCCTACAACGGAGGTAAAACACTTCTCAGCATCCAGTACATATACAACCGGGTACTTTTTTTTCTTATCCCAGCTGGCAGATGGAGGCAGATGGACCCAGATTTTCCGTTGTTCGTTTAGAACCTTTGAATGGATACTGTCTATAGCGCCAATATTCACTGAATTGCTTGTCTGCGCTTGCAGTGACAATAAAATGGTGCTCAAATAGCATGTAAAGATCAATGTTTTCATAACCGATTTGTTGGTTACAAGACATCAAATAATTTATAAGGTGACACTATAATCTCAAAAAGTACTTAGATACAGATCAAGTAAGTCAACTAATCTGTATTATAACGAACCATATTTATTTTACAAACCTGCGGCACAATGCAAATCAGCTATAAAAGAGTTTGAGTTTTGTAGCCTAAGGACTACACAGATTAGTGCAATGGAAGCTTTAAAAGCCTGCAAATCATAGATTGCAGGCTTTTTTCTTTTTGGGGGAACCATCAAAATTTATAATAATGTCTCAAATCAACTTACCTTGTTTTTTCCTATCTTCCCTTCCACTTTAACAGCCATAGTAACCTAACCATGATACAAACTCAAACCGACGATCTTTCAGGGCAGTATAAACAAATTCCACCTTTCGCGGAATGGCCCAATCTAACTTACGGTGCCCGCCTGATGCCCGGCGCTTTCGTGATCGATCTCCGGTTCGATACCGCTCCGTATTTCACCGAAGCCGGGACTGAAGGGCCTCCCATCGACACCGAAAAGGCCGTTATGGACCTTTACCGGTATTCCGAAGCGGAGAGTGCTCTTTCCGACGTCCGTTACCCGCTGCTATTGGTAGTGCCGGACGTCGCGGGCTGGGCCTCGGCCCACCACGTGCTGTCTTTTGCCCGGGCGGTGCTGGATGCCTTCTACGCTATGCTCAATGACGGTAGTCGGCCCGGGCCCGTTACAAAATCGATCAGCCTGCCTTCCGCCGCGTTGTCAAGCCAGCTCAAAGGGCTAAGGCCGCTCGCATTGTATCTTTGGGACAGGCCCTGGCGCCCGGATCCTTACGGGCCGACGCCGACAAGGGGAAATCCGGGTCTTGAGTTCCCTTTTGTGGCCATTCCGGATGCGGAGCTTGAAGCATGGGTGACAGCGTATGAAAACAAAACGCCCCATGTTAAGATGGGTTACTCGGAGAACAATGGACGGAAAATACTATGGCTGGTGCCCTTCCGGACGGTCGAAGATGGGTGCTCGCTCTTGGGCCCAGCGTTTTTCGGGCTGCGGCCGTTGTCTGGTTCCTTGCAGTCTCGGGTGGACGTGCCGGTGCGGCAATACGTGAGCGGGCAATCGCTCTGGTCGCACGATACGGTCATCGGGAAGCGGTCAGTGAAGGACGTCGACCTCAACCTGCTGGCCGGAAGCTTCGTTGAAGCGCTCGACCGGCATCCGTCTGATGCCGTCACCGCCGCACGCCAGGCCGTTGCCAGTCAGCGCGCACGCCAGGAGCTCACTACACTTTTCACCGACACCGGACATGAGGCCTTGCTGGCGCAGGCCCAATGGTGGCTGCAGGAGTGGCTTGCTGAAAAATCCGGCCGCGCCAATACGCTGGTGGCCGTGCTCGTTGCGGAACTTGGCGGCATCGAAGCACCGGCGGGTATAGGACTGCTGGCGGAAGCCGTTCCGGCAGATGCCGGACAAATGCTTACGGTGTCGCAGGGCTTTCTCAATTTCAGGGAAAACAAAACCTGGTATATCTCTGCCTGTTCGGCTGATACCGTCGACCGTACCGATAATAAGGCGCTGCCGCTCGGATGCGACCTTCGGATCACGGGGGCCGGCAATCCGTTTTATGGAGAAGGCGATATCCGCCTCTACCATCCCGTTACATTGCCAACGGGCAGCGGGCCGCTGCTGAAAGCCAGCGTTCCGGTCCTGCTTCAGACCCTGCCTGTGCCGGCCCTTATCATGGAACAGCGGGCGACGGCTTCGGAAGGTGAGGCGTCGGCCGATGCGGCGGCGAAGGTGCACGAATCGAGACTATGGGATTACAGCATAGCCTACGACCGCCAGTCAGCCGTTCAGGATACCCTTATCGTGCGGCTCGATACCGGCGATACGGCTGCATCCCTAATGAATGCTACGTCGGGGCCGGACCTCCTTGACGCCCTGGTGGAATTCTCGGAGGTCTATGTGCAGCTGCGCACCGACCTGGAACAGGAAGACGTGATGCCAGAGGCCCGCGAATCGTTCGACTGGCTGGCACTGAATGTATCCAATATCTGGATGTATCGCATCCAAATGATGAGGATGAAACAGCACGGCGTGTATCGCGTCGCGGAATCAGAAGAAGAAGATGGTACATTGCGGCTCGCCATTACCCCGGCCGAAGGGCCGGACGTGCCTCAGCTGTTACCGTGTTACGAAGGCCACACTGCCGAAAGTACAGGCGAATACTGGAAGTTCCGTTCCGATGCCACACAGCGCTACCTGTCCTTTGCCGACCGGAACTGGCACTTGCGAAGCCTGGTTTTCGAAAAGCTGGATGTACTCGGGATCGAAAGCGCCCGCGCCGGGTTGGCGCTCGAGCGTAACCTGCTACCGATAGACGGAAAGACACCGAATCCCGACTTCGCCCTGCGGACCGGGTTCATGAGCCCGGGTGCCGCCGCTGTGCCTTTCTTGATCACACCGGATCCGATTGACATATCGGGTTTTGGCCAAACACCGGCCAAATGCATCGAAGGTTTTTTCAGTCGACTGTTCGACGACACGACCGGTCGCTGGCTGCGATTGACCGTCTCCTATAGTTATGAAATTGGGGCCGGAATGCCGGTGACCATGCCGGTGTTGCTATTGCCGAAAGAGCAATATACAACAAGGCTTGCCGCCATGGTCGTCACTACCATCGACGAATGGAAGCGTAGCCACATGCCCGACGAGCCCCAAAGCGGCGCGTTCTTCGAACTCGACCTGACCGTGTTCGGGGTGTTGGAGCAGAGGGGTGTTTTGAGGGTGAGAGGCTTGATGCCTCAGCTACCTGCAAGGCAACATTTATAAGTCTTAACATATTTTCAAACAGGCTTTCAGATTTTCTGAAAGCCTGTTGATTTGATAACAAATTATTGTTTTAGATCATGGTTACTGCCACGTCTTGTCGTACCAATCTTCGTTACTATTTATTGCTAATTCAAAGCCATCGTCTGTATTTAATTCTTTAATTTTTGAAAAAGCATAATTGCCAATTTCGATCAAAACAGGTTCAATTTCTGTCCAGCATTCTGCCTCAGTTTCACTTTCCCACCCTTCGGGAAAGCTTTGATGAGAAACTTGTTCAAAGTCTCTCAATTCAAAATCTGCAGGATTGCAAATTCTTGTATTCTGATTTGGCTTAAATAGTTCCGCTTGTTCGATATCCCCTTCAGCTAAATATTGGTTGTAATATTTTTTATTCCAGTTATTGGATTCTGCCACTTTTTTAATAGAGTTGTCCTTGCTATCGAAGTTAATTGAGCTTATAGCGGCATCAGGATCTGTCCAAATGCTTGTAGTGTAAATTTTAAAAGTGGGGACTTCAGTTTGTAGTCGTTTAATGGCGTTATCAACCATTTCGGTCATCTCTGTTAAATATAAGGTTTGGTTAAACATTTTGGATTTAGTCTGCGATTAATGAATATTTGGTTGGGAATTAAATATCATAAATTTAAAACATTTAATGCAAGCAATAGTAAAATATTAAAATCTCAAGTGATATATTCTCTGAAAATCAAGAAGTATATAATTGGTTTCATTAGGACGGATTTTTGATTTTAGTTTGAAACACTTCCCGTCGCCATATTTAAAATCTGTGTTTATTGTGCGGTAGGTCAATTAGTAGCTGTAGACCCTCAAAAAGTTATTGAAAATGGGATTCTTTGAGACCACGTTGCACCCATCCATGGAACGGGATGGGAAAGATTACTAAAAAGCCTTTAGATGAAAATCTGGGGGCTTTTCCCTTTTATTTTGATGGTGTAGTAATAGCGTCGGCCACAACTAAAATCGTATCTCTCTTCAAATGTGATATAGGTCACGCAGTCACCTGAAATTTCATGCCGTACTTTGTCGTGTTTAAGAAATATATATACCAAGCGGGCGCAAATTTTTTTAATGTCCGGGCCATATCAACCGATCAGTCAACAAAAAAGAAAACGCAACAAAAGATATCATGAAAATGAACACCACAAATAATAATATCAATATGCCTCTGCTCGGGTTTGGCACCCTGATTCCAGATTCGGCCGCGACGATTAGTGCAACCAGGGACGCGCTGGAAGCTGGATTTCGACATTTCGACTGTGCGGAACGATACCGAAACGAGCGCGAGGTGGGTGAGGCGTTGCAGGCAGGGCTTGCAGCCGGCGGACTAGCCCGCGAGGATATCTTTGTTACTACAAAGTTGTGGAACACCAATCATCGGCCCGAATATGTTCAGCCGGCATTTGAGGCGAGCTTGAACAGACTACAGCTCAACTACCTGGATCTCTATCTCATTCACACGCCATTTGCATTTCAACCGGGAGATGAGCAGGACCCGCGGGATCAAAACGGTAATGTTATTTATGATCGCGAGGTGACTTTGGCCGAAACGTG
>Ga0105239_10008192_pt1 | contig 11923 bp, 10 predicted proteins | sample KBSC44metaG_FD_92761 | JGI IMG/M metagenome (GOLD analysis project Ga0105239, IMG submission 92761) | Corn rhizosphere microbial communities from Kellogg Biological Station, Michigan, USA - KBS C4-4 metaG | ecosystem: Host-associated > Plants > Roots > Rhizosphere > Soil | place: Michigan, USA...
ATTGCCGCCCGGACGAGCCAGCGAAGCGACGATGCCGGTGCCGACTGGATCCCCCACGGCGGCGAACACGATCGGGATAGTTGACGTGGCCTGCTTTGCTGCTGCGGTGGGCGGGGTTGCCGCCGTAACAATGACGTCAACCTTTCGCTGGACAAACTCGGCCGCGATCTCGGCCAGGTGTTCGCTGCGTCCCTCCGCCCAGCGATACTCGATCGTGACGGTACGGCCCTCGATCCAACCAAGTTCGCTCAATCGCTTTACAAAGGCGGGGAGCCGGTAACTGTCGACTGAGGGCGTATTGGGGCCCATATACCCGATGGTCGCCACCTTCACCGGCTGTTCCGCGCGCGCAGCGACCGGCCACAATACCGCGGCGGCGCCGAGAAGCGTGATGAATTCGCGCCGTTGCATGTGGCTCCCTTGAACCATCCGTGAACTATAGCAGCCTCGGATCGGGCGATGGGGTAAGAAATGGCAACGAGCGGACCTTTTCAGCTTGATTGCTCAAGCCTGAAAAGTGCCAATAGCGGAAATGACGAGCATCACTCGATCACCTCGTCGGCGATCGAGAGCAAATCGTCCGAAATTTTGACGCCAAGCGACCTGGCGGTCTTGAGATTGATTACGAACTCGAACTTGGTCACCTGCACCACCGGCAGGTCCACGGGCTTCTCTCCTTTGAGAATACGGCCAACGTAGATGCCCACCAGTCGGTACATCTCCGCAATGCTGGTCCCATAGCTCATTAGACCACCGGCAACTGCATATTCGCGGAACTGATAAATGGCGGGCATTCGGTGCTGCGACGCCAATGCAACCAGGCGGTCCCGCCTTGTGTCGAAAAACGGGTCGGCACCGACCAAAAGGACAGAGGCGCGCTGCGGCACGAGGGCAGCAAAAGCTGCTTCGATCTTATCATCGCTACCGCCATCGAGGACGAGAAGCTTCTGTCCGAGCGCACGCGCCGCTTCGGTTACGTCCCTGATCTGCACCTGGCCGACAGACGCATCTGGGTTTACCAGTAGCGCTACGACCTCTGCGCCAGGAACGAGTTCGCGCAGCAGTCCAAGACGCTTTGCTCCAAGGGCCGCGGTCAGGAAAGTTGCGCCCGTTGCATTACCGCCGGGACGATTAAGGCTGGTAACCAACCCGGTTTGGACCGGATCTCCCCCGCTTCCAAAGACAATCGGTATGGTCGTCGTTGCCGCTTTTGCAGCAGGTCCCGACTCGCCCAGAGCCGCGATGACGTCTACAGGCCGGTGCACCAATTCGCGGGCTAGTTCGGGTAGACGATCCAATTGTCCTTCCGCCCAACGGAACTCAATCGTGACGTTCTGCGGCTCGGCATAGCCGGCTTCCAACAATCCCTTTCGGAAGGCGGCAACCACGGTCGCAGACTCGACCGGCGAGCGGCCACTGAGAAACCCGACTACCGGCAGCGAGGGCTGTTGCGCTCGTGCTGCGAACGGCCTCGCAATAACCACGCCGCCGATCATTGAAATGAATTCGCGCCGTCTCATTGGCTTCCTACCCCCCGCCGGGGAGCACAACCCTAGCACCTCACGGATTGAGTACAACGCTTTGCATCGCAGCGAAACAGTCCGCTCGATGTCTCAGATGGCTCAAAAGCGGAAGTGTCGGCCCGTCAGTTCCATGTCTGCTCCACTGCCGAAAGCGGACATCGCTGAAGACGGCTGCCATGTCCGTTTAATGTCAGTCCAGAAGCAGACATTGCTCGCTCGGTTTTGCACCTCGGCTTTGGGTCTTACGCCACCTGTCCTGCGGGCGCACAACGCGCCGTCTTCCAAAGTTGTGCGGACGCCGTTTGCCAATCAAACGCCTGATCGCTTGGGCCATGCTGCGTCAGGTGCTCGATGCGCGCGACAGCCTCCTCGACGCTCGGCCGATGGCCGACCGGCACCCACCACAACACGACAGACGGCCCTTCAAAATGCTCAAACCAATCGGTGCGGCGGCCATAGAAGCGCCTATGGACTGTCTGCCAGACAAAGCGCTCAAGTGCATCGACGCTCTCCCAAACCGAAAAATTGACGATGATACGCGGATCGGCATAAGGCCGCGTATTAGTGGCGTTGCCGCTCTTGTCGGTATAGCGCCAGATGAACCCGGCGCTGCGTTCGGCAATGCCGTTCACCAATGCAAGATTGTTCGTGAAATCCGCCATGCGCGGATCGTCGATCTCGTATCGAATGCGGCCAATGTTCAATTGTGCAAGGTGATGATTGGGTGGCTGTTGCAAGGTCCTGCTCCGTCGCCGATAAGCGTGATGAATTCGCGCTGTCTCTTTGGACAAGATATCGCAACGGTTCAAACCAGAACAGGGGTGGCCAGAGATAGAATCCTGGCTTGATATAATTCAGAAGCGGTCAATGTTCACTTCGGGTCATTCACGTTTTTTAAAATTGCCGAGCATCACTCGATCACCTCGTCGGCACGGGCGAGCAGCGTCGGCGGAATGGTGATCCCAAGCGCCCTGGCAGTGTTTGCGTTTATGACCAGCTCGAACTTGGTCGGCTGCTCGACAGGCAGGTCGGCTGGCCTGGCGCCCTTGAGAATTTTGTCGACGTATCCTGCAGCTCCGCGCTGCACTTCCGCACTGTTTGCGGCGTAGGTCATCAGCCCTCCCGAGTTCGCCACTTGCCGGTTACTCGAGAAGGACGGCAATCGATGCTTGATCGCAAGATCGAAAAGTTCCTTTTGTTGCAGACTTCCCTGAATGATGAGGGCCTCGGCCTTCCTGCGGCTGATTTCGTCGAATACGGCGTCGAGCGGCGTCTCCGGCCGCACCATTTCTGTATCGAGCTCCAGCCCAAGCGTGCGTGCCCCTTGGCCAATCTGCTCAAGGAATGGCTTTGAGAGTGGATCGGCCTCATTGGCCAGAACCGCTACTCGGCGCGCCGAAGGCAAAGCCTCCCGGATTAGCTCAAGAGTTTTGCCCGCAAGCTCCGCGGTCGCGGCCGACACGCCGGTAACGTTTCCGCCCGGTCGAGCAAGGCTGGCGACAAGCCCGGTTCCCACCGGCTCGCCGGCTGGCGCCATCACGATGGGAATGTCACGGGTCGCTTGTTTCGCCGCCTGAATGGCGGGCGTCAGTGCAGCGACAATGATATCAACCTTCAGGCCGACCAGTTCCGCGGCTTTTTTCGGAAGGAGAATACTTTTGCCCTCGGCAGAACGAACCTCCAGCCGAATGTTCTGCCCATCAGTATAGCCGACGTCGCGGAGCGCGCCGCGGAAGCCTCTTAAAAAGATCTCAGGGTCTGGATTGCCAGTGAGCAGCACGCCGATGGTCGGCACCTTTGCCGTCTGCGCGCGCACGGCGAGCGGGCACATGATCGTGGCGCCGTAAGCCAGCGTGATGAATTCGCGCCGTTGCATGTGGCTCCCTTGAACCATCCGTGAACTATAGCAGCCTCGGATCGGACGATGGGGTAAGAAATGGCACATAGGTGCTCTCAGACGCTGATCAGGCCCGGTGTCCGGGTTGGGTCAAAACGGTCCTGACGGCCCCGAAACGCTATTTCCAGCCTGCCCCGAGGAACAGACATCATCTGACTGGTCCGGTCGGTCCGGTTCGTGCCAATACCGGCCGTGAGCGTTTGTAACAAGGTATCCTATTCGATCACCTCGTCGGCACGGGCGAGCAGCGTCGGTGGAATGGTGAGCCCGAGCGCCTTGGCGGTCTTGACGTTGATCACTAGTTCGATTTCATTGGGACGTTCAACCGGCAGCTCTCCGGGCTTGGCACCTTTCAGAATCTTGTCCACGAAGACCGCTGCGCGGCGATAAAGCGCCACGATATTAGGGCCGTAGCTCACCAGCCCGCCGTCCACAACCGATTCACGGTTGAAATATATCGTGGGCAGCCGCGCGTTCGCCGCTAGTTCCACAATATGCACCCGCCGGGCCGCGAAGGTGACGTCGGGCGGAACCAGAACTGCCTCGACTTTTTCTTCTGCAAAGTGCTCAAAGGCACGCTCGAGGTCAGTGGGAATCCGGTAATCAAAATGCACGAGGGCGAGCGACGCCTTGGCCGCCGCAGCTTGGGTCTCCCGCCATTGCGGAACGTGCAGCGGGTTCTCGACATTGATTATAGCGCCGACGCGCGCAAGATGGGGGAGCAATTCGCGGATAATATCGATCTGCTTGGATGCCAGGTCCTCGGCGAAGTTCGTGAGCCCTGTGATGTTGCCGCCGGGACGAGAAAGGCTTTGCACAAGACCGAAGCTGACCGGGTCTGCACCATTCGCCATGACGATCGGGATCGAACCGGTCGCCTTGCTGGCTGCGAGATTCGCGGGCACGGGCGCCGACACGATTACGCTGGGGTGGAGACGGACTAGCTCCGTCGCCAACGCCGGAAGGCGATCAAGGAAGCCGTCAGCGTAACGGTACTCGAGGCGAATGTTGACTCCCTCGACGTAGCCGAGCTCGCGCAGTCCGGCGCGAAACGCGTCGTATCTAGCCGCCATGGTGGCCGCAGACGCACCTTCAAGCACGCCGATTAGCGGTTGCGGCGATCGCTGGGCCCATGCGTCGAGCGAGCCAGCAACCGCTGTTCCCGAGAGAAGGGCTATGAACGCACGGCGCCTCACTCACCACCTCATCGAAATCGACACCGGAGCATATCACCTCATCGCAAGTCTGAGGAGACGCGACCCAGTTCTTAACGGCCGTCGCATGCAAGTCGAAAAATGTTTGCCTCGCAATGCGCGCTCGTAACCCAGGTCCGGTGAGGGTCAATCGCGTCGTTTTGACAGTCGGCCGGTTGCTTCCGGTCTACCCCCATAATCGGGCGTCCCCGGTGTCGGCCACCACTTCGAAAGCAGACAAGCGATGGGCAAGGCGTGACTCTTGAGAGCGGCTGCCAAGTCGTGATTCAAGTTTCCAAACCTGGAGCCTTGGATCATACGCCACGAACTTACTGATCTAGAATGGTTCGCCATCAGCGGCTCGCAACAGCCCCAGACCTTTGGCCAGCCATGGGGTGGTCGGCGCCCGGATCAGGATCGTCATCAGGATGGCGATGGAGGTGACGGATGCGATCATTTGCGCGCCCGGCGCCTTCATGCCCAGCAGCAGCCCGGCCGGCGCCAGCACATGAACAGCATCTCGGCAAAACTCCAACGCGCGCGGCGATCGAACGCGTCGCGCAACTGACCGGCTTTCGCGATCCCGAGCGGATGCGCCTCGCCTTCATCCGCGCCTTCGGCCAGCCGCCGCAATCGCTGCGCCGCGCGGCGCGGGCGGGATAGAGCGCGCTAGCGGCCAAGCGGCGCGTCGGGATGCCAGCTGAGCACGGCGAGCATCACGAAGAATCCGACGACGTAGGCCACCGTGACGAACCAGCCCTGGGTGACCCAGCGGCCCACCGACTTCGCTTCCGGATACATGTTGGCCAGCGCCACGCCGGCGGAGGAGCCGAACCAGATCATGGATCCGCCAAATCCGACGGCATAGGCCAGATAGCCCCAGTCGTAGCCGCCCTGCTTCAGGGCGAGTGCGGTGAGCGGAATATTGTCGAAAACGGCAGAGACAAAGCCCAATCCGAGCGCCGTCTGCCATGCCGCGGCCGGGAGCTTTTCGACCGGCATCATCGAGGCCGCCGTCACCAATGCGAGCAGAAAGACCGTGCCCTTGAAGGTCTCCGGCATCACCGACCAGTCCGGCCGTCGCAATGCTGCGGTCAGGAGGATGACTGCCCAAACGGCCAGACCGAGCAAAGGGATCGTGTCCATCAGGGCGGGAAATTTCAGGTTGGCGGTGATGTTGGCGGCCAGCGCTGCGATGAGAATAGCTGCGACTATGAAAACCCGCGTCCGGTCGATCTTCAGTCCCGATGGGGGCTTCTTGAGAATCGGGGAAAACCGCTGTTGCTGCAGTGATGCCGGCACCGCAAGGATGAGCATCGCAACGATGGCGGCAACATAGGCCTCCAACACGCTGAGCGGGCTCACGCCGGCTATCCACATCATCGTGGTGGTCGTATCGCCGACGACGCTGCCTGAACCGCCGGCGTTTGATGCCGCGACGATCGCGGCGAGATATCCGATATGGACCTTGCCCTGAAAGACATGTCGGGCAACGGTGCCCCCGATCAAGGCAGCCGCGATATTATCGAGGAAGCTCGACAGCACGAATACCAGGAACAGCAGCGTCACACCGCCCTTCCAGTCGTCGGGCAGCAAAGCCGGCATCTCATCAGGAATCCTGCTCTCCTCGAAGTGCCGGGATAGAAGCGCAAACCCCATCAGCAGAAGAAACAGATTAGTCAGCGTAACCCATTCATGAGCCATGTGCTGACCGAGCCCGCCAAGCCCGGCGCCGAATTTGAATCCGGTGAATACCAGTTTGTAAATGACGATGGTCGAGAGCCCGGTCAGCGCGACTGGAAGCGTGTGGCGATGGAACAGCGCAACGCCGAGCAGGGTCAGCGCGAACAATATGAAATCAACGGGTATTCCAAGGATAAGTATGGGCTCGATCAAAATACCCTCAACACTCAAGAGCAGCCAAAGAGATGATGCAAGGCGCGTCGTTCGCCCTGATTCGTCGACCGGACAGTAACCGGATCATCAGCGGTTCCATCATGCCCGACAAGCGAGATTATGCAACGCGCTTCTGCCGGCACCCACTAACCGGACATGCTGCGGACATGCCAAAATCGACGCGAATGAGCCGGAACGGACATTCGAACTGAGCGGCCTGTAACGCTAACCTGCCAAGTTCACGGAAGCGCCCGAACGAGCCGCAGCGCGGCGATCAGGGCACCAACGGAAAGCGCCACCGACGCTACCATGTAAGCGAATGATGCCAATGTCTGTCCGCGTTCAATCAAGTAGTAACCGTCCAGAGAGAATGCGGAAAACGTCGTGTAGCCACCACAGATGCCGACTGTCAGGAATATCCGCGTTGCCTGCGACAAGTCCCATCGGGCTGCGAACAGGCCGACGAACGCACCAATCAAAAATGAGCCGGTCACGTTGATAATTAGCGTGCCCCAAGGAAAGTCAGTTCCGAACAGCTTTCCCGATCCGATGCTGACCAAATATCGCGCGACTGATCCCAGCGCGCCGCCGCCTGCTACAGCAAGAATGAATTGAGGGGTCATTTGCACATGCTCCTACCTGCGCTCTCGCGCCTAGCAGGAGTCATCAGCCAACACGGCGGTTACCGGGGGAACCCCATCCCCATCACAATGCCAATCAGATTACACGGGACAGTCTGCGTCGACAAGGTCGCCGCAAAGCGGCGGTCCATGCCTTGCTGCGCTGGACCGTCTTTTTCTAAGCTATTTTGCTTCCATCCGATTATTTAGATCGCGCGTGTACGCGCCCCGGCTCGAATAGCGGACAAAGCCATTCGGGTCGTTCGCTGAACGGGAAATCAAGCGCAAGGCGATTGCTATAATCGCTCCTGCGAATACGGCCTACCATCAATGAAGCATCCCGTACTGCATGATGTAGACGGCGGCGCCGCCCAAGTATCCCAACAGGGCGAGTCCGCTAATGCGCTTAACATACCAGAAGAAGTGAATCCTTTCGAGGCCCATTGCCGCCACCCCTGCAGCGGAACCGATAATCAGGATCGAACCGCCTGTACCGGCGCAATAGGCGATAAACTCCCAAAGGAAGCTATCAGTGGGATACTGCGACAAACTGTACATGCCCATGGAGGCGGCCACCAGCGGCACGTTATCCACGATGGCACTCAAGAGGCCGAGCAGAACGACAATCACATCCTGACGGCCGACGCTTTGGTCAAGCCATTTTGCCAGCATCTCCAGAACGTGGGTGTGTTCCAGGGTGGCCACCGCCAATAGGATACCGATGAAAAAGACGATCGAGGCCATATCGATTTGCTTGAGAGCGTGAACCAGGGTCAGCGGCTCCTTTTCATCGGGCTCCTTTTCGCGATGAAGTAATTCGCCAGTTGCCCAGAGAATGCCGAGCGCGAAAAGTATTCCCATAAAGGGTGGCAAGTGAGTGATGGTCTTGAAGGCCGGCACAGCAACCAAGAGGCCAAGCCCCAAATAAAAAATCAGATTGCGCTCAAATAGATTTACCGACCTGTCCGAACTCTCTGGGTTGCTTGGTGGGATGATTATCTTCCCCCTGAGCAGATAGGTGCCGACGACCAGCGGCAGGAGCAGGTTAACCAACGACGGCAGGAACACGCCCTTGATGATGGGAAGTGGCGTAATCTGGCCGCCGATCCAGAGCATGGTGGTTGTCACGTCGCCGATCACCGACCAGGCGCCGCCGGCATTCGCGGCGACCACAATCATTGCTGCGAAAAATAAGCGGTCTGTTTGGTTCCCCGATAGCTTCTTCATTAGTGATATCATGACGATTGTCGTCGTCAGATTGTCGAGCACCGCACTGAGGAAGAAAGTTACAAAGCAAACAGTCCACATCAGGGTGGTCTGCTTCCTGGTGCGAATTTGCGAAGTGATGACCTCGAAACCATTATGAGCGTCGATCACCTCGACAATCGTCATGGCTCCTATCAGGAAGAATACAATCCGAGCGGTGGTAGTGACTGACTCATTGAGCTCGTTTCCGATGCGCGCATGATCGCCGCCGAAAACGGCGTATACGGTCCAAAGCACTCCCGCTCCGAGCAATGCCGAGGCACCCTTATTGATCTTGATCGGATGCTCTAGCGCGATGGCAGCGTATGCGATGATGAAAATTGCAACAATTGCGCCGAGCAAGGCCTTATCCTCCGCTTATCACATTGCGCTGCGATGGCCCGATCACATCAATGCCTTTATGCGCTCCACGTCTAGCTCCGCGCTATGCGTCGAGATGCAGCGGTTCGGCTGGAGCCCTTCACTTGTCCTCAACTCCTAAGCAAAGACATCGGTGTAATCGGGCATGCAATGACTGTTCTTGGTACTTTTCGGACCTGACGCTATGTCCGACTTGAGTCCGGAACGCGCACCAAAGCGGACGTCCGCCGACCATTCTGAATTTATGGGTTCACGCCCCAGTCTAGCTGCCCCCAACAAAAAGCCCGGCTCTTGGCCGGGCTTCTGTTCGTTCAGTGGCGCTGATGGCCGGGAGGACCTCCGGCGGGAGGGCCACCGCCGGCACGGGGAGCGGCGTTGATATGAGGGGAGCCGCCGCCACCCGCTGGCATCGCTGGCGCTGCACGTGGCGCGCCCATTTGCGCGTGCGCGTTCATCGGCGCGCCACCGCCGCGGCCAACGTTCGGCTGCGCGATATGCGCGGGCATCGCGGGCCGCGCCGCTGGTGCTGCGGAGAAGCGGGTTGCTTCATGCCCGCGGGCCATCGGCTGTTGCGTGCGGGAGAAGGTGCGGTTGGCGCCGTTGACATGCGCGATACGTCCTTGGGCGGCTTGCCTATCGCGAACGTTGGCGCTCTGCTGGCGAGTTACGCCTGGCGCGACCTGGGTGCGTGTCCGTCCCTCGGTAACGGCCGAGCGCGTCTCCGTTCTGCCGAGGCGGGTGGACCGATCGGTCGTCGGCATCTGCGTCGCGAAGCGGGCGTGCGATTGCCAATAGCTACTCCAATAGGCGCGGCGGTGATACCAGGGCCGCCCCGAATAGTAGCTCGACCAATACGAGCTCAGCACGAACGGTACGATGGGAACGTCATCGACGTAGTCAGGCAGATAGACGTAGCGGTTGCGGTAAAGGTATTCGAGATATTGCGACGAAACCCAGCCGCGATCGCCGGACCAACTCACGTCGCACCAGGCATCGCCTCTGAGACAGCCATGGATGTTGACGTGGGTGCCGCCGGGAATGCGGTCGACCATCGGAAAGCCCGGGCCCGGCCCCGCCCTCATGCCGACGGATTCGGTGACAATGCCCGGCGCCGCCAGCGCAGCGGTGGGCGTCAGCAGCATGGCTGCAACGAAAACTGCTTTCAGTTTCATGGCAAGTTCCTCCTTAGAAGTTTGAACGCGGGGACGGGACAGGAGTTCCGTGAAAGATCATCGCACTAGCCGAAAGGTGAAGTTGCCGAGGAGCAAGCGCAGGTTTGCGTCTGCCGATTTCCCGGATGTCGCTTTGAACCCGCCGCGCTTGGGCGCCGCAGCATTCATGGCTGCCGCGGCTGCGGCGAAGGCTTGGAGCTTGATTTTCGTAACACCGATTGTCCGCCATTTCTCGCTTACGGTCCGGTCGCAAGGTGATAGGCTTTAGGCATTGCACAAGGCTTGTTCAGAGAAGCCCATGCGGCGGCGCGAGTTCATCACGCTTCTCGGCGGTGCGACGGTGACGTGGCCGGTTGGGGCGCATGCGCAGCAACCGAAAATGCCGGTGGTCGGATTCCTCAATGGCGGATCACCAGACGGATACGCACCGTACGTGACCGGATTCCTGCGTGGGCTCAATGAAACCGGTTACGTCGAGGGCAAAAACGTCACGGTGGATTATCGGTGGGCCAGGGGTCAGTACGATCGCCTCCAGGCAATGGCTGCCGATCTTGTGCGTCGTAAAGTGGCTGTGATCGCCACGAACACCCCAACGGCGCCGGTAGCGAAGGCGGCAACCACGGAGATTCCGATTGTCTTCGTCAGCACCGGCGATCCGGTTACGGGCGGCCTCGTCACGAGCTTTAATCGGCCCGGCGGCAACATCACGGGGGTGGGACTTCTCGGGCCGGAACTGGAGACCAAGCGTCTGGAGCTTCTGGACCAACTTGTTCCTGGAACCACGCCGATTGGTGTGCTGGTCAACCCGGCTAATCCGGCTGCCGATCTCCAGCTGCGCAAGTTGCAAGAAGCGGCAGGTGTGATCAAACGACAAATAAACATTGCGCGCGCCAGTACGGCGATTGAAATTGAAACGGCCTTCGAGATCGTCGCCCAAAAAGGGGCTGACGGGCTTCTTGTGGTCCAGGACCCCTTCTACAATAGCCGACGCGATCAGATTGTGACGCTTGCTGCCCGCCAGAAACGGCCCGTAGTCTATCCATTACGTGAATTCACCGAAATCGGCGGACTTGTTAGTTATGGACACGACCTTGTAGACGGGTATCGCCAGATGGGTGTTTACACCGGGCGAATTCTCAAGGGCGAGAAGCCTGCCGATCTTCCAGTGGTGCAGCCCACAAAGTTCGAGTTCGTCATCAACCTGAAGACCGCAAGGACGCTCGGCCTGACTATCCCCCCATCGCTGCTCACGACCGCCGACGAGGTGATCGAATAGAGATGGGCACCCTTGAGACATGCCGCCAGAACCCTGAGGATGTCTGTTTATATCGGGGTAGACTAGAAGTGGATGACAAAGGCTTGCGGCCTTAGCAATCACTTCCGCTCATGGCACAGAGCTGACGTGCCAGTTGCTTTGGTGAATGTCCGCTGTTGAGAAGAGCGGACATCAAACATTTGCTGCTTGAGGTCTACTTCAACCGGGGGATTAGGCGCGTCGCATTCTCATGGCCAATGGCATCGAGATCTCCGGCGGACAATCCGAGCTTCTGCAGGTCGGCGACTTGGCCAAAACCGAAATAGGGGTAGTCGGTACCGTAGGTGATCTGAGAGATCGGCACGAGCTTCATCAGCGCGGCCATTGACGGCGCAAAGGTCGCGTTCGCGGTGTCGTAATGAAGCCGTCGAAGTTCGCCTTCGATCCCCTCCGGCGCGAATTCCTTCAGGTTCGGCCGCGCACCGTAAAACGAGTTGATCCGCCCGGCCATCATCGGAATCGTGCCGCCGGCGTGCGAGAACAACCATTTTATATCACGGAAGCGGGCAAATGAACCGCTCAGCAGCAGGCTTGTCACCGTTCGCGTGGTGTCGTGCGGGACTTCGATCACCGCCGGAAAGGTGCCGACGCCGAGCGCGCTGCAGCAGCTCGCAACTAGCGGATGCACGTAAACGACGGCCTTGCGCCGGTTGAGTTCCTCGAGCACTGGCTTGTAAGCCG
>Ga0105239_10008194_pt1 | contig 11922 bp, 5 predicted proteins | sample KBSC44metaG_FD_92761 | JGI IMG/M metagenome (GOLD analysis project Ga0105239, IMG submission 92761) | Corn rhizosphere microbial communities from Kellogg Biological Station, Michigan, USA - KBS C4-4 metaG | ecosystem: Host-associated > Plants > Roots > Rhizosphere > Soil | place: Michigan, USA...
AACTCCAATGCCGGACTGCGGCTCACCACCAGCTGATAGTCGGTGCTGTTGGGCATAAAATCATTGAGCGGAATATTGATGCGTTGTACATTGCCACCGGTAAACGAACCGCTTCCTGTAATTACCTGCAGTGGGGAAGCGGGACGAACACTGATCTCGGTTTCATCGGCAAATTTCTCACCCAGCCCCTGTACTTCAACCATTACCTTACCGGTGCTCACGGCAGGAGCTGCTACTACCTGGAAGATGGTTTGATTTTCACTGTTGCCATTTAATGAAACAGATTGCTGTTTATCGCCCAATACACGCAGCGGACCGTTTACATTTAATGTAGCAGTAGCTGATGTTGAGCGACTGGTAGTATTGGTAATAGTAACCGGAATATTTACCGTGTCACCCGGACTTAAAAATCTCGGCAACGCTGTACTTAATACAATCGGATCAGCTACGGTAATGGCAGATTCACTGCTACCGAAACTTTCATCTTTATAAGCCACAGCCATCAGTCGAACCTCACCACTAAACTGAGGAATATCAAATTCAAAATTCGCTTCGCCACTTCCATTCACTTTGGTAGTACCACTCCAGTATGAAACAATTTTGATGCGTTTTGCCGGCATGGGGTTCGTGCGTTTGCTCATTTCCACATCACCATCACCACCCGTACTGCTTAATTGGGCTTTCAGTTCAGGGAATAATAACGGATAAAGATCATACGCATTTACTTCCAGTGCTTTTGGCGCATAGAAGTGATTATACGGATCGGGCGTTTTAAAATCTGTAACCTGCAATACACCATTATCAACAGCGGCCAGTGTTACATAACTGTTTGGCGCTGCTTTTACCGTTACCTGCTGATGCGTGCGTGAGCGAACCGATTTCTGCGCTACAATGTCAACCTGTATTTTACGGCTCTTCTCTTCTACTTTTAAACTCTGGAATCCGTGCGCCACCGTTAAAGGAATATCGCTTACATCATGAGGTTTAATGAGTGTTGCTGTAACAAATACGTTCGGTATGTGATCAGAAGTTATTTTCAGATCAACCGAAGCAGTACGGTTCTCAACATTTACATACTGATACGAAACCACTTTATCTGTTTCCATCGTTACCAGCATACGACCGCTGAATGGTGTTTTAAACAACAGCCTGGCGCTTTCACCTGCGAGATAAGATGATTTATCGGGCTCGATATCAATATTACCTTCGTTGTTTACTTCAAAAGATGCATTGTCGCCGCCAAAGTATCCGTAGCTCCAGAATTGTTTGCTTACATATCCTTCAGAACCAGGCGCACCAATTTGTAACTCATATTCGCCGGGCGAACGGGGAACAAATTCATAATACGCACTTTCGCCGCTCACACTGATTGTTTGATCAGCTACCACTTTATTATCCTGTTGCGATTCGTACCGGAAGTAATTACCGTTCTTGCTAAGAACAGTACGGTACTCGTGTTTAATCACTTTTACTTCGGCCTTTGCGCCGTTCAGTACATTTTCATTTTTGTCAAGCGCAATGATGGGGAACTTCACCATCTGATTTAAAGGATAATACCACCAGCCATCGCTGCCTATACCAAAGAATACATTCTGTGTGTAGATATTGGCAGTTGTACTGCGGCTTACAGGGCGACCTGTTTCATCAAACACAGTGGCATAAAAAGTAGCCTGTAACAATCCTTTGTCTTTATATAATACAGGCACTTCATACAATTGCTTTGCATTACCATTATCATCTGTAGAACCTTGTTTCACATCTTTATCGAACGACATACCCTGGTTGGCAATGCTAAAATCAAAACGGTTGTATTTTTTCGGATTGAAATTAACTGCCTTTACCTGTATTTCAGTTTCATAGTTACGATGCGCCGCAGGCGGACCAAAAAAGTTAACCGCATTTATAGAGAAGTTGGTTGACTGCGCAGGTTCCAGTGAAGATTTATCCAGTTTTGCAGTAACCTTTATACGATCAGGAACAAACTCTTCAATACTGAAGTTCTTACTTGCCAGCAATACATCATTCGATGTATATACTTCTAATGTATAACTACCAGTGATGGCAGACTCCGCAATTTCTACATCGCCATCGGCTGAACCCTGTGTATTTAATGTTTTGCGGAAGTTCTTCAGCTCTTTACCATTCGGTAATAAGAACTTCATCTTAACCGGTAATTCTCCGGGTGACTTCCACAGGCGATCGCGCAGGATCACAGAAAAATTCACTTTCTCACCAGGGCGGTAGATGTCGCGTTCGGCATATATAAAGGCATCCAGCCCTGTACTGTTGCTACGCTTACCGCCTACTTCAAACCGTGAGGTATTTACTTTGGTATTGTTAAAAGGCAGGTAGTTGAAATCATCGGCTGTTTTGGCAATGATCATGGCAGGTTTAAAACCAGCATATTCTTTTCTGGACAAAGCCACTTCAGCTACACCATCTGCATTGGTAGCGCCTGTACCCAGTACCTGATTATTGCTACCATACACTACCACGTTCATTCCGTTAACCGCCTGTGCAGTTTTAATAGAGTTGGCAAAAACAAACAGCTTGTCTTTTCCTTCCTTGGCAATTAAACCAAGATCAGACTTCGAAATAAAGCGGCTATCGCTGACCCAGTAATCAGTTGCAGAACGGATCTTGATATGATAGATGCCTTTAAAATCGGGCAAACGGTCCTGCATATTAAATGTAAACAAACGACTGTTGCCATATTTGGGAAGTGAGCGGGTATCAATTTCCTGTTCATAGATCACATCGCCAAAAGAAGCGTCGCCTTCACTATCACCATCTCCGCCATAATACTCACCTTCATCATCACCTTCGGTGCTGGCATCTCTTTTATCTATAGGCTGATATCCGTACCGTTGCGCTGCCAGCAGATTACTTTCATAGATCTTCGAAATAATAACTTTTACCTTGGGAATATTAATGATGCGTACTTCTATGTTCTGATTACCTAATGCGCTCAGATAAACAGCTTTGCTATTGCCAAAGCGAAGCGAAGGTTCCAGTTCGCCAAAGGCAATATTGTTATCGTACTGTTCACGCAGCACACCGCCGATCTTTCCGCGTAAGCCTTTTGCAATAGAGAATACATAACTTTTATCGGCATCAAAATTTTCGCTGGTCACAGTAAAGCCATCGTCTGTTTGCTGAACAGAGAATTTTACAGCCGGGTTAAAATGTATCAGCGAAGCAATATTTTCCATCAGTACCTGTTGGCTGGTACGAACAAATACGGTACCGGTCAATCCGTCGTGTTCGGCATGTACATCATTAATAGTAAGGTTATACGGAGAAGGAATGAATACTTTGTTTTCAATAGCATCTTTGGTTCCGTTTACACCACCATCGGGCACCAGTCCTTTGTCAAGAGTTACTTTGGCTTCAAGGTCTTTATCTTCAGGTTTCATTCCATTGATGCGTAATGATACTCTGCTGTCAACACCCTCAGTAATGATGCTGTACGAAACCGGTTTGCCTGCTATCTGTAAGGACATTTTATCTTTTATGATAGCAGGGTTGATGGCATAATTAAAGTACAGATCAACCTGCGGATAAGCTGTTGCTGAATGCTGATCGGGCAACATCCATGTAACATTGGTATTATCCATCTGCAGGTAAGGCGTGTTAAAAGTAATTTCATCGCCTTTGTTCAGCTTGCCATATTTGCTATGGTCGATGATGTCTCCACGCAACTTTGCCTGAAACGTTGTGGCAGGCGATAACGGCTGCGCCGGAGAAAACACCAGTTCATCAGGATGTTCCCATCGAAAGCGGCCCTGAATTTTTGGTTCAAAAGAAATGTACTCGGTAGAATCCCATTGATTTAATAAAGAATCCGGCATCAGGGATTTATCAAAACGAAATACCAGGTTGCCGAGTGGCTGCACTTCGCCTTTGGCATTCGTATAAGAAAGAGAAACAGTGCTGCGGTTACAGGCTGCGACCATAAATAAAACGGGCAAGGCAGCCGTAATCCAAAGAGCATAGAGTTGCTTACGCATATAGGGTTAAAGTTATAAACGTGGGTTTTTGGTTTGTGGCCAACAAAATACAAAAAGGAATTAAATATTATAGTGTTCCTTTTATCGACAGAAATAAAAACAGATATTAGCAGGGAAACTAAGGAGGAACGCTCGAAGAAGCCATAAGTTGGAGGATTGTATCCGAAAGTTACAATACATTTATTGGGTCCGATTGTTAATTTGTTATTAAATAGCTCCGCATTCTTCAGCGCCCGAAAACAAACCATGAAACCCCTGAACACGATAACAATAGTCTTCAACCGCTTTATAGTCTGGACGCGTAGCAAGCCTTACCGCATATTCATCTTCAAATGGCTTAAACGCCTCTTTATTTCCGTTGCAGCAATATGCATCCTTTTCTTCGCACTTAACTGGGTATTTCCGGTGCCCGATAAAATTGAATACTCTACCATTGTAACTGATAGCAAAGGAGAAGTGATCCATGCGTTCCTGACAAAGGACCAGAAATGGCGCATGAAAACGGAACTGGATGAAATATCACCCCTGTTGCGGAAAACGATTGTTGAAAAAGAAGACAAATACTTCTATTCACATCCGGGTATCAATGCACTGGCTATTGGCCGTGCTTTTGTAAAAAACATATTCCGATGGAAACGCACCTCCGGCGCCTCTACCATTACCATGCAGGTAGCGCGTGCGCTGGAACCAAAGAAAAGAACGTATTTCAATAAAGTGATTGAAATGTTCAGGGCATTGCAGCTGGAATTTAAATATAGTAAGAACGAAATTCTGCAACTGTATCTGAACCTGGTACCTTATGGCGGCAATATTGAAGGTGTGAAGTCTGCTTCCATTTTATATTTTAAAAAGAATCCCGATCACTTATCACTGGCAGAAATAACTGCTTTGTCAATTATCCCCAACCGCCCCAGTACTCTGGTAATGGGTAAACACAACGACCGCATTGTACTGGAACGCAATCGCTGGCTGCAGCAGTTTGCGAAAGACAAAGTATTTACCCAAAAAGAAATACAGGACGCGATCAGTGAACCGTTAACAGCTACCAGAGGAACGGTACCGCAACTGATCCCGCATCTGGCATGGAAGCTGAAGCAGGAAGGTGGCGGCGATATCATCAAAACTAACATCGAGTTAAACACCCAGCTGAAAACAGAAAAGCTGGTGGCTGACTATTCCCGCATTCTTACCTTAAAAAATATACGTAATGCGGCAGTGATCATTATCAATAATCAAACACATAATGTAATTACCTATGTAGGCTCAGCTGATTTTACAGATACGATCGATGCAGGACAGGTAAACGGCGCTAAAGCCATCCGTCAGCCGGGTAGCACATTAAAACCACTGCTATACGGACTTTGCATCGACGAGGGGCTAATGACACCGAAAACAGTTATTACCGATGTTCCCGTAAACTATAGCGGTTATGCACCCGAGAACTACGACAAACAGTTCAACGGCTATGTTACTATAGAATATGCACTGGCGCACTCGCTGAATATTCCGGCAGTAAAATCATTGCAAATGCTTGGTAAAGATCAGTTCACACAAAAACTGATCGATTGCAATTTTAAACAGATCAAAAAAGATCAGCGCAAGCTGGGCCTTTCGATGATCCTGGGTGGATGCGGCGCAAGCCTGGAGGAGTTAACCGGACTATACACAACATTTGCCAACAACGGAAAATTTACGCCACCCAATTATACGCAAACACCGGCGTCATCTAATCGCGATGTAACTATAATAAGTCCGGCAGCTACCTTTATGATCAATGATATTCTATCCCAGGTAAACCGGCCCGATTTCCCATTGAACTGGCAAAGCACGGAACATATGCCTAAGATCGCATGGAAAACCGGTACCTCCTATGGCCGCCGTGATGCCTGGAGCATAGGTTACAATAAAAAATATACTGTCGGAATATGGACGGGCAACTTCTCTGCGCTTGGTATTCCTGAACTAAGCGGCGCCAATATTGCCACACCCCTGCTGTTTAAAATTTTTAATACCATCGATTACGATAGTGATGAAGAGTGGTTCACTCAACCGAAAGGCTGTGATATACGCATGGTATGTTCAGAAACAGGTTTACCACCGGGTGAACATTGTATCAGTACGGTAACTGATTATTTTATTCCATTGATCTCTTCTACCCAGTTATGTAACAATATGCAGGAAGTGGCTTTATCAGCCGATGAAAAAATTTCTTATTGCAAAAGCTGTATGCCTGCCAATGGCTATAAAAAGAAATGGTACAAGGCTGTGCCTCCCGAAATGCAGCGCTATTATGATGAAAGGCATATAGTATACGAGCACATTCCTCCCCATAATCCCGATTGTGAAAGGGTATTTAAAGAAGGGGGGCCGTCGGTTTTGTCGCCACGCAATGGATCGGAATATTACATCAGCAAAAAACATCCGGAGCCATTGGAGCTATCCTGTAATGTAGGTAATGATGTTCACAAGGTATATTGGTATATCAATGATCAGTTTTTTAAAGCGGGAGAAGCGCACAATCACCAGTTCTTTGTGCCTGAAGAAGGCCCTGTAAAAATTTCCTGTACCGATGATAAAGGGAGAAATAAGGATGTGTGGATACGAGTGAAGTACGTCGATTTATAAATAGTTTGAGGTTTGTTGTTTTTGGTTTGAAGTTCTGCCTCGCGGCAACAACCACAAACAACAAACCTCAAACATCAAACTAATCCAATTTATGCACGCCCCCACTCCCTGCAATATGACTATTCACCTGAGCGCCGCCTTTATAGCGAACGTCGCCGCTGCCGGCAACACTTACTTCGAGTTTAACGCTGCTGTATACATCCGCATCGCCGCTGCCTACAATCTTCACATTTGTTTCTTCTGATTTCAGATCAAGGGCCTTGATATTGCCGCTGCCCAGTATTTCGCCGGAGAAAGTTTTGGTTTCTCCACTAAGCGTTGCATCGCCACTGCCGCGCAAATGAGCTGAAACTTCAGGAGCATCAACATCGGCTTTAATATCGGCGCTGCCATTAACTTCCAGCTCCAGTTTTGAAGAACCTGTAATTTTCGTTTGACCTATAATATCACCTGCGCCATTAGATTCAATTCTGCTATATTGGGGAGCGCTCACATAAACCTTTACACCTCTTTCAGTATTGAGCCAGTATCCAGCTTTAGTATTTATTTTTAACATTCCGCCTTCAACAGAAGTTTCAACATATTGCAGCAGGTTATCTTCTCCTTCAATTTTTACTGATTCAGGACCTGTTGAAACATATACATCAAAATCACCATTTGACTGTACGGCCTGGAAACCGGATAAACTGCGTTGTTCAGATCTAACATTACCGTTTCCGCGTACACGTTTTCCTCTATAACCGCAGGATGAGGTTAACAAAGAACCGAGAAGCAGGAATGCTATCAATTTTTTCATAATTAGTGGTTTGTTTAAATGGATTACAAAATAACCGGTTTTTACGGCATTTGACGCGAAGATTGCTAAAATGTTACAGTCAGGGCATAGCACTGATGTTTAGCTTACAGTTTTACAAAATCACATACATTTTCTGCCTACAGGGGCCTCACAACTGCAAAGTCTTTCAGGATCCCCTGCTGTTTCCATTCAGGAGCCTGACAGGAGTTAAACAGGGATCAAACAGGGATCAAACAGGGACCAAACAGGGACCAAACCCAGACCAAACGCACACCAAACGCACACCAAACCCAGACAGAACCCAGATAAAAGGCGAGTATTTTGTGTGTTTAGTTTGTCTTTAATAAGTTTTTAGTATGGCTTTTACTCCTATTTGGGTGCAGGAAAAACCGGTTCAGGTTCAAACAAATGGTGAATTGTGGGTAAACATTGCTGCTTTTCTTTACAATGTTGCTTTAATACATTATGAATTAATATTTTAGAGGATTTTTTTGATCCTCCTGCCGGGAAGGTAAAATTGTGGCACACAATCAAACTAAAAATCCTGAAAATCCTTCAATCGCTTAAAATCAAGGTTCAGACCGTTTTCATACCTTCGCACCACCATGACGGAAAAGATTCTTATTCTCGATTTCGGCAGTCAGTATACTCAATTGATTGCCAGGGCCGTCCGCGAGGCCAAAGTTTACTGCGAAATAATTCCCTATCACAAAAAAGTTGAATTCGACCCCTCCCTGAAGGGCATTATTCTGTCGGGTTCGCCCTTTTCGGTAAACGACTCCAACGCCCCCGATGTAGACGTTAAAGCCCTGAACGCAAAAGTGCCCGTTTTAGGCGTTTGCTACGGCGCTCAGATGACTGCCAAACAGTTTGGCGGACAGGTAGCCAAAAGCAACAAACGCGAATACGGTCGCGCCCTGATGCATAAAAAAACCGACGATGTTCTGCTGAAAGACGTAATGGAACAATCTCAGGTATGGATGAGTCATAGTGATTCTGTACTGGAAATGCCTGCCGGCTTCGAAGTACTGGCCACTACCGACAGCATTCCCTATGCTGCTTTTAAAAAGAATGCCGAAAGCCTTCCTTTATATTGTGTACAGTTTCACCCCGAAGTATATCATTCCGTTGAAGGCAAAAAAATTATAAAGAATTTTCTGGTTAATATCTGCGGTTGCAAGCAGGATTGGACGCCGGCGCATTTTATCACCGATACGGTAAATGCCCTGAAACAACAGATCGGCAACCGTAAAGTGATCATGGCATTGAGTGGCGGTGTTGACTCAACCGTTGCCGCTACCTTAATACATAAAGCCATCGGCAATAACCTGTTTGGCATTTTTGTAGATAATGGCGTGCTGCGTAAAAACGAATTTGAACAGGTACTCGAAACATATAAAACGATCGGACTGAACGTTAAAGGCATAAACGCCAAACAACTGTTCTATGATCAGCTTGCAGGCAAAACCGATCCGGAAGCAAAACGCAAAACCATCGGCCGCCTCTTTATTGAAGTATTTCAGGAAGAAGCTAAAAAAGTTGAAGGCGTTGAACTGCTGGGTCAGGGTACCATTTATCCCGATGTTATCGAAAGCGTATCGGTACATGGCCCCTCGGTAACTATCAAATCGCATCATAATGTAGGCGGATTACCCGACATTATGCATCTGGAACTGGTAGAACCGCTGCGCTTCTTATTTAAAGATGAAGTGCGCCGTGTGGGTAGTGAACTGGGCATACCCGGCGAATTATTACATCGCCATCCCTTCCCCGGCCCCGGTTTGGCCATTCGCATATTGGGAGAAATCACACCCGAAAAAGTGGAATTATTGCAGGAAGCCGATCACCGGTATGTACAAGGTTTAAAAGAACATAATTTATACGATCAGGTTTGGCAGGCCGGCGCTATCTTACTGCCGGTAAAAAGTGTAGGTGTAATGGGTGATGAAAGAACGTATGAATACACCGTAGCTTTACGAGCCGTAACATCGGTAGATGGCATGACCGCCGACTGGGCACACCTGCCTTATGAATTTTTGGCACATATTTCGAACGAGATCATCAACAACGTAAGAGGCATTAACCGTGTAGTGTACGATATCAGCAGTAAACCACCTGCAACGATAGAATGGGAGTAAACGTCTTTTAAATACATATGATGTTACACCTGATACATAAAGCATTCCCTATGACAAAAAAACTGATTGTATCATTATTTACCTGTATTGCCATTTTAGCCGCAGTTCCTGTACTTGCCCAAACAAGTCCGGCGCCTGGTCAAACAAGTACAACAACCACGCAAACAACAACGGCATTTACCGGGGTAACAGATAGTGCACTACATCATATTGCAGTTTTTACTCCTCTGTATCTCGATTCGGCTTTTGATTTAAGCGGTAATTACCGGTACGATCCCAAAACTTTTCCCAAACAATCCAGTGCAGGTCTTGAATTTTGGGAAGGCGCCGAACTGGCAATCGACTCATTAAAGAAAGAAGGCCTAAAACTGGAAGTTGATGTATACGATATCAAAATGCCGGCCCAACGCTTCGACACCTTATTAGCAGGTGAAGAGTTTAAGAAGACGAATCTGATCATCGGCCAGGTAAATGCCAATGAAGCAGTAAAGCTGGCACATGCTGCTGCTCTACTCGATATTCCTTTCATCAACGCCAACCTGCCCAACGATGCAGGTATTACCAATAACATGCACTATGTTATTCTGAACCCTACGCTGCCTACGCATTGTGTGGGGATCTATCGTTTTCTGCAAAAGAATTATTCTTTATCAGACATAATCGTGTTTCGTAAGAAGGGCGCGCTGGAAGACAGACTAAGAAATTATTTTACTGATTTTGAAAAAACAACCGCTGTTAAGCTGAAGTTGAAATACGTTACGCTCGAAGATAATTTCACATCCGATAAATTGACACCTTATCTCAACGAAGACAAACCGAATATTTGCCTAGCCGGTAGTCTGGATGCTAATTTCGCACAAACGCTTTGCCAGGACCTTGCTTTATTAAGTACAGCTGGCAGTCCGAATGTAGTAATTGGTATGCCTACATGGGATGTTATCGACTTTGAAAAAACGCAGTTTAAAAATCTGGAAGTTGTTTACAGCACACCGTTTTATGTATCGCCCACTGGCAAACTAGCCGCTGCGGTATATGAAAATTTCAAAAACGGCTTTTATTCCCGTCCTTCAGATATGGTATTTCGTGGTTATGAAACCCTGTACCATTTCGCCCATCTGTTAAATCAGTATGGTAAGAATGTCGGCTCCAGTTTGAGCGATAAAAAATATATGCTCTTTGGTGAATTCGATATTCAGCCCGTTATCAGCAAAACAACCAACACCCTCGATTATTTCGAAAATAAGAAACTGTATTTTGTAAGAAAGGCAGATGGGGTGGTGAAGACGGTTTATTAATATTTTGGTCCCGGCTGAAGCACTACTATATAGCTTCCGTTGCGTCGCACACTTCAACTGTTAATTCGCTTTTCGACATTTCAAGTAATTTACGCAAGCCACTGTTATTAAGACGTGCCACACTTTTGAGGTGTGGCACGTGTTTTTTGTAACTTGTATTCAAATGCCACTCATCGAATTTACAGACAAAGGCTTGTATTGTCCGCCCGGCCAGTTTTACATCGATCCATGGAAGCCGGTTGAAAAGGCAGTGATCACCCATGCGCACAGCGATCATGCGCGCATCGGCAGTCAGGCTTACTTATGTCATCGCGATACACTTCCTCTATTGCAGCTACGGCTGGGTCAGCAAAATTATCAAGCCGTTGAATGGAATGAAAAGATCTACATTAACGGAGTAACCGTTTCCTTACATCCTGCAGGACATATTATCGGTTCATCACAAATTCGTATTGAATACAACGGCGAAGTATGGGTAGTTAGCGGCGATTATAAAACCGAACCCGACGGCATCAGTGGAACATTTGAACCCATTCCCTGTAATACATTCATTACCGAATCAACATTTGGATTACCGATTTACAACTGGAAACCACAACAGGAAATTTTTCATGATATCCAGAACTGGGTACGTAGCAATGAAGTAGCCGGAAAAGCATCGGTGATCATCGCGTATAGTCTGGGTAAGGCACAACGCGTGTTAAAGGCCATAGAAGACGTTACAGGAAATATTTTTGTTCATGGCGCTATATGGAATGTTCATCAAACGCTGGTACAGGCCGGTTGGCAGTTACCCGAAGTAAAACGTATCAACCCGGACAATACAAAGGAAGATTATAAAGGTAGTGTAGTTATAGCGCCACCTTCAGCAGATGGTAGTCCGTGGATGCGCCGCTTTACACCATATAGTGTTGGTATATGTAGCGGATGGATGCAGGTTCGTGGCAACCAGCGACGCCGCAATGCCGATGCTGGTTTCGCCCTGAGCGATCATGCCGACTGGAGCGGATTGCTTCAAACAGTAAAAGCAACCGGGGCACAAAAAGTGTATGTTACAC
>Ga0105239_10008195_pt1 | contig 11921 bp, 10 predicted proteins | sample KBSC44metaG_FD_92761 | JGI IMG/M metagenome (GOLD analysis project Ga0105239, IMG submission 92761) | Corn rhizosphere microbial communities from Kellogg Biological Station, Michigan, USA - KBS C4-4 metaG | ecosystem: Host-associated > Plants > Roots > Rhizosphere > Soil | place: Michigan, USA...
AAATGGGTGGAAGGAACTTTCGCGTTGCGGTGCCATGGAAGACAATGTTCCCTACAGAATCTTTTGAACTCGCAGAGAGGATCGGTTTTAGCGACGCAATGGCACATAAAATCAAAATTGCTATTCAGCAGGTGACGAAATTAACTCGGTCCCAGAAATGAAGCCAACAAGGGGATCATCAATGGGAATGAAACTGTCACTGGCCGGCGCAAGCACTGCGATTGGGCTCCTGCTTTCGAACCAGGCCTTCGCGCAAACTGCTGAAGTCATGCACTATTGGACAAGCGGAAGCGAGGCCGCCGCCATCAAAGTCATCGCCGATGATGTCGCCAAGAAGGGTGGTACCTGGAAGGACAGCCCCGTCACGGGCTATGAAGCCGCCCGCGCGGCTGTTCTCAGCCGTCTCGCTGGCGGTGACGCGCCGACTTCGATGGTCGTCGATCTCGGCGAAATCAAGCCGTTGGTGGAACAAGGCATCCTGGCCCCAATCGACGACGTTGCCTCCACCAAGGGCTGGCAGACGTTCTTCCCGAAACTGGTTGTCGATAATGCAAGCGTCGATGGCCACCTTTATGCCGTTCCAATCGACATCGGTACCGCTAACTGGATGTGGTACTCGACAAAGGTTCTCAACGATGTCGGCGTCAAACCGCCGGCAACTTGGGGCGAGTTCTTCGCGGCTGCCGACAAGATCAAGGCCAAGGGCTACATCCCGCTCGCCTTTGGGGGGCAAGCCTGGCAGGAAGCTCTCGTCTTCCGCTCGATCATGATCGCGACCGGCGGAAACAAGTTCTACACAGACGTCTACACGAAGCATGACGTCGATGCCGCCGGCGGGCCGTTGATGGTCAAGTCCTTCGAGACTTTCGCCAAGCTGCGCGGCTATGTCGACGACGGCAACACCAACCGCAACTGGAACGATGCCACCAACATGGTCATCACCGGCAAGGCTGCGATGCAGATCATGGGCGACTGGGCCAAGGGCGAATTCCAGGCCGCCAATATGACGCCTGGCAAGGACTACGGCTGCGAACTGGCTCCCGGTACCAACGGCGTGCTGAATATCGTTTCCGACACCTTCGTCTTCCCGGTCGGCGATAAGCCCGAACAGGTCGCGGCCCGCAAGCTGCTGGTCGACGTCATGATCGACCCGCGAACCCAGGTGGCTTTCAATACCGTCAAGGGCGCCCTGCCGCCGCGCCTCGACGCAAATCTGAAGGATGCGGACGTCTGCACCCAGAAGGCAGTGGCGCTGCTCAAGGATCAGAACGCGCTCGCCCCGAACGCCGAACTCTCGTTCAGCAGCGAAACCGTCGGTGCGATCAAGGACCTAGTAACCCAGTTCTGGAGCAATCCATCGATGACGCCTGCCGATGCAGCAAAGCAGTATGCCGATATCGTTGCACGGAACTAAGTCCTGCCAATAGTCTCTGCTGCCCCGGCACGGTTGCCGGGGCAGTTTTCGTCAATGAGTTGCGGTGTCGACCAACAGGGGCAACTGATGTTTAAGAAGAACCTGGCAGCCAAGCTGACGCTTGTGCCCAGCGCCGTGGTCATCGCCGTTTGTTTCTACGGCACGATCCTCTGGACGCTTTATATCTCGCTGACGCATTCGACGATGCTGCCGAACTATAAGTTCTACGGCTTCGGCCAGTATGCGACGCTGCTGTCCATGCCGCGCTGGCATACGGCCTTTGCCAATATGCTGATCTTCGGCAGCCTCTTCATTGTCGGCTCGCTCGTCATCGGCACGACGCTTGCCGCATTGCTCGATCGCAACGTCAAGGCGGAAGGCCTCTTCCGCGTCTTCTTTCTCTATCCGCTGTCCATGTCTTTCGTCGTCACTGGCCTTGCCTGGCAATGGCTCTTGAACCCCACCACTGGCGTCGAAGCCCTGGTGCGCAGCTTCGGCTGGCAGGATTTCAGCTTCAACTGGCTGGCAAGCCCGGAAAAAGCGATCTACGCCGTTTCGATCGCCGCCATCTGGCAGTCCTCGGGGCTCGTCATGGCCATCATGCTGGCTGGCCTACGCGGCATCGACAGCGACATCTGGAAAGCAACCAAAATCGACGGCATTCCCGTCTGGCGCTCCTATATCAGCATCGTGCTGCCGATGCTGCGGCCGCTAATCCTCACCTGCGTCATCCTGCTGGCGACCGCCGTGGTCAAAAGCTACGACCTCGTCGTCGCCATGACCGGCGGTGGCCCCGGCATCAGCACCGATGTCCCCGGCAAGTTCGTGGTCGACCTGCTGTTCCAGCGAGCCAATATCAGCACGGCCGCCGCTGCCGCAATGCTGATGCTGCTGACCGTGATCTGCGCGCTTTCGCCCTATGTCTACATCGAGCTCAAGAGGCAGAAGCGATGACTGCGACCCCTCTCGCCCCCACCCTCGTCTATACCGTGCCGCGCTCCAGCAGCATGCGGCCTGGCCGCATACTCCTCTACGTCATCCTTTCGCTGGCGCTGGTCTATTATGCGATCCCGCTGTTGCTGGTGATCTCGACGTCGTTGAAAACCGCTGAGGAGCTGCGCAACGGCAATATCTTCACCCTACCCCAAAGCCTGAATTTCGATGCCTGGACGAAGGCGTGGATGACGGCCTGCACCGGGATCGAATGCAACGGTATTCACGGCAATTTCTGGAATTCCGTCGAAATCGTCGTTCCGAGTGTCATCCTCTCGATCCTATTCGGAGCGCTCACCGGCTTCGCCCTGTCACAATGGCAGTCGAAGCTCAGCCGCGTCATCCTGCTTTCGCTGATGCTCGGCGCCTTCATCCCCTACAAGGTCATCCTCTATCCGCTGGTGCGCATCTTCAGCAGTGTCGGCCTCTACGGGACGCTCCCGGGGATCATCCTGATTCACATCATTTTCGGGCTGCCCTACATGGCGCTGCTTTTCTTCAATTTCTACCAGGGCGTACCGCCGGAACTTTCGAAGGCAGCGAAGATGGACGGCGCCGGCTTCTTCACGATCTTCTTCGAGATCATGCTGCCGATGTCGGTCAACGTCCTCGTCGTCGCCATCATCATGCAGGCGACCGGCATCTGGAACGACTTCCTGCTGGGCCTGATCTTTGCCGGGCGAGACCACCTGCCGATGACGGTACAGCTGAACAACATCGTCAATACAACGACCGGCGTCAAAGAGTATAATGTGAATATGGCCGCGACCTTCCTGACCGCGCTGCCGCCGCTTCTCATCTACATTCTCTCCGGACGCTATTTTGCGCGCGGCCTCGCAGCCGGCGCAGTGAAGGGCTAATGCAATGACACAGATTTCCGTTATCGAAGCCAACAAGTCCTTCGGGCCGCAGCACATCCTCCGCGATATCAATCTCCACGTCGACAGCGGCGAGTTCATCGTGCTGCTCGGTTCCTCCGGCTGCGGCAAGTCTACGTTGCTCAACGTCATTGCCGGCCTTGAGGATCTCGACACTGGCAGGATCATCGCCGGCGACCAGGACGTGACGAACGTCGATTCCAGCCGTCGCAACATGTCGATGGTGTTCCAGTCCTACGCGCTCTATCCGACGATGACTGTGCGTAGAAACCTCGGCTTTGGACTGCGCGTCAACAAGGTGCCGAAGGCCGAAATCGCCAAGCGTGTCGAATGGGCTGCCAACCTGCTACAGCTGACGCCGCTTCTCGACCGTCGTCCCTCGCAGCTCTCCGGCGGCCAGCGCCAGCGCGTGGCGATCGGCCGTGCTCTCGTGCGCCGCAGCCCGGTCTGCCTGTTCGACGAGCCGCTCTCCAACCTCGATGCCAAGCTGCGCACCGAAATGCGTCTGGAAATCAAAAAGCTGCACCAGGAGCTGCGCAGCACGATCGTCTACGTAACCCATGATCAGATCGAGGCCATGACGCTGGCCACGCGGGTTGCCGTCATGAAGGGTGGCAAGATCGAGCAGTATGCCACGCCGGACGAACTCTACGAGAAGCCCGAAACCCTCTTCGTCGCTGGCTTCGTCGGTTCGCCCAGTATGAACCTGCTTTCCGCCTGCATCCATATCGAGGACGGCGAACCCATGGCGATATTCGGCGACCGCCAGCTGCCCATCGATGCCTACCCGTTCCGCCAGCCGGCCGTAAACGGCCAGGAGATCGTCATCGGCTTCCGGCCGGAAGAAGTTCAGCTTGCCGATGACCGCACGACACTGCCGACGCTCTTTGCGCCGATCACCTTCATAGAGCCGATGGGCGCCGATACGCTCGTGTGGTTTGCCTTTGGCGAACAGAAATTCTCGGTCCGCCTCCCCTCAGCCAAGGCCCGTGGCCTGTCAGGGGAAGTGAGACTCGCCTTCAATGCGAGCAGCGCCTCGATCTTCTCGAAGGAAAGCGAGCAGCGCCTCTAGGAAGAGGCCAGGACAGCCGACGTTCCGCCGGCTGTTCTTCTCCACTCAGCTTAGTTGCTCGATCAAGCGATCCATCATGGCGTCGCAGCGCTGCAATTCGGCCTCCTCGATATATTCATCCGCCTGATGGCCCTGGTCCATATTGCCAGGGCCGATCACGACGGTCTCCAGCCCCAACCTTGTGGCAAACAGGCCCGCCTCGGTGCCGAAGGAGACCTTCGTGGTCGGTGCCTGACCGAACAATCGTCTGATTAAGCTGGCCGCGGGCCCATCCACCGGAGCTGAAAGCCCGGGATAGGCATTGCGGACCTCGATTTCCGTTTTGGCCCCGGCCGCCGCGCGAATGCGGGAGAGGATTTCCCCGACATCGTCCTCGGCGAGATGGCGGATCTCGAAATCGACAGACGCGCGCTCGGCAACGATATTGAGCACCTCGCCGCCAGCGATCCTGCCAGTGTGCACCGTGGTATAGGGGATATCGTAATCCGCATCGCGGCGCCCGCTCGCGGCGATGTCCCGCTGCTCATCGCGCAGCACGCTAACGAAGTCGCAGGCGAGATGGATCGCATTGACGAAACGCGGCGCCAGGGAGGAATGGCCAGCCTCGCCGCGGAACCGGGCCTGCGCCGCCATCTTCCCCTTGTGGCCAAGCGCGATCGCCATGGACGTCGGCTCTCCGACGATACAGAGCGCCGCCTTGAACTGTTCTCTGGCCAGCACGTCGATCAGCGAGCGGACACCGACGCAACCGATCTCCTCGTCATGCGAAAAGGCGATATGAAGCGGCCGCTTCAGGGCAGCGGCATCAAGTCGGCTCGCCGCCGATAAAGTACTGGCGAGAAAGCCTTTCATGTCCGTCGAGCCGCGGCCATGAAGATGTGTCCCGCGCCGTGTCAGCCGGAATGGGTCCGACATCCAGACCTGGGTGGTGGCTGGGACGACATCGGTATGGCCCGACAACATGATACCATCATCTCCCCGAGGACCGATGGACGCGAAGAGATTGGCCTTGCTGCCGCTGCCGTCAGGAACGAGGCGGCATTCAAAGCCGCGCTCCGTCAGATAACTCCGGGCAAAATCGATCAGCGGCAAGTTACTGTCGGCGCTGACGGTGGGATAGGCGACGAGGCGGTCGAGCAATTCAAGCGTGTTCAAGACATACTCCAGAAAAACACGAAGGCCCGCATGGGTTGCGAGCCTTCCATTTCATTCCATCTCGACCTGTGTACTAGTGCACCAACGTTTCTTCATCGGCCATGGTCTGGTTGATGTCGGATAGCAATGCCGCGATATCTGCCTTCGGGAACGCCTGGCGGAAGCGCCGGTCGAAGGTGGTGAACATGCCGAAGAACGAGTTCGCGCAGTGCTCGAGCATGCGGTCCGCCTCGGCCTCGCCGATGGATAGCTGCTTCTGCAGGAACTGGTTGAACTTCGCCCGGGCAATTGGATTGGCCAGGATGAAGACCGGCTGCGTATCCCACTTCACCTCGCGATGGCGCGAGGCACGCGAACGAATTTGCAGCGGCTCCTGCAGGTGAATGTCGCGCGAAGATGAGCCAACTTCGATCTGGACGGCGTCGTCATCCAGTATCCAGCGGCCCTTGCCGGAATCATAGAGCATGAAATCGGCGGCCGGGACGGTGAGCGTCACGCGCTTCGACTGGCCGGGTTCCAAATGCACCTTGGCGAAAGACTTCAGTTCGCGCTTCGGGCGCTGCAGCCGCGGCTTGCCATAGCTGACGTAGAGCTGCGCGGCCTCCTTGCCGGCGACAGTGCCGGCGTTGGTGATCGTGAAGCTCGCCACGACCTCCTCACCTGCGTTGAGCGCAGAGCGGTCGAGTGTCAGATCAGAGTAGGCAAAGCTCGTGTAGCTGAGGCCGAAACCGAAGGGATATTCCGGCTCGATTTCCCGTGCATCATACCAGCGATACCCGACATGGATACCCTCGCTGTAGTAATGACGGCCATTCTCGCCGGGGTAGCTTAGGTAGGATGGCATGTCCTGCATGCGCTTCGGGAAGGTGGTCGTCAGCTTGCCCGACGGATTCGCGATACCGAAGAGGATATCGGCGATGCCGCCGCCGGTCGCCTGGCCGGAGAAGAACATCTCGACAATCGACTTCACTTCCGGGATCCACGGCAGAACCACGGCATCCGGGCTCGCTATGGCAACGACGACATTCGGATTGACGGCCGCCACTGCGCTGACGAGCGCATCATGGCCCGGCGCCAGGGCAAGCGTCGTGCGGTCGGAACCTTCGCCGTCATAGCCGTTCTCGGTGCACACGAAGATGACGACGACATCGGCACCGCGCGCGCCTTCCACTGCTTCCGCAATCAGCGTGGCCCGCTCGCTCTCGACCTCGCTGGTACCGCGATACTGGTCGACCTTGATCGCATTGCCGGCCAGCTTGACGATCTCGTCGATCGGCACATCGACCAGCGTCGGCGTTGTCGTTGCGCAGCCCGAACCCTGGATGACGGGAACACCGGCGCCCTCGCCAATGACCACCATCCGCTTGACCTTTGAAGGGGTGATCGGCAGCAGCTGGTCATCGTTCTTCAGAAGAACCATAGATTCGCCGGCCATGCGGCGGGCAAGCTTGTGATGGGCGTCGCGGTCGAACACGGTATCGCGACGCTCGCCGAGCTTGCCTGCACGCACCAGCGCGAGCACGCGGGCACAGGCCTCGTCGACGGCAGCCATGTCTACCTTGCCAGCCTCGATGGCTTCGAGCAGATCGCTCTTGCGGGTTTCGCTTTCCGGCATGTCGAGCTCGTTGCCGGCCTTCAGCGAGGCGGGGCGATCCTTGATGCCGTGCCAATCGGACACGACAAGACCTTCATAGCCCCACTCTTCGCGCAACACCTTGGTCAGAAGCCAATGATCCTCGGCGGCCTGAACACCGTTCAGACGATTGTAGGAGCTCATGACCGTCCAGGGATTGCTCTTTTCGATCGCCCGCTGGAAACCCTTGAGATAGATTTCGCGCAGCGCACGCTCGTCGACAACCGAGTCCATCGAGGTACGCTCGACCTCGGAATTGTTGCAGGCAAAGTGCTTCAATGAGGCGCCGACGCCATTCTCCTGCAGACCATTAATGACACCTGCTGCGAAATCACCGCTGATGACGGGATCTTCGCCATAATATTCATAGGAGCGGCCGCCGAGTGGCGTGCGGCGGATATTGATCCCCGGTCCTAGCAGCAGATGAACGCCGAACTCCTGGCATTCCATAGCGAGCGCCGTGCCGAGTTCATGGGCCATATCAACATCCCAGGAGCAGCCCAGGCTGGAGCCGTTGGGAAAGCAGGTCGCCTGCTTCATGGCGCCCCATGCCACCTCGACATGGCTGGCCCGCTGACCGACCACATTGAGAAAGGCCGAGAAGTCGACACCTCCAGCTTGGTCATTGTCGATCTGATGGATGGAATAGCGCACGCCATAGGTGCCATCAGTCATGACGATATTGGGAATGCCGAGACGTTCGATCGCCTTCGTCTTCCACATGCGATGCCCGGCCAGAAGGGCGACCTTCTCCTCGTTCGTCATTTCCGCGATCAGCGCCGCAAAGTCGCCACTCATAAGCTTGTCTGAATTCACGTCATGTCTCCAAAATGGGTCGGATATTGGCAGTCTCCGGAGGACGGTTGCTCTAGATCGCAAAGGTTAGATCATGGCCGGAGCTCGATCACGTTGAATGATCATGGCATTGACCTGATCACAGTGAAATAATGCATTTCCGAAGCCGCGCTTCATCAAAAGCTTGGCAGGCGCAATCAGCTCGGTACCCTGCGCCGTTCCATGATCGGAGCGACCATTCCAGGTATGTAGGAATCGGACACACACGACTTGCAATGCTGTTCGAACATCTCGATCAATCGAGGCTTTCGATTTTGCTTCAGGGTAAAGACCCCAATGACCATCGGTTTCTGGTTGCCGGATATCGGCACACGGACAACCGTCCTACCGTCCATTGCCAGTTGCGACCGAGGCCGAACATTTGCGATCGTATAGCCGTAACCATTCGCCACCATTGTGCGAATGACGTCCTGGTAAGCGGAACGCATGGCGATGGAGGGTTCGACGCCCGATTTCGCAAAGAGACCTAAGAAATATTCACGGCTGATGGGCAGATCCAGCAAGATGAGCGGCAAATCGGCCAATTCATCTAAGCTGACAGATGGGTATCGAGCGAAAGGATGAGATTCTCCAACGAGGATATGTGGAGGCAGCGTTGCAAGCGGCGTAAAGTCGAAATCATCCGTGATGAGGAGATCATAACTGATTGCCACATCGATTTCCGCCCGCTGGAGCTTTCCCAGCAACTCTTCGTGATCGCTGACTGTCTGAATAATGCGCGTTTCTGGGAAAGCTGTGGTGAAGGAGTGCGAAAGCTCCGGCATGACCATAGAAGCTAGTGTCACCATACATCCGAGCGAAAGCTGGCCGCGGACCTTCTCGTTGACTTCCGATGCCACCGTGTAGATATTCTCGGCCTGCTCGACCAGCTGTTTTGCTTCGGCCAGCATGAGGCGGCCTGCCGGCGTCAACGAAAGACCTTTTGCATGGTGGCGGACAAAGAGCTGCGTTTGCAGTTCCGTTTCCAAATGGGTAATCGCCGTCGAAATCGATGGCTGGGAAATATTCAGTCGTTCGGATGCGAGGGTGATACTTCCTGTCTCCGCAGTCGCAATGAAATATTCGATCTGGCGGAGCGTGTATCTCATAGGCTCATAATATCTCTGCTAGCTGGAAGAACAAGCAGCGGGAGACCGCATTATTCATCGCCAGGCACCCCAAAGGATGGGGCAGCGTTGGGATCAAGCGCTCGCTTAACGTAGTCTTCCATTTGCGGCTCATAAACCGCCCAGAGATCCTGGAGGGCCTCGATCGGCTGATCGTGCCAGTCCACGCGGAGATCGACAATGGGCCAAGCAACCTTGTGGACAACCTTCAGCCCCGCCGAGCGAACGGGGCCCGCCTCTCCGCCTGCTTTGAGGCCGGCCGCCAATGCGTTCAAGAGGCGCGATGGCAGGCCACCGCTTGAAGCTTCAAAGGCAGCAATCATCTGCTGGGGTACGCCGGTATTCGAGAGGAGGTTACCTGCTGCGATGCAGCCCTCGCCCTTCGCCATCGCGTGGGTTCCGAGCGTACGCTCGCCAGAGTGCCCGGCGACATGTCCGCGAGCATCAACGATTGCCAGCTGCCGATAGTCGGCAAAGGGAGTCGATGCCACTAGCCGGCCAAGTGCTTCTTCCGCCGTTGCGCCCGTTGCCAGCATCTCCAGACCCGAGAAGCCAAGGCTCGGATCGGTGATGTTCTGGCTGGCCACAACCCCCGCACCGGCGCGCGCATGAGAACAGCGCGCCGCAACGGCCGGCGAGGAGGAGGAGATGGCGATACCGAACATGCCGGTCTCGGCGCAGCGGGCAGCGATAGAAAAGGTCATCGGCTCACGGCACCTTATTCGGGAATGACAGCAATCGCGTCGACTTCCACCAGCCACTCGGGCCGAGCGAGCGCGGAGACAACAATACCCGTCGAAACTGGGAAAACGCCCTTGAGCCACCTGCCGACAACGCGGTAGACGGCCTCGCGATAGCGCGGATCGACGATGTAGATGGTGATCTTGCAGATGTGATCGAGCGACGAGCCGGCTTCCTGAAGAAGCATCTCGATGTTGGCCATGGCTTGTTCGGTCTGGCCATTGACGTCGCCGATTGCAACGCTGGCGGACGTGTCGAGGTCCTGGCCGATCTGGCCCCGCACGAAAACCATCGTGCCCTTGGCAACGACCGTCTGGCAGAGATCATTATCCAGCTTCTGCTCGGGGTAGGTATCCTTGGTATTGAACTTGCGTATGCGGGTATGGGCCATTGTCGGGTTCCTCGTCTGGGGAAAATTCTTCTATCCTGCCGCGGCCTGAGTTCACCCGGCCTTCTGACCGGAAGGCCGGTATTCGTTGTACTTGCGCTGGGTGGAGATGCGGTCGGCGATATGCTTCGCGTCGTGCCAGACACCCCAGATGAAGCTCGATCCTCGCCGCGACTGCCAGGGCAGACCAAGGAAATAGATACCGCGCTCAGCCGACACGCCGCGCTGGTGTTTCGGACGGCCATGCTCGTCGAAGACATCCAGTTTCAGCCAGCTGTAGTCGGAGGAGAAGCCAGTTGCCCAGATGATCGTCGTGATGCCAGCTTGCCACAGATCGAGATTAAGGATCGGTTTCGCGACGCAATCGGGCTGCGGTTCGATACGGCGCGCTTCGGGATCTTCCGGCAGGTCGATGCCGTTTCTTGCCACGTATGCATCCGCCGCATCAAGCAGCGCCATGTAGCTGGCATCGCCGCGATCCAGGTTCATGGCGAGATCGTCCGAAAAACTTAGGCTTGTTCCGTTGAAGGCCACTGTTCGGCCGAGCAGGATCATGCCCTTTCGGGCAAGGCGGCGGAAATCGATGGTATAGCCGCCGCGCGCGCCACTAACGGCGATCGTCACGTGCTCCGTTCCCGGACCGGGCGTTTCCATATCCCATTTTCCGAGAACGCCGAGCCACCAGCAGAAGTCACGACCGCGGTAGGCGCGCGGCGGGCGATCATGCGGTCCGACGGAGAGATAGACCTTGCGGCCGCAGAGCATAAGCTCTTCAGCAATCTGGGTTCCAGAAGAGCCGGCGCCGATGACGAGAACGGCTCCTTCGGCGAGTTGGGCGGGATTTCGATACTTAGTGGAATGCATCTGGGTAATACCCGGAGTATTCGCGATCAGGTCGGGAATGGCGGGTACCTGGAAGGCACCCGTTGCAGCAACCACGTTTTGTGCTTCGATCACGCCTTGCGAGGTTTCAACGCGGAAACCGGGGCGGCCGACATGACGCTCGACACTCTTCACCTCGACGCCGCAGCGGACAGGGGCTTCGATCTGCCTAGCATAGGCCTCGAAATAGTCGGCTACGGCATCCTTGGTCGGAAAGCTGTCCGGATCGCAGTCCGGGAACTCCATTCCGGGGAAACGGTCGTGCCAGGCAGGGCCGTTGGCAACCAGCGAGTCCCACCGCTCGGAACGCCAGCGCTCGGCGATACGGCTACGCTCGAGGACGAGGTGTGATACACCGGCCTTGCCTAGGTGCTCACTCATCGCGACGCCGGCTTGGCCGGCACCCACAACGAGAGTGTCCACGGTCTCAACTGACATTACTTGCGTCCTTTTCCCTTAAAGGCTTTATGCGGATTTCGACATCCGGTGTAGTTCACAGCCCTGACGGAGAAAATTACGTTTTTAGTTTGCAATGATTAGGCTGCCGCTAAGCCGCCGGGTTGGGATTCGTTTCGCCTAAAGCTAAGAACGCTCCACGCCCATGCTCGAGAAGATCCGGACCGTCGATTCTGAACTTCCCGGCTCTTGAGATCCCATCAGGGGTGAGTAGCGGCCTGCACGGTGGCAGAGTGAGGTCGCTTCTGTAACGGGCTTTAGCGAGTCAATCCCTTTTGAGCCTAATCCCTCGCCGAGTGCTTGCTTCTGTCCGCAGTCGACGCGGGGTCGCTGCTTTATGGGGTCTGC
>Ga0105239_10008197_pt1 | contig 11921 bp, 13 predicted proteins | sample KBSC44metaG_FD_92761 | JGI IMG/M metagenome (GOLD analysis project Ga0105239, IMG submission 92761) | Corn rhizosphere microbial communities from Kellogg Biological Station, Michigan, USA - KBS C4-4 metaG | ecosystem: Host-associated > Plants > Roots > Rhizosphere > Soil | place: Michigan, USA...
AGTATAAGGCTTATTATTTAGCCTTATCATATAAGCGAAGTTAGGTGACTAAAGTCACGTGAGTTAGTCACGTGATATTCGACTGTAGGAACCGCTTATTCCTAATATAAGTTATTTAATTAAATATAATAAGTAGTATAAACCTTCTATAATATTAATCTAATCTATCCTAACCGATATAATATATATACACGCTCACTACCCTAGATAGGACTATTCGTAGTTAACTTCGTTAACAACCCTATACCTACATTTAGGATAACCCGAACGAGAATAGTTCCCTTTGTTCTTAACCCTGGTTATTCCCGTCTAATACCTACTTATTAAGGAACTATCTTAGTTAGTACTGCTTCGCGGTTCGGATTATAACACTATAGTAGAGATTTAAGTCTCTTTCTACTCTTTTTAGTTAAGAGAAGACTAATAAGTCTTCTTATTTTCTTAGTTATCGCGAGCTTAACTCTAGTAATAAGCGGCGACAGCCTAATATTCTAAGCTTATCTATTTAATTAGCCGTAATATTATAGTAAATTATTTACTTTAGATAATAGATACTACTATATTTAGTAGTGCGCTATTATTTAAGAATATAAGGTTTAAGCTCCCTCGAGTTTAACGTAAATGGATTAGAGTTTAAATACATTAGAAAATTCACGGAGCCGAAAAGAGCTGCGCCATTCAGGTGGCTTTTCGGAGGCATCCTCCGTTGTACGCATAGTGGTGAGTGACTTCCAAGCCGACTTCAGTCTAGCTTTGAGCCAATTATAGCTGGCCAGCCCTTCGTGGTGCGGTATGCTGTCAGTGATATTTGCTTCGAGTTCAGCATATATTTACCGCATTCCGTCCGTATCCATCGCCACTGCAGCTGTAGGTCTGTTGATTGGTAGCCCGGGAATGTGTGTATAACCGTTGTCGATGAAGTTAGCCCACCTAATCAATCGATTCTCTCTCGTGCTAAGTGGAACACTGTCGATCCTGTTTATAATGAACCTGACATTTGCCGTCATCTCTGATCCCAGAGTCTATCTTGTAATCACTGTAGACGTATTTCGCGATGTGATCTTGCAGCTGTAGAACGCATCACTGCTTTGTGGTGACTATTATGTAACCGTCGTCCACCCAAGCCATACCAACAATTGCCCATATGTGGGTCAAGGCCGCTGGCTTTGCTTCACATGTGGTGACAAAATCAGGCCTCCCTATGATTAGTGACCTTGAAACAGCCGTAGAGTGCGAGTTACGTGCCGTCCTTGCTATGTTGCTGATGGTCTGTGCTGGATGTAAGCCGTGTGCTCTTAGGTACAGTGGCACCCAGCAAGCGTGATTATTGTCGGCCTCAGTAGGATAGCGTCACAGCATCGATAAATGGTATTGTTTGGCTGTCAGTCACGGACTTTCACATATTTAATATGTGATTGCCCGAGCCTTAACGGGTTTCTCCTGTGCCTTGTGAACGAATTATCCGTTCTGCCATACCAACCTCTCCGAGTCTCCCTCTTTTCCAGCTGCTTGTTGATATACTGTAGAGACTGAATGGCAATGTTGTCCAAACTAATGCTTAACCCTAGTGTGGCCATTTTGCGCCGACTAACGTGTTTAATGTCTCGCTAGACAGAATTGTTGCTCAAATTTGCGGCTCGCTAGTATTCGCCCCTTTCCAACGGTTGTTCATCGAAGACAATCACCAAACATCAGGGGCATCCGCTGACAATAAAAGATGTTTTCGCGTTTCGTCCAGGAACGTCTAAATTCAAGCTGCCTGAACACAATAACTGCTATTACACGCCACAGATAGAGTGTATACGTTAAACATTAGCTGCGGGCACCAAGTTGTAATGCTTGCATCAATCAAGCATTCAATTGAAATTTAGTTCTGGTGTCTGATAATTATCGCATAATTGTTTCCTTTGGGATTGACAGATGACTCTGGCCACTTCTGAATTTCAGCCGCAATATTTGAGCAGGGTACCATAAGTGACCCCGTCTGAAGTTTAAGTGCCACCACCAAACTAATGTGGACGATTCACGACGATATCGAGACTTTCGGCAAGCAAATCGAGCAGCTTCACATCCGGATGAGTTGATTACAGACACATGCGGATCATGAGTGCGCCCTCATCTGCGATGGTGAGTGAGCGAGCGAGCAGGAACTGACAATGCCTCAGAGGAGTTGCGACATAGATTAGCGCATTGGCTAGGTATTCAGAGTATTCACCTTCGTGAATGAGCTTCATATGTTTTAAAATCGTCGATTTCCCCGATTCACCAGGTCCACAGTGCTGGAGGTCTGACAGTTCCGTGTCGAATAATGAAACGAATGAGGTGCCCTGACAGTCCTCTGCCAGACTTTGGGCTGTTATAGCTTCATGACCTGTTCCCACCCGATACTGATGGCTCAAACAATAGCCAAGCCACAAGGCAAGGACAGAGACAAGACGAGCGCGATCGAGATATCCGCGCCTGAAGTGCTGCAAGATCGGGAGACGATGAATGCGATTGTGATGACGGGGCTGGCAGCAGCGACGTATCGGTTTAGAAGTGACAATGATTGGTATACTATTTGTCTTTTTGCGACTCGAGGCGTGGTGGGAAATATTTAGGATCCCTTAGGCCCAAAATGGACGCCTGTTGGTCAACGAGCATCAGCGTCGTCTTCAATGAGAATCAGTTGCCACAATATCGGAATAAGTCTTCCGGGCTGGGCCCGAGCAGCTTGAAGACCAAGGTCGTTAGTCATCTTAATGTCTATACCGGTACACCTGACCAAAGCCCGGTTTTGCGGTCGGAGGCTGTTTTTCGCGCAGAGTGCGATTTCGGTGTCTTGAGTTGCAAATCATCCGCTTTTGAACTGCTTTTTCCAAGCCATCCCGATGCCGTAAACGTTGTATGTTGCGTGGGTACTGTACGAAAACCAGGCGCTTCACTCTGACTCATGTCGAGGGACCCAGGATGACCCCTTTCTCCCAGCCTTCCAGCCTTCCAGCTTTCCTTATGCGTCCACCCACATTTGTTCAACTGTCTTAGTCATATTCCAGGTTGAACGGCGAATATCTACTCAGGTTTAGAAACGGAAACAGAGTTTGGGGAGGCGCGTTTAAGCCAAAGTATGTACGGCTTTTTCATCATTACTTCTTCGGATCTTGGCTGACTTTCAAAGTTCTTGGCATCTATGGCCGCTTTTGAGCGAAGGTAGAAAAATCAAAATCGGAGGGGATGCCCAAAGACCCTGACAACTATTGAAGACACCCACAGTTTTTCAGGCGTCTCGGACGCCTTCTTACATAGTTCTGCAGAATGGCGCCCTACAAGCCCGGACGTCGAACGGCTCTCTCGGGCGGCGACCTTGCTACGTAAGAATAACCCTCTCTTCGGGCGATGGGCCTCACCACAGATTGTACAGGGTCGCTTGGTGCTACCTTCTGTGATTGCGGATTCGGAGGAGCGGCTACCAGATAGCCGGCCTGTAATAATCACCCTCTTGGCGTCCAAGGTACGCTATCCCCAAGACGAAGCAAGCGATTGAACAAGGCTGAACGCTTAGTGAAACAACGGTACCAATGAGGAACAAAGAGGATGAGGCCGACTACGGGTGGAAAGTCACAGAAGCCGCCGGAGATGATGCTGCTGGCATTTTGAAGACAGTTACTGAGAACGGGGTTCACTTTCCGGCCCAGAATTGAAATCGATGGACTAGAGACCGGGCCTGGTAGCTAGGATACGGTTGCATGGTATGCGGGGCCTCTGATTGTAATGTCGCCCTGGCGTTGACTGATTCTTTTGTTGGGAATCGAGGATTCAAGCCCTTCATTTCAACTGAGCCTTATTCTATAGTACTATGGGCCCCGGATATATACTTGCCACGAAGTGTATGTCTCTCTTTCTGTGCTGGTTTAGAATGCTAGGGCACGTTTGTAACCCATCATTACCGGAAACTTTGGTAACAACTTGCTTTTCAACATTCTGATATTGATTATATTGATGCGCGTGCAAGAATGGGCTTGGCAGTATCGTGAGCGCACAGAGGCGCCGCAGGCAGATCGAGAGGGCCAAACCCTCATTCCAATCTGCTTCTGAAAGGCTTTGCAACTCAGTAAGCAGCAACAAAAGGCCTCGCCATTCCAGAAGCATATGATTTTGCCGAGGCCATCGAGCCACCTCCCTATACTAACCTAGTTCTGTCTTCTCAGCTTATGAACATCAGCTCATCGTACCTCGATGGATTTCTCCATTCTTGAGGATACGAGAGTCCCCGTCCTCGCTGTGACCAGGTGCAACTAGTCATTTCTGTTTTGAAAGCGAGTGGCTGTCAATGATTGGAGATGCCTTCCGACGTCAGGATGACCAGGCTAAAGGCCAGCACGACCGGATCTGCAACCATCCGAATGGGGCTTTGATGTCGCGAGCTCCTAACGTTGAAAGAACAGAGGAGTCTGACAGTCATTCTTTGGCCCTCGTTCGACGCATCCTCTGTTTGTTACGTCTGCCTGCACAGTCCCGTGGCGTCTTTTGCTCAACAACGTTTGTACGGGGTACAAGGCGTTGCTGATTCACATCCATTATTGTGGCCTTCATTCATGCTCCCTTTGTTTTCTTTTCAATTATCACTCAATGGTGTGCTCGTATCCGCAGCCGTCCGCGTGCTCACTTGAGTCCCATGGAATAAACTCTTTCCTTGTGAACTTGCCCGGACAAACTGCATTGATAAGTGGCTACGATGAATCTTAGAATTCTATTCGGATCTTAGATATTAAATCTGACCTGCGCAAGAATAACCAAAGGTTTCGTTGGATGCCATTTCGACTCTCCCAGCAGTCGCCCAGAAGCTCATACGTTAGCCGGGCACATATCTATGCTGCCGTCTGCTTAGAGGCGAACGTCAAGTTGGCATTCTTGAACGGTATCAGCGCCAGAATGACTGCCTGTACATAGTAGGCGAATCGATCGATTACGTCGTCCGTTAAGAGGCCCACCGACCCGCTGGACTGCTTCGAATTCGTTCGACCAAAGACCAAATCATCCGCATGACCCAGTTCCATGCCCTCTCGTACCAGTTTGGCCGTCTCCTCCGGTAGGTAGTACGCTGCGGTGCGCGCCTTGCCCGTACGTTCGTCTTTCCCTATCACAACGACCCAGGCGAACGATTCGACCGAGCCAGAGTGGGTGTCAACACCGCCTTCGATCCCGACCCAGTAATGTGCATCCGGCTCGAGAGCGCGGGCGTTCTGCACCCGGTTCAAGGCACCACGCAACGTCTCATTGTCTGTCATCGGCTGGTCCGGAACCCCCGACGCGACGTTGACTCCTCGCACCGTGTACGTGGGGCCGGGTAACATGCGCGAAAATCCTTCTTGGGCGGCGCCGATCTTGATGGGGTTCTGCGACGCAACAATTACTTTTTGCGGCAGAACCTGGCTGTTTATCTCCTGCAGCGTCATAGGAGGCTTGAAATACCGTGGAGATATTCGCAATCTGTGCCGTCCGTAAGATATCGAGATGGCTATCTACTTGGTGTGTGGATGTAAAATAGGATGTGCTGAAAGTTTTCCGCTGCAGACCTGTTAGTTTTAGCGAGAATCCTATATTGGGCGACTGCTAGTGGTATCGGTTGCCAAGGCCATGACGAGAGAGCCCTCTCGGTAAAGTGTCGGGGTCGGTCTGCAAACCCTATGCAGGTAAAGCTTGGTAAAGTTACAGGGCCAACCCGAAGAGAACAAGTGCTAAGTATCGTATACTGGTCTTGGCCATCCAGGTGGCGGGATTGTCCCGTCTTGCTCACATCCTGGGCTCCACCATCTGATGGCTTCCTATTGTCTGTTCCTTGTGCCTCATCCACAACTATTGATACAAGCGGTTCTTGGGCTTCAGCTCCAGCCTCTGCAATTCCCGATCGGCAGTGTCATAGGTGACAATGATGCCGGGCCGGGGACCGAAATTGAATAGCTTAATCACACTCCCCAACTTCTATTCTTTTCTGTAACATTTTCACTCAGGTGAGATACCCCTTGTGAGCCTGCAAATTCTGTTATTAACTAGTTAGGTCTGAAAGGAATTACTGCTCAACCCCCAAATTCTTATTGGAGTAAATGTCACAGTGTCCATTGATCTATTCCTCATCCTGTAGGGAAGGTGTGTGTACAATGTTGGCGCGATCCCAAAATGGGTCGACATATGATAGTATGACAGATAGAGAATCGTAAGATGAAAGACAGACAGAACCGTGATGCCTTAATACCTCTACCGTTTCTGCTCATCGCCACTGCGTGTCATATCCCTTGCAGATTTTTGATCACACTCTTTTATCTCTTGGGACACTCAAAATATCCCTTTGAGGTGGGTGAATTTCTATTGGCCACTCTGGGCTTTCTTGACCGTCTCAACAACCTTGGGATAGAGTGGGTGATGTTTCTCGAGGCCCGTGAGAACGGTAGCAGCGTCTTCAGCAGACTTCTCCATCATGATCTTGGCCAACTCCTTGCTCTCCTCATCGCCCTCGACGCTCTGGAAGCAAAGCGCCATTTTCACCCCACGGAGAAGCGCGGTGACCTCGTAGCCTAGCTCAGCAAGTTGCGACGCAGGGGCAATGAAGCACTCCTTGCAACTAAGCTTTCGTAATGGTGCACGCCTAACACGAACCGTTGTATCTTCCAGGTAAGGATTGGAGATACGAGTGACGACGTTCTGAACGTATCTTTCCTGCACTTCGCAACTGATTTTGTGCTTGATATTGACGAAGAATGCCGTCTCCTTTAGAGCATCGCAGACATCATTCTTGATTTCGGGGTTAGCCATGGATTTATGGATGGTTTTAATACCCTTGTAGTAACCAAAATAGTCTGCTATGGCGTGACCAGTGTTGACAGTGAAGAACTTGCGCTCTACATATGGTTCAAGGTCATTGACCTAGTGAATGCCCTTAATATCTGGCCGCTCAGACTTGAAGCAGGTGGCGGCGATACACCATTCGTAGAAGCTCTCGATTACGATATTAAGGCCCGATCCAGCAGGTTGAGTTGGGACAAATTCTGTCAACGGTGCAATTACCAAATTCGGCTTTAGACAATAAGTCTTTAACTGTATCGGTGCTAAGAAACGCAACCGTCACCGACCCCCAGATCATCACGAGTCCTGGCGGTCTGCCAGTGCTTCCTCCCCAGGGAAATGCTGCCAGCAGCTCTAATGGTAACTCAACTAGTATATCAGGAGGAGGAGCAGCCTCGTCCTCGGCAGGCAACAGCGGCACGGCTGGGTCCATGGTACAACTGAGTATTACATCGCTCATGGTCGTGGTTGGTGCGTCCTTTCACCTGGGGACTTGCTGAAAAATGGACTGGTATTACGATTCTCACAGCAACAGAAATCACCTCAGGCTCATAGTCTGTGACACATCACCGCCTGCTTTTGTTACATACTCGATAGGCGTGCTCCGCTCTGTCGTCATGCCTTGATTTTGATCAAGTGGTAAACTTTGTAAATGATAAATGGACGTTTAAAGATCACCCATCGAGCCCATTGCACATTGATCTCGATTCTTTCGTCAACGTGAAAAAACTTTGCGAAAGTGGGAATAGTTGACAGTAAGAAAAGGTGTGAAGCTAACTAGTTTATGGACTTCAACGACACTGCTGAACCACTCCGCATTAGATGCTCCCCTAAGCCACGTCGAGTCGCGTACTGTACACACAAATCTTGTTCTCCTCAACTTAGAATCTTAGTATCTTGCAATCCCCGGACCTTTTGGAGTATCTCCTATCTTCCTATAATGTTGAGATGCACCAAACACCACATGAAACGAGGTGGGAACGTCGTTAGGTCTCTGCCGCAAACAATCTCACGCAGGCCGTATCTTGATGCCTCTCATAATTATCCGCATGATCTCCCCTCTGCAGACCGTGGCAAGCCCGTATGGGCTTGCCACCTGTTTTTACTAGTTGTAGGCATCGCCAAGGCATCTCCGGTATTATAGCCTTCCCCGCGATCTGATCGGGGCATTGGCTGACAAGATCTGCGGCTCATGCCTCGGTATCTCTAACGAGCCTTGCATAGTTAACACCGCACATCCAGACGATAACACCTCTTCGATCTCGACGCGACCTCCAGTCGCATTCTCCTTAACACCAATATTGACGAAGATCTCACTTCTCTGGCCCATCTCCACGCCCTAAGTGGGGTGATACCTGTACAGTCCAGGCTTCCCTTCCTTCAACGAGAGATAGCTCGTCAGAGCACTTGCCGCCGACCCCGTGGCGGGATCTTCTCTTCTGCTCTAGCAGCGGGTGCGGAGGTTCCGCACACCACCACCATCAATACCGAGATCGACGAAGAAGTACGAAGCCACGATGCCCGTACGGTACCTCTCGTCTAGCAATTAATACGCTGTCTCTATGCTCTCCGAACCTAGTAGGTTCTTGGTCTAAATGCCTAGTTCCTCAAGGGAAAATTGCTGTGCGAGTATGAACGTCATACCTTTCACGATGCTCACGACAGGGTGATCTGCAAACGGCTGTCCTGCAAATGGGCTAGCGTAGATTCGCATATCGTGCGCAACGGAAATCTATACGCCATTTACGGCGGGATTTAAGGTGATCCTCAACAGGCCTGCCTTGGTCTATAGTGTTTTTACATTGGTAGGAGGACTACCTAGTAAGCTAAGTATATAGTTGGAGGTCCCGACCGTAGGGTGCCCGGCGAATGGGATTTCGGCGTACGGGGTGAAGATATCGATCCTGGCTAGGCTTTCTGATTTATCCTTGTCGGCTTATTCGTGCAGGAGACTGTCTCAGAAAAATTGAATTCTCGTGCGATGCGTTGTTTCTGTGTCTGAGAGAGCGTGATCACTTGCGGGACTTTGACGATCGCCAATGGGTTTCCCGTGTAGCGAGTCTTAGTGAAGACGTCTAGCGTGACGAAGGGAATACTGGAGATGGGTTGAAATTTGTATCGAGGCAGGTTGTTGCTCTTGTGACTCATTCGGTTGGGGTTGGAAAGCGGTGGAGCCTTAGCTCCAAAAGATGGAAGGGCACGGTGTATTACGCTTGTTCATCGCTGGCGTCGAATGTCGCGGCAGCTTCTGCGCCTAGTCCCGACACAAGTTTAATGGATAGCCGTACATCCCGTTCGACGGCTCTTATTGCCGAATCGGACACCTCTAAAGACGAGCTGACTCTCGACGAAGTAACCCCGGTCAAGCGCCTGAGACCAAGTGCAGCGTCATCCGTGAGCTACAATTCTATAACCGAACGAGATAGTCGCGCTACCTCTAAAGCCCCTATAACTATTAGTAGAGTACCCTTAGCACCTCTATAGTATACTATATCAACATCTAGACACAGTGAATAGCTTTCTATAGAGAGAAGTATATTAAGGTATTCAACTACCTACACACGGAATAGAATAGATAAATCTTCGATAGAGAGACCTCTAGACCTCTCCAGGCAATCTTAAAGCGTGCAGGGCTCGGGACGAGGCCGTTAAATATATTCTATAGTAGAGGTTACTTTAGAGTAGATACACTATAAAGATAAGTCGGGTTAGTGCGTCGAGTATTAGGGTAAGTCTATCTTCGTGATAGATTCGCAATAGACTAATTGCGAGAAGGATAGACGGCCGGCTCTCTCCTGTACTTATCATAAAGTCATTACGTATTAGTCTAATAGCAACAGGCGTCGGTGAAGGCACTAAGAATTCCGGGGAGACGGGAAAGCGTTGGTGTCGACTAAGGTTAGCATTGCTACGTATCTTTGTGTCTATGGGTCTGATTACTTCAATTCAAGATGGAAAAATGGTATTTGGTACATATTCTGGTATACAGGGGGTGTAGATGGAGGTGCACGGGGATACTGAGTGTAACCCAACCTTATACTTTCCGTCCTTTAATTCAGGCAGCACCCTCCTTTCCAAATATCCAAAAGGAAGAATACGATACCACCAATATCTCTCCCAGGAGCCTCCCGAACTTCAGTGCCGCCGTGGCATTGTCTCATTGCCATCTACTTGACATCGTGAAAATGTAGATTGCTTCCAAGCATCTGCATTCCCAGAGAAGGAGACATCCTCGAATATTGTATATGTTTAGAAGAACGCACTTTTTAACGATGGTGCAGACGATCAGCTTACTCCACACGCGTACCATGCGCCGCGAGATGAAAGAAGTTCCTTTTCCCGCACAACTGGAAGTGACCTCAGCATCAAGACGGGATCTTCAGCGATGAAGAAGAACTAGGACTACAAGACTCGGAATATCGTTCATCAGTCTGGCCGCGTCCATTTCCACACACAAGGCATCAAGCATCTCGTAGTCGGTCTCGTACCACCGCGTCCTTCACCACCTAGTTGGCCCATTCGATCACTCCGTGGTGGACTACCGGATGGTAATTCTTCCGCTCTGGTCGTATAGTGTGAAATCCGTCACAGCCCACCGCCCGACTTTCAATGTCTCTATCGCAGACATTGCAGAACAAGCACTCAGACGTAGATGAAAGCGCGAACCTAATTTCTTCCAACATCGGGTTGCGTCGCATCGCCTCCTGAATATAATGCGGCACCTTGCTGGGACGTATTCTATAACGTGCCCGTAGTTGGGCCAGGGTGTGCAATAGGAGAGTAGGAGGCTGATTGAGCTGCCCTTTTACCATAAACTTACCTCCCTTGTCCGCTTTACATTATTATATTGCACCACCCCTCCCCACTCTTTCTCGGGTTTACTCACTACAATATCCCCCTAGCGAATGTCGATTCCTTGAGCTAGGTGGGGCATGCCGCCACCGATATCCACTATCAACCCGACACAGAGGGCGGGGAACGTCCTCGCTATGTCTCTAGCGACATTAGCCGCCGGGACTAACCCGTCCACACCTTCAGATATACAAGAAATCACCACTTTGTGCTGATGGACGCGGCCCAACACGTAACTATTGTGATCTTGAGGGTCTTGTCCCGCAATCGTGTCATATTGCTCGTCCAGCATAGCCATAGCGGCCGTCAATTCAATGCTCAATGCGCAAACTAGTCAAGCCACGGTTCCACCGTGTATGGAGTCGTCATCGTCGCATTGCGGCACTCATTTCAGCTGCGTCTTTTATGTTGAGGCGCATGAAAAATTCACGAAGATCCACCACACTTTTGTAGAAGTACACTGTCTGAGAGATCCCTCGTAATGTATCGGAGACATCAGAGCCATCTCTCGCGATGGTGATTACCGGGATGGCGTGCGCGTAGGCGTAGCCGGATTCGATGCCCAGCCCGACACCTTTCTCAGTCAATTCAATCACGATAAGCTGGGATGAGCGAATGATTTCAAATGTCTGCCTCATCAATTCTTGAGGAGCGTGTGTGATGGCTCCCCATTCTTCAACGTCGCGCCGCACACAGACAACCTCAAAGCCGCAGGAGGTGAGTGCATCGGACAGCTGTTCAATCGTCTCTCGATTCTTGTCGTCTGGATAGAACTTGATTCCGAGATACACTCGCATCATTCTACTATCGATGGTTGAATAAATGGATAGATGGAGCGCAGTCGCTGTCGTGTGCGCGTTGTGCAAGGGATGGGCGCTGTCCTTTTAAGCGCAGTTGCCTTCAGAGGCGAAAGGTGTGGCAGGCTGTCGATGCAGCACCTCCCATCGAGTCAATTTATTGGCCGTACATAGGATCTTGGTTTATTTATAATTCCAAGCTTTGGGCGCTAAAGAATGGCTGGTTGGGCCAGAGGTCCTAGTAAACGAGGGGTCTGGACCGAGGGGGCAACAGCGGATAAAGCGGAGGTCGTTGGGGAAGATGTAGTGTTGGCGAAAATGGTCCGTATAATCCGCCGTAGTGGTCTATTTGCTCCACCGCAATACCACGTGATTCGTGTCTGACCCGAGGCATTTTAGGCATGAAACAGCCACAATACTCCTTGACCCAGAATACTCGGAAATTACAGAATG
>Ga0105239_10008198_pt1 | contig 11920 bp, 14 predicted proteins | sample KBSC44metaG_FD_92761 | JGI IMG/M metagenome (GOLD analysis project Ga0105239, IMG submission 92761) | Corn rhizosphere microbial communities from Kellogg Biological Station, Michigan, USA - KBS C4-4 metaG | ecosystem: Host-associated > Plants > Roots > Rhizosphere > Soil | place: Michigan, USA...
CTGGTCTCGCCGCTGACTGGAGCCGTTTGGGACACATCTTGGCTTCTGGACGATACAGGCTGGCTGGGAGCGTTGGTTGCGAACATGACCGGCTACCGTGCCCGCCCCGACCTCGCGACCATCCTGGCATGTGCGATCTTCTGGACAGTCGCACTCGCGCTGCTGCGTTCACCGCCCCCACGTCACACGGAACGGTACCCATGACGATAACGATCGTTCCGCGCCATGTTTCTTCTGCTCGGTCCGACGATGCGTGGCGGAAGGCAGGAGACTGGCTCCAACGTCACCAGGGCGCGATCCGGACGGTGCAATGGACGATGGTGGTTTTGTACGGCGTGCTGCTGATCGTGCCCGTTTTCCTGCCGCTTCCGGACCGCGCGGCTTACCTGTGGACGAACTTCACGCGGTTTGCCCAATTCATCTTCTGGGGCATCTGGTGGCCGCTCGTACTTTTGACAACAGCGCTGGTCGGAAGGATATGGTGCGGTATCGTCTGCCCTGAAGGGGCAATAACAGAGTTCGCCAGCAGGTACGGGTATGGGAGGGCGATTCCGCGCTGGCTGACGTGGCCTGGCTGGCCCACCTTGGCATTCGCCTCCACGACGCTCTACGGTCAGATGACAAGCGTCTACCAATATCCAGCCCCGACGCTGCTCATCCTCGGCGGCTCGACCTTGGCGGCCGCCCTTGTCGGCTTTCTCTACGGGCGCAACAAACGTGTGTGGTGTCGCTATCTCTGCCCCGTAAGTGGTGTCTTTGGCCTCTTGGCAAAGCTCGCTCCGCTGCATTTCCGCGTCGATCCGCCCCTGTGGCAACTTTCGCAACTTTCGGGAGTGAAGCCAAAGTCACTCAATTGCGCGCCGCTCGTGCCCATCCGGACTATGCGCGGTGCCAGCGACTGCCACATGTGTGGACGCTGCAGTGGTTTTCGCGGGGCAATTCGGCTGGCTCGCCGCTCGCCAAATCACGAAATTGTCCATGTTGCCGGCGCCGTCGCCAAGCCCTGGGAGACGGTTCTGATCGTGGCAGGCCTCATGGGTCTGGCAGCCGGAGCCTTTCAATGGTCGATCAGCCCATGGTTCGTGTGCGCCAAGATATGGATGGCGGAGCGGCTGATGGAATACGGCGTAACCTGGCCGCTTGAAACCACGGCACCGTGGTGGATCCTCACAAATTATCCCGGCGACGTAATGACGTCCCTCGATGGCGTGCTGCTCATCGCCTATATGCTTGCGGTCGCCGTCGCCTACGGCGCCTCGACACTGCTTTTGCTGGCCCTCGCCACGCGCAGCCTTGGCCCCTGGCAAACACGGAGACTTCATCATCTCGCCCAGTCGCTCATTCCCTTGGCGGGCGCCGGGGTCTTCCTTGGCCTATCCGGGCTTACAGTCAGCCAACTGCGGTCGGATGGGATCGTGCTCCCTTTCATTGGGATGCTGCGCGCCCTGATCCTGACGATGGCGACCTTCTGGTCCGGGACTCTGTGCTGGCAGGTGACGGGAATTTACAACCAGGAACCCGTTCGACGGATGCTTGCCCTATCCCTGATCGGACTGGCGATGATGCTTGGCGTGGCGGGTTGGATCCTGCTTTTTTGGATCTGGTAGGCTACCTCATCCCCCTTCCAGGAGAACCCGGCGATACGCCATCACAAACAGGCCAAATGCGACAATCCACAAAGCGCCCGAAAGAGCCGCCAGAGGGCCGCTGTAGTCGGGCAACACCTCGATCAGGAGGCGGAACAGGCAGCAGGCCGTGATTGCCATGAGTGCCCCGGTAGCAGGAGCCGAGGGCACAAAGGCGAGACGGCTGTGCTTGCGGATCATGCTGGCCATGATGGTCAGGGCCATGGTTCCGATAGCGCCGATGGTCCATGCGTGAAGGGCGGTGGGCTGTGCCACCATAACCGGCACGAAGATGTGGATCGCGAGCAGTCCAAAACCCACGCCGATCCATCCGTATCCGATGTGAAGGCCAAGCACCGTCGACGATGACAGGCTGCGCCAGCCCTTCCATTGGGCGGCCCGGATGGCTTGGTTGAGGCCGGCAAGCGCACAGGCAAGGCCGCTGATCTTCGCCTCCGGCGCGATCACCCACAGACATAGCGCACAGGTTGTGATCAGGGCCGCGGCGTGCTCCCTTGCCATCGAGCGACGGAGCGCAATTTGACCGCCGGCGCTCTCAACATAGGCCACGGTCAATGCCGGCACGACCCGCCCGCCGATGATGACGAGGAGACCGACGATCGACGCGAGGGCCAGTCTCAGCGCAAATTCCACCTGGCACGATGCTGCTACGAGTACACTGCTACCGCAAAAGGTGGCGAGGAGAAATATCACCTTGTAGTTGCGACGATCCCGGCCGGCGATCACTACTCTGGCAGCGATCAGCAATAGCGCGACAAGCCAGATCGCCGTCAGCGCAAGGCCGATCGATGGTGACAGCAATACGAAGGCCAAGCGGCAGCAGACCCAAAGGACGACGAGCAAATAGGTCATGTGCGGCAGCACCGCACGACGTCCCGTCCACCGCGGCAGCGCGGTCAGCAGAAAACCGGTCAGCACTGCCGGAACCATCCCGAACAACAGCATATCGCGATGCCATTCGCCGACAGAGATTGCGGTCGCGCCGAAGGCCTGGATACCGAGCGCCGACGGCAACCAGCCGCCGGCGCCTGCGATGGCATCGATCGCCGCGACGCGGAAGAACGGTCGAAACGGCAAATACGCGGGCTTTGTCTTGAAGGCACTGACGTTGCCGTCGGCGGTCATGCGACCCGTCCCTGGAACCATTGAGGCATTGCACTCGCCCTGCATCGTGTCCGTGGACGGACAGGCGCCACAGGACGAGCATTGCGCAATAGGTTCGAGGATCGATTTGGTGTTTGCTCCAGCGCAAACATCCTCCAGAAGCATCAACTATTCTGGAGATTGTTTCTCAACTGCCTCGGGTGACCAGGCCGTGTGCGTCTCGCCTACGGCATCGGCAAGCTGCAGACGACTTCGGGCGAGTTGATTGCAATGGGCGATAAATGACATGAACCATGACCTTCCTGAAAACGGTGCCGGAGAAATGGCCAGAGCCGCCGCTCGGCTGAGAGGGCTTATCAATGACGCGCGGATGGACTGCGAATGTCGTGCCCGGCTCGACGAGACGTTGTCTCGCTTCGCCACGTCGGAAATAGGGCCTGCGGCTCGCAAATATCTCACCAACGCTCGCCATCAACGCGCGCACATCGAGACAATTTTATTGTTCTTGCAAGACCTTGATGAAATAGGAGAGGCCGAGCGGGACAGTAGCGTTTACCTGGACTTCGCCCTTCTCTTCGATGACATCGCGACGATCGCCAAGGACGGTGCGCTTTCGATGCGCCAGCTTGGGCAATTCGCCGCGCTCGCCACGGTTGGCCGGTAGCCTCTTTGCAGGGAATCGGGTCTCGCCAGGCAAATGTCTTGAGGCCGGTCTTCCGCAGGGCTCGCCAACAAAACCCAATCCCGTCTTTCGCGGGGCGTTTGCAAACGGCAACGTCACCTGGACGGTCTGCGATCGAACCTATCCTCTTCGGCCTATCTCGATCACCCATTGCGGTGGCCCGGGCTCAAGACAAGTCCAGGCAAAGTCGCCGCCAAAGAAAGCCTCGAACCGACGCTTGAGCCGAGCTGGATCGAAATCCAGCACAACCGAGAATGACTGGCCCGTTTCGAGGCCGTCGAACATCGACATGACGGCCGACTGCTTCCTTGCCGCATGAAGTCGCCTCACATCATAGGCTTCGATTTCCTGCGTCCGATAACCTGTCGAGGCCTCTTCTCCCACTGAGCCGCTCCATCAAGATGATCGACGAGTCGCGACGTTCTTTTCGCCCCACCTCGTCAAACTGTCGCCGGGGTCTACGCCCACCCAACTGACAAGCCGGGCCGCCATCTCGGTGAACATCGCCTCGACCGAAGGCGGCTTGACATAGAAGGGCGGCACCGGGGGGGCGATGATCGCACCCATACGGGTCAGCCTCATCATCGCATCCAGGTGCCCTTCATGCAGCGGGGCCTCGCGCGGGACGACTACCAGACGACGCCTCTCCTTAAGTACGACATCGGCCGCCCTGGTAAGAAGGTTGTCACCCAAACCGTGCGCCATCGCCGCAAGGGTTCGCATCGAGCAGGGCACGACGATCATGCCGTCTGTTCTGAAAGAGCCGCTGGCAACAGGCGCTGCCAAGTCCTGGTGGGAGTGGGCGTGGTTGGCCAGGGAGGTGAGTTGCGCCAATCCGTCGGCACCAAGCTCATAAGCAATTGTTACGCGCGCGCTTTTCGAGGTGACAAGATGCGTTTCGACCCCAGCTCTGACCAGTTGGCGTATGGTTTCAAGCGCGAGCACCGAGCCGGACGCACCGGTAACCCCGACAATTATTCGCTTGCTCATTTTTGCCCCACGCGGACCGGTTGCGGAAAGAACTCGCTCCAGCGCTCGGAAACTGTTTCAACAATTTGAGGTGACATCTTCAGCTCCTTTCCCCATTCGCGAGACGTCTCGGACCCGATCTTGCGTGTCGCGTCGAAGCCGATCTTTCCTCCCAGGCCTTCCAGCGGCGACGCGAAATCGAGGGAATCGATAGGGGTCCGGTCCAGCGTCATGAGATCGCGCGAGGCGTCCATGCGCGTGGCGACCGCCCACATCACGTCCGACCACGACCGTATGTCGATGTCTTCGTCGACCACGACGACCATCTTGGTCATCGAGAACTGCGGCAACAGGGACCAGAACCCCATCATCACCCGCCGCGCCTGTCCGGCATACTTCTTGACGATTGATATGACCGCGATCCGGTAGGAGCAGGCTTCCGGCGGGAGCCAGAGATCAACTATTTCCGGCATCTGCTGGCGCAGCAGCGGCTTGTACACGTCAAGCAGTGCCTCTGCCAGGACCGACGGCTCGTCCGGCGCGCGGCCGGTGAACGTCGTGAGATAGTTTGCGCCGTCCCTCACGCGGATGCGCTTGAGCGTGAAGACCGGAAAATCCTCCGCGGCGTTATAATAACCGGTGTGGTCGCCGAATGGGCCTTCCTTTGCCGTTTCGTTGGGTGAAACGGTTCCCTCGAGCACGATCTCGGAACTGGCGGGCACATTGAGCTCGATGCTCTTGCACGGGGACAACCCCACGCGTCGGTCGCTGATCATCCCCGACAGCGATAGTTCCGACACACCTTCGGGTGCCGGCATCACCGCCGCGATCAATGTTGCGGGGTCCGCACCGATGACGACGGCGACGGGCATCTCTATCCCCTTTGCTCGCCACATCCGGTGGTGAGCCGCACCGCCTCGCATCGGCAGCCATCTTATGATGGCCCGGTCGCGGGCGATTACCTGCATGCGATATATCCCGAGATTGTAACTGCCAGGATCACCGTCGCCCGGCGGGCGCGTGACGACCACTGGCCATGTGATGAGGGGCCCGGCGTCCTCCGGCCAACATGTCTGGATGGGAAGGATTCCAAAGTCGGGTTCTGCATCTCTCCACAGTCTTGAGGAAACGATCTTCGGTCGTGCCGCCAAGGCGCCGCGCGCGACGGAGAACATGTGGCGGGCCTGGCGCAAGCTTTGCGGAGCTTGGGGAGACCTCATCCATGCCAGCAGAGCGCCAAGGGTTTCAAGACCCCGAATGTCGGTGCCCAGGCCCCACGCGACGCGTTCCCGCGTCCCGAAGATGTTTGCCACGACTGGAAAGGAAGAACCGCCTCCCTGGCCGTCGATCGGCATGGTCATGCGCAGCGCCGGTCCGCGCGATGCGATGACCCTCTTGTGAATCTCCGTCAATTCGAACCGCGTCGATACCGGGGCGCATATTTCGCGTAGCTGGCCCTTTGCCTCCAGATACGAAAGAAAGGAGCTGAGATCGGGGAACTGGGGAAGGGTGCGATAATGCATGGCGAAGTCCGGCACGACCGGTTCGTCGGCAACACCCTTCTCTCACGACAGCGGCCCCAGATGTTTGCGCTAGCGCAAAGACCGGGCAGTTTTCGCGCCGTACTGTAAAATGTGCGGTCCACTCCAGTTGCGACCGAAACCAGTTTCGGGAAGGGCGTTTTCAGATGGCCGGCAACCTAATCAACGACACCCTTGAAGCATGCCGGTCGGCAATCGCCATTTTCCGAGACCGCAGACGAAGCAAGGCAGCGAGAAGAGAATTCTGGGCGCTTGGGCACGAGGAATGTACAGGCATGCTGAATGATGTTGGCATGTCGTCCGGCGAATTTGATGAGGCAATGCATCTGCCTCATGCGGCCGAGAACATGCTCACTTCGGCGATGCTCTCGGTTGGCATCGATCCTGACCGCTTCCAAGTGATAGAGTTCGTGCGCAGCCATTTCATGTCGCGAACCTGCATCACCTGTCCCAATCGCCGTCTGTGTCACAGCCATCTCGAGGCGTTCGATTTCGAAGGCCGGTATCGGGATTTTTGCCCCAACAGGGACAACTTTGGACAGCTGCTCAGCAACAGATACGACGCCTAGCCGTCCACAATATCCTCACATGATCGAACCAAGAACGGACGGGCGCCAGCATATGCAAGAGCTGACATTGCCAGGCTTTTTTCAGCGCCTGTTTCCGATGGCGGCGGGGCTTCCGATCGGTCCGTTGCTGACGTTGTCCTTGCGCAGGCTCGCCAGGCGGCGGCCTGGCCTTTTCGAGCGCTTGGGCGAATACCGTGCAGTCCGTTATGCCATCGACCCGGTGGACCTCGCATTCGCATTTTGCGTGGTTCCCGACGCGGAGCGATCCAGCGTTCGCGTCGTGAGCAAGGGCGCAACCGCCGCGTCGGATGTACTGATCAAGGGACCGCTTCTGACCCTGTTGAGCCTGCTTGACGGCACCGTTGACGGCGATGCGATGTTCTTCAGCCGGGTCATCTCGATCAGCGGGCGCACGGAAGCCGTGCTCGCCTTGAGGAATACGATAGAGGATGCCGAGCTTCGTCCGGCAGACCTGCTCGGGCTCCAGGGCGTCCTGGCCCATTGCGTCGACACAGGTGTTCTCGGCGCCCTGGGCGCCGCGCGCCGGTTGGCCGGCCGTAACCAAAGCGAGACATAGAAAGACATGAGGGGCACACGCATGGAACTCGTCTGTCCGGCGGGAACTCCCGCCACGTTAAGGGCAGCCGTCCAGGCTGGCGCAGACGCGGTCTATTGCGGCTTTCGTGATGAAACGAACGCTCGCAATTTTCCCGGATTGAACTTCTCCCGTGACGAACTGATCGAGGGCGTTCGCTTCGCGCACGGCCACGGCAGCAAGGTCATGGTCGCGATCAACACTTTCGCGCGTGTTGACGATGTCGACATCTGGAAGAAGGCCGCGGACATCGCGGTAGAAAGCGGCGCGGATGCCATCATAGCCGCGGACTTCGCCGTCCTCGATCATGTGGCAAGGAACCACAGCCAGGTCCGCCTTCACCTGTCGGTGCAGGCCGCGGCGGCAACGCCGGAGGCGATCGGGTTCTATGCGGCCCATTTCGGGGTTCGCCGCGTTGTTCTGCCACGGGTCCTCTCGCTCCAGGAGATAGCAGTGCTGAACCGCGCAATCGACGTGGAAACCGAAGCCTTCGTTTTTGGCGGCCTTTGCGTGATGATCGAGGGTCGCTGCTATCTTTCCTCTTTCGCGACGGGCAAATCGCCGAATCTGAACGGTGTCTGCTCGCCGCCAGAGATGGTGAGCTACGAAGATGAGCCCGACGGTACGGCCGCGCGGCTGTCAGGCTTTACCATCGATCGATATGGACCCGGCCATCCGGTGGGATACCCCACCCTGTGCAAGGGCAAATTCAAAGCCGGAGGCAAGACCTCCCACCTGTTTGAGGACCCGGTCAGCCTGAACGCCGGCGGGATGATCTCGGGCCTGAAGGCTGCCGGTGTGACTGCGTTGAAAATCGAGGGACGCCAGCGCGGCAAGGGCTATGTAAGCGAGGTCGTGCGCGCGTTCAGAAAAGCCCTGGACGCGGTCGAACACGGCGGTGACGCTGTCGATATCGATCGGCTTCTCGCCGGCCAGTCGGAAGGGGCTCGGCAGACGGCGGGAGCTTACGAGAAGAAATGGAGGTAGCCGATGGCTGAACTCGCGTTGACGCTTGGGCCGGTGTTCTTCCACTGGTCCGCCGACCGTCTCGCCGATTTTTATCGCCGAATAGCGGACGAGGCTCCAATCGACCGGGTTCACGTCGGTGAAGTGGTCTGCGGAAAGCGGATGCCTTTTTCGGATTCCGTTTGGCCGGCGGTCATCGAACGGCTGGAACGTGGCGGCAAGCAGGTGGTGCTGTCCACGCTGGCCGCACCCGCGACCATTCGGGAACGCCTAAGCGTAGAGGATCTTTGCGGGACCGAGAGACTGGTCGAGATCAATGACGTCTCTGGCCTGCCGTCACGCAATGGCAAGCCGTTCGTCACGGGTCCATTCCTGAATGTCTACAACGAGGCTTCGGCAAAATTCCTGGTTCAGCTGGGCGCGCAAACGATATGCCCACCCGTCGAATTGTCATTTGCGGCGGTCGGCGCCATGGCCTTGAAATGCCCCGAAGCGCAGTTTGAGATCTTCGCGTTCGGACGGCTGCCGCTCGCACTCTCTGGACGGTGTTATCATGCGCGGATCCACGGCCTTCATAAGGATGCGTGCCAGTTCACCTGCGAAAAGGATCCCGATGGTCTCCCGGCCGATACGCTCGACGACCAGCAGTTCCTCGCTGTCAATGGCGTGCAGACCCTTTCCAATCAGGTTCAGGTCTTCTGCCCAGCGCCTGCCGCACTGGCTTCCAAGCGCATCGGGCGTCTTCGTCTGTCCCCCCAGACATGCAACATGGTTGAGGTCGCGAGAATATATCGACAGCTTTTCGACGGCAAAGAGGAGCCCGAAGGTGCCCGCTTTGCCCTTTCGTGCCTCGATCTGCCTGGGACACTGGCGGACGGGTACGCCTATGGCAAACCAGGATGGCAAGTCACAGCCCCGGCCTGAGCGAAAATGACCCAGATAGCAATCGTGACCATCTCCGATCGGGCAAGCCGTGGCGAGTACGAGGATCTTGGCGGACCGGCGATCGAGCGCTGGCTCGGCTTCGTCCTGGCGGAGCCTTGTGATTTTGTTCGGCGCGTGGTCCCCGATGGCCTGGAGAGTGTCCGTGACGCGCTTATCGAGCTTTGCGACCAGGCGGGCGCCGATCTGATCCTTACCACGGGTGGAACCGGGCCCTCACCAAGAGACCTGACACCGGAAGCCATGCAGCAGGTCATCGCCAAGGAACTACCGGGTTTCGGCGAACTCATGCGGCAGGCGAGCCTGCAGCATGTGCGCACGGCCATCCTTTCGCGTCAGACCGCCGGGGTGCGCGGCCGGTCGTTGATCATAAATCTGCCGGGAAAGCCATCTTCCATCGATGTGTGCCTCGACGCTGTCTTCCCCGCCGTGCCTTACTGTCTGGAGCTAATCGGCGCGAATCCGATCTTGGTGAGTCCATCTTTTTAGGAAAAATCCGTCAACGCCGCTGCTGGTCATGTGAAAGAGGTACAAGCATCATTGATCCGCGATGCTGGGCGGCCGGCCAAATGGATATTTCATTCCGCGACCCATGCGACGACGCCCGACAGGCCGAGGTTTTCTCCGAGCATGACGGCGCGCTCATCCAGCGGCCAGACTGGACACTTTGGAAAGAAGGCGCGGTCGAATGACAAAGAACTGTTGCCGGTCCCTCCACCGCCATGCTCATGCCCTATGGGGAAGCTGATCCACGGCAAGCTTCGCTACAAGGTTGAGGCAAGAGGATTAGCCTCGACTTTGGCCAGGCGAAACATATTGGAATTTGAGAAATTCTGTCCAAGTCATTCGAGCGTCACGATATAGGAGCAAGCCTTATGCGCCGCTATTCGCAGATCATGATCGCAATCCATTGGCTGACTGCCGTTCTCGTGCTGATCGCGTGGTTCACGGCGGTGAGTGGCCGACATGTGAGGACTGAGCCTTCCTACGTTCATTTCACAGTCGGCCTCGCTGTGTTGCTGCTTGTGGTGCCTCGTCTGATAGCTCGGTGGCTCGGAGCCGCGCCGGATGTTGAATATCCGCAAAATGGTTGGCTCAACCTGGCGGCACGCGTCGGGCACGCGGTTCTTTACTTGTTTCTGATCGCGTTGCCCCTGAGCGGATGGTACGCCGCCTCTCGCCTGGGCGTTCCGGTTTCCTTCTTCGGAATAGCACTGCCAAGCCTGGCAGTACCGGTGCAAGGCGCTCCGGGTGAGATTGCGGACCTGCATGAGACCGGTGGAACCCTGATCCTTTGGCTGGCGGGGCTACACGCGGTCATCGCGATTTGGCATCAGTTCGTCCTGCGGGACGGCACGCTCCAGCGCATGAACCCCCTCTCGGACTGTGACTGACAATCGGCATCCGCAATAGAATCCGTGGAATCGCTCAACGCGGATGTCGACGACGTCTTCGATGCGATGCGGCACCGCGAGCGCAGTCTGCCTGATCGATCGAAGTGGCCGGCGTCTCCCATTGGTGATAATTTGCCTGAATGGCGCGGCCTGCCAAAAACGTGGTCCGGCCGGCATGGGGGAGACTCTCCCGCCTTCCGAGCTTATAGTTCTAGCGACCAGTACGTTTTCCAAGCTTGGCAAAGTAATCAAAAGCGTGCGGAAGCGGGTCCGTGGTTTCAGACACCTCGATCACTTCGGTGCCGATCACGCGTCCTTCAAGCCTGTGTCGACAAATATATGTGAAAAGGCCAAGACAGCCTCGCAGCAGCCTTCCTTGACCCCTTTCAGGCCAAGGACATCGCGAAGAAACCCGCTTAGCCGCGAGACGGCCGAAACCTCTTTCTCGACCGGCTGACCGTTAACCACCAAAGATCTTCATGGCGAGGAATGCTCCTCGCATTTGATGTCTGGCATGTTTGATCTGGCTGGCAGCTTGGACCAGTCGTTCGCGCCATCGAACCCTGATTTGGTCATTAGCTGCCGCAGCAACAATCGCAGCCGGCTGATTCCATTTTCGTGATCTCGACCCGCCAGATGTCTGGCCCTTGCTGCAAGTATTCCCAGGAGAACCGGCCAGGGTATTTTGCGTCCATCTGATACCGCAACGGCCTCGGATCGTGATCGTTGACGATGACGAACGACCCACCCTCGGCCAGCGCGAGTGCCATCCCAAAGATTTGCGGGTGGCGCTCCGCAGGCGGGATGGCGCGCACATCCAGCTGAGGTTGAGATACGGCTTCTGGTTCAGACATGTTCAATGATTTCCGCCTGCTGCAAAATATGAAACCGAGCATGACGATCGAGCCCGGCGCAGAAATCTATCTCGGTCGGGGGAGCTGCTTATTTGTCGAAACGCAAACAATTTGCAGAAGTGCTGCTTGATGAAGGCGGGCAACCGCCACTTCGAGGCGACGCGGAAAAAATGGGGCGGGGACCGCCTCATACATGTCCCGTTTAGCTGCCCGTCTTGACCTGGGTCCAGAGGCGGTTGAGTACGCGCTGCTCCTTGGAGCCGTAGGGCGAGATAGTGAAAAGCTTCTTGAGCGCTTCCTCTGTCGGATAAACCGACGGATTCTTCAACACTGCTTCGTCGATGAACTTCTGCGAGGCGAGATTGCCGTTGGCTGTTTGCAGATAGTTGGATGCCCTGGCGATGACCTCCGGCCGCATCAGGTAGTTGATGAAGGCGTGTGCCTCATCGACATGCTTGGCGTCGGCAGGGATCGCCAGGTTGTCGAACCACATGTAGGTGCCTTCCCTAGGGATCAAGTATTCGATCTTGACCCCGTTCTGAGCTTCTTTGGCGCGGTTCTTGGCCTGGAGCACGTCACCCGACCAGCCGATGCTGATGCATTTATCGCCATTCGCCAGATCGTTGATGTAGGAAGAAGAGTTGAAGGTGCGGACGTA